>Ga0224512_10004993_pt1 | contig 11057 bp, 14 predicted proteins | sample SF_May12_sed_USG_4_FD_169103 | JGI IMG/M metagenome (GOLD analysis project Ga0224512, IMG submission 169103) | Sediment microbial communities from San Francisco Bay, California, United States - SF_May12_sed_USGS_13 | ecosystem: Environmental > Aquatic > Marine > Sediment | place: USA...
CGGCGACCTGCAGCAGCTGCTGCACGGCCTGGTCCGGCAGCTGGAACAGATGAAGGCGGCCCGCCAGGTGCGCTGGTCGGTGGATGTCGACCCCGCCGACATGTTCTAGCTTGCAAGATCACCGGCGGGCGGGATAATAGGCAGCCCGCTGATTATTGGATAATTCACCGCGGAGACGCGGAGATCGCAGAGTAAACGATTATTACAGGCATAAAATCATTCACCGCACGACTGCATGGATGCAGGAGGTAGAGTACCAACAGTAGGCGCTTTAGGCGACGCATGGAGCAGTTACCGAAAGACGCAAAGGGCGCAAAGTCAAAACACACACTTGCTAACAACAACGAACCCCGGTCAGGTTAACTGACTGAATGTTTGTCATTTACCGTATCGGTGTTGTTGCAATAATTATTTCTTTGCGTACTTTGCGCCTTTGCGGTTAAGAGCACTTTTATTGTGACTTCTCCGCGTTCTCTGCGTCTCTGCGGTGAATCCAGGATTTTTTACAGCATCAACGAGCCACACGACCCTTGAAAGAACACATCGCCCAGATCCTGGAAGACGCCGTCCGGCAGCTGCAGGCCGACGGCAGCCTGCCGGAGGACATCACGCCCGCCATCATGGTGGAGCGTACCCGCGACCGGGAACACGGTGACTTTGCCAGCAACCTGGCGCTGACCCTGGCCAAGCCGGCACGCAGCAAACCGCGCGAGCTGGCCGACAGGATCGTGGCGACCATCGAGACCGGCGGACACATCGAACGGGTGGAGATCGCGGGCCCGGGCTTCATCAACTTCTTCCTCGGCCCCGCTGCCTGGCATGCGGTCATCGGCGAGATTCTCGAGCAGGGTGCGGCCTTCGGACGCAGCGACGTCGGCAAGGGACAGCATATCCAGGTCGAGTTCGTCTCGGCCAACCCGACGGGGCCGCTGCACGTGGGCCACGGCCGCGGTGCGGCCTATGGCGCGGCCGTGGCCGACCTGCTGGAGGCCATCGGCTGCCGGGTACACCGCGAATATTACGTCAATGATGCCGGCCGCCAGATGGACATCCTCGCGGCCAGCGTCTACCTGCGTTACCTCGACCTGTGCGGTGAAACGGTCACGTTCCCGGCCAATGGCTACCAGGGCGATTATGTCTGGGACATCGGCGCCACCCTGCACCGAGAAAACGGCGACGGCCTGCGCCACCCGGTCAACGCGGTCTTCGCGGACGTCCCGCCCGACGAGCCGGCAGGCGGCGACAAGGAGATCCATATCGATGGCCTCATCGCCAGCATCCGCGGCCTGCTCGGACCTGAGGACTACCGCCGGGTGTTCGATGCCGGCCTGGATGCCATCCTGGAGAACATCCGCCAGGACCTGAAGGAATTCGGGGTGGTCTACGACGACTGGTTCTCGGAGCGCTCGCTGACCGAGAACCATGCCGTGGAACAGGCCATCGAGCGGCTCCGGCAGAGCGGTCACACCTATGAGAAAAACGGTGCCCTGTGGTTCCGCTCCACCGACTACGGTGACGAAAAGGACCGGGTGATCGTGCGCGAAAACGGCCAGACTACCTATTTCGCCTCCGATATCGCCTACCACATGAACAAGCTGGAACGCGGCTACGACCGGGTCATCGACATCTGGGGCGCCGATCACCACGGCTACGTGCCGCGGGTCAAGGCGGCCCTGAAGGCGCTGGGCGACGACCCGGACAAGCTCGATGTGCTGCTGGTGCAGTTTGCCGTGCTCTACCGCAGCGGCGAGAAGGTGCAGATGTCCACGCGCTCGGGCGAATTCGTCACCCTGCGCGAACTGCGCCACGAGGTCGGCAACGACGCCGCCCGCTATTTCTACGTGATGCGCAAATGCGAGCAGCACATGGACTTCGACCTGGACCTCGCCAAGTCCCAGTCCAACGACAACCCGGTCTACTACGTGCAGTACGCGCATGCCCGCGTAATGAGCGTACTCAGGCAGCTGCAGGAAAAGGGGCTGGACTGGGACCGCTCACAGGGCATCAGGGACCTGGCGAAGCTGCAGGAATCACATGAACAGGAATTGATGATCATGCTGTCGCGCTACCCTGAGGTGCTGGAAAGCGCGGCCGTCAATCATGAACCCCACCTGCTGACACATTACCTGCGCGAGCTGGCCAACAACTTCCACACCTACTACAACGCGCATACCTTTCTGGTCGACGACGCGGCGCTGCGCAATGCCCGCCTCAACCTGATCGAGGCCACCCGCCAGGTCATCGCCAACGGGCTGAAACTGCTCGGCGTGTCCGCACCGGACACCATGTAATGCCCAGGGACTACAAACACCGCGCCACGCGCAGACGGAAACGCTATCCGGTATCACCCTGGTTCGGAATGGTGGCGGGCCTGCTCATCGGACTGTTCATCGCCTTCCTGGTCTACATCAAGATGCTGGCGCCATCGCCGGCAGCACCACAGGCCGGCCTGCCGATCGAGGTTCCCGCCTCTCCGCCGCCGGCCGCGGGACAAACACCCGGGCCGGCGCAGGCCAGCCTGCCGCCACCGCCCAAGCCACGCTTCGATTTCTACACCATTCTGCCGGAGATGGAAGTGGTGATTCCCGAGCAGGAGATCACCGGCAAACCTGAACAGGGCGTCAGGCAGGTGGAGCAGCCCGGTACCTATTTCCTGCAGGTAGGCTCCTTCAGCTCGGCAAACCAGGCTGACCGCTTCAAGGCTGAACTGGCACTGCTGGGACTGGAAACCAGCATTCAGAAGGTCACTATCAACAACAAGGACACCTATCACCGGGTCCGCGTCGGGCCCTACCGTGACCTCGATGAACTCAACGAGACCCGTCGCCTGCTCAAAAAGCAGGGCATCGAGGGCGCACTCATCCGCGTCACGGGCTGACGGCGCCGGCTCAGGGTCGGTAACTCGCGCAACTCGTCCCGGTTTCCCAGAGCGATACCTCGACCACCGGGAAGCCCTGCCGGGCAACGAACTCGAAGATCAGCCGGGCGATGTTCTCGGCAGTCGGGTTGCCGTCCATTACAAACACGCGCTCACCGGCCTGCTCCAGCATCGGCAGTACCGGGTCGTCCCGGCACAGCAGCAGGGTATGATCCAGCTCCTTGTCCAGCCATCCCTTGACCACCGCCTTGATGTCGGTGAAGTCCACAACCATACCGCGGTCATCAAGCACCTCACTCTCAAGGGTGATGACCACGTCCGCATTATGCCCGTGCAGGTGCCGGCACTTGCCCTCGTAGTTGAGGAGCCGGTGGCCATAACAGAACGACACGGTCTTCATTACCTTGTACATCACGGGCACCTGGTCAGACGAAAAGCTGGATTTATCAAGCGTATCAGAATATCAGTGTAGCAAACCGGCCTGCTCCGCTGTCGCATTCATCCAGGCAGGCTCTGTTCAATGAATATTCGAGTCACTGCGAGCGCAGCGTGGCAATCTCCTGAAACAGCATCTGTTATTTAAAGATTGCTTCGTCCCGCCACGGCCTGCGGCCTCGCGGTCCCCGCAATGACAACCCGTCAGTGGTTCCCTAAAGCGTGATGACCTGGTCAGGGGGATTGCCGGCCAGGGCACCGTAGAGGTTGGGGAAACAGCCGATGGTCGCACCATCGACCAGCTTGCCATCGATCTCGCGCTCATAGCAGCACTGGTCACAGCCCATCAGCAGGATGTTCTGATCACTGGCCACCTTCGCCAGCCGCTCGCCCAGGGGGTCACCCTTGACCAGCACGTAGTTGTTGTCCTCGAAGAAGAACATGCCGACCACCTCGACGCCATGCCGGTCCTCCTCGAGCTGCGGCAGGATCATCTTGCCGAGCTTGTAGGAAACGGTGTGACCCTGGCTGGAAAAAATATACGCGACTTTCATTACATCTCCTTTAGGTTTATTGCTTATTTGCATCCGGATTATCGCCGACGGCAATGTGGCCCGGCAATTGACCAGTCCCGGGTCAGCGGCAGATCCCGGCTCGCTCAGTCGTCATCGACCCCTGAGAGCCGGTCGATCGTCTGCCGGTATTTCTTCTCGTTCGAAATCGCCGCATAGACAAACAGGATGACGACTACCATGACCAGGAAACACAGCGAGATCATCACCGGCAGCAACATGGCCATGATCGCCAGCGTCGGCTCGTCGAGCGTCCCGGCCTCCAGCCGCCTGGCGACCTCGAAGGGGTTTATCAGCAGGGGGGTCTTCAGGTAAAGCCAGACAAACAGGGTCGTCAGGAGCATCAGCAACAGTGGACCGGCGACTCTCCAGGCCGCGATCAGCTTTCTGCGCTTTTCCAGAAAGGCATCCTGTCGGGTCTCGATACGCATGGTGTTCTCCGCTTAGTCGCGGCGATCCGGCGCTGCCGCCCGCCCGGGCCAGTGCGTCGCCCCGGGTGTCAATGCCGGATGACACCGGACTGAATGGCAATCAGATCGTCAAAACGCTTGACCAGTTCCAGCAGGTTGCGGGTAGGCGGGTCATTCTTCCGGAGGGATTCCTGCGCGTAGGTAAAGATCGCGCTTTTACCGGGCAGCGGCCTGCGCTGTTCCAGTATGTGCTTCATGCGCGGCAGGAAGATCCACTGCAACCACTGTTCGAAACGGAGGGTGTCGATGGAGAAGGGCTGCTTGCTGGCCAGGGCGCTCTCGGAGGGCTGCTGCCGGTCCCACATGCCGCCGCTGCGCAGGGTGGCCTCAAGCTCGAGCAGTACATCGGCGATGCGGTTGGGGATATCATGCATGGGCGCAGTATACCTGCGGGTACCGGCCACTAAAACACATAGCTTTCATACACATCCATCGGCATCACCGGTCCCCTGGGCCACGCCGGCCCGGGCGTCCGGGGACCGGTTTTACCCAAACAACGGCTTAAATGGATTTATTGCCACATTGGTTTATAATTCCGCGGCTCATTTGAGCGTAAATCCTTGTCATCTGGTCAGTATCCCGCCGGATTTTCTTCGCGGTCGAGCTGGGTATACCGACTTGTGGCCGAAAGGCACTCGTCGATCAATGACTTACACATACAGAGCAGCAGGAACATGACTGATTTAAGCAATTACAGGAATATCGGTATCTTCGCCCACGTGGATGCCGGCAAGACCACGACCACGGAACGCATCCTGAAACTGACCGGCAAGATCCACAAGACCGGCGAGGTGCATGATGGCGAGGCCACGACCGACTTCATGGAACAGGAGCAGGCACGCGGCATCACCATCCAGTCCGCCGCCACCAGCTGCCAATGGAACGGTCACCGCCTGAATATCATCGACACCCCCGGACATGTCGACTTCACCATCGAGGTCTACCGCTCGCTCAAGGTGCTCGACGGCGGCATCGGCGTGTTCTGCGGTTCCGGTGGCGTCGAGCCGCAGTCCGAGACCAACTGGCGCTATGCCAACGAGTCCGAGGTGTCGCGCATCATCTTTGTCAACAAGCTGGACCGCATTGGCGCCGACTTCTATCGCGTGGTCAAGCAGATCAAGGACGTGCTGGATGCGGTTCCGCTGGTGATGGTCCTGCCGATCGGTATCGAGGACGATTTCAAGGGTGTCGTCGACCTGCTGTCGCGCAAGGCCTATGTGTGGGATGACTCCGGTGACCCGGCCGCCTATGAAATCCAGGAGCCACCCGCTGACATGGCCGACGCCATCGAGGAATGGCGTGAAAAGCTGGTCGAGACCGCCCTCGATGAGGACGACGACCTGATGGAGCGATACCTGGACGGCGAGGAACCCTCTATCGAGGACCTCAAGCGCTGCATCCGCAAGGGCACCATCGCACTGGATTTCTTTCCGACCTATTGCGGCTCCGCCTTCAAGAACAAGGGCATCCAGCTGGTCCTGGACGCCGCCGTGGACTTCCTGCCCAACCCGACCCAGGTCAAGCCGCAGCCCGAGGTGGACCTGGAAGGCAACGAAACCGGTAAGGTCGCACTCATCGACCCCAACTACCCGCTGCGCGCCCTGGCCTTCAAGATCATGGATGACCGCTTCGGGGCGCTGACCTTCATCCGGGTGTACTCCGGACGGCTGGAAAAGGGCATGACCGTACTCAATACCTTTACCGGCAAGACCGAGCGCATTGGCCGCATCGTTGAAATGCACGCCGACTCGCGCGAAGAGCTCGACAGTGCCCAGGCCGGCGACATCGTCGCCGTCATCGGCATGAAAAACGTGCAGACCGGCCACACCCTGTGCGACCCCAAGGACCCGGCCACCCTGGAACCCATGGTCTTCCCGGATCCGGTCATCTCCATCGCCGTGGCGCCGAAAGACAAGGCGGCTGCCGAAAAGATGGGCATCGCACTGGGCAAGATGATCAAGGAGGACCCGTCCTTCCGGATGGAGACCGACCAGGACAGCGGCGAGACCATCCTCAAGGGTATGGGCGAACTGCACCTCGATATCAAGATCGACATCCTGCGCCGCACCCACGGCATCGACGTCGAGGTCGGCAAGCCGCAGGTGGCCTACCGCGAGACCATCACCCAGCTGGTGGAAGACAGCTACACCCACAAGAAGCAGACCGGTGGCTCAGGACAGTTCGCCAAGATCGACTACAGCATCGAGCCCGGCGAGCCGGGTAGCGGTTACGAGTTCGAGTCCAAGGTGACCGGCGGTACCGTACCGCGCGAATTCTGGCCGGCCGTTTCCAAGGGCTTTGAAAAGAGCATGGAAAAAGGAGTGCTGGCCGGCTACCCCTGCCTCGATTTCAAGGTGACCCTGATCGACGGTGGTTATCACCCCGTCGACTCTTCTGCCATCGCCTACGAACTGGCTGCCGGTGCCGCCTATCGCCAGTCCATGCCGAAGGCCGGACCGCAGATGATGGAGCCGATCATGAAGGTGGATGTGTACACACCCGATGAACATGTCGGTGATGTCATCGGCGACCTGAACCGCCGCCGCGGCATGATCAAGTCACAGGAACCCGGCGCCACCAACGTGCGCATCAAGGCCGAGTGCCCGCTCTCCGAGATGTTCGGCTACATCGGCGATCTGCGCACCATGACCTCGGGGCGCGGACAGTTCTCCATGGAGTTCCTGCACTACATGCCGTGCCCGAAGAATGTGGCCGAGGAAGTCATCAAGGAGGCCAAGGAGCGCGAAGCGAAAAAATAGACCGGCGTACTCCACACGTAGCACGTTCGACACGTGTACCAGCAGTACTAAAGGGGCGGTATCACCGCCCCTTTTTCTTTGTGTATGGCACAGGTTAGCGGCTTTCCGAGACTGCCCGTCAACCGATAGGCGTACCGCCTCAGGGCTCGAGGCCGGCCCTGTAACGATCGTATTTCCTGATTATCTCTCGTGCCGAATCACCATAGCGCCTGATCCACTGTGTCAGCACCGGGTCAGTGATCTGCGAGCCGGAGATCAACTGCCGTTCGAGCCGCTGGAGTCCGTCGTCGGACAGCCTGTTTTCTCTTGATATCCCCGGCACGCCTCGCTTGACAGTCATGACCTCATGCCCCGCCATATCCTGCTTGTATCTGTCGATAGCGCCATATTCAAAAATCACTGCGCGTGACCGCAGGCCCCGGTCGGTCCAACACATGTTCTCCAATAATCACGGCTGCAGCTCATTTCCCACCCTTGCGGCTGGTGCGCGCTTTCGCGCGCAGAGCCACTTCATAGGCGCGTTGCGCCCACATGGCGGCTTCTTCCGGATTGTCCATGATCTCTTCCGGCGCCAGGTAATATGACATTTTCACGATTTTCCCGCCCTTGTCATACTCGAACTGATCGAGACCCCTTGATTCAAAATGCTTCGCGGTACTTGCATTCGCCGTGAGATACAAGGTGTCGTCCGCAACCAGCCCGAACATGATACCGTCATGATAGATACCGTAACCACCGAACATCCGGCGCACATGGATCGGTCCGAACCGCCCGAACACTTCGTGCAGATAATCAACGAATTCACTCACATCAACACGGCCTGTATACAGTAGTCATGACCTCTTGCGCACCGACTGATTCAGCGGACAGCACCCTGACGAGATGGCTTTGTCCTTAACATCACTGGATTGCACTCCCGGCCAGTTGCTTCCTGCCATGTCAACCGGATATCCGGGTATCTTCCGACGCAGGGAGCCGGTATACAAGGAACTCACTTTATTTCACAGTCGATCAGCGCATCGCGCGGGATACGATGTTAACCGCAGCGAACGGTTCGAGTGTCATGTCAGGCGTGAAGTTTCGAGCCATATTTCTGCATCCACACAACGTACCGATGCATGGATTCCGGCGTTATTTCTTCTTCCAGGGAACGTATGAGTTCTCCTTCGAACTCGTACCTTGCTTCCCCTTCCACGACAAGATCGGGCACGCCCGAAAGTGTATAGGTGGCTCTCCACTTTCTGGATAGCCTGTTCCCTGTTACCGCAGGCTCCGTTATCGCTTCGATGCTTCTTGAATCGAAGCGCCGGTCGTTCTTCGCCACATCATTCCTGAGATACTCGACAATGGCCTTACGCCCGGTGATCCTTGGATCGGGACCACCGACGTTCCAGTATGAGGCATTTACGACGAAGTACTTTACAAGCCGCGCCCAGTTGTCATCGGCAACGCAGACTTCGAAGTCAGTACGGAAACCATTGAATTGGTCGACGATATTCATGATAAACGCCTACGTCTGAGCCGGGACGCGCACTGTTCCAGCGCGTCGTTTTCCAGCTATTTACAGGCTACTTGCTGCAGTCGCCCCAATCATATGGTCCAACATCACCTCTAAATAAAGCATTCCATGAAACTCGCCATCTCCACGAGTTATCTGGCAACAGTCGCTTATCGATTGAAGCAGTAGCCAACTCACCATGTTGTTCACGAATAACAGCAATATCTCTTTCATATTCGTCTCTGAGCGACACATCCGCACCCAGAATATTGCCGCGATAGCGGTTAACCATACCCACACAGAAGGTTACATGCAGGTTACCAATATAAATTACATCCCCCTTCGTAACAGTGAATAAAGCGGATGTTACCTGCTGAAAATCCCCTCTACCTATGACCTGTGCTTTATAGATTTCATAATCTCCTGCAGGCAGGCTGATGGCAAATACTCTTCCACATTGCTCAGGGATGCCGCCTTCGCTGCATGAAGGAATCTGCAGCAGGAAATTCTTATGCCGTATACCTGATGTAAGAATCCCTGCTGTTTTGTCACCGCTACCCAGCTTGCGGTACCCAAACAGGACGCTTTCGTGATAGTGCTGGGCAAAGGGTGCTGTTACCGAGCCAACAATCACACCATTTCCCGAGCCGGAATAAGGAGACTGACTCTCACTCAAGTTCTTTTGCTCAAAGCTCGTGCAACCCACATTTAAGATAGCAGCTGATGCAAGAACAAAGGTGATAATTAGATGAATATTCATTTCAGATTCATCTAACGTTGGAATTAAGCGGTGTTTGACGGCGGCCGACTGGAGCGGCAGCGAAAGGAGGTCGATGTCAAACGTCCGCTGGAATGACTTGTTGTGGGGCGATATGTCAAGGCTTACGCCATTTTGCAGGGTTACGAGCAGTATGCATGACACCTAGCACAACAATGATTTCTCCCTCCAAGAAATAAAATATTCCATAGGGAAAGCGACGCATCAACGCGCGGCGGACATTACGATAAATAACAGGGAATCGCGCGGGATTTTCTTGTATCGATTCCAGCGCCCGCTCAATAACCGCTAAGAAATCAGCTCCAAGACCAGGTACTTTTTCTTCGTACCATTTATAGGCCTCGACTAGATCCCTTTCAGCTTCCTGCCGCAGGATCAATTTGTAACTCATCCGTGTTTTAGAATCCGTTCCTTGACTTCATTCCAAGGTGACCCACTTTCAGGATCTTCGTGATAGGCCTCTAATCTCCGGTCCAGCTCGGTACGCTGATCTTCGGAAAGTTCAATTGCTTCAGGTACTTCAGCAATACTATCCCAAAGATCTTCAACCAGCTGCAGCCTTTCGGCCACCGGTAATCCGAGTAAGTCATTGACTGTAATAGGTTTCATAATCCTCAATCTAGCACTCCTTGCGCTAATTTTCTATCCGAAGATTTAGCCCCATAACGTCTCGGCTTAGGCGCGCGGCATAGCCGCGTCGCACTGGAGTCGCTTGTTAGGCGCAACCATAAAAACACAAAGAATCAGGGACAGACCACGGCTTATTGAATAACGCACCCAACTTAAAAAACGTGGCCTGTCCCCTATTATTTGTCCCGGCCGGCGGGAAAGGCCGCCGATGTTCGATGTATTCGCTAGTCATGCAGATTATCTGCATATTTTTGCATCCATTCACCCACTCTTTGTATCGATTCGACGGTGGGCTCTTCTTCTATCTCTTTGATCAGATCACCCTCGAACAGGTATCGTGCCTCGCCCTCCACAACAAGACCAGGCGCACCAGCCAGTTCATAGGTACAACGCCAGAGTCGGGACAAACGGGCTCCCTCGGTAATTGGCGGCGTGAGCGCAACCAGGGTGCGTCTGTCGAATCGCCGATCGAAAGCAGCAACATCTTTCCTGAAATAGGAGAGTATCGCCTCACGTCCTTCACATTTCGGGTCCGGGCCACCCACATTCACATAAGTGGCGTCCGTCGCGAGGTATTTCTCGAGTTTCGACCAGTCATCATCACGTACGGCTACTTCAAAGGCTGCCGCAAATTTCTCAAACCTGTCGGTGATGTCCATTTATACCTCTACAAATTTGCCTCGAGGGCGATGATCGGACGCCACAAAATGTTTCCGTTAAGCACGACTTGATCAGGCTTTCCGTAATCGCGTTGCCCGGTGTCATTGACTTGTTTACGGTCTTGATTGTTACAGGGAACCAGAAACAATTTTCGTCCCCATAATCTCTGACGATTGAACTTACTGCCAGCGTATACCGGCCTGCACTCAGGGACGTCTTGGCCGGTCTTTATCCCGCGCAAACAAGCCCTGCTTCTCCCTGAACAGGGCTGAGATGTCCTCATCGCCGAAGCCGGCGGCCATCAGGCGGCGGTAGTGGATCAGGGTCATCTCGACCACGGGCAGCGCCACGTCGAGCTCGTCGGCCATCGGCCTGCA
>Ga0224512_10004994_pt1 | contig 11056 bp, 10 predicted proteins | sample SF_May12_sed_USG_4_FD_169103 | JGI IMG/M metagenome (GOLD analysis project Ga0224512, IMG submission 169103) | Sediment microbial communities from San Francisco Bay, California, United States - SF_May12_sed_USGS_13 | ecosystem: Environmental > Aquatic > Marine > Sediment | place: USA...
GAGGGCTACCTCGGCCCCCTGGAAGCCCTCACCGGGGAGGCGTCGGAATCGTTCGTAGAGCGCCCCGACTTCCTCGATCACGCCGCGGAGCACCGTCGGCGTGAGCCCAAGTTCGCCCATTTTGTAGTTGAGGTTCGAGCTACCGATCTCTTCGCGACACGCCAGAGCGAAGCCATCTTCATCGATTGGGCCGTCGCGGAGATGGCGCGCAAATATTCGGTGTGCCAGGTTCCCTCGAAATGCAGGTACTGATTCAGGGCCGTATTCGCCCCGGAATCGGGCTAGCGCCCGATCGGGGCATTGCCGGTACGCGACGTACGACGACGCCGAGATAGTGATATCCGGACCGACCGTCAACGCCGGGAACTCGATCATGTCACGATCGTATCCCACCGGAGTGACACCCCTGATTCTTTCTCCACAGGCCACGTCGACGACTGTGAGGGCTGATTCGTACCCCTCCTGTCGGAGCTACAATCGTCGTTTCACGGGACAGATGGTCAGGACATGTCCAAAGCCGCTCGCATCGGTCTCATCGCAGGCGCGTCCGTACTCGGGCTCTTCACGCTCGTGGCGAGCGCGTTCGCCCTCGACCGAATGGCGCATTCCGGCGAGGTGCTGCGGGGCGTACAAGTCGGGCCGACAGAGCTCGGCGGCCTCGACGAGATCGCAGCCATGGAGGCGCTGCTCGGGCTCGAAGATCTCCTCGCAGCCGAGACGCTTCCAGTCGTGGTCGAGGACACGGAGTTTGACCTCGACCCGCTCACCGTCGGTTTCGACGTCGACCAAGAAGCGGCCCATGCAGCTGCAGCTGCAGTGGGGCGCGAGGGCGGCCTCATCACTCAGTTCAGGTGGTGGCTCGACAACGTCTTCGCTACCAACCAGTTGCCGATCCCCGCCTCGGTTGTACCAGCCGACGTCAGGGCGCTCATGAAGACGTACGAGGTCGAGGCGCTCGACTCTCCGCCATTCAACGGATCTGTCGAAGTGGACGGCACTCGCCCGGTCGCCATGTACCCCGCGCCGGGTCGCGGTATCAACCCGCTGACCGCCGAGGTGCGAATCTCGAACGCCCTCGTGCAACTACCGAGACCAACGGTGATGCTCGACGTCGTAAGCGTCGCCCCGGCGATGTCGGTAGAGGATGTCGACGCCGCGGTGCGCGACGCCCAGCAGCTGCTCAGCGGGCCCATCGAGCTGACACGGACGGACCCCGATTTCACCGTGCTGTTCACCCATGAGGATCTCGCGGCAGCTCTGCTCGTAACGACGCAGCTCACACCGATCCCGCAGATGACCGTTGGATTCGACCCTCTGGTGATCGGCCGGCTGCTCGAGCCGGTTCGAGCTGAGCTTGAATCACCGCCCAAAGATGCCCAGCTCATCATCGACGAGGATGACAACGTGATTCTCGAAGAAGGCAGACCAGGCTCGCTCGTTGACGCCCAGCTCGCCGCGCAGGCGGTTGAAGATGCGGCACGGCGCGGTACTCGCACGGCCGAGCTGCCGTTCCAGGACGGCGCCCCGCCGGAGGTCACAACCGAGGATCTCGCCAAGTTGGGGATCGTCGAAAAGGTATCCGAATTCACGACATTCCACCCCTGCTGCCAGGCTCGCGTGACCAACATCCACATCTTCGCCGACCTCGTCGACGGCGCCATCGTGATGCCCGGCGAGGAATTCTCCCTGAACGACCACGTCGGCCGGCGAACCACCGAAGCCGGCTTCCTGCCGGCTCCGACGATCATCGGCGGCAAGCTCGAGGACACCGTCGGCGGCGGCGTGAGCCAGTTCGCCACGACCTTCTACAACGCCGTGTTCTATGGCGGCTACGAGGACGTGAGCCACAACGCCCACAGCTACTACTTCTCGCGCTATCCGGAGGGGATCGAGGCCACGATCTCGTGGCCGGCGCCGGACTTGGTGTTCCGCAACGACACGGACGCCGCAGTTCTCATCAAGACCCAGTACACGGACGAGTCGATCACCGTGAAGTTCTTCGGCGACGACGGCGGCCGAGAGGTCGAGGGCATTGTCTCCGATCGCTTTGGCTGGACCGATCCCCCGGTGGAGTACATCGCCGTGCCGACCCGCGATCCGGCGGACGGCGAGCGGGTGGTGCTGCAAGGTGCGCGCGGCTGGTCGGTGTCCGTGACCCGTGTGATCACCGAGCCAAACGGATCGACCGTTGAGGACTCGTGGACCGTTCGCTACCGGGCCCAGCCTCGGGAGATCGAACTTCATCCGTGCCTCATCCCCGAGGGAGCAGCCGGCCACACCGGTGAGGAGTGTCCCGTCGAGGAGGAAACAACGACGACAGTCGACGGCGGTGATCCCACCACAACGGTGCCGGGAGACACGACGCCGACCACGGCGCCACCGGACGACACCACTACGCCGACCACCACTCCCTAGCTGGAAGAGGTGGAAGTCGTCAGTCTGCTGCGGCCCGGTTCTCGTCGTAGTAGACCAGGAAATTGCGGATGACGAGCCGGAGCGCGTCGACGTCGCCGGCCGACCAGTCTTCCCCACGCGCCACCGAGATCGTGTTCGAGTACGTGTACACGTTCGTGATCGTGGCGTCGTGGTCGAACAGCTGTTCAGCGAGTTTCGCCGGGAAGGTGACGCCGTCGCGTGCACCCAGCGCCGACCCGTACGACTCGCCAACCTGACCCGACAGGCTCCGGTCGGTATCGAAAATGGCAACCGTGCCCATATGGGTGGCTTCGACTTCGATCACCTGGCCCAAACCACTACCTCCGTCTCGATGCGCCCGGCCGGCGACGCGCGCCGTCCTGTGGCTGGCCCGGCAGTGTACCGCGGGTAGGCCGCAGGTCAGCCACGACCGAAGTAGTCACTCCCCGACTGCATCCGCTCGCCGACGACGTGCAGTTTCATGATGTTGGTGCTCGCCTGCTCGTTGGGCGGTACCCCCGCAACGACGACGATGCCGTCGCCCTGACGGCAGATCTCGTGCTTCTCCAGGTACTTCTCGGCGAACGCGACCATGTGTCCGAATCGATCCCTACGCTCGAAACCGATCGGGATCACACCCCAGTACAGAGCCATGCGCCGCAGGATGGCGTCATCAGTGGTGAACGTGTAGATCGGTGCCGCCGGACGGTACTTGGAGATCAGCTGCGCAGTTCGTCCCGATTCGGTGAATGCGACGATGGTGTCCAATCCCAGATTCCACGCGGCCTCGACGGCCGCCTTGGCGGTGGCTGACGCGAACGTGCGCTGCGACTCGAGGAAATCGACTGTTTGGTGGCCGACCGGCGAATCGATGACCCGGGCTTCGGCTTCACGACAGATCGTATCCATGACCTCGACGGTGCGAATCGGAAATTCACCCACTGCCGTCTCAGCCGACAGCATCACGGCGTCGGTGCCCGACGTCACCGCGGTGGTCACATCGGTGACCTCTGCACGAGTCGGGCGCGGCGATGTCGTCATCGATTCGAGCATCTCCGTGGCCGTGATCGAGACTAGGCCGGCGGCGTTCGTGCGCTGCAGAATGTCCGCCTGCGCCCATGGGATCTCCTCCAACGGCAGCTCTACGCCGAGGTCACCGCGCGCAACCATGAGGCCGTCGGCCGCCCCGAGGATGTCGTCGAGATTCTGGTACGCGGCGGCCAGTTCCAGCTTGGCGACAACCGGCGTCTGCCCGCCGGCGAGCTCGGCTACCAACACGATGTCCGCCGAGGATCGAACGAACGAAGCGGCGACGTAGTCCACGCCCAATTCGGCCCCGAACTCGAGGTCGTTGCGGTCTTTGTCGGTGATCGTCGGGACTTGCAGCGGCGAGTCGGGCAAGGCCGCACCCTTGTTGTCGCGTAGAACCCCCCCGATCCGAACCTCCGCGCGGAGGCGGTCGCCGATGCGTTCCCGCACCATGAGACGGATGAGTCCGTCGGCAAGAACAACCTTGTCCCCTTCACCGACATCGTCGAGCAGGCGGCCGTAGCCAATCTCGATCTCGCCCGGTGCGCTTTCCCCGGTGCCCGGGACGAGAAACACATCGTCACCCCGGCTGAGGCTGATCTCGCCGTCGGGGAAGGTCCCGACACGGATCTTTGGGCCCTGGATGTCCTGGAGGACGGCAACGGGCCGCTCGTGTTTCTTCGACGCCGCTGCTACCCAGCCGGCTGCCTTCGCGTGTGTTGCCCGGTCACCGTGCGAGAAGTTGAGGCGGGCCACATCCATACCGGCCTCGACGAGCGCGGACACCTGCTCGAGCGAATATGTCGCCGGACCGAGTGTGGCGATGATCTTTGTTCGGCGATCCATGACGGCGCGACGCTACACCGCTCGCACGACCACGTAATCTCTCCACCGGACCTGGCGGCTCAGCTCTCGACCTTCACGCCGTGCCAGAACGCGACGTGGTCCTTGATCTCGGCCGCTGACTGTGACGGATCGCGGTAGACCCATGCCGCGTCTCGATTCTCTTCGCCGTCCACGACAACGGAGAAATACTCAGCGGTTCCCTTCCATGGGCATCGGGACGTTGACGAGGTGGGTATCAGCAATTCGGCGTTGAGTGACTGCGGGGGAAAGTAGTGATTTCCTTCGACGACGACCGTGTCATCGCTATCGGCGATGACTGCACCGTTCCAGATTGCACGCGCCACGGTTCATCCATTCATTGATTGCATGTGCGAACCGAAATCGGTGCCTGATATTCCCGACGGTATGCTGCCGGCCCGCGCGTGCCGGCAAAAGCGCCGAGAGGACAAGACGTGGAACCTGATGTGAACACCGAGCCCAGGACTGGCGAGCCGCTGGTCGCTATACCGGTCAAGGGATTCGGATCGGCAAAAGCGCGGATGGCACCTGCGCTGACGGCGGCGGCCCGCGCGACTTTGAGCCGCGCGTTGGCGTCCCGGACCGTGGAGGTCGCACGTGCGGCCGGGGCTGATCCGGTCGTCGTGACCGCAGAGCCCGAAGTCATCGCCTGGGCCGCCGGGCTCGGTGCGAGGGTCATCGCCGAGGAAGAATCGCTCGGCTGCGGGCTCAGCGGTGCCGCAGCCACCGCCGCGCAGGTCGCACATCGATCCGGACGACCGTGGCTCATCCTCCACGCCGACCTGCCGCTCCTCCAGCCGGCTGAACTCGCAGCAGCAATCCGAGCGGCAGTAGCCGGCAGCTACATCCTTTGTCCGTCCTACGATGGCGGCACCACGGGTTTCGGCGGACGCGACACCATCGAATTCGCCTACGGCCCGCTCAGTTTTCACCATCACCTCGCGAGGGTCGGGGAGGCGCGTCATGTGGTACACGCCACACCGGGCTTCGCGCTCGACGTCGATTCGCCGGCTGATCTGGCCGTGGCCGCCGGCCGCCCCGAGGGCGCGTGGCTCGCCGCGTTGATCGACCGGCGGTCCTGACGCCCGGATGGCGATCACGCACCGCGACCGACCCCGTAGGCTCACAGCATGTCCGACTACCGACTGAGCGTCGAGGCGGAGGGGCCGGCGCAGCTGCCCTCACCCAAACGCGTGCTGACGATCGGCGCGCACCCCGACGATGCTGAGTTTGGTGCAGGCGGAACGCTGGCGAAATGGGCTCGGGCGGGGTGCGATGTCACCATGCTCATCGTCACCGACGGATCGAAAGGCACCTGGGATCCGGACGTGGATCCACAGAATCTGATCGCGGCACGGCGGGCGGAACAACGCACAGCGGCGGATGCGATCGGGGCAGGTGAGGTAATCCATCTCGACTACGTAGACGGTGAGCTCGAGTACACCATGGGGCTGCGCCGGGAGATGGCACACTGGATCCGGCGCACCCGTCCAGATGTTGTTCTCGCGCACGATCCATGGCGGCGCTACATGTTGCATCCCGACCACCGGGCGGCCGGATGGGGCGCCGTAGACGGGTTGGTGGCAGCTCGAGATCACCTGTTCTTCCCAGAGCAGCTGACCGACGGGCTCAGCCACCACCGCCCGGACTGCATGCTGCTCTGGGCCGCCGACGAGCCCGACCATCACGAAGACATCACGGCGACCATCGATGCCAAGATCGAGGCGTTGCTGTGTCACTCGAGCCAGGGAACCACGACCATGGACGGTGCGGACACGACCATCACCGCGCGCGCACAGTTCGCCGCGAAGATTCGCGAGCGCGCCGCCGTGAACGCGGCCGGCACCGGGTTTTCGATGGCCGAAGCCTTCAAACGCATCGAACCCTGACGCGGCGGGCCACAACCCGCCGTGCCGGGCTCATCGGATCGCTTCGCCGCTGTCCTTGTCGAAGAAGTGCATCTTGCTCGTATCGACCACGAGTTCGGTCCGCTCGCCCGTGTGGGGGGCGACGTCGGGGTTGACCCGTGCCGTGAACTTGGTTTCGTTTCCGAGCACGGACGGATCCGTGCCTTCGTCCTCGAGCAACTCCTGAATGTCCTGGGTGACCACCGGTGGCATCGCCCGCGAGAAGTGAACGAACGCCTCGGAGCCGAGCTGTTCCACGAGTTCGGAGTCGACCGTCATGGTGCGGCCTTCCGTCGGCAGACCCTGTGCGGCGGACACCATCTCGAATGCCTCCGGGCGGATGCCCGCGACGATCTCCTTGCCCTTGTATCCAGCGAGTGAGGACTTGGAGGAGACGAGCTCGTTATCGAGGACGAGGCTATCGGTGCCGAACGTCACCTTGACCTGATCGCCTTCACCTTCGATCCGGCCGTACACGAAGTTCATGGACGGCGATCCGATGAACCCGGCGACGAACAGGTTGTTGGGGTTGTCGTACAGCTCCCGCGGTGTGTCGGCTTGTTGCATGTTCGTCCCGCTCCCCGAATACTGACGCAACACGGCGACGCGGTCGCCCATTGTCATGGCCTCGACCTGGTCGTGGGTCACATACAACGTCGTCGTACCGAGGCGGGCGTGGAGCAGGCCCAGCTCCGAGCGCATCTGGACCCGCAGCTTCGCGTCCAGATTCGACAGCGGCTCGTCCATGAGGAACGCGGCCGGCTGCCGTACGATCGCCCGGCCCATCGCGACGCGCTGACGCTGTCCGCCGGACAGGGCCTTCGGCTTGCGGTCGAGGTATTCGGTGATCTCGAGCACCCGTGCGGCTTCATCGACTGCTGCCCGGATCTGGTCTTTTGGCATCTTGCGGAGCTTCAAACCGAACGCCATGTTGTCGAACACCGTCATGTGCGGATACAGCGCGTAGTTCTGGAAGACCATGGCGATGTCGCGGTCCTTCGGGGGGACGTCATTCACGACCCGCCCGCCGATGGCGATGGACCCATCGGTGATCTCCTCGAGGCCCGCCACCATGCGAAGCAACGTCGACTTGCCGCAGCCCGAAGGACCGACCAGCACGACGAATTCGCCGTCTTCGACTTCGAGGTCCACCTCAGCCAAGGCACGAGTACCCCCGGGATAGACCTTGCCGACGCTGTCGAATTCAATTCCCGCCATGGCGCCTCCTCCGATACCATCTGCAGTCCGAATGCGCGAATGTACCACGCCAATGAGGGCCAACATGCCTGGAGCAGCACAATGACACACCCGGTTGCCGTGATCACGGGTGGAACCGGGGGCCTGGGCACTGCCCTCGCGACCCGCTTCGTGGCGAGGGGCTACCGCCTCGCCGTCACCTATCTGGTGCCCGACGAAGCGGCCGCGTTCGAGGCGGATCTGGACCTGGACGACGATCGACTCCTGCTGAAACGAGTCAACGCCACCGAAGCGTCCGAGATCGACGCATTCATGCGGGAGGCACGCACCCGGTTCGGATCAATCGATGCTTTGGCGGGGTTGGTGGGCGGCTGGGCCGGCGGGCGCGATGTGGTCGATACCGACGACGTCCGGTTCGAGCGGATGATCGACCTGAACCTCCGCTCTGCGTTCTACACGGTGCGTGCTGCGATCCCGCACATGTCGAACGGCGGTCGGATCCTGTTGGTCGGCTCCCGGGCATCGCTGGATGGCGCGCCGGGGCAGGCTGCGTTCAACATTGCCAAGGCCGGCGTGGTCGCGCTCGCGACGACGGCGGCCCAGGAGGTAGAGCACGCGGGCATCGCCGTCAACGTGATCATGCCGTCGGTGATCGACACGCCGACGACACGAGCCACGCTCCCATACGCCGACTACGTGGATTGGCCGACCCCTGAAGAAATCGCTTCGGTCGCCGAGTTCATGTTGTCAGATGCGTCCAGCGTGATCTCGGGCGCAACGATCCCCGTCTACGGCCGGGCGTAGCCCGCGGTTCAGCCGGCGGCGGACAGTTCGACCAGCGAGGCCGTGTAGCCGTGCAGGTGGTTGTCGCCACCGACCGGCCCGATCTCACCGGCTGCGAAGAAACCGGCCAAGGCCGCCGGATGACGGATCGAGTCGACGGTCTCGGCGTCGTGGTTCGGACGGCCGAAGAAGCTCCGTCCTCGCCCGTTGCAAGTGAACAACAACGCACCGGCGCCGCTCATCGCCTGCACTCTGGCCAGCATCGCGGTGAGTTCGGATGCTGCTGATTCGGGATCGCGTACGTGGAATTGGACGGTCTGGCCCACCTCGGTTGCGCTCCCGCACGTGATGTAGCCGAGATCGCGGTCGAGATTCATCACGGGACGGATGAGGAAGTCCCCAAGATCGAATCTGTCCTGATATTCGTTCCGGACGATCCCCAGCTGCAGGCCGCGCTGAGCGAGGGCCTGGTCGTGTTCGTCCAGAGCCTGGAAGGTCTCGCTGAGATATGTGAAGGCCGTCCGGCCACTGATTTCGATCAGATGGTGGCCCTTCGCCTTGGTGACCACGCCGGGCTTCCCAATCGGGCGACAGCCCTGGCTCACGGCGGTAGAAAGCGCGACACCCTCGCCGAAGGTGATGGCGATGGCTCCGGTGGATTGGACGTCGCCGTCGACCATGAGGCGCGTGCCAGACGAACTCGTTGCCAGACCGCCGATCACGGGAATCTGCTGGCGGCCGAGCCCGTCGATGAACGGCTGAGTCGGAAAGCTGGCAGGATCGGCGAGGAGGATCGTGCCGATTGGCTCATCCGGGTGCCGCCAGCCGGTGATCGACATGGCGGTGCCTGAGCGAACGGCTCCGACGCGCGAAAGGGTCCACGCGACATCGCCGAACGCCGCCTGCCAGACCGCGACTGCTGGGCCGTCCTCGGCTTCGGTCGTGCCCCCGATGACTCCGTCCGCGATGCAGCCGATCAACCTGCCGGGACCGCGCCGTCCTTCGAGCATGCCGGCTGCATCCGGGGTGGCAAACACGATCGTGAGATCGGGATCGGATGTCATCGACCCGCCGGCGGCCGTCTTTGCGCTCGCGAATAGATCCCCACGCCCAACTGCGATTCCAGCCCCGAATTGCATGGCCACCAGGGTACCGCGGCCCGGTACGTGCGTTGGGCGATGACGACCCGCGTCGAACGTCGGCCCCAGGCTTCGGCTGGATCAGCGATAATGGTCGCGTGAGATGGCAACGACGAGTTGTCGGCGGCCTCGTCGCCGGGACCGTCATGGCAGCGATATTTGCAGCACACGCCGGGGCACAGAGCCCAGGTGTGCTGGTCACCGATGTCAGCGGTCCGATCACACCGATAGTGGCGGACCATCTCACGGCAGCAATCGACGTCGCCTTTGACATGGGGGCCGTCTTGGTCGTTCGCATCGACACGCCCGGTGGTCTCGATGTCTCGATGCGCGACATCGTGCAGAGCTTCCTGTCTGCGCCGATCCCCGTCGTCGCATACGTGCAGCCGGAGGGGGCGCGGGCGGCGTCGGCTGGAACCTTCATCACCATGGCCGCTCATGTCGCGGCGATGGCCCCCGCCACGTCGATCGGCGCGGCGACGCCGGTCGACCTCCAGGGAGGCGGCGACGTCAGCGACAAAATCATCAACGACGCGGCTGCATTTGCGATGTCGCTCGCAGAGCGTCGAGGCCGCGATGTCGAGTTCGCCGAGTCAGCCGTGCGCGACGGCACATCGCTCACAGCTACCCAGGCGCACGAACAGAATGTCGTCGATCTCATCGCCGATGACCTGGGCGACCTTCTGTCGGCGATCGACGGGATGACGGTGACCGTGGCGGGCACCGAGGTCGAGCTGGCGACCGCGGGCGCTATCCCCGAGTTGTACGAGATGTCGACGCTCCGCCGGATCCTGGCCCGGCTCGCCGACCCGAACCTCGCCGTTCTGTTCCTGTCGGTCGGTACGCTCGCAATCGTGTACGAGGCCGCCAACCCCGGACTGGGCTTTGCGGGTATTGCCGGCGCCATCATGCTGCTGATCGGTTTCTCGGCGCTGAGCGTGCTTCCCGTTCGCTCGGTTGGCCTGGCGCTGTTGGTGCTGGCCATCGCGCTCTTCATCGGGGAGATGTTCGTGCCGGGCGTGGGCGTGCTCGCAGCCGGCGGCACCATCGCGCTGCTGATGGCCGGCGTCTATCTGTTCGAGGGACCTGTAGGGGTCCGGGCACCTGTGTTGTGGCCGACCGCCGTCGTCATGGGCGTCACGTCAGCAATCGCCGGCCGGGCCGCGCTGCGGGCTCGTCTGCGCCCGTCGACCACGGGCACAGGAACTTTGATCGGGCGCGCCATCACGGTGACGGGTGGCGAGCACGACGGGTGGTCGGCGTTCTTGGACGGTTCATGGTGGACCGTTCGGTCGCGAACCGGAGACTTGTCTCCGGGCGACGTCGTAGAGGTAGTGGCAGTCGACGGGATCGAACTCGTCGTCGCAACATCAGGAGATTCCCATGACGAGTGAAACTGCAATAGGCCTGGCGATCGCCGCGTTCCTGCTCGTCGTGCTCCTGCGAGCATCGATCCGGATCCTCCCCGAGTACGAGCGCGGCGTCCTGTTTCGGCTGGGCCGCGTCACGGGCGACGCGAGGGGACCCGGCCTGATCTTCATCATCCCGATCGTGGATCGTCTGCTGCGTGTGAGTCTGCGCACGGTGACGCTCGACATCCCGCCTCAGGACATCATCACGAGAGACAACGTCACCGTGCGGGTCAACGCCGTCGCCTATTTCCAGGTGGACGATACGAACCGGGCCATCCTCGAGATCGAGGATTTCAACTTCGGCACTTCG
>Ga0224512_10004995_pt1 | contig 11054 bp, 7 predicted proteins | sample SF_May12_sed_USG_4_FD_169103 | JGI IMG/M metagenome (GOLD analysis project Ga0224512, IMG submission 169103) | Sediment microbial communities from San Francisco Bay, California, United States - SF_May12_sed_USGS_13 | ecosystem: Environmental > Aquatic > Marine > Sediment | place: USA: California...
AGGAGGTGACGCTCTCATGCCAGGCTTTGGTTGGTTGGCATTCCTGCTCGGAGCGGTCGCACGATCGATCTCCGCGCAGGGACTCGTAACCTGGTAGCTGTGCCGCTGGGGGCTTCCCTCAACTTCTAATGACTATCGGTCAATGACCATTCGTCGCCCAACCGCCGTCGCCGTTTACGTAGGAGTGATTTGCGCGGTAGCCTTGCTAGCGCTCAATCAGGCTAGTTGGGCAATCCCCCAAGACAGCAGCGTCTTCTGGAACTGTCTCGCCGCATTCCTGGTGCTGGCGATCGTATCTGAATCGGCGTTCTTGCAGTTGCCGATCGGCACGTCAACGTCGTCAGTTGGGTTCATCCCACATCTCGCAGCTGTTGTTCTTATCGGGCCGTCCTGGGCGATGGCTTTGGCCGGGGTCAACCTCCTCCTTGTCGAGAGCGTTCTCCGGCGGAAGCCACTGATCAAGGTCATTCACAATACATCGAAGGAAATCCTGGCTGTTGGCTCCGCGGGATTGGTTTACATGGCTTTGGGTGGGAAAGTGTCGATCTCGGCGTTTGAGCCGCAGATTCTACCTTTCGCCGCCGCAGTAACAGTCTACATGGTTCTGAACGCTGGTGCGCCGGCGATCGCGATCGCGATCAGTTCGGGAACCAGCGTGATCGACTCCTGGAAGCGACTTGTTGGCGGTTCTTTTCTCTTCGATTTTTTGGCGAGCCCGCTCGCCCTGCTACTGGCGTTCTTGTACACCAAAGCAGACCTGTGGGGAGTAATCGTTGTTACAGTTCCGCTGTTCTTGATTCGGCATGTTTATAGCGTGAATCTGCAGATCGAGCAGGTCAACCGGGATCTGCTAGAGCTAATGGTGAAGGCGATCGAAGCGCGCGACCCGTACACGTCAGGTCATTCGCAACGGGTTTCGCGCATCGCTAGTGTTATGGGACGCGAGCTCGGCCTGTCGGGCAAGCAGTTGGAGCAGATTGAAACGGCAGCGCTGCTCCACGACGTCGGGAAGATACACGAGGAGTACGCTGCGGTTCTCAGAAAGCCGGGCCTGCTTAGCCCCGAGGAAATTGCGTTGATGAGGACCCATCCCATCCGTAGCTACGAACTCGTCCGGACGATTTCCGGTTTTCGCGGAGGCGTGGATCAGGCCGTCAGGCATCATCATGAGAACTTCGATGGGTCTGGTTATCCGGACGGTTTGACTGGCGAGCTCATCCCGATCGCAGCCCGCATCGTCTTGGTGGCAGATACTGCCGATGCCATGACGACAGATCGGCCGTATCGCTCAGCTCTCTCATATGAGCAGCTAGTGGAGGAACTGGACCGGTACGCTGGTTCTCAGTTCGATCCCGAGCTCGTGAAGCTGTTCAAGGCAAGCGCTGCGATAAGGTTCCTGATTACGAAGGAAAGCGTGCCCGAAGGGTCCCATCGACCGGTAGCCAAGAAGCTGGTGCACCTCGCCTAGCTTAGCAGTATCATAGTGGTTCATCATGGTGGTTCGTTGATGGGATAGGCTCCACAAGCAGACGAGGCTCCGTTGCACACTGCGGTTGCGCCTGGTGCAGATTCTGAGGCGGCGGGCGTACTACCCCTCGCGTGCGACCGTATTCAAAGGCAGCAGCGGGCTTGTTGCGCGAGGTGAATGGCTGCTTACCGCGCTCCTCAATCCGATTCCATCCCAGTCTTCAAGAGCCTTTCGCGACGGAAGATCTGCCTCCAGCACGGCCTTCACGGGTGGCAACGGTATCCCCGAAGTAGTTGGCACGGGGCCCTCGTTCGATAGCGGGCCCAGGTTGAAGCGTCTCAGTATGCGGGACACCCCCGCTAATCCCCTTGACCGCACTTCTTCGATCGCGGTTCGATAGAGCTCTGCGTCATCGAGTCCCCGCTGGATCCACCCACGGGTGGCCTGAGATTCGAGCCGATCAGCGAGCCGAAACCGTCGCTCCGCGTGACGAACAGCCACAGTGGTGATCCGGAACATCTCGGGTCCGCCAAAGGTCCAGGCGAATAGCTGGAACAGCCTTGCAGCCTTCCCATTCGTGTCAATTCCAAGGGACTCTGCGTAGCGTGGGCTGACCGTGTTCTGCAGTAGCGACCATGCCAGTTCCGGCTCACCCGTGGCGAGAAGTAGGTCCACTTCAACCAGCGAAACTTCACGCGAGAGGCGCGGCGCTTGGCACTCTATGGCGATTCTGCGAGCTCGGCCAATGTACTCCCTTGCTTCTTGGAATTCGCCCGCTATGACCGCAATGTGGGCGCAATTGACGGCGGTCATCACGATGCGACGGGGGACCCCTGATTGCTCCTCCAACCCATATGCCAATCGATAACAGGATCGGGCCTCGTCCAGCAGTCCATACTCTTCGTAAAGCACGCCGATGTTGCTGATTACGCCCGTCTCATGATGGAGATCGTGGAGCTCTCGAGCGATAGAAAGTGACCGCTTGAACGTATCCAACGTCTCGACATGGGTGCCGAGGCTTAGTTGGCAGATGCCGAGGCCGTTCAGCGCTCGGGCGAGCTCCGATGGCTGCGACGACTGGTTCAGAACTGTGATCGATTCGAGAAACGACTTCTTAGCGTCCGCAAAGTGCCCGGCACTCATCTCACAGTAGGCTTTGCTCAGGAGGACCTGGCCTCTCACACGTGTGGTTTGCGCTCGACGATCGAGATGCTCGAGCATTCCGATGATCGCTTCGATCGTGTCCTGGAGACCGCCTTCGAACGCGGACTCTATAGCAGCTTGAGCCGCCTCTGTGATCAATTGAGGGTCGCCGCACTCGCGCGCAAGCAGGACTGCGTTTTCGGCTGATTCCCTTACGGTTGCGTCGTCTGCAAGCAGCGATCGTTGAAGGACCTGCGCCCTTATGACGGCAGCAACTGCTTGCGTGTGGGCGTCCTCGAATCCTCTGCTGCTCTGCTCGAACTCGGCGAGTGCGGCCAGCGCCTGGGGGAACTTCCCTTGCGCCGCATATGCTGCAGCCAGCTGCGGAAGAAGCCTCAGTCTGATAGCAACTCCAACATCTTCCGCCAGCATGTGGCCAATGGCGCTCTCGACCTCTACCGCCGCACCTTGGCGAACTGCAAACGGAGATGCAACCAGGATCGTTTGCGCAGCTAGGTGAGTTTGTCCGGCGTTCCGGTAGTGGTATCCGAGCTCCAGCAGCCGCGCGATTTCAGGCTGCTGCTTCGCAGTGTGGAAGGAGCCTGTGAGTCTGGCATGAATGTACCGTCGCTCTTCGATTGGTGTTGCGAAGTATACATACGCTCGATGTAGCGGGTTCTTGAAGGCCAGCAAGATCCCGTCCAGTCGGATCAATCCCCGCTCCAGTAGCGATAGTACTTCTCGGTCGAGCTGCTTCCCATCCATCCCGAGGGTCGTTGCTAGTTCACCGCTCGTCAAACCTCTGGCGCTGACCGCGAGTGTCTGCAGCAACCGTCTGGAGGCCTCTGACGTACCCTCGTATAGTCGGGCAAACGCTTTCCTGAACGAATCTGGCGGTTCCCAGCTTGCGCGAGCGTGGTCTGATGCCAACGCGGCCGCTAGGGACCGACTTGCGTGGTTTTCCCAGTCAGTAACCAACAACTCGGCATAGTGAGGATTCCCTTGAGCCGCGGCTACTATCCTTCGTCCAATTTCCTGGTGCTGGTGAGCAAGAGGTGGGCACATCGATTCCACAAGCTGGAGGGTGTCATCATCCCTCAGCAGCTTCATAGAAACGCGACACTGCCAAGTGAACAGCGATGCACCAGACGGCGTGGACGATGCAATGAGGCAGGATGCTCCTGTGCGTGCGGTCCCCAAGAGCAGAATGCCGCGCTGGTCCAGCCGCCCCGCAACTACGTGCATGACCTCAAAGCTGGCGTTGTCCATGTAGCTGAAATCATCAAACGCAATCAGCGCCGGACCCCCATCCCCCACCGACCGCAACATCTCCAGCACCCCCTCGGCGACTCGCAACCGAATCACCTCGGCAGGGGCGGGGGGAGGGTCCGGGATCCCGGGATACGTCGTTCGCAGCCCCGGGTGGATCCGGCTGACTTCTGCCAGCCAGCGGGGATCCGTCCCGCCGACCGAAGGGTCGCGGCTCAGAGCCGTCACCAAGTCCGAGATCGCGGCGTACGGGATGCCGACTCCGATTTCCTGACACGTGACTACGAACACCGATTGCGCGCGGGCGGCGAGCGAGGCGGCAAACCGACGAACGAGCGTGCTCTTGCCGATGCCGCCGGGTCCCTCGATGAGGCAGGTCCGAAACGCCCCGGCCCGTACTTTCTCCCACTCCGCCTCGAGCTGCGCCAACTCGTCCTCCCGACCCACGAACACCGCCGGCCGGATTCGCTTGGCCTCCTTCGCCAAACGGGGCGGGACGAGCTCCACCGGCGGATAGGAGCCGGCTTCGAGCCGCCGGAGTAGGCGCTCGAGCTCGGGCTGGGGGTTGCAGCCCAGCGTCTCGCGCACGCCGTCGAGATGCTCGCGCAACAGGCGAATGGCTTCGATTACGTCGCCCCGCATCAGCGCCCGTTCCGCGAGGGCCTGCACCGCGATATCCGAGACGGGTTCCAGTTCGTAGAGCGTATCCGCCAGCACGTGGACGGGAGGGATCTGCCCGCGGCGCCGGAACCCAGTGATGGCCGTGACCAGGGCCATGGCTGCTTGGCGTCGGCACCGTGCCCGCACGCCGTCCACCCAGTTGGCGAACCGGGCACCGGCCCATTGGTCGGCCTGGGCCAGCGGCTCGATCCCGCGCAGGCGCTCCGCCGCCGGCACCACCGTTGCGAGATCGGCGAGCCGATCCAGGTCCGTTTCGACCACTGCCCCCAGCCTGAGCCCACCCGGCACCCGGTGAAGCGCGTCCCGGCCGAGCACCCGACGGATCTCCGTGCAGGCCTGCGCCAGGGAATGGCGGCCGCGCTCGACCAGCGCGTGCTCCCACAGCAGATCGACCAGGAAATCCCGGGTGACCGGATGATCCCGGCCGTCGAGCGCGAGATAGAGCAGCACGCCCAGCTGCTTCTTCGTGCGCACGCGCAACACGTCCCCGGACTCCGTCACCAACTCGGGGACGCCAAACAACCTGACTACCGCGCGACGGGCCATGACGTACGCTAGCTTCCTGCGGGCCGTGGCCTGCAAGGTGGACGGTTCGGTCAACACGAGGTCAACAGATTGCGGAATATGCGCTTAGTGCGCTAATCCGCGAGGGCTCACCGGGACAGAGGGTGGGGATCTCAACGGAAGAAGTGACCGGTCAGGCAGGAAACGATAGTGACTACTCACTAACAGGTTGCACGCTCGGACCGTGTGGTGAGTAGCTGCTCACAACCGCTTCCTGGGCGCTCAGGAGCCCCCGGCAGCCCGCGAAACCCCGGCCCGCTGCCCCGCCCGCACCGCCACCACCAGCCCCACCAGGATCCCGCCCGCCCCGCCAGCACGCGCCACCCCAGCCGCTCCCCCACCACCGCCGCCACACCGCAATCAGGGTGCTCCACGGGATCAGCATGGTCCGGGTCACCTGCATCCGCCGAATCGGCCAGGAGAGCAGCACGAACGTGAGGGCCGAGCCCACGAAGGCGGGGTACAGCAGAACCCAAAGCCAGCCTCGACAGGCGGCTGTCACCTCACGACGTCTGGATGCCGAGGTGCAGGGCGTACCGGGACATGCAGAGGTTGTGCAGGTAGTTGAACGTGCCGATCACCGCGTGCGTCGGGTATGCCACCTCGTTCTTCCACCGTTTCAGCGGCATGAACTCGAAACCCACCTTGGGGGCGCCCGTCTGCCCGCTGAGAAACTGCTTCACGACCGCGCCGGCCGGGTGGCCGCAGGGCGTCGCCTTGGCCGGATCGATGTTGTAGACCGCGCCGACGTTGACCTGCCCGCTGATCGCGGCGAGGAACGGGTTGAAGTCGCCGATGCCGCTGCTGAACGTGAACGCCTCGACGGTGCCGAAGCTGAACGCGTTGTTCGTGAGGGCAACGAGCTGCGTGAGGACCTCCTTCACGAATACACCGTCGTGCGCGAACGGTCCCAGTTCCACGCCGGCCGCCCGCACGATGTGCAGTAGGCCCATCGCCTTCTTGCCAGCGAGGACCTGCGCGCCCCAGCGATTGACGACGTGTTTCAGCAGGACTTCCAGAATCAGCGGCGGCGACAGCGGGTCGCCCCAGCCGAGCGCGCCGTAGTGCGCCGCGTTCTGGCCGAAGCCGTGCGATACGCCCAGCAGGATCCGGTCCGCGAACGCGCTCGCCGGCAGCACGAGGATGACCGCCCGCTCCGAGTCGCCCTTCTTGGCCGCGAAGATGCCGAGCCGGCCCGTGCGGGTTGCCGAGATGCTGAAGTTCGGCGCGTTGTTCTTGTCGCCGGCGCGGAACGTTGCGACGTTCACGACGCCGATGGTCGGGAAGATCTGCTGGACCAGGTTGTTTGTCGGCTCCATGCCGAGGATCTGCTTCGTGATCGGCCGGACCGACACGTCCGAGGGCGTGGGCGGTGTGACCAGGCCGCCAAGGTTCTTGAGCAGCTCCAGAAGCATCGCCATCGTCTTCGGCCCGACGACCCCGTCGACGGTCAGCGCGTTTGCGCCCTGGAACTCCTTCACGCGCGCCAGGGTCTTCGAGCCGAACTTCCCGTCCACGGCGAGCGGAGGGAGCTTGCTCGGCAGCTTGTTCAGGAGACCCTGCAGCTCCTGCACCGCCGAACCGGCGGACCCGTACTTGAGCAGCATGCCCCCCACGAACGCGACATTGTTGCACGTATTCAATCGGCCCGGTCAGGCGACCGGGCCGTCATCTCGGATTGCGGCGCGAGCAGGTAGATACCACACGCCCGAGTCGGATGTCAACGGAGTCTCGCCCAGCGCATGACCCGGGATCCAGCCGCAGTCACAGCACGAATCTCCCGTCGGTGTGGGCGTCAGACCCGTCCGGACGCCGCCGGACTCCCCGCCCGGCCCCCCGGCCCCGCGCGCACCGCCACCACCAGCCCCACCAGGATCCCGCCCGCCCCCGCCAGCACGCGCCACCCCAGCCGCTCCCCCAGCACCGCCGCCCCCAGCAACACCGCAATCAGGGTGCTCCACAACGGGATCAGCATGGTCCGGGTGACCTGCATCCGCTGGATCAGCCAGTAGAGCAGCACGAATGTGAGCGCCGAACCTACGAAGGCCAGGTAGAGGAGCGAGAAGACCGCCCGCCCGGTCCAGTGGAACCGCAACGGGTTCCCCTCCGCCAGGAGGCCCAGAGCCAGCATGGGGATCACGCCCACCCCCATCTGCACCGCCGTCATGGTGACGGGCTCGATGTGCACGCCCTGTCGCTTGATCAGCACGTCGGCCAACGCCGTCCCGAACGCCGCCACCACCAGCGCCCCCGCCCCCGCAAACGCCAGCAGCCCCCGCAGCTCCACCTGGTTGTAGAAGATCAGCACCACCCCCGCCGCGGCGATCGCCACGCCCGCCACCTTGCCGAGCGTCATGGGCTCTTCGGGCAATAGCACGTGCGCGAGCACAAGTCCCTGAAGCGGAAACGTGGTGTAGAGAATCGCCGCGAGCCCCGAGGAGATGTGCGATTCGCCCCAGAACACGAGCGAGTAGTTCATCGTGAAGGTGAGCAGACCGGTGACGATCATGAGCCACCAGTCCGCCCGGCTCCGGGGCAGCCGCACGCGCCGCACCACCATCCACAGCACGAGCGGCATCAGCGCCACCACGAACCGGAGCGCGGCGAACGTGAACGGCGGGAGATCCTCGAGGCCGATCTTGATGAATAACCAGGTGGAGCCCCACACCGTGGCCAGCAGCATCCACACGAGGGCAGGTAGGGTCACGGCGGGGATTCTACCGCAGGATGGCGTCCGGCGGCATTAGGAAGCCTCCGGTAGCTCCACCACTGTCGCCCGGCCTGCACCGCCACCACCAGCCCCACCAGGCCGCCCCCCGCCCCCGCCAACCCGCTGGGCAGCGCATGGACGGACATTGATGGTCGCGGCGGGGGACGCGCTCGATCCGACCGGCATCTACAGCGTCGACGTCCCCTGGTGGCGGCACCACCTCCTAGTCCGTGAAGACGTTACGGCACACCGTGTCGCCGACCAGCGCGACCTCTGCCGGGTGAAAGAGGCCGTGTATGCAGTCGGGCGAAGAGCCCCACACGCGCGCCCTCCTTGGGTACGGTCTGCGCCAGAGTCAAGGTGCCGAGCTGGATGCCCATCCGCGCCACGAACTGATGCCGATGGTCTCCGCGAGGGCGCGGGAGCCCTTCTGTGTCACGCCCCCCCGACCGCCGGGATGACAAGTTTCTCACCTGGCCCAGTCGGCCGTCTCTTGATCGGAGGCGGTCCGGCTTCGAGCGCAGCCCAAGTGAGCGGGCCGACAATGCCATCCGCGCCAAGTTGTTTCATGGACTGGTACTGGCGCACTCTCGCATCCGTTTTCGGCCCAAAGATGCCGTCGACCCATAGAAGCTGGTGAATGGGAGGCCGATGGTTCAGCGGTTCTGGCAGTAGGCGACATGCAGCCCCGTACTACCTCGCTTGATGGTCGGTAGTTGCGCCATGTGTGCCCCCTCGACTGTCGTTCTCTCTACGACCCGGCCCCCGGCAAACATGCGTCGTCCGTCACGTTCTGTCCATCGACCGGATCCTCGGCAAACCAGCACTGCTACACGATACCGCTGCTGCAGGTGACATGCTATTCGCGGCAAGCTGGGGGAGAGCTCGAACCTCGGCCTCCTCGTTACCGACCGAGGATGATGCGCGCTTGGCCGAGACGTTCGCCGACCTGAACGGCCAGTACGAAGGAGACGCAGAGCGGGATCGAGGTCGATTCGCTCCATTCCTGACCATCGTCCTGCGCGAAGACCGGGCAAACGTGGGGCGCAGGATAGCTGGCTCTCCGTTCGAGTCCTGGTGGGTCGCCTCCAGGTGGCACGAGCCACCGGTCTGCTTGCCGCGAAACGAGCCACCTGCCGCGAACCGGGGCGTACTCAGTTCGCAGAGTGAGCCCCGTCACTTTGTCGTAACGCAAAGGGCAGTAGACTCTTATCCCGGCTGCGCCAATCCGGTTCAGCGGCGCACGCCGTATGCAACATTGTCGCCGCACGTCCGCGACCAAAACCACCAACTGGGGTGCTATGCCGCCGCGTCTCCTGCTCAGCTCACCGCGAGCGCTGCTCGTCCTTGTCGTTGCTCTCCCCGCCGCGATACCGGCGGCGGCGCAGGTGCCTGCCGCGACCATGCCCGCACCGGCCGCCGCCAAGTCCAATCCCTGGCGGTTCGTCTGGCGGGCCGAAGCCCAGAGCGCGTTCGACGACAACGTGTTCCTCCTGTCGCCGTCGAAGAAAGCCGAACTCGCGACGCCATCGGTCGACGATGTCGCCAGCGGGCGCTTTGCCGACATGGCCGACGCGCGCGATGTGGTGACCCTGTTTGAAGCGGGTCTCGGCTTTGCCGGACCCGGCATCACCGGGCGCACGCTGGAGATCCTCCCCGAAGTCGCGTACGAGTGGTACGCGCAAAACAGCGCGCGCAGTCACGCGGTGATTGGGCTCCGGGTCGAACAGGGGTTGCCGCACGGAAGCCGGCTGCGGTTGCGCGGCCGCCTCACCCCGAGCTACTTCCCCAAGGCCTACCTCGCCGACGCTGTGGATGCGAACGCGGACGGGACGATCAGCGGCGCTGAGCGAGTCTACCAGCCGGCCACGTACCAGGAGAGCCGCATCGCGCTGGATTACCGGTTCCGGCTGGCGAACGCCACCAGGCGACATCCGTTCGGCGCCGCCGTACAGCTGTCCGGAGCCTACGAGCGCCGGGTGTACGACACGCCGTTCCGCGTGCGCGACCGCAGCGGTCCGGAGGCCGGGCTGGCGCTGCTGCTCGATCTGACGCGGTCCATCGCTCTCGACGTCGAGTACGGCTTCGCTTCCTACTCGGCCACCCCGGCGGCGCAGGTGCTGGTGCTCGACGAGGACGACGCCGGCCGGGACCTCAACGGCAACGGGACGCTCACGGACCCCAACGTGCGCGTCGTTCAGCAGGTCGACGTGTCGCGCATCGAGAACCGGCTCGGGGCCGCCCTCACGGTGGCGCTCGCCAAACGCACGCACCTCACGGTCCAATACGAGCGCCGCTGGCGCCGCTATGGCTCGGAGGAGCCGTTCGACATCGCCTACGGCGGGCGGCGCGACTCGCGCCATCAGGTCGGCATCGAGCTCGAGACCCGGCTCGCGGGCGATCTGGCCCTCGTGCTGGGCGGCGACCTCACCGACCAGGGGCTCAACCGCTCCAGCGACCTTGGCGGAATCGGCGACATCGACGACTATAGTAGGCACCGGGCCTTCCTCGGCCTGAGCTACCAGCCGTGACATCTCAGGAGAGCGCCATGACGCACCGCGCGGGTTCACCGTGCGTGGATCGTGGGGCCGTGTGGCCATGAAGCGGCGGCGCGGGCCCGTGCGCGTCCTGTTCGCGGGCTACGCGCCCGTTCATTTCGTGTGCTTTCGTCCGCTCTACCGGCGCCTGCAGCGCCTGCGCGGCGTGGAGGTGTATCTCTCGGGCGGGCGCGAGAGCGACGGCGTGCGGCCGGCGCTCAGTGCGGCCGAGTTGTACCGGCCCTTCCGGCTGCCGCGGGCGCGGGTGCTGGGGCTGTCCACGATACAGTCGCGTGCCTTCGACATCGTGTTCTGCGCCCACGTGTCGGGGTACTTCCCCAAGGAGGACCAGGAGCGGGTGCAGCTGTTTCACGGGGTGTCGTTCCGCAACATGGCGGTGCGACGCGACGTGCTGGTGTACGACCACCTGTTCATCGTCGGCCCGTACATGCGACGCCTCTTCACCGACGAGCAGCTGCTGCGCGAGTCCGACCCCCGGCTGGTGAATATCGGGTTCCCCAAACTCGATCCGCTGGTGAACGGCAGCCTCGACCGGCGGACGCTGCTCCGGCGCCTCGGGCTCTCGGGTCGTCGGCCCATCGTGCTGTACGCGCCCACGGGCCAGAAGGAGAACTCGCTCGAGCATCAGGGCGAGGCGGTGCTGGAGCGCCTACGCAAGACG
>Ga0224512_10004996_pt1 | contig 11052 bp, 8 predicted proteins | sample SF_May12_sed_USG_4_FD_169103 | JGI IMG/M metagenome (GOLD analysis project Ga0224512, IMG submission 169103) | Sediment microbial communities from San Francisco Bay, California, United States - SF_May12_sed_USGS_13 | ecosystem: Environmental > Aquatic > Marine > Sediment | place: USA: California...
GGGACAACGACGCCGAGTGGATATTCGAAACGCTCTCTGCCCACGGCGTGCCCGACGACCTGGTCGAGGTGGATGACGACCTCCCAACTGGAACCGCCACTGTCGAGCTGGGTGTCGCCGGACCCGAATTCGTTTTGCATAGTCCGGTGGCCTGGGACGCCATCAAAGGTCCCGACCTGATCCCGGAGCACGACGTTCTCTACTTCGGCAGCCTGGCCGGACGCGATCCGAGGTCGCGTCGGACGCTGGAGCGAATGTCGGCGTTGTCGCAGGCCCCGACAAAGCTGTTCGACGTCAACCTGCGGCCTCCGCATGTGAACGGCGAAGTGTTGGCTCACGGTTTGGCAGAGGCCACCGTGGTCAAGGTGAATGACACCGAGTACGAAGAGGTGCCTCAGGTGCTGGATTTCGAGCCGTCGACAAGGGGGTACTTCAAGCTGGGCCGGCGGCTGGAGTGGTTGTGTGTCACGCGGGGGCCGGATGGCGCAACTCTGTATGACCGGGCGGGGGACGCCTGGGAAGTAGGTCCCGCGACGGTCGAGGTGGTCGATACGGTCGGCGCAGGGGACGCTTTCACCGCTGGATTACTGGATGGCATCTATCGCGGTATGGATCCCGGCGACATTCTGGGCGCTGCTCAAGACCGCGCCGCCTCGACCTTGGCGCACAGGGGTGGCTTGCCCGAACCACCCGGTTGAGCCCCATATCCGCGTTGAGCCCGCTCACCTATACTCGCTCAGCCCGCCCTGGGCCCGGATATGGCGGCGGTATGCTCTTGTGTCCCGCCCCCATCGTCCAGCGGTCTAGGACTCCGCTCTTTCAAGGCGGCAACAGGGGTTCGAATCCCCTTGGGGGCACATACCGGGGGCGTGGTGAAGTCTGGAGTTCACGCCGGCCTGTCAAGCCGGAGGTCGCGGGTTCAAATCCCGTCGCTCCCGCCAAGGAAAACAGCCCTGGGCTCCCAGGGCTGTGTCCTTTGGGCAGGTAGCTCAGTCGGTAGAGCACTGGTCTGAAAAACCAGGGGTCGGCAGTTCGATTCTGCCCCTGCCCACCGGAAATCTCCAGTGTTGGCTTGAGTTGCTGGCCGCTAGCTCCCGGTCAGACTCGCAGGCTGAATCTGGAAGACCCCCTTGTTGCCATGTTTCGGAACGAAGAGATGGGCCAATGGCCCTATCCATCGCGGCCGAGCCCGGCACCACTCTGAAACCGCGATGGAGATGCTGATCGTGTATGACGGCCAGCACGGCCACACCCGCAAGGCTGCCGAGGCGATGGCCCGAGCCGCGGTTGCGGCGGGCGCCGAAGCGGCGGTCAAGCCCATGGATATGGCCGAACCAAATGACGCGGTCCGAGCGGATGCTCTGGTGGCCGGTTGTTGGGTGAAGGGCCACGTTCCCTTCGGAGGAGCCCAAACAGGGCGCATGATCGACTGGATCGAGCGGCTGCCGGTCTTGGATGGCAAGCCGGCCGCGTCATTCTGCACCTACGGATTGTTCCCCCGGTTGTTTGCCGACGCGGTGGCGCGAACCGGCGAGACGCTCAATCGCTTGGAGGCGGGCCTGAAGGAGAAAGGTGCGGAGGTGGTGACCACCCACGCCATCCACCGACGCACGCCGGACGATGGCGCAGCAGCGTTCGTGGGCAGTGTGCTCGAGCACGTCGACGGCTGATCGTCCCCTCTTCTCCCACCGCCAAGCACGTTGCAAGGCGTATCCCTTCGAACCAGCCCACGGGCTGGGCCGCCGGGACCAGGCTTTAGGCCCTGGCTCCCCGGTTCCTCCCTCTGCAGAATTGAGATCGAAAGGTCTCGATGAGCACCATCAGGTTCGCTGCCCGTCTTTGTCTTGCTATGACCCTCGCCCTGGCTTCTTGTGGCGGCGATGTTCAGGTCGAAGACGCCCACCCCGAGGCCCCGACTTCCGCCGCGCTGGCCGGTGACGCGGGAGACGTCGTTGTCAACAGCACCCGTCCCGATGGCCCGACGCCCGTTGTGGTGGATGCCGACATGGGCGGGGACGACATGATGGCTCTGCTGTACTTGCTGGGCCAGAGCGACGTGAGTGTCCTGGCTGTCACCGTCACCGGAACGGGGTTGGCTCATTGCCCCGCTGGTGGCGCCAACGCCCGGGCGATTCTCGATCACGTTGGTGCCGAAGAGATCCCGGTGGCTTGTGGTGCGGTGGAGCCCCTCGCAGGGTCAAACGCTTTTCTGGACGAATGGCGCGATGGTGCTGACCTGTTGGGAGCTCAGCTCGGGCTGGAGGTACCGGGGTTCGAGGGTTCCGGAGCCATCGATCTGCTGATCGATACGGTTGCAGGGTCTTCGGAGCCCGTCCGGCTATTGGCGATTGGGCCGCTCACCAACGTAGCTCTGGCCATCGATCAGGATCCCGAGATACTCGAGAACCTCGCCGAGATCGTGATCATGGGAGGGGCGGTGGATGTGAGTGGCTCGGTCGATCCGGAGTATTGGGCCGAATGGAACTTCTGGGCAGATCCGGTGGCCGCCAACCGGGTGCTGCGGTCCGGCGTGCCTATCACCCTGGTTCCGTTGGATGCCACGAACTCCGTTCCGGCCTCGGTGTTCTTTCATGAAGCGCTAGCTGCGCAGAAGGCCACCGCAAGTGCAGAGTTGGTCGATCGGTTCTTCGTGGTCAACGACTTCAACCTGGTGGGCGGCGCGTATTTCTTCTGGGACCCGCTGGCTGCTGTCGCGATGATCGATCCGGGGGTGGCTACCTACGAGACAAGGCATCTGAAGGTAGTGGAAGAGGCTGGCGCCGAGCTTGGGGCTGTTGTCGATTCCCCAGATGGCCCTGAGGTACGGGTTGCACTTGCAGCCGATCGACAGCGGTTCGAGGAGGTCTTTCTGACAGGCCTGAATCGGGGGGTTCCCTCGAAGGTCGATGTCCCCACACCCGACCTCACGGTGCAGTTCAGCGACGCGGCATGCACCCTGGAGGGTCCCACGATCTTCGATGCTGAAGAGACCACGGCAGCGGTCGTCGTCGAGGTCGGCAACGACACGACGGGCACCGTGGCTGTCGTATTCGGCCTGCATCCCGGCGCCAGTATCGAGCAAGTAAAGGCCGATGCAGCGCTGGCCAACACGACAGACGAGACGCCGCCATATTGGGAGGAGACCGGCCTGGCCGTGGCATTCGGAGCGCCACTCACCGGCGGCTCCGCTACCGGGCGGGTAGATCTGGTACCCGGCGAGCATGTCGTGATCTGCTCGACCGAGGACAACCAGCTAACAGTGGCCGGCGAGATCTTGATCAATCCGGGCAGCGGCTAGGAGGCGTCGGATCCTTCCCTGCCGATCGGAAGGCCCCCTACAAGATGGTGTTGCCCGTCCCGCTGTCGATGATGGCACCGAGTCCGTTACCGAAGAGGTCGTTGAACGCAACCGAATTCCCGGACGATGACACCGTCAAGTTGATGCCGTAGCCCCCGTTGTCAAAGACATCGTTCCGGTCGACCGAACCGCTTGCTCCGCCGATGTGGATGCCGTCCCCGGTGTTGCCGAACACGTCATTCCGTTCCACCGTCGCACTCGACACGGTCTCCTTGACCAGAATCCCCAGCCCATTGCCGCTCACCGTGTTGCGGGCCACGATGGCGTCGTCGGAATCCCACTCGATCTGGATTCCGACCACGACGTTGTCGAAGACATCGTTGCGAGAAACCTCGGTGCGGTTTGCACGGACGAACACGGAGATGCCGTAAACCGACTCGCTCACCTGGTTCTTGGTGATCAGGTTGTCATCTGCGTCGTCAGAGGCGGTGATGCCGAAGACGTTTCCGGTGACGACGTTCTTCCGCACCACGTTGTCGTCGGACGCCACTCCGTTGACCCTGATGCCATCGAGGGCGCTCGAGGTGACGGTGTTCTTCTCAATGACGTTTCCCCAGGCGTTGGCCAGGTCGATCCCACGCACATTGTCGGTTGCGGAGAGGCGAGAAACGTTGTTGCCCGTCGTGGAGTCGAGCTGGACACCTTGCGAAAAGCCTGTGATTGTTCCCTTGAGAACGGCAACATCGTTGTAGGGAGAGGCGATGCGGATTCCGGCTCCGCCGGAAAGCGAGGTGTCGTCATCGCCGTCGATGGTGTAGCCGCCCAGATCGATGGTGATGCCGCTGGCTCCGACGATGAGGCCGTCACCCGTGCAGTCGACCAAGTCGTGCGTCAGCGTGACGTCCTGGGTCACGGTCTCGCCGCACGACAACCCATCCGCCGTCGCCGTCGGCATGACGACAGCAAGCATTATCGCTCCGACCAACATCGCGAGGCGTCTCATGACTCACTCCTTCGACTCATGACTCACTCCTTCGTTTCATGGGACGATGCGCCGTTATTCGAGTCGCGGCTAGAGGACAACGTCATTACGCGAAAACGCCGACCCTGGTGGGTCGGCGTTCGTAGGTAGCGCCCTTAGCGGCGCTTGCGGCCCCGCATTAGTTCTTCTCTTCGGTATTTGACCATTTCTTCGACGATTATCGGATGCATTATGAGTTGTCCCTTTGTGGTTGTTGGTCCCAACCGACGTATCCGCAGCTGCAGGTGAAGCGGACTGTGAAGCCGCTCGGCAGGCGCCTCAGCTCGTCGATCGCTTCCAGTGACACGAGCACTCTGGTGCGGTGTCCTGGGCAGTAGGGGGCGAACACCTAGACCACCCGGCGCCTGGCGCGAGCCATCTCGGCCCGCAGCCCGATCAACTCGGCGCGGGCATCGACCAGCTCACCAAACGAGGCGCCTGTGATGCGCAGTTCCTCATAGCGGGAACGGGCACTTGCCAATCTCTTGAAAGCCGATTCGAAAGACATGATTAACCTCTCTCGGTAATGACCTATGGTTCTTTAGACAATTACATGGTATAGTATCGAGTGTAAGGAGTCAAGTGGATTTCTCTCATTACAGCGATACGGCGGTGCAAATGGCCGTAGACCTCGTCAACACAGTTGACCGGGTCAGTGGCGACGACCAGCTGACCGACGTTGACGGACTGTTGGCGTTCTTGGATCGCTACGCGTCGGAGTGGGATCGCGACGATTTCAACCCCAAGGCCATCGCCCCGATCCACGTCGAGCGAGTGCGACGGCTCCGTACCCGGTTGCGCGCCGTGCTGGAGGCGAAGACCGCCGAGGAAGCTGCCGAAGGACTCAACCGGATCCTCCTAGACGTCCAAGCCACCCCGCGCGTCAGCCTTCACAGTGAGCACCCCCACATGCACTTCGAGCCGAAGAAGCGGGGGGTGGCGAAATGGCTGGGGGCGGCAACCGCCATGGGAATCGCCACGGTCCTCGTTGACCAGGGCATCGAGAGGTTCGGCACCTGCGCCTCCACTACCTGCGTCGATTCGTTTATCGACACGTCGCGCAACCGCTCGCGACTCCATTGCTCGACCACTTGCGCCAACCGAGAGCACGTCGCCGCTCACCGACGACGAGCTGTTGCCGTCAGCGAGAACTAGCCCCTGGGGTCGGGGATCTTGTTGCCAAAGCAGTCGAGACCTTCCCCTGGCCGATAGGTGGCGAACACCGAGTCGTCCAACACCCTGCCGTCAGGATCGGTTCGTTGGCGGAAGGTGTCGACCCTGGTACATCTTGGTCCCCAGCGCGACGTCGATTGTCCCGTTTGCTCCACCTCGAAATATGGCGTTGACCAAAGCTGGACTGTGATCGAGGTCTCGGTGTACTCGGCCCACACCAAAACGGCATAAGGCGTGTTGTTGGTCAGCGCGAGATCTGGGGCGGGGTATCCCAGAGTTGCCTCGCGGCCCCTGGGATAGCGGCTGATGAATATCGAGTGGCTCTGATAGTCGGCGAAGTCGAGCCCGGCGAAGAAAGCTGCGTTGAAGATCGTGGTGGCGAACTGTGACACGCCTCCACCCACGTCCTGCACGAAGTGCCCCTGCTCTATTGCTCCGGCGGCAACGAACCCGTTCTCGATTGTTCTCTCACCGACGAACTCGTTGATGGAGAAAGTATCGCCGGGAAGGATGAGTGCCCCCCGCACCAGGTCGGCCATCCGGTGGATGTTCTCCACCCGGGCACCGCAACATGCATGGTTCGTAGTGAACTCACCAACCAATGTCTCCACCCCAAGCGCTTCCGCCGAGCCCAGGCCACCGTCTGGCTCTGCCAAGCGAGCGGTTAGCTGCACGGGCCCCTCGGCCTCTCCGCTAGCAACTGCGTACATGGCCTCGGCCACCTCACCGTCACAGCACACCATGACCGGGTCCCCGAGATTGATCGATACCGACGAGCCCTCGACCACGGCGAACGATGGTGCGATGGGGTCGGTGGCCAGCCCAGATAGGAACACCTCGAGCGAGCGTTTGACGCGCATCTCATCGAAAACGGGAACGAGGAAGCCTGAGGAGTCGTCGGAGACGATCCAGCGGCGCACTGTCTGGGGCCTGATCACCTCGCTGAAGTTGTTGAGCGTGACGACGATGCCGTGTGCGCTCAGGTCCTCGGCTGCTCGGATGGCCGCCTCGACATCGTCTTCATCGAAGAGTGGCCGAGCTTCGTCCCAATCGACCTTGACGACTATCGGCCGCTGCGGATTCGAGGCGGCGGCCTCGAGTTGGCTGCTCAGCTCGGGTGTGGCAGCGATCTTGAGGCCCGTCACCCCATCGGTAACGACTAGGCGGCCATCCACCGATTCGAAACTGGGCTCCACTGGTCTCGCCCTGATGGCGGCCGGCTCTGTGGCGAGGTAGGAGCGGAGCGTCTCGGGGTGGGATCTGTAGATGGTGTCCGCTCGTCGCGTGTTGAACAAGCTCGCCGTCCAGCCCACCAGATCGGGCCCGATGCCGCTGTCTCGACCCTGAGCGAGGGTCGCATCGACCGTTGCCTCGACGTCGACCAACAGGCCGAGCTGCGACGCGGTGGTGGTGATGGTGCGACCGGGCGCTCGCAACTCCACGACGTCATCGAGGTGGGCAGGAGCGATCTCGTCGCCGACCAACGCGGCCAAGTCGTCCTCGGTGACGCCCCCGACTGAGCGGCCCTCGAGTTCAACGTTGCGCATTACCTGACCGGAGTGAATGGCGCCGTCGACCAGCCATCCGACAGTTGCTGCGAGTGCCATAAGGACGGGGAGGCTGAATGCCAACGCCCACCACCGGTTCCACCAGTGAGGGAACATGGCGAGAGATGGTACGACCTGTGGGGCTTTGTCGCCCTCTAGTTGCTGTAGACCCTGGCCTGGGCTTCTGCCCACCGACCGGCGGCGAGCGCGTAGTGGTCGGAGGCACGGTCTAGATCGCCCGCCGCCAGGGCTTCGATGCTGGAGGTCACATCGGCTGCCGTCTCGTCGAGAACCAGATCGCCATCATCGAAGAGCTGGGCCACAGTGCCGTAGTCGAGCTCAACCACAGAGTCTTTGGCGAACTCCGACAACCACGACACCAGCCCCTCAACCGGTGCGACTATCGACTCATCAAAGCCGGCAGTCTGCAGGATCTCGACGGTTCTCTCCAGGCGATCCGAGACATCGGACCGCGTAGCTCGGTAGCGAATGCTGGTCCCGGCTTCGGTTGTGACGATCTCGCGTTGATCTGGACGAAATGCAGCGAACCAGCGCAGCGGCACGTGCCACGCCGAAGTGAGTATGTGGGAGCGAGCGCTGGGTTGGTTCTCGTAGATGGCCTCCAACTCCGCGGCGGCCCGCCTGACGATGTCTTCTGGGACGAGCATCGAGCCGGTCATCCCAGGGAACGAATGATGGAAGGCGAGCAAGCCTTCGAGCATGCGGAGTCTGGGACGGCGGGGGCACACGAAGGTCTTACCGTCGAATTCCAGCTGCAGCGCATCCTCGCGAATCGATTCCTCCCACAAACCGAAGTCGCCCTCGGTGACGATGCCCGCCTTGACGGGAGCTGTGTACGCGGGGAGATCGTCGTCGGCGCGCTGGCGGGTGTAGACACGGAGGTAGGCGGCGTGCACCATGAGTCGCATGCTAGGTGGAGGCCCCGATGAAACCGGGTGGGCTGATACCATCGCGGCCAGGAGGTGATGCGAGTGGGCGCATTCGATGCCATTGGCGCCGAAGGCCACGAAGATGTCGTGCTCGGTTCCGACCACATCTCACTTCTCAAAGTGCATCATCGCTATCCATTTCTCCCTCGGTCCCGCCCTAGGCGGGACTCGCTCTTTCCTACACCACCGAAGATGATGAGCTCTATTTGACTACCGAACTGGCACCCGCCGACCACCGTGAGCTTGGTTTAGACGACACCGAATTGGTGGATATGTATCGGACAATGGTGCTGGCCCGCCGCCTCGACGAGCGTATGTGGGCACTCAACCGCCAAGGCTTGGCTCCCTTCGTTTTGTCGGTATCGGGCCACGAAGCCACCCAGGTCGGTACTGCCTTCGCCATTAACCGCTCCATCGACTGGGCGTTGCCCTACTACCGAGACCTCGCCGTGAATCTGGCCCTTGGCGTAACCGCAGAGGAGGTGATGCTTGGGGTGTTCTCCAAGGCCACCGACCCAGCCTCAGGGGGCCGCCAGATGCCCAACCACTGGTCCGACCCGTCGCGGCGAATCCTCACTCATTCCTCGGTGATCGCCACTCAGTATCCGCACGCATGCGGCATCGCCTACCGACTCAAGCAACAGCGGAGTAATTCAATCGTGATGGTGTTCGGGGGGGAGGGGTCGACCTCGGAGGGCGATTGGCACGAGGCGATGAACTTCGCCGGCATCCATCAGCTCCCAATGGTTTTCGTCATCGAGAACAACCAGTACGCCATTTCGGTGCCAGAGGCCCAAGAAGTGGCCGGAAACCTGGCCGATCGCGGCCTCGGCTACGGCATCCCCGGCGTGGGAGTCGATGGCAACGACATGGTCCAGGTATATGCCGCCGCCAAAACGGCGGTAGACCGGGCCCGGGCCGGCGAGGGCCCATCGCTTCTGGTGGCCCGCACCTATCGCTTCTACGCCCACACCTCCGATGACGATGACACCCTGTATCGCACAGCCGAAGAGGTCGAGACCTGGCGTCGCAAGGACCCCCTCACGATCGCGTGGCAGTACCTGACGGAACAGCGGGTGCTCGACGAGAAGACGGAGGAGGAGATCGATGAGTGGGCCGCGGACACGGTGGCTGCCGCGGTGTCGGCAGCGGAGGCAGCGCCCGACGCCACCGATGCCACTGGCGGCGTCTATGCCAATCCCATCGTTCCTTCAGAACCGGTGACCGAGGTGGAAGAGGCGCCAGAGGGTGAAGAGGTCAACCTCATCACCGCGATCAACCGGGCACTGCACGACGTGATGACGACACACTCCGACACAGTGCTGTTCGGAGAAGACGTCGCCCACGAGAAGGGAGGGGTGTTCAAAGCAACGGAAGGCTTGTCCAAAGCGTTCGGCAACGACCGGTTGTTCAACACGCCGCTCTCTGAGTCGCTGATAGTCGGGCTGGCCATCGGCATGGGAGCAGCCGGGGCGAAACCGCTGGCCGAAATCCAGTTCGCAGACTTCATCCACCCTGCCTTCGATCAGCTGGTGTCGGAGGCTGCCCGCATTCATTATCGCTCCAACGGTGGATGGAGCTGTCCCATCACGGTTCGGACCCCTTACGGCGGAGGCATTCACGGTTCGCTATATCACAGCCAATCGATCGAGGCCTTCTACACACACGTTCCCGGCCTGAAGGTGGTGGTGCCGTCGACACCGGCCGACGCCAAGGGTTTGCTTATGTCCGCTGCTGAGGACCCCGACCCGGTGATCTTCCTCGAGCCCAAGAAGCTGTACCGGCTGGCGAAGGGCCCCTATCCAGAGGGACCTCACAGGGTTCCTCTTGGCAAGGCGGCTCTGCGGCGCAAGGGCGAGGACCTCTACATCATCGCCTACGGCACCATGGCCCATTTCGCCATGGAGGCCGCCAAGGAGTTGGAGAGCCAAGGTGTGGATGCGGGGGTGCTCGACCTGAGGACCCTCAAGCCGCTCGACTGGCCTTCGGTACAAGCTGCCGTCGAGGCGACCGGCAAGATCCTGATCGTCCATGAGGACAACGAGTTCGGTGGGTACGGAGCGGAAGTAGCAGCGCAGATAGGTGAAAAGGCGTTCGAGTGGCTGGATGCACCGGTGCAGCGCTATGCCACTCCTGACGTTCCGACGTTCCCCTTCGCCGAGTCGTTGGAGGCTCAGGTGATGCCCAGCGTTGCCGGCATAGTCCAAAGAGCAGCCGAGCTAGCCGCGCACTAGTCCCTTCGATACCGACCCGAATAGGCCGGTCCCGACTACCGATAGTTCTGGTGCCACCACTGTAAGTAGTGATACCTTATGCCTCCCCCTACTTACCAGGAAGGCACAAATGCACAAGAGGTCTCGTCGGCGGCACATATCGGTTTTGACCGCGATGGTGGTCATGACATCGATGTTGTTCGCAGTCTCTGCGTCCGCAACTGGTCCAACTCCGAAGGAACAGGTCGACGCTGTTCGTGAAGCGGCATCGAAGATGTCAGGCGATCAAGCCTCCAAAGCGGTCGAAGAGCTCGACAAGGCGCTGGAGGCCGGCCTTTGGGTGGACGATTTCACTCTGAGCGAGGACGGCAAGAAGGTCTTCGACAAGATGGGGAAAGCGGTCAAGAAGCTCGAGGACGCCGGCGCCCTGAGCACTGCTGGTGCGCTGAGTACGGTCGGCACCCCCGGAATGGCCGACAACCTGGTCTTGGCGGGCACCGAGCTGGCTAGGCACGCCATCGACGCTGCTGTTGCAGCTGGAGCCAGTGGTGACAAGATCGATAAGGCCACCGAAGAGATGGCCAAGGCGGAGGCCTTTGCGACGGAGGGCGATGCCAACAAGGCGCTCAAGCACCTCCTGAAGGCCTGGAAAAAGGCCGACGAGGCGGTCAAGAAAATGAACGGCGGAGGTGGCGGCGACAGCGGCAAATGGGCCGAGTACGACGTCGTTCTCGTTCGCGTTGACACCATCGGCTCCGAGAACCCGGTGTTCACCCCGGTTCTGAGCGGCACGAACAAGTTCGGCACCCCCGGCTACACCGGACAGGGCAACGAGGGCTTCCTCTTCAGC
>Ga0224512_10004997_pt1 | contig 11050 bp, 11 predicted proteins | sample SF_May12_sed_USG_4_FD_169103 | JGI IMG/M metagenome (GOLD analysis project Ga0224512, IMG submission 169103) | Sediment microbial communities from San Francisco Bay, California, United States - SF_May12_sed_USGS_13 | ecosystem: Environmental > Aquatic > Marine > Sediment | place: USA...
CCTGGCGATCTTCTACGCGGTGGTCTGCATCGGGGCATCGCTCGGTGGTGGGAACTCCTTCCAGGTCAACCAGTCGCTGAACGCCATGACGGCGACCTTCCCGATCCTGGCAACCTATCCCTGGGCCTACGGCTTGATCTTGATGGTGCTGGTCGGGCTCGTGATCTTGGGCGGCATCAAGCGGATCGCCGGTGCGGCGTCACGCATCGTCCCGTTCATGGCCCTCCTCTATGTCGCGGCCGCCATCTACATCCTGGCGGTGAACGCACCCGCCATTCCGGGCGCGTTCGGTGAGATCATCCAAGGCGCCTTCAGCCCGAGCGCCGCGCTGGGCGGCATCATCGGGGTCCTGGTCCAAGGATTCCGCCGGGCGGCGTTTTCCAACGAAGCCGGTGCCGGCTCCGCGTCCATCGCCCACTCGGCCGCACGAACCGCCTATCCCGTCCGGGAAGGGATCGTGGCGTTGCTCGAGCCATTCATCGACACGGTAGTCATCTGCACCATGACGGCGCTCGTGATCGTCATCACCGGCGCCTGGGACAACCCGGCGTATGCCGACCTCGTGACCGCCAACAACGGGGCGGGACTCACCTCCCGCGCCATGGGTGAGCACCTGACCTGGTTCCCCTACATCCTGTCGCTTGCGGTGCTGCTCTTCGCCTATTCGACCATGATCTCGTGGTCGTATTACGGCGAGCGGTGCTGGGCCTATCTCTTCGGCGACAAGACCTCGAAGATCTTTCAGGTGATCTTCCTCCTCAACGTGTTCCTGGGGTCGATCATCACCTCGACCAACGTGCTCAACTTCGGCGACCTGATGATCCTGGGACTCGCGTTCCCGAACCTGATCGGGGTCTACATCCTGAGCGGAAAGGTCAAGCAAGACTTCGACGAGTATTGGGTCAGATACAAGGCGGGGGAATTCAAGAGATACAAGTAGGAAAAGGTGGGGAGTGGGGAGTGGGTCTTAGGGGCCTGCTTCTCGCTCCCTTTCGCATTCCAGGCGGGGGCACCAGATTTTGGAAGAGCGAGAGGCACGCTAGCGGCGAACCATCCACGTGCTCGGAGGTGCTCCATGAAGATTCGCCTGGTGCAGGCTGCGGTGGTCGCTCTGCTCCTTTCCTTCGCAACCGCGCTTCATGCCCAGATCCCTTACGCGCTAGTCCAACTCGACGCCGACTGGGAGGCCGCATTCAACGCCGGCGATTGGGACGCCGTGGCCGGCCTCTACACCGAGGATGCCATTCGCTATCCTCCCGAGATGCCCCCGATCAAAGGGCGGGCCGCCATCCGGGACGACGTGGCCCACTCCGCGGGCATGCAGATCAGCACTGCGTTCCTAGGGGGGTTAATGGGCGATGAGATTGGGGTCAGCTGGGGCACGTACGAAATCACGGGCACGCTCGACGGAAAGGCCGTCGCAGAAAAGGGCCGTTACATGAGCGCCGTCAAGAAGATGCCCGACGGCTCCATCAAGTTGTACCGGGACATCTGGCACAAAGCGGAGTAGTAGGGGTAGGGAGTTGGATTGCTGGAACAGTGCATTGAAAGGGGGCCGGCGACAGTTCGCCGGCCCCCTTTGTTTGATATCTCCATTCTTCGCCTACTCCCTACCGTCCGACTCCCTACTCCCTACTCCCTACTCCCTGAGTTTCTTGACCTCTTCCGTCAGCCGCGGCACCACCTCGAAGAGATCGCCCACGATGCCGTAGTCGGCCACCTTGAAGATCGGGGCATCCTTGTCCTTGTTGATGGCGACGATCACCTTGGCCGTGCGCATGCCGGCCAGGTGCTGGATGGCACCCGAGATACCCACGGCCACGTAGAGATTGGGGCTCACCGTCTTGCCGGTTTGGCCGACTTGGGCAGCGTGGTCACGCCAGCCCACGTCCACGACGGCGCGACTCGCGCCCACGGCAGCGTTGCCCAACGCCGCCGCCAATGCCTCGATCAAGGCAAAGTTGCCTGGCTCCTTGAGTCCACGCCCGCCCGACACCACGATCGGAGCCTCCGCCACGTCCAGCGCGCCGCCGTCGGGCGCCTTGGTGCCGGTCACGATGACGCGCGCGGTGAAGGAGGGCACCGAGACCTTCTCGACCGCTCCGGCTTTGGCACTGTCCGACGACGTGAAGGTATTGGGCCGCACCGTAAGCACGGCCGGCGAGCCTAAGAGGCGGAGTTTCTGCAGTGCCTTGCCGGCGTACACCGGGCGCGTGGCGTTGAGGCGTCCGCCTTGCACCTCGAGCCCTACCACGTCGGACGCGCAGCCGACGCCCAACCGGGCCGCGACGCGGGGCGCCAGATCGCGCCCCGTGGCGCTCGCGGCGAACACCACCGCCGCTGCACCGGCGCCCAGTTCGGCGAGCGTCGCCGCTTGCCCGTCGGGACTATAGCGAGCGAAGTCGGGATGGTCCGCCGTCAACACCCGATCGGCCCCAGTGTTCCCCAGCTCGTCCATGCCGCTGACCTCTCCGGCGCCAAACACCACTGCGTCGACCGTTGCGCCGAGCGCGTCCGCCAGTTGACGCGCGGCGGCCACCACTTCGAAGGAGACCTTGCGGAGGGCACCGTCGCGCTGCTCGGTAACAGCGAGTATCACGGACATGTCAGATTACCTTCGCTTCATTTCGTAGGAGACTGACCAACTCGGGCACCGCATCCGGCCCTTCCCCGACGATCTTCCCCGCCGAGCGTTCGGGTGGAAGCTCGAGTCCGAGGATCTCGACGGTGCCGGCGCCGAGGTCCACCGCCTTGACCTCGAGCGGCTTCTTCTTGGCGGCCATGATGCCCTTGAGCGACGGCAGCCGTGGCGTGTTCAGGCCCTTGTCGCAGGTGAGCACGGCGGGTAGTCGGCAGGTCGAGGTTTCCACGCCGCCCTCGATTTCCCGCTCGGCCTCGACCGTTCCGTCCGCAACCTTCAGATGGACCAGCGACGTGATGCACGGAAGGCCGAGCAGCTCGGCCGTCATCGGCCCGACCTGATAGTTGTAATCGTCCACGGCCAGCTTACCGAACAGAATGAGATCGAAACCCTGGTCCTTCAGCTCTGCGGCGAGCGCTTTGGCGACCTCCATGCCGTCGGTGCTCCCGCCACTCTGGAGCAGCACACCCCGATCCATACCCATCGCGAGGGCGGTCCGGATGGTCTCCAGCGCTGCATCGCCGCCCAGCGAGTAGACCACGGTTTCGCCGGAACCGGCCGCCTCCTTGAGGGCGATCGCGGCCTCGATGGCAAACTCATCGAATGGATTGGGTACGAACTTGACGCCGGTTTCATCGATCGAAGCGCCATCGGAACCGATGACGATTTTGGTTGTCGTGTCGGGCACGCGTTTGAGGCACACCGCGATTTTCACGTCACTCCTCCAGACTGCGGATCCCGTAGGTGACCCCGGAAACGGGGCGTAAAGTAGCCCCGTCCGGGGGAGGCCGCTAGAGTGGGCACTTCCACTAGAAGGCGCTCAGGCCCGTGATTTCCTGGCCAAGAATGAGGGTGTGCATGTCGTGCGTTCCCTCATAGGTGTACACCGACTCGAGGTTGGCCATGTGACGCATGGCGCCGTACTCGGCCAGGATGCCGTTGGCCCCGAGCAGGCGCCGCGCCTCGCGGGCGCACTCCGCCGCCATGTTCACGTTGTTCCGTTTGGCCAGCGACACCTGAAACGGCGTCATGGTACCACGATCTTTGAGCCGGCCCAGTTGCAGTGTCATGAACTGCGCCTTGGTGATCTCGGTCAGCATCTCGGCCAGCCGGGCCTGCTGCAGCTGGGTCTGCGCAATCGGCCGGTCGAACATGATCCGATTTTGGGCGTAACTCAGCGCCTCCTCGTAACAGGCCATCGCCGCACCGATGCCGCCCCACGCGATTCCGTAACGGGCCTGGGTGAGACACATGAGGGCACTCTTGATCCCCGACGACTTGGGGAGGAGGGCGGAGGCCGGGACCTTCACGTCTTCAAGGAGCAATTCGCTCGTGTCCGACGCACGCAACGAGAGCTTGCCTTTCTGGTCCCGAGCGCTGAAGCCTGGCGTATCGGCGGGAACGATGAACCCGCGGACCGACGATGCATCGGAGATATCTCCGGTCTTGGCCCAGATGATGGCCACACTGGCCCGGGACCCGTTGGTGATCCACATCTTCGTCCCGTTGAGTACCCAACCGCCATCGGCCTCGCGGGCGGTCGTAATCAGCCCGCCCGGGTTCGACCCGTAATCGGGCTCCGTCAGACCAAAACAACCGACATCCTCGCCGCTGGCCAGCCGCGGCAGCCACTGATCCTTCTGTTCGTCCGAGCCGAATTGGTAAATCGGGTACATCACCAACGCGCCTTGCACCGACGCGAAGGAACGCACGCCGCTGTCGCCGCGCTCGAGCTCCTGCATGATGAGCCCGTAGGCCACGTTGTTGAGCCCCGCGCAGCCATACCGTTCCGGCAGATTGGCACCGAAGAAACCGAGTTCGGCCATCTGTGGAACCAACGCCTCGGGGAATTCCCCTTTGATATACGCGTCCGCGATCACGGGCATGAGATGCTCGTCGACCCAGGTGCGAACCGTGTCGCGAACCGCCCGCTCCTCCTCGGACAGGAGCGAATCCATATCGTAAAAATCGACCCCAGAAAACCGATTGGTCATGATCTACTGCCTCAGGAAGTTGGTAACGACCTACATGGTGTCTCCATCGATCAGTTGTCCGTTCCCACCTCTGATACCAGGCTCCGCACATAGTGTTGCACCGTCACGGCCCGCCTGGCTCGCTCGCCAGAGCACGCGCCAGCGCCAAGGGACAGAATCACCAGAAGGGACCTTGCTCGCATCGACACGCCCCAGTTGAGATCAGTCATGGAAACCCGAGGCCAAGTTGCAGACTCAGGGCTGGCGACCCACATGCCGTTCAGCGGCGGGACGGATTCCCACGTCTCGAGCCTTCTCGCGGAAGGTACGGCCATGATCGACCCGGTGGCCGTGTTCCGCCTGCCACTGATGGACCATTTCGTGCAATAGGGTGTGGGTCACTTCTTGCCAGCCATCGGCGCGGAGATGGCGCCGGCTGATGGTAATCTCCGTCGCGCGCCCGGTCGGACGGCTCATCGCAATATCGCCGAGGCGGCGACGCATCCGACTCGAGAGTCGGAGCGCCACGGAACCGAGTTCGCCGCCGAAATACCGGTCATTCAGCTCGCGGTGGAGCGCCTCGAGTCGCCGGATGATCGCTTCGTCCCCAGGCCGTGGCCGAGCGGGCCGCCGATCGCGGGATGGCACGTGGAGCTCAACCGGGAATGCCAAAAGCTCGCGCCGCGCCGCGGCCCGCACGTCGCGCCGGACCTTCGGCGTCACAAACCGAAGGATGGCGCGCAGCACGCGATCGGAGGCGAAGGCGTAGCCACGGTGGAGCCGGAGCTCACCGGTCGGGGTGAGGCTCACCAGCACCGTGCGATTGTGGTGGGTGCTGATCGTGGACGGAGTCTTCCACCCGAGCGCCGCCAGCCGCTGGGCCAGCACTTCATCGGGGGCAAGGGCCAGACTCGTCATCCGGCGCGGCGCTCGGCGGCAGACAGCACGGGTACCGGGTGACGCTTGGCGAACGAGTGAGTGTCGGAGAAGCGGAACAGACCCGCTCCGGATTCCCAGCGCACGAACTGCACGTGCACGGCTTGATGGTCGACCTTGATCACATTGAACACCGAGGGCCTGCCACCTCGCATGCGGGTGCTCAACGTTCCGGTCGTGCTGATGATGAGGCCCCCGTCCAGTTGATCCGCCCCTTCCTGGTGATCGTGGCCACACAGGACCAGATCGGCGCCGGTGCCAAGGAGCCGCCGGTGCGCCTCGGGCCACCGGGCGAGGCCCATGCGCTGAGAGAGTTGCCCGCGCATGATGTTGTGATGCAGGACGATCACCTTGAAGACGTCATTGCCCGTCTGGGCGAAGAGCTTGGCGACTCGGTCGGTCTCGGACTTTGGCAGGTGACCCTTGACCGCGAGGTCTCTCAGGTTCGGCGTCAGCGAGCCCACCGCGACCCCGTAGGCCGTGAGCGCGCCGGCCAGAAGCACGCCGGGCAACTCGAGGGTCGGCGTCAGCTCCTCGCCGAAATACTGCCGGTACTTCTCATACTTGGCGCGGGGGCCGGCGATGCTGAATGGACTCCGCCACCAGGTCACGTCGTGATTGCCCGGCACCACCAGGGTCGGGGCCGTGTCCCGGAACTGCCGCACCAGCGCGCGAGCCCGCTGGAATTCTCCGTGCCGGGCCCGCTGGGTCAGGTCGCCGGAGAAGGCGATCACGTCGGGCTCGATCGTGGGGACCAGGACCTCGAGCGCCTCGATCTGCGCCAGATCGGCCACGCCGCCAAAGTGGAGATCGGACAGGTGGACGATGGTGAGGTCTCTTACCACCGGGCCCTCACCCGATAGGTCAGCGACGCCTCACCTCCTGCCGGAACCGGCACCCGGAACCGGGTCACGGTGGAGGATACCTTCTCGGCTGTCACGGAACTCTCGAGTATCGACCATTCACCGAAGCGCTCCTCCAGCACGTCGACCGTCACGTCCTGGTCGGTGGCATTGGCCAGACTCACTTCATAGTCCGCCGTGGCAACCGTGTAGCGGCCCTGCCTGACCGTGGTGTAGCTGGTCTGGACCCGCTTAGCCGTGATATCGAAGGCGAGCCCCGCCGATACCGTCACGTCACGGCCGGCCGGCGTGTGATCGACGTTGGCCTCGCCAACCAGCTGAAGCCGTCCGCCTTCATCCGCCTGGTAAAGCCGGAGGATACCGCCCGGGAGCGGTGTATCGCCGAACTCGCTGCCATTCCGTCGTTCGATCCTGTACCGCACCTCGACCGGCGACTGGGGCTCCTCGCCGGTCTGCACCAAGGGACCACGATAGGGCAGAAATCCCCGCACCACGTAGCGTCGCTCGTACCCGGTCGTCGCGGGCTCGAACAATGCTCTCGACGTCTCCACTCCGGGCGCCAAGTCGAGTGTCCCGGGCAGGGTGTAGAGATGGAACTCGCCCACCCTCTCCTCGGTGGCAACGGTCATTTCCTCGACCCGGAATGCCTGAGCGTAGCCCAGGCCACGCTGCTGGTCTCGCGGGACTTGGGCGCGACCCACCGAGCCCGCGAGCAGCTGGACCGATGCTCCTTCGACACTCAAGCGGTCGACCCGAACCACCGCTGATCCCTGCACTCGAGCCGCCTTTGCGCCGAGGATCACCTGGTAGCTCGCTTGCCAGGATCCGCCCGATGTGAAGTAGCCCAGATCGAGCCCCTCTCGAGCCCGTCGGCTTTCGACGCTGAGGGACAGGACCGGGTCGACCACAACCAGGTCGCGGGGAAACTGCGGCGTCCCGGGCATGCTGAACGTCACCGTGCCGTCCGGCATCTCATAGCGCTCGGGGTCGACCGCCAGCACTTTGGCGCTCACCGTGTCCTTCACGCCCCCCTGGCGAAAGGTGAGGCGCCGTCCGATGGAACGCCGGATCACGCTCTGCATATCGGTCGCGCCATCGTACGTCGCGGCGGTGATCGTCACCTGCGAATCACGCGAGAACACCGTAGCGAGATCGAGGGTGCCCACGTCGATGCGATGGGTGGACGGGCCGCGCGGCACTCGCACGGGAATCGACCGGCGCACCAGCACCCGGCCGTCGTTGTAGATGGTGAGGCTTGGCGCCTGCGCCGCGACTGGCGCAGTCAGGGCACCAGCACCGATGAGTATGGCAAGCAGTTTCATTTCAAGGCCTCGAATGCGACACGGGAAATGATGCGATACATGATGATGTAGGTCGCCGCTACGGCGATCACGCCGTAGATCTGCGGCAGAGCGGACACGCCTCCGCGCGGCACCCGCACCCAGACATAGGCCGCCATGAGCAGAGTAGCCACGAGCGCTCCCCGGCGGGCGATCTTGTTGGCCCGTGCTTGAATCTCGTCGCGGCAAAAGACGCAGACATCGCCCAACACGGCACTCGCATCCTTCCGGCCGCACTTGGGACACGGGATCTCAGGCAACCCACTTGGCGACAGCATCGCCAAACTCCTTGGTTGTGGCCGTCCCCCCCAGGTCGCGGGTGCGGATGCCGTCCTCGACCAGAGTCCGTTGAATCGAGCGGCGGATGCGGTCGCCGGCGTCCTTCTCGCCCAAGTGGTCGAGCATCATGGCCGCGGCCAGCATCTGGGCCGCCGGGTTGGCCACACCCTTCCCCGCGATATCAGGGGCGCTACCGTGCACCGCCTCGAAGATCGCTGCCTTGGTGCCGATGTTGGCACCCGGCGCCAGGCCCAGGCCGCCCACCAGGCCGGAGGCGAGGTCGCTCAGGATGTCACCAAACATATTGGTGGTCACGATGACATCGAATTGTTCCGGACGCAGCACCATCTGCATGGCGGTGTTGTCGATGATCAGATCGTTGACCTCGATCCGCCCGGCATACTCCTTCGCGATCTCGCGGCCGACGTCGAGGAACAGGCCGCTCACCATCTTGAGGATGTTGGCCTTGTGAACGATGGTGACCAACTTCCGACCATTGTTCACGGCATACTCGAAAGCGTACCGCACGACTCGCTCGCATCCCTCGCGCGTGAGAATGGCGATCGATTCCGCGACGGCCCGGGGGTCGTCGCCTACCTGGACGTAATGCTCGACACCCACGTAGAGCCCCTCGAGGTTTTCCCTCACCAGCACCAGGTCGATGTTGTCGAACCGGCCATGCGGAAGCACGCTCTTGGTGGGCCGCACATTGGCGAACAGTCTGAATTCTTTCCGGAGAGCCACGTTGACCGAGCGGAATCCCGTGCCCACCGGCGTCGTCAGTGGGCCCTTGAGTGCCATCCGGTGCCGGTGAATGCTCTCGAGCATGGCATCCGGTATCGGAGTGCCCATGGTCTCGAGTGCCGCAATGCCGGCAATCTGCTCGTCCCACGCGAAGGGCACGCCGGTCGCCTGCAGCACCTTGATGGTCTGGGCCGTGATCTCGGGCCCGATGCCGTCGCCCGGAATCAGCGTGACGGTGTACGTCACGGCTCGATACCCCGAACCGGAAGCACCAGATCCATGGCCGCTTCGAGCGCCGCGACCGGTGTGCCGGCCTGCGCGTGTGCAATGGTGCGCCACAGGATCTGGCCCGATCGCGCGTCGCCCAGCACGATGCTCAGTTCGGCCCGGACCAGGCCCGGCTCGGGTTGCTTGAAGACGAGGGCCGCAGGGACCAACGCGTGCCGCCCGCCAGAGATCGCCACCAGCGAGCGCAAGTGTGAGCGGAACGGATCGGGAATGACCTCCAGCTTGGGGGCACGCATCACGGCCTGTCCCATCTTGTCGGGATCGGTCACGACACCGGGCGACCGGCGGGCGATGGCGCGCAGGTCGGGGGGGAGCTTCCAGTCCACCTCGGGCGCCCGCGCCGTCAGCTTCTCGCCGACGATCGAGTCGGCCCAGTTGAGAAGCACGGTCCGATTGCGGAACAACTCACCGCTCGAGAGGGTCGAGTCGGCCACGATCAGGGTCAGGGGCAACACGGCGATGGCCTGCCCGGCGAGCGACTCGGTGGCGAGCCCGATGGTCGGCGGGAGGGAGTCGGCCGGCGCGGGTGTCGTCTCTGAGCGTTGCCCGCCGCCGCAACCCATCGCGGCAAGGAGCATTGGAAGAAGAAGTTTTCGGTCCACGGGTTCCCGTCTCGTCAGAGGGATGTCCGGCCCCGGCCGGCGTAACTCATGAAACTACTTCATGTTCTCTTGGCACAGCAGGGCCGGGCCAGACCACGGCGGCGCCGGTTCGGAAGCTAATCTGGGTGGGGAAGGATTCAACGCCGATCATTCAACCAGGGTCACCCCAAGGTCACCCTGGGTCGGATGCGACCGCTGGGCGGCGAAAGGGCGGCCATGATGGCCGCCCTTTCGCCCTCCCCGTCCCATACCGGAGCCTACCCGAGCGACATCCCCCCGTCGACCACCAGGGTCTGCCCGGTGATGTGGCGTGCCTCTTCCGAACAGAGGAAGGCAATCACCCGGGCGATGTCCTCGGGGTCGGCCAGGCGGCCGAGCACGGATTTCTTCTGCGAGCGCTCCACGACGTCCGTGGGCAGGAATTCCATCCGCTCGGTGCGGATGAAGCCGGGCGCGACCGCATTGACGTTCACGTTGGCCGATCCCAGGTCGACCGCCGCAGCGCGCGTCAGCCCTTCCACCGCCGCCTTGCTCGCGGCGTAGTTGGCAACCCCGAAGCCCGGCCGCCCCGCTGTGTGCGCGCTCACGCTCACGATCTTGCCGTAGCGTTGCACGCGGAAGTGCGGCGCCACGGCTCGGATGCAATTGAACGCGCCGGTCACGTTGGTGTCCAGCACGTCCGACCAGGCTCGCTCGGTCAACCGCCAGAGCGCCCCATCGACTGCGATACCGGCGTTGTTGACCAGGTAATGGAGGCCGCCCAGCCGGGCGATGGTTTCGTTGACGAAGTGCTCGACCGCCAGACGATCGCGCACGTCACAGCGACAGGCATAGACATCAACGCCCATGCCCGAGAGCGAGGTTTCGGTGAGCAAGGCCTGTTCGGTGACATCGCGGCCGGGGAGATCGACAAAGCAGAAGGCCACCTTCGCGCCCCGGCGGCCGAGTTCCATCGCGATCGAGCGGCCGAGCCCGGTGGCTCCGCCGGTTACGATGGCCACCTTGCCGCGGTAGCCCTCGGCGATGGGCTGAGGCTGGGGTTCCTCGAGCGCGGCCTCGCCGGTGTGTTCCCAGGCCGGTGAGGTGTTGTACTTCTCGGAAAAGGACATGTGAAGGACCAACCTACCGGCCGCACCGGCCGGCGGCAAGCCGAGCCGGGCGCGCGGCCCTCAGCCCTCCAGCCCCATTCCCCACGCGGCCAAGGAGATGGGCAGGCCGCCGTAACTGAGGAGTTCGTCGTGGAATGCCCGCGGCGAGTACCGGGCGGCGCCGGCACGCTGGCGGTAGGCCGCCCGAAGCTGTTGGATCTCCCGGCGCCCCACCGCATAGCACAGCTGGTAGGTCGGCCACGCGCAGTAGCGGCGCACCTCCCGTTCCGCGCTCA
>Ga0224512_10004998_pt1 | contig 11049 bp, 11 predicted proteins | sample SF_May12_sed_USG_4_FD_169103 | JGI IMG/M metagenome (GOLD analysis project Ga0224512, IMG submission 169103) | Sediment microbial communities from San Francisco Bay, California, United States - SF_May12_sed_USGS_13 | ecosystem: Environmental > Aquatic > Marine > Sediment | place: USA...
GCGTACGTTTTCGCGCTACAACTGACCGGCAGACCCCAGACAGCACACGACATCGCCCAGGACAGTGTTCTTGGGTTCTTCCGGCACCTCGACCGCTTCGATACGAGGCGGCCGATCGAGCCCTGGTTGTACCAGATCGTTCGCAGCCGCGTGCGGGATCTGATACGCCGCGAGCGCCTCCGCGGGCACGAGTCGCTGGACGCGTGGCTGGAGCAGGGTCACCAGGAGGTGGATGCGTCCGCAGACCCGGCCGCGGGCGCCGAGCGTCGCGATTTACAGCAGCGAATCTGGCGGGCTGTCTCCCAACTGACGCCGTCGCACCGCGAGATCTTCGTGCTCAGGGACTGTCACGATCTCTCATATCGCGAGATCGCCGAAGTGCTTTCGATCCCACAGGGCACGGTGATGTCACGACTGCACGCGGCTCGAAAAAACCTGCGAGAGATTCTTGTCGCCGGGGGGGAAGCTCCCTGGGCGGACCGCCCAGCAGGAGGGGCGATCGATGAGTGAGTTACAGCACGGATTCGACGAGGCGCTGATCTCCGGATACCTCGACGGCGAGCTGACCCAGGGCGAAGAGCAGCGGGTACGGCTGCACCTGGAGGACTGTGCCGAATGCAAGAGCATGACCGACGAGCTGCGTAGGCTCAAGGAGGCGACGATGACGACAGAGTTTCGGGAACCGGAAGACACCCAGTGGGACGAGACGCCGCGAGGACCCGGTTCGGGATTCTTCCGCACCTTCGGCTGGCTGATCCTGCTGGCCTGGATTGTCGGAACGGTCGGGTACGGCCTCTGGCAGACGGCGATCGACACGGAAGACCTCTTCGAGGTCATCATCGTCTTCGGGTTCTGGCTGGGTTTCGGCCTGGTCTTTCTCTCGGTTCTGATTGACCGCCTCAAGACACGCAAGACCGACCGATATCGGAGGGTGCAGAAATGATCGTATCAACGAGTGAGAGGGTCGCCGGACACCGCGTCGTGCGAACCCTTGGTCTGGTGCGCGGCAACACGATCCGGGCGCGTCACGTGGGCAAGGACATCACGGCCGCTTTCCGGAACATCGTTGGTGGCGAGATCTCGGAGTACACGAAGCTCCTCGGCGAGGCCCGCGAGCAGGCCCTCGACCGGATGGTTGCCGAAGCGAACGGAATTGGCGCGAACGGCATCGTGATGGTGCGTTTCTCGACGTCGATGGTCATGAGCGGCGCAGCCGAGTTACTGGCGTATGGTACGGCGGTGGTCATCGAACCCGAATAGCCTTGGTGACACCAAATTCGGAATCCGCCAACCAGAGACCACCCCGGAGGGTGGCCTTGACCTGGTGTTTCTTGAGTCGAACGGCCGGATTCGAACCGGCGCCCTCAGCGTCCCAAACGCTGGCCGGGGAGTCTGCGGTGGACCGGGATGGACGAAAGCGCAGGTGACCCAGCCAGAGGAACAAGCCCCCGAGCCCCACGAAGGGCGGAGAGCATTCAATCTGGACCCCGAGTTACCGGGATGCGGGACATGAGGCGGATTGACGCTGGAGTTGGCACACGAAAGCGCCAACCTCTCAGGACGGCGGCCTTATCAGCACCGTGCGCACACTGAACTCGGCGAGAATCGTTTTCGACGCCGCGATGAAGATCTCTGAAAGTTGGCTTGGGTCTGGAGCGCAGAGGAAGTGGTCGCCGTCGGCGTTCTCGCTGTCGATCGAAGCCGCCGTGTTACATCCGCCGGGCAATCCACCCGGACCGTCCCCTCCGTCGTCGGAGGTCGGCGACGCATTCTGGGGGTCCGAGGCCATGTCTGCCAAGACCGCGGTGGCGAGATCGCTCCCACAGTTCACTCCCTGGAGCCGGTATGCGATGGTCACGACGACGACGCCGCTCTGTTTGACCTGAGTAGCCTTGGTTTTGGCATAATCGCAATTAACGCTGTTGCTGCCGTAGGGCTGGTTCGCTTCACCATCTGTCATGAACACGATCCCGTTGGGGACGTCTGGTCGTCCGTTGGCGACGAGATATGCGCCCGCGGCGGCCATGGGATCTCCAAGATTCGTTCCGGTCGACGAGGTACTCAGGCAGTTGATCGCCCTTACGATGTCGCTGGAGAGGTTCAGGCTCGGGGGACTATCCGGCGGGTCGTTGTCCGTGAGGTCGTAGAACGCTGCCACCCCAAAGGCCGTGATGAAGAGCGTCATGAACCCAAACCATGTGAACCCCGAGCCGAACGCCACGACTACGACCTTCCGCTCGTTCAGCGGGAACAGATAGGTGGCCTCGATCTGGGCGGCAAGAAGCGTCCCATCACCGACCGCCGCGTTCAGGTCGGCTTCTAAACGAGCCGCGTAATGGCGGGCGAAGAGCAGGTACGAGGCGTCGAACGCGGTCATGGTCGCGCCAAATAGGGCCACGACCGGAACCAGCAAGAAGGCCTCCTTCACTTCCCACCAGGACGAACAGTGCTAGCGCGGTGACTGCGGTGAACCGCACATTCGAAAAGAAGCGCTCGTGGTAAAAGCGGGTCATGCCCCGCATTCGCCCGAGTTGCGCAGCCGTGAGTCGAAGTCGATCATCCATCTATCCCAATCTATGAAGATGACGTCATCCATGCGGAGCATCGGCATCGAATATCAAGAGACAAATGTGACCGACAGTCGGCCCGCGGCCGACCCCCACCGGGAGTAATCTCCATGAACCTCCTTACGCTCGGTTTACGACGCCCATGGAGCGTCCCGTGAGGCTTTCGAAGGAAGCTTCGTGATCCGTCAGGTACCGGGACCCGGCCAGGAGTCGGTGTGGGATTACCCGCGGCCCCCGCGCCTCGAGTCTGAACCGCGCCCGGTGAAGATCGTTTTCAATGGAGTGGCCATGGTGGAGAGTTCGGAAGTGCTTCGGGTCCTTGAAACCAGCCATCCTCCGAACATTTACGTGCCGTTCGAACAAGTCGCTCCCGAGGTGCTACAACGCAACCCGCAGCGCACGGTGTGCGAGTGGAAGGGCGCCGCCGAATACTGGGATGTCTGCGTAGGTGAGCGGACCGCGATCGCCGCAGCATGGAGCTACCCACTGCCGCGTACCGGCTACGAAGCCCTGACCGACTATGTGTCGTTCTATCCTGGATCTATGGACGCCTGCTACCTCGGCGAAGAACTCGTGACGCCCCAGCCCGGGCGGTTCTACGGTGGCTGGATCACCGGCGATGTTGTCGGACCGTTCAAAGGTGGTTCCGGCACATGGGGATGGTGAAGTCCACCGTCTCGCCTGGAAGACCTAGGAGGCGGCGACCGGCGTTGGTTGGTGGAACAAGTTTTCCGGAACGGGAGCGCTGCTGCGGATCACCTGAGAGGTTCGGCCGCCATGTCATCCGTGACTCCTTGCCGATCCGAACAACATGGGCACAATCGTTTTCGCAAGGACCGTCATGAAGATCCTGGTCACGGGAGCATCTGGTTACATCGGAGGAAGGCTGGTTCCGGCACTCCTCGCCAAGGGCTACTCGGTTCGCTGTATGAGTCGAAACCCAGCGAAGCTGGCGCAGCAACCGTGGGTGGGCGACGTGGAGGTCGTTCGGGCCGACGCGTTCGACCGTCCCAGCCTCGACACCGCTATGGCGGGGTGTGATGCAGCTTTCTACCTGATCCACTCCATGGGCGGTCCTCAAACCGACTTCGGCGAGCGAGACCGGCTGGCAGCTGAACACTTCGCCGATGCTGCCGCGGCAGCCCAACTCAAACGCATCGTGTACCTGGGAGGTCTCGGCGAAGGTGACCAGTTGTCCAAACACCTCAGCAGCCGCCAGGAGGTGGGCCGCACCCTCGCCTCCGGTTGCACGGCAGTCACTGAGCTTCGCGCCGCCGTTATCATCGGCTCTGGTTCCGTCTCATTCGAAATGCTGCGGCACCTCACCGAGGTCCTGCCAGTCATGATCACGCCGAGATGGGTACGGACTCGTTGCCAGCCGATCGCGATCAGGGATGTGCTCGACATCCTCGTGTCGGCCGTCGAGGAGCCAGGCGATGAATCCCACCTGTGGGAGATCGGCGGCCCGGACCAACTCACCTACGAAGACATGATGCGGGGGTATGCGGAGGTTGCCGGCCTGCCCCGTCGAATCATCATCCCGGTTCCCGTTCTCAGCCCGTGGCTCTCTAAGCATTGGATCGGCCTCGTGACACCGCTCCCGACGGGGGTAGCCAAGCCGCTCGTCGCCAGCCTCAAGAACGAGGTAATCGTCACCGACAACACGATCGCCGAGACCTTCACCGGACGTCTGACCGACTATCGCGAATCTGTGCGTAGGGCCCTCCGCACATCAGCAATCTCCGGGGTAGCGACACGCTGGTCAGATGCCGCCGCCTCCCCAGCAGAGCCTTTGCCCACCGACCCGGAGTGGGCCGGCGCCACCCTCAAATTCGACGAGCGTACTGTGACGACAGGTGCCACGCCCCCCGCCGTCTTCTGGGCTTTCAGCAGGATCGGGGGCGAGGTTGGCTACTACTCCTCAGACTGGGCCTGGGAACTGCGGGGGATGGTGGACAGCCTCATCGGTGGTGTCGGCTTGCGTCGGGGCAGACGGCACCCAGAGGACCTGCGCCTCGGCGAGGCGGTCGATTTCTGGCGGGTTTCCTCCATCGAACCCGGTCATCGCCTCCAGCTCCACGCCGAGATGAAGCTCCCGGGTGAAGCTTGGCTGGAGTTCGAGGTGGAGGCGATACCAACCGGAAGCCGGCTTCGACAAAAGGCGTCGTTCTATCCCCGGGGGCTGCTGGGTCGCCTGTACTGGCTTTCTCTCACTCCCTTTCATCGCGCCATCTTCGAGCAGATGGCTCGCGGCATCATCGAGGCCGCGGAGGTCCGTGCCGGCGAATCTGAAGGGGAGTGATGACGGCTCCGGTCGGCTTCCGGTCACGTTGTCGGGAGGAACTCAATCGCGCCATACGGGCACGGCATCGGCTCCGTAGATCCTGGTGTGAGCGTTCCACAATCCTCGGCGTGCGCTAGAAATACCCATGGCTGATGGAACTCTGCGCCGCAGGCTGAAGACAATCCCCACGTTCGTGGGTGGTCTCTTGGTGATGCTGACGGCGGCACCCGTGTTATTGCCGTTGATAGCCGTGGCCGATGCGATCCGCTGGGTGGTGGGTCGCCACCCCTGGATGGGGACCCGTCTGTACTGTTTTGGACTCGTCTATTTGTCGGCAGAAACCGTCGGCCTGGTCGCGCTTGGTTCCGTCTGGCTGGCGGCTGGTTGTGGCCGGTTCCGCCGGCCTCTCCTGGACTGGACTTTCGCCATCCAACAGGCGTGGGCAGGGACGTTGCTGGCTGCGGTTCGGGGGATCTTCGGAATCAGGATCGAGGTTGAGGGTGGGAACGCCGTCTCACCCGGCCCCATTCTTCTGATGGTGCGCCATGCCTCGATCGTGGACAATCTGCTGCCGGCGGCACTGGTCAGCAAGCGTCACGGCATCCGCCTCCGCTATGTGCTGAAACGTGAGCTGTTGAGCGACCCCTGTCTGGATGTGGCCGGCAATCGCCTCCCGAATTACTTCGTAGCCCGCGGTTCGAACGACACTCAAAGCGAGCTGGCGGCCATCCGTAAGCTCGCCGATGAAATGGGACCACAAGACGGAGTGCTTATCTACCCGGAGGGGACCCGCTTCACCAAAGCCAAACAATCCCGGGCCCTCGAGAAGCTGGGGAAAGGAGATCCGGGCATCTTCGAGCGGGCTCAACAGCTGCGCCACGTTCTTCCCCCGCGCCTCGGTGGACCGCTCGCCCTCCTGAATGCCGCCGACCCGGCCGATGTCGTTGTACTCGCCCATCACGGTCTGGAGGGCTTCGCTCAGCTGCGTGACATCTGGGCGGGAGGCATGGTCAACGCAACGATCCGCGTGGAGTTCTGGAGAATCACCAGGACTGCGGTTCCCACCGAACACCTCGACCAGATCAGTTGGCTCCACGATGTCTGGTCCCAGGTCGACACCTGGATCGACGAGCACCACCGCCGGGACGCTCCAACATGAGTTCGGGTCTGGTCTGGTTTCGCAAAGACCTCCGGCTGACCGACAACCCGGCCTGGGCGGCTGCTACCTCCGACCACGATACGGTGCTCGCCCTATTCGTGATCGATCCCCGGCTCTGGAACCAAGCGATGTCGCACCGACGTGCCCAACTGGCGGCCAACCTGCAGGCGCTCGATCGACAACTCACCGGGATGGGCGGACGATTGAAGGTCCTATTTGGCGATCCGGCCGTAGTCGTTCCGGCTGCGGCTGACCCACATCAAGCCGTCTACTGGAATGAGGACGTGTCTGCCTTTGCTCGACGCAGAGACGAACAGGTCCGGCAAAGCACCGGCGCCGAGGCCATCACCTTTCACGGGTGTTTGGTACACCCGCCGGGGGCGGTCGTCACCGCCGGCGGCGACGCCTATCGAGTCTTCACTCCCTTCTGGCGGAAGTGGTCGGCGACGGAATGGCAACCGTGGCCGGAGGCAGGTGCCGCGAAGATCGTCAACGATCCGGGCGACGGCATCCCACATTCCGAGACCGCTCCGTATCTGGCGCCCGGGGAAGAAGGGGCCCTCCGACGTCTGAGGGCATTCGACGTTGAAGCCTACGATGCAAATCGGGACCTGCCGGGTGTGCCGGGCACGTCCATGTTGTCGGTCGATCTGAAGTTCGGAACCATCAGTCCCCGTACCATCATCCGTCACCTGCAGGGCGGACGGGCCGATCCATTCATTCGACAACTCGCCTGGCGGGAATTCTATGCCCATTTGCTGGCGACCTTCCCGGGTATGGCGACTGCCAATCTGCGATCCGAATACAACGGGATCGCCTGGCGCAACGACTCCGAAGAGTTCGAAGCATGGAAGATGGGCAACACCGGTTATCCCCTTGTCGATGCCGGCATGCGCCAACTCCTCGAGACGGGGTGGATGCACAACCGCGTCCGCATGATCACGGCTTCGTTCCTTGTCAAGGATCTGCTGATCGATTGGCGGTGGGGCGAACGGCATTTCCGTAAGTGGCTCCTCGACGCCGACCCGGCTCAGAACGCCGGGAATTGGCAATGGGTGGCTGGGACCGGAGCCGACGCAGCTCCGTACTTCCGCGTGTTCAACCCGGTCACCCAGGGCCGCAAGTTCGACCCAGAAGGCGACTACATCCGACGGTATGTGCCGGAACTCGCTTCCCTGCCGAAGCGTCTCCTCCACGCTCCCTGGGAAGCGGGGAGCCTGGAGTTGGCCGAACACGATGTCGTTATCGGCGACACCTACCCGGCACCGCTGGTAGATCATGCAATGGCTAGGCAAGAGACGATTGCCGCCTACCGGATGGCCCGGATCCGCAATCTGCCGTGATCCGTATCCAACCAGCATTACGTAAACATGTTGCGCAACGCCCATCAGGAGGAAACCCAGTGACCAGGCTCCGAGAACAGATCATCACGTCGACTCCCATCGAAGAGGCCTTCGCCAATACCGCCAACTTCGCCAACATCCAGAACTGGGACCCCGGCATTGCCGAATCCGCGAAGATCGGAGAAGGGCCGGTCGGAGAAGGAACCCGATTCGACGTATTGGCAGCCTTCGGATCTCGCCGGATCCCGATGGTCTACACCATCAGCGAATACGAACCGCCCCACCGGGTGGTCTTCGTCGGCGAGGGATCAACCCTGACCGCAGTCGACGAAATCACCTTTGCCGAGGTTCCCCAAGGTACGGCCATCACCTACACCGCGGATCTCACCTTCAAAGGTGTGATGCGGTTCGTAGCCCCTCTGCTCGGCGGCGTACTAAAAGGTGTCGGCCGCAAGGCAGTCGAAGGTCTCGCCTAGGTGCTGAACTGAGGAACCCGGCCGCAACCCACGGGGTCTCGCGTCCAAGAAGGCCTTACTCTTTTCGGACGACCGAGTCAGTCAGACCGGGCGGAGCGTCCCACCGAAGACCTGCCAGGCCAACGCAGTCTTGGCGAAGAGGCTCAACAGGATGTAGGCGCGTTCCCCATAGAGATAGTCGCTCCACTTCCCTACTTTGCGGTACTGGAGCACCATATTGATGGCGAACACATTGAAGAACAGGAAGATCGAAAAGAAGATCGCGTACACGAACGCGGGTGGTCCCTGGTCGCCCTGGCCGGCGCCGATCAGGTAGACGGCGATCCCGATCCAGGGGATGATCCCGGCGATGGTCCCGAACCAGTACGACGTCCAATTGGTCTTCTCGGTTGTCTGGTTGTGGAGTTCCATCATCCACCCGAAGAGGATCATCATGGCGTTGACGGCGAAGATGGCGATCAGGGCCACCACGTCGTAGATCCCGACCAGCATCGAGACGACCACGATCATCAACGATGAGCTGAGCGAGTACTCGATCCAGCGGGCGTAATTGGCGCCCTTCAGCAGGTTGCGGGAGTACCAGGAGTTGATCCCGGGGGAGGCGATGGCAAAGTGAGCAATCGCCGAGAGCAGCAGGAATGCGGCTACCAGAGGCCCGATAGGCAGATCGAATGCCGTGCGGAAGTCCGAAACGAGCCGATTGGCATCTGGGTCAAAGACCTGGAAAGCGGTGGTCACCGGCAGGGCGAAATCGCTACTCAGTACCAGCATGAGGATTCCCTGCACAAGGTGGAAGAACCCCATGATGAGATTGAAACGGCGCAGCTTGCCCAGTTTGGTGTCGGTCGGGATAGTGGTCATGAATCTCCCCTTTCGTACTGGAACCTTACGGTGCCGGACCTCATTTTGGATGGCAGCAATCCCCCGGACCGAACAGAAGCGAGGTCGCGGTCGGGGATGGGCACGGCGTACACAACCACGTTGCTGTCGTAGCTGCCTGAGGATTCGCTGAAACCGCCTCCACAGGTGATCAAGGTCAACACTGGCGACCCACCTTTCGCGAAGATCGTGTCGACAGGCAGTTCGTCCTTCTGGTAGGTGGTTCGTGCCTCGACGCCGAAGTGGCTCACCGAACCGTCGCTGAACTCGACCTCGATGAGGTCTCCCAGATTGATATCGCGCAGACTGAAGAAGACGCCGGGACCCTGGTTGGCGAGATCCACATGTGCGGCTAGCACCGCCGATCCGTCCTCTCCGGGCCGGGATCCGAACTCGTACCAGGCGACGTCCTGCACGTTGTTGGGCACGGCCATTTGCCCGGTGCGGTGGTTGACTCCGGTGGGGATGATGGGAGCGTCTACGTCGATCGAGGACACCCTGAGACCTACCGGGACAACGGTCTCATGGGCCGGATCGTTGGTGAGCAGGCCGGACCACACGGGCACCCCGGGTAACCGGATCTTCTGGTCGCCCGGTACGGGTGGCTGCGGTTGCCCACCGGGAAGCATAGACGTGGTCGAGGCTGGCGGATCGCCAAGCGAGGCTTCGATACCAGCAATGTCTCCCATTCGGGCGGGTTGAGCGAGGATCAAGTACGTGGCCGCAACGGCGGCCAGCGTGACAAAGCTGAGGGCAAAAACCAGGGTGAGTGTGCGGTTGTTCACTGCGTCATGGTAGAAGAACCCGGGAAGGCCGAGATTTGGCCTCCCCGGGTTCGACACCACATTTGGTGTTTGTTAGTTGCTCGAGCGACGGGACAGGGCTACACCGGATCCGGCCAGGCCCATCAGAGCCAGGGCACCGGCGATAGCCAGAGCGATCGGGAAACCGTCAGTCGCGAAACCGGCGGTGCCGGTGGGGACACCCGAAGGCGCCGCACCCAGACCGGTGATGGTCTGCACAGCCACAGCGAAGGAGCCTCCTTCGAGCGAACCAATCGCATAGACGATGGTCGAAGTACCCTCGGCCAGGGCGAGGTCCGCTTCGAACACCACCGGGTCGGTAGCGCCGGTGGGGACAACCTTGGCGTTGTAGGTGTCGGCCGGCACATCCCCGGAAGCCTGGTTGGGGTTGCTGAGCCCTGAGAACAGGACACCGTCGTTGGCCAGCACGTCCACCGTTGGGGCAGCGGCCGTGTGGCGTACGGTCAGCCGGGTCTCGCCGGCGGCGATCTCGGAGATATCGTTCACGAAAACCGAAGCGGTCGCGCTACCGGACTCGTCGAGGTGGGCCTCGATGGTGGCGTTAGCGCCGGCCGGGAGCGTCACCGCCAGCGGTCCGAGGGCCGGATCGGTGCTGGTCGGGTCGGCGCCGACGGCGTAGATCTCAATCGAATAGTCGGCGGCCGGCAAAGTGACCGGACCGGCGAACTCGCTGAAAGTCAGGCCGGGAATGAACGGAGCGCTGTAGTCGCCGTTCACGTAGATGTCGACGGGAAACCCGCCGTCGCCGGGGATACCGTGCAGCACGGTAACCGTGCCGTCGGTGGTCTGGGCAAAGGCTGCTCCGGCCGGGAGGGCCAGCAGCATCAGTGCCACCATGAAGATGCGTCCGATAGTCCGCATTGTGGTTCTCCTTCTCGCTTAGGCCCGATGTTCGGGCTTGTTACGGGTCCTCTACGGAGAAGGTGTTGGAGGTGGATGAGGTTATTGTTGAACAACGTTCGGGAAAGCTACTTCCAACAAGAAAAGGGGCCGGTCCGTTAACCGCTCACAGGACTTCTCTGAATCAGACGACGCTTCGTTAGTCGCCGCCGTGGGCCGGTCCTCCCAGGAGGCGCTCGCTGAGGCCTACCGCAGGCACTCGAGGGCGGTGTATGGCCTGGCCCGTCGCATCCTGCGGGACGACAGCCTGGCGGAGGAGATCACCCAGGAGGTCTTCTTGCGTCTCTGGAACGGTCCGGAGAAGTTTGACGCTGCCCGTGGATCCTTGCGCTCTTTCCTGCTGGCTCACACCCACGGCCGCAGCGTTGATCTCATCCGCTCTGAGACCGCGCGCCGTACAAGAGAGGACACCGACGCCCGGCTCGAGTCCGGGTCCGGTCGGAGCATCGAAGAAGAGGTTTGGGACATGGCGCTAGCCGACTACGTCAAGGATGCCCTTTCCGCGCTCGCCGTGGATGAGCGCCGAGCTATTGAACTTGCCTACTTCGGTGGACACACCTATCGGGAAACCGCCGAGATACTTGGCGAACCGGAAGGAACCATCAAGAGCAGAATCC
>Ga0224512_10004999_pt1 | contig 11049 bp, 10 predicted proteins | sample SF_May12_sed_USG_4_FD_169103 | JGI IMG/M metagenome (GOLD analysis project Ga0224512, IMG submission 169103) | Sediment microbial communities from San Francisco Bay, California, United States - SF_May12_sed_USGS_13 | ecosystem: Environmental > Aquatic > Marine > Sediment | place: USA...
ATCCGATGTGCCTTATTTTTGAAAATAAAGTAACGATCCAGACCATCGCCGATTCTTGAGTTTCTACAATCACGGCAGAAGACGCTGTTGCCTGCTCTAAAATTCCAAAATGCGTGTGAGAATCTTTTCGGTCTGTGACCTGAAACAAGAATCCCTGTAAAGTCTCGGGGTTGCCCCAATCAAAAGTAGGCTCCGTTAAGGAACGAATCGGCAGATACAGATAAACTGAAAATCCCCATAGAAAAAATAGAGCGCACAGCGAAAGGTGCTTCCAGCGGTCCTGCCGACACCAGAAAAAAAACAAAATCAAAATGGCAGGTAGATAAAAAGCCACCGTCCCATGGTTCCCGGCACTCAAGCCATAAATCAAAGCCGCCGAGTAAAGGAAACGCACATCCTCTTTTTCTTTCCACTTCAATAGACAGAGAATCATTACAACGGTAAACAAGGTGTGTAGTGTGTACACCTCTGCCAGCATGGTATTGCCCCAAAAGGGAACACAAAAAGCTAGAAACCCAACGGGCAACAGAGACGGCCATAAAAATGAAGAACCCGAATCACCAGATCCCGCCAACACTCTTAAAAACGCGACCGAAGTTATATAAAGAACCAATAAAGCCAGACACCCCATCAGGCTGGAAAAGAGATTCACTTTGAAGGGAATGGCCCCCATCGGTAGAAAAGTCACCGCTTTGGCCATCAAATTATAGATAGGAAATCCTGCTGGATGGCTTATACCTAGCGAAAAAGCGGTATTAACAAACTCCGGGGTATCTCGGTAAAAAACGGTCGGAGAAAGAGTCGATAGATATACGAACCAGGCAAGAATTAATAAACAAACGATGGGAGCATTTCTGGAATAGGCAGGGTTTTCAGAGTACATTCAATGGACTCAAAAAAGAAACTCTTCCCACCCCAAGGGGTGGGAAGAGTATCATTACATTTATAACTAATCCCAAAACAATCCTACAGTGGGGTAATGGTACCCAGTGAATTCAGGCCGAAAGAATTGGTAGAGTTAGTATTTTGTGCTGTGCCAGTAAAGGCAGTTTCAACACCCGTCCCAGTAATACTTACGGCCGCCGACTGAATATAGCCGTATGTCGTCAGGGTATACTGGGCTGAATCACAAGTAGCCTGAGATCCTGAATCCGCCCAGTATGCCTTACAAGCCAAATAAACGTTATGCAAGTTAGCCTTGGCGTCAGAATCGTACGCACGGGATTTGTATTGATTGAACTGCGGGATAGCGATAGCCGCCAAAATACCGATGATAGCAATAACAATCAACAGTTCGATCAAGGTAAAACCTTTTTGATTTCTTAATTTAGTCATCCTGTTTACTCCTCGTAAAAACATCAATAATATTTACCAATTAAAACCAAAAGCCTATTGGGATTCTCTTCCCAAACTTAAATCTTATATTCGGTTTTGATAGTTATATTGCAATACCAATGCCATACCTTTGGAACGCCCTCAAAAACAACAAATTGACTTATTTTTCATATAGTTATGTTAGATCAATTTAATCTCTCAAAAATTCTTATCCCGAGAAAACCTCCATAATCGACAAATTATGTCACTCTAAAAGACAATAATTGCGAAAACCCAATCAGTTAAAGAGGTTTACCCGGATGGATCATTGAGACCCAATTCCGAAAGCTGGAGAGCAGCAATAAACCCTTAAATAACCTGACTGATGCTGATAAATTGAAACTTTGTTGGGATAGCTGAGAAAGAGTTTAGGGAGATGCACTCTCCCTAAACAAAAATCTATTACACACTTGGGGGGGGGGGACAAAGCTTGGAAGCTACAATAGCTCGAACCTAAAAGAACCTTATTACAATCTGGTGATGGACCCTTTTTGGTCAATACTAAAGGAGTTAGTGCTGTTTGTGTTTTGAGCAATTCCAGACCACGCCCAGTCCACGCCTGTGGCAGTAATACTAACACTACTCGATTGAACATAACCGTAAGTAGTCGAATTATAGTAAGCCGAAGAGCAGGTTGCATTAGACCCTGAATCCGCCCAATACGCTTTGCACGCTATATAAACATTGTGGAGATTCGCTTTGGCGTCACTGTCGTAAGCACGACTTTTGTATTGATTAAATTGCGGAATAGCAATTGCCGCCAAAATGCCAATAATAGCGATCACTATCAATAATTCAATCAGAGTGAATCCACTCTCGGAAACCAAATTTTTTCTTTTCGAAGTTTTCAACCTGCTCACGCCTTCCATCACTTCTCTCCTCATTATTTTTTCACATTTACATAGAACTTATGCAAGTGAAATGCCGTTTTCTCCCCGACTCTCAGAATAAGGAATAACCGCCAGTTTATCAATAATTTATTACCATACACCTAAACATCCCCAATCCAATATTTCATGTAAACCTAACCATTTCGACCCATACTGACAAAAATGGGTATCGATAATAGAGCCGATAGCCGTAAATTGTTTTGAAACCATCCTATTTCAAGGTAAGGTTTTGAGAATGAGGGGCTACTAATATGACGATAAATTCTCCAAAAGAAAAAGCAGGTTTTCTAGGAGGAACCTTTGACCCGATTACTTTGGGGCATCTAGGTCTGGCGCAGAGTATCCAGAAAATATTGCTTCTGGATCGGGTCTGGTTTGTACCCGCCTGGCAATCCCCTCATAAACAGGACCAACCCCCGACCGAAGCCAACCACCGGCTGAACATGCTCAAAGAAGCCCTGGCTCCCTATCCACATTTTGAAGTTTCGGAAATTGAACTCAAACAACAAGAGATTTCCTATACCGTCAACACTCTGAATACGCTCCAAAACCAGTACCCTGAGACCGAGTGGTATTTGATCCTTGGAATGGATACCTTTGAGGGCTTTGCTACCTGGAAAAATGCCCGGGAAATTTTAGAAAAAACTCACTTGGCAGTAGCCACCCGTCCCGGTTACTCGAACGACCTCGCCCCAAAAAATCTGCTCTCCCTGATAGACGACCTCTCCTTTTCTTATCAATTGCAATCGCAGACCAACGGGGCTCACACCTACCTGTGTCGGGAAACCGCAAAGACCCTCGTTTTCTGTGATATCGAACCTCTCAATATATCCTCCAGCGAAATTCGCGAACGGATAAAGTCTGGTTTATCAGTCAAAAAGATGTTGCCACCCGAAATTGAACGGTATATCATGGCCCATCTTTTATACCAAGCAACCCCCCGGTCGTAACCTGAATGAAAGCACCCTTGAACGAGCTTCAACAATTGGTGGTGGATGCCGCTACCGACAAAAAAGCTTACGACATTATCATTCTTGATGTGAGAACCCGAACCGCCCTGGCAGATTACTTTATGATTTGCAGTGGCCGGTCTAAAGTTCAGGTCCAGGCCATTGCCGATGGCATTCAGGAACGATCCTACAAAAGTCCCTTCAAGGTGCATACCGTGGAAGGCTATTCTACCGGTAATTGGATCATCGTCGATCTGGGAGATTTGATGGTTCATGTGTTTCATCACGAGACAAGAGGTCATTACGATTTGGAACGGTTGTGGGGAGATGTTCCCGTTATCGCTAAAATGAGTGGTTCATAGAATGTGGAGAATTCTAAAACATGAAGTACAAAAGTCTTCCGGAAATGAAAGCAAAATTGCAGGACATCCGTTCTCAATTACTGGGCGGAATCGAAAAAACGATCAAATCGAGCAAGGATGAGGAATTCACCCAGGTCATTCCCGATACAACTGACGAAGCGTCGCGCTCCTTCTCACGACAAATATTACTCAACCTCGGGGAGCAGGACCGCGAAAAATTGATCCAGGTGGAGGAAGCCCTCTATCAAATTGAAAATGGTGGCTACGGAACCTGCAAATTATGCGAGGAGCCCATTCCCGAACCCCGGCTGAAAGTGGTCCCTTTTGCCCAACATTGCGTGTCCTGCCTGAGTATCATCGAGCAGAATCAGAAGAATAACGGACATAGCGGATCAGACCACCTCGAAGCCTTTTAAATCCTTTTTTTTCATACCTTTTTGCCGACCAAACTCCACCTGAAGGCTAAAATTGGTTATACTGTAAGGAACCAGTTTACTTATTTAGGGGCTGACGCAACGTGTCTTTACGATTCATTATAGCTTTCGTTTCTTTCGCTCTCCTGACCATATACTTCACGTTACTGAATCCGGGAGATGTTGAAATCCGCCTGACCCAGGACACCTCCTTCCCTCTTCCCGCGGCAGTGTTCCTGTTGATTTCAATATTGATCGGAGTACTGCTTGCTTCCATCGTCACCGGTTACAGCCAAATCAAAAATGCCTTCAATCGGTTTTTGAAAACCCGATCTCTGGAAACCAAAACCCGTCGCCGAAAACAATGGGAACAACTGTATCAAAAAGCCGAAAATGCCCTGAAAGGCGGACACAGTGACAAGGCCCTTTCACTATTCAATAAAATTTTGAATGGCAATCCGAAGCACGTTGCTTCTTTGATTCAGGCAGGAAATCTTTATCGGGAAATGGGGGAAATACCTAAAGCCCTTGAGTCGCACCAAAAAGCTGTCGAGGCCGACCGGGATAATCCTCAGGCGCTGCAATCCCTGGCCGAAGATTTTACTACTGCAGGGCAATTGGACAAAGCCATAGACGCCTTGAAACAAGCCCGCCATTTGGAATCCGATTCTTTATTCACCCTTCGTAAACTGAGGGACGCGTATCGAAAACAGAATGACTGGAATCAGGTTCTGCAAATTCAAAAATCTATTTTGTCGCATGTCTCGAATGCCGGAGAAATGGAGCAGGAAAAAAAATACTCCAGTCAAATTGCCTATCTTAGGGGATGCGAACTGATCGATCAACAGCAACTCGAACCGGCAATTTCCGAATTGAAACGGGCCATCAAAGAAAGCCCAAAGTCGCTTCCTCCATATATTAAATTGGGTGACCTGTACCGGCAAACCGGCAACTCGAAAGCGGCGATCAAAACCTGGAAATCCGGCTATGAAACCACAGGATCCCACATTTGCCTGCTTCGTTTGCGCGAAGCCTACGAAAAAGCGCAACAACCCGAAGAGGCAATCAAGCTGTATCAGGAAGCCGTTCGCGCCTCCCAGAATTCGAAAAAAGAAACGCTGATCCTTACCCTGGCCGGACTGTATCTGGATCAGGGAAAGATGGAAGAAGCCATGCAAACCTTGTGGAGTATCACATCACCTTCCATCCCTGCACACCTGCTTCTCATCAAAGCGCACCAGGACAAAAACGAAGCGGAAAAAGCGGATCAGGTCACCCGCGCCGCCTTGAAAAAACTGACAACTTCACTTTCCAAGTTCGTTTGTCGGCAATGCCATAGTAAATTTGATCAATGGTCGGGAATATGTCCGGAGTGTCAGACATGGGACAGCCTTGATTCCGCTATACAACACACCCTCTAACTCAAAGCAGAATACGGTGGCATCAAGACAGAGTGACCGCCTACGGGAAGGCACGCACAAGTGCCCTCCCGATCAGCGTCACAAAGAAAACAGGGAGTTTTCTCAGGGATTCATCAAGTAAGCATCCATCAACTTGGTGCCGCTGGCGTAGGTCTTCGCCGACAACAAGCGATCATTGTTCAGTTGAAAATAGAGACCACGCTTGGGATATCGCATCACCTGCGCAGTCAGAGAAGCGGGCAAACCGTATTCGCCGATCAGCATTTCGTACTTAACGCCCAGCTTGATATCGTTTTCGGATTTGAATGTTCCTTTAAAGGTAGGTCCCACCTCAATGCCTTCAATATTGGACCCCCCGGACATGGCGCGCACTATCAAGCCGTACCTGGCATAGTTTATCTCGATACTGTCGCGGTCCGCCGACGCTCCACGAATCACTTTGACCTTGTCGGGAATACCCAGCAACACAATGGCGTTGTTCAAAGGCATTCCGGGAGATAGGTTTCCAAAGATCACAACTTGACCCGGAGCAATAGTCGCCCCCGGAACCGTGGACTTCTCCTCGGCAATAGCCACGCTGGCTATCAAACTCATTAACAAGACCCAAAACATCGTTTTTCCGGTTCTCACAATGTTCTCCTTCATATGAATTGAATGGAAACAGTAAACCCAGCTCCCGAAAACTCTCTATTTCGAGCCGGGGTCGCATAACTTTTTAGGATTCAATGTATTAAATAAAGTATAAGGGATTTGATGCAGATTGGTAGGGTTTTTTGCTCTTTGTCCCTAAAATTTCAAGGACTTCGAGCCTCTCCGCAGGGGGCGTCGCCGTATCGCCGCGGATAGCTTTAAAACTGTAAATCGCGCGTGGAGATTATCCTCCGCCGTCAACAGTTAGCAGATTTCACCTCCCCGTCAAGGGTGTCAGTCATTTTCCTCCTCAGGCAGGAGACGCCTTCGATCCCGTTTTTTACGGGTTTTATCGCGCTCAAACTCCCTCCAGCGCCGGGGATCTTCCTTCAACTGGGGCAGGGTCTCCTCAGCCTCTTCTTCCATCCATAAGTCCTCTAAAACAGAGGCTTTTTTCGCCGATTTCTGGAGTTCCTTCGGCATGTATTTACGGCGCTCTTCAGCCTCTTTCTGGGTCAGGCCCAGCTCCATATCCAGCAGATCCTTGCCCACCACGCCTTTTTTCCGCTTGGCCAGTGCCTCGCCCCGGAGCTTGATTTCCTTGCCATTGACCAACCCCGTTTGCCAGTCCTGCGGGATGCCCGATACTCCATGAACGGCCCCCGCCCAACACCCGATCAACACCCCCAGCTTGTCCGCTTCGCGGCCCAGATTCAGCGTCCCGGTCAACGCGCTCGCAAAATCCTGCCCCGGCATCAACAGCCGAACCAACGCCAACGGCAAAATCGTCAACGCATGCCCCTGAGTCGCGTGTACGATTTCGGTTTTGATGTACGAGGAAGCGTTGGAACAAATCCAGCCCGGCAAATTTTCCAATGACCCCTGCGAATATTGATCCGCCAAATCGCTCAACGTGCGGCTCATCGCTTCCGGATTTTTTTCCGCCAACGCAAAACGGTCGGGATAGTTTTCTCGGTACCATTCCTCCGCTGTCTTACAAAACTCCGCCGCCTCATTCAACAACGCGGCGCCATCTGGCAATCCTTCTTCATTTAATAGACGTGTGGTAATAAATCCGGTCACCGCCGAACCCACGACCTCCCACGAGTGACGGCTCAACAGTAACGCAGCTTCGATACAATACTGCATCAATGTTTTGGATGGTCTCTGCTGATACAGGGCAAGCGGCATCGCCATCGAAAAATAACAGGCGTAGGCCGATGCCTGATCTGCGAGTAAGGGACGAACCCGATTTGGAAGGTCCTGCACGCTTTTGTAAAAACATCCTTCCGGCCGCCTAAACATACCGAAATAGTTTTCCGGTCCGTGGGCACTCATCCGCACCAGTAAATCGGACAAGTCCTCGCCATTCGGCTTTTTGGTTTTCAGCAGAGAGTCGCACACCGCCAACGCGCGCTGGGTCTGCACGCCATACAGTCCGGCCATGCGATATTGTTTGATGCCTTTGCCTATATAAGGCCGGACATCGTGGTAGCCATCGACCTTTTTGAAATACTGCTTCACCGTCTCCGGCTTGAGACCTTTGACCGACTGCCCCAGCGCATCGCCAATGGCCATGCCCATCCAGCTACCAATTATTTTATCTTTAAGGTCGCTCATAATTATATAAGTTCAAAAATTTATTCCACGGGGATGAGGACGGAAGGGTTTTTCTGGCGGGCGGGGAAGAGGGTCGCGGGGTGATCGCCCAATACGCGGCGGGCGGTGTCCATCGCCAGTTCCGGGTGGTTGTTGGATTCGCTGAGATGCATCAGCACGACAGTTTTCAACGCGTCGTGCCTCACCTGCGCCAGCAAATCCGCGCAGGCGTTGTTCGATAAATGCCCGACGTCGCTCTGGATCCTCTGCTTGAGCGGCCACGGATAAAATCCGTTCTCCAACATGCGTTCGTCATGATTCGATTCCACCAGCAGAGTATCGCAGTCCTGCAATTTTTCTATGATGCGTGGAGTGACCTTCCCGAGGTCGGTGATATGCCCGAGCTTCTTTGATCCGCAACGCACCACGTAAGCCACAGACTCCGCCGCGTCGTGCGGGGTGCCAAACGACTCGACCGTTAAATCTCCCACCCTGGCTTCGTCTTCCTGTTGAATAGTCCGCCAGTCAACGTCGGGACTGACGTGCCTCCTTAGTGCCTCACGTGTACCGCGTGTTCCATAGACAGGTGTGCCGTGTTTCTTGGTGAGTGCTCCGGCGCCGCTGATATGGTCGGAATGTTCGTGGGTCAGAAACAGGGCGGACACATCCTGCGGCTCACGCCGGATATGTTCCAGGCGTTTTTTGAGGACGCGCGGACCGATGCCGATGTCGATCAGAATACTTGCCTGCTCACTTTCGATATAAACAGCGTTGCCTTTACTGCCGCTCGCCAAAATTGAAAATTGAAAAATAGTTTTTTCCTTTCTGCAGAATACCTTCCGCTATTAATAAAAACCCAGATTCTTCGTCGCTGGTCGTTCCTCAGAATGACAACTCATTTACAGTTTGTCATCCTGAGCGAAGCGAAGGATCTCGGTTTTTCTATGCTGTTATCCTGTCTATTTTTTGAACAAAAACTATTAGTGTTCGATCTGCGCTTTCTGTAATTTACCGCTGTAATCGACGTAAACGGATTTCCATTCCGAAAAAATTTCGAGTGCCGTGGTACCCGCTTCACGATGACCGTTGCCGGTACCCTTGGTGCCGCCGAACGGTAGTTGAATTTCCGCACCGATGGTCGATGCGTTGATGTAGGTAATCCCTGTGTCCAGAGTTTCGATGGCTTTGAAGGCCCGGTTGACGTCGCGCGTGTAGATGGCGGATGACAAACCGAATTTGGAGTCGTTGACGATCTCCACCGCCTGTTCGAAGCTGTTGCAGGGGATGATGGCCACCACAGGACCAAAAATTTCTTCCTGCGCGATGCGCATTTTCGGCGCCACGTCTGCGAAAATTGTCGGCTGATAAAACGATCCGTTCTTGCAGTCCTTGCCGGTGGCGTATTTGCCACCGATGAGAAGTTTCGCTCCCTCGTTACTGCCGATCTGCACGTAGTTGTGAACCTTGGTGCGCTGACTTTCGTTGACGAGCGGACCGACATCCGTTTTGGCCTTGAGGCCGTCGCCCAGTTTTAAAGTTTTAGTACGTGCGACCAGCAGATCGGTGAACTTCTTCATGATCTTTTTGTGGACGATGACGCGGCTACAGGCGGTACAACGTTGACCGGTGGTGCCGAATGCGCCGAAGATAACACCCTCCACTGCAAGATCCAAGTCGGCATCGTCCATCACGATAATGGCGTTCTTGCCGCCCATCTCCAGCGAATATTGTTTCATGTTGCGCGCGCAGGAAGATGCTATCAAAGACCCGGTATCGGTCGATCCGGTGAATGAGACGAGCTTGACCTTTTCGTGCTCCGTCATCGGTGTACCGACTTCACTACCGGAGCCTGTAACCATGTTCAGTACACCGGGAGGCAGTCCGGCTTGTTCAAATATCTTAATGAAGTTGACCACCGACAGGGGTGTATCGGTCGCGGGTTTGATGACTACCGTGTTACCGCAGACCAGCGCCGGCACCAGTTTCCACGACGGAATGGCGATGGGAAAGTTCCACGGGGTGATGGCGGAAACGATGCCGACGGGCATACGCACCGACATGCAGAATTTGTTTTTGAGTTCAGATGGAACCGTTTCGCCGAGCAGTCGGCGGCCTTCCCCGGCGGTGTAGTAGGTGAGGTCGATAGCTTCCTGCACATCACCGCGGGTTTCGCTGATGACTTTTCCCATTTCCCGGGTCATGTCCTGCGCCAGCGATTCCTTTTGTTGCTGGAGCAGTTCGGCGACCTTAAATAGGATTTCCCCGCGTTTGGGAGCGGGGGTTTCGCGCCATTGCTTCTGCGCATTTTCTGCGGCGGATATGGCTTCGTTAACGTCCTTTTTGTTGGACTTCTGGAACCGCCCCAGAACTTCGTTGTGATTGGCGGGATTTACGTTTTCAAACGTTTCTCCACTGGAAGAGGCTTTCCATTTACCGTTGATATAATTTTTGAATAATTTTGACATGGGACACCTCCAATCATTCAGGTGTAAACCAAACGGTTGAGACAGAAACGCTCAAACGGGAAGTGATAGCTGAATCGAATATAACAAATGGCGGTGGGAAGTCAAGATATGGAAAACAGGGGTGGAGAACGTCTATGCCTTCAGGCTGTCAGGGCTTTTTGGATATCGGCCTCTGCGACACGATCGACGATTTCCACCGTACCGATGTCTTTGACCAGAATGAATCGGATGTTACGATCGTGGGCTTTTTTGTCCCGGTACATGGTCTCAATGTACTCGCTTGCAGAAAAATCCGGCAAGCGCGAGGGCAGGCCAAATTGCTCAACCAGAGCTTCAATTTTCTGCACCACTTCCTCGGAGCATTTTCCCAGTTGGCAGGATAGTTTGGCGGCGTAGACCATTCCAATCGCTATTCCTTCGCCGTGTTTGAACTTGGAGTAACCGGTCAAAGCTTCAACTGCATGACCCAGGGTATGGCCGAAATTCAACACCATACGGTAACTGCTTTCCCGTTCGTCGCGTTCCACGACTTTGGCTTTGATAGCGCATGAAGTTTCGATGATCGTTTCCAGGCATTCGGTGTCTTGTGCCAGTATTTTTTCTGAGTTTTGTTCAAGGAAATTAAATAGTTTGGGATCTTCGATCACTCCGTATTTGATGATCTCGGCCATGCCGGCGCGGAATTCATCGGTCGGCAGAGAGCGTAGAGTGTCGATATCTATGGCGACCAGCCGGGGCTGGTAAAAGGCACCGATCAGGTTTTTCCCCTGAGGATGATTGACGGCGGTTTTCCCGCCTACACTGCTGTCCACTTGAGACAGCAGTGTGGTGGGAACCTGGGCATAAGGCACCCCTCGCAAAAATGTCGCCGCAACAAAGCCTGTCAAATCACCGATGACTCCACCTCCCAGAGCCACCAGAAGTGTATTGCGGTCATATTGTTTT
>Ga0224512_10005000_pt1 | contig 11048 bp, 10 predicted proteins | sample SF_May12_sed_USG_4_FD_169103 | JGI IMG/M metagenome (GOLD analysis project Ga0224512, IMG submission 169103) | Sediment microbial communities from San Francisco Bay, California, United States - SF_May12_sed_USGS_13 | ecosystem: Environmental > Aquatic > Marine > Sediment | place: USA...
CGATGCGGACGGGGACATCGACATGCTGGCGGAGGAAGTGTTCAGCTACATCCGATACTACCGGAACGAGGGTTCCGTCACGAACCCGCGACTGGTGCTGGCCGCGGACTCGCTGAGGGATTCCAGCGGCGCTCCCATCTTTTCCGATCGACAGAACATCCCGAACATCGCGGATATCGACTGCGACGGCCGCCTCGACCTGCTGATCGGCCGCCTCACCGGCACGATCACGCTGTTTTCGGAGATTGCCCGGGATGAAGCCGGCCTGCCGCGCTTCCGACACGTGACGGATCGCTTCCAGAACATCGAGATCGTAGCCGACTTCGGTCCCGGTGCGCCGCCCCCGGGAGGACCGGGGCAGAGTCCCGCCGGCAGCCTGCACGGAGCAAACACCCTTGCGCTCGCCGACATCGACGCCGACGGCGATCTGGATCTGTTCTGGGGCGATTTCTTCGAACCGGGCCTGCTCCTGATCGAGAACGAGGGAACCTGCAGTCGCCCCGACCTGGACGGGGAACCGTCCCAATTTCCACTGAACGAGCCACTGCTGACCAGCGGGTACAATGCACCGGCCCTGGCGGACATGGATGCGGATGGGGATCTGGACCTGTTCGTCGGTGTCCTGGGCGGAGCATTCAACCCGAATCGTACAACGATCGACAACCTGTACTACCTCGAGCAGACCGGTCCCAACGAGTTCGCCGCAAAGACAAGCCGGTATTTGCCGTCGATCGACGTGGGCAGCGAGAGTGTCCCGGTATTCGTCGACCTGGATGAAGACGGGGACCAGGACCTGCTTGTCGGAAACAAACTGGAGCAAGCCGGTCGGACGACCGGCCGCGTGTATCGATTCGAGAACACCGGATCGGCGACCTCAGCCGAATTCGTGCTTCGGGGAACGATGCCGTTCGAGGGAGCTTATCATTTCTCTCCGGCGTTCGGCGACCTGAACGGAGATGGCAGACAGGACATGGTGCTGGGAAACTGGACCGCGGACCTGGAGCTCTACTGGAACCAGGACGGCGAGTTCGTAGCGGATTCCGCGTTCAGTCTCCGATTGACCCGGGGTACCAATGGGGCCCCGGCGCTGGTCGACATTGACGCGGACGGCGATCTGGACCTGTTTGTGGGAGAGGCATCTGGCGAGTTGAACTTCTATCGCAATTCGGGTTCTCGGGCGCAGCCGGAATTCACGCTCGAGTCCGAGTCCTACGGCGCCATCGACGTCGGGCGCCGGAGCGTACCGCGGTTCGTGGACATGGACGGGGATGGCGACGTCGAGCTGGTCGTCGGGTCAGAGGTCGACGGTATTCAGGTCTTCCGGAATGACGGCACCACCCAGGAGCCGGAGTTCAAGCCCCTGGGTGCGCTGCCGATTGCCGCCCCTCCGTATGCCGTGCCCGCGTTCGTCGATATCGATGCCGACGGCGACCTGGAGCTGTTCGTCGGCGGCAATGGTGGAGGCGTCCTGTACTTCGCAACCCCTACAGGCTGACTACCAAAGACACGGTCAGCTGCGTGTCCACCTTGTCCAGCGGAGTGAGGACCGAGCCGAGCAGCGTCCCTCCGGGAGCATCGAACAGCCCGATCGACTCGAGAGAAGGCTGCTTGTCGTACAGGATCTTCAAACCAGTCTTCAGGGCAAGGACATCGCTGATCGACACGGCAACGGAGTTGTCGAAATCGGCCCGCAGATCGTCCGTGTCGGACAGGTTCTCGTCCACGACCAGCGTGCTGGCGAATGCGGTGGTCGCCGTGACCTGCCGGGTGTAGCCCCACCCGAACCGCAGGCCGCCGAACGAAACGGATTCGCCGATCAACGGTTCTTCGCGGCTGACCGTGAGACCGAGGTCCACCGCAAACGACCCCTGATCTGTCTCGACCAGTTTGATTCCAAAACCTGCCGCTCCGGTCAGTCGATTCTCGACGCCGGCGAACCGGTTACGCACCCATCCTCCCGACGTGTACACGTAGGTTCGGTCCGACACCTGCCGATCATAACGCAACGACGCAAAGTAGTTCTCGGCTGTCGTCTGCCGGTCCGTTTCCTCCGAGACGGTGAAGTCGCTCTGACTCGTTCCGACGGCGGATCTGCGGATCGTCCCCGACTCGACCCGGATGCCGCCGACGTCGAACATGAGGGAGGAACTTTCGAACGATCGCGCGAGCCTATTGCGCACGCCGAACGAACTGGATTCCGAGTTGCCCGCCGTGAGCACAAACGACAACTCCGCGTTGTCGGTCCAGGCGGGAGGAGCTTCCGTTTCCTGGCTCGCGGCCGGTCGTGCAAAGCTGCCGAGCAGAATGAGGAGCGTGAACGGACGGACGATTGTACGGGACATGGAAATCCTCTTGATCCGGGTGATCGCGACCAGGCCCAGCAGGGCCAGCGGTTGCACGTGCTTTCGCTTCCCTAGACAGCGGAGCCGTCGGAAAGTCACATGCGGTCTATTCGACCAAATGCGGAATACGACTGCGTGCCGAGACTCCTGGCAAGTGCGCGTCGCGGTGCGTCCCCGGGGAATGCCGCGCGTTCAGGGCGCGCCGACGTCCTCGATCTTCAGACCTTCGGGAGTGCCGTCGTAGTGCAGCACGAAGCGTTGTCTGGTTACGGTTTCCAGGCCTTCGGCGGCTCTGACCGACACCGTCAGCCGGTAGTGGCCGGGAGGATACTCGAGCATCATGCCCGAACTGATCACCAGCGGCGTGACCAGACGCAACTTGGGCTCATCGAAGTAGGTCAGTACAAGCGGGAGTTCACACGAAGTCTCGCCGGCCGCCACGTTCAGCCGTGCGGTCGAACCGACGCCGGACCAGGGCAGCTGAAGAGAGAACGGAAAGCCCGGGTGGACCTGCCACAGAGCTCCGTCGAAGTACTCCAGCCGTTCGACGAGCGCTTCGCATCCTCGGGCGGCTTCGACGCCGGTATTGATCAGCTTCAGCATCCACACAAGGACCGGTCGGTTTCCGAATCGAACCCGCTGCGGGGCAGCACCGGGATCGACCCGCAACCGCAGCTTGGGCATACGACGCAGCTTCATGACGCGTCGTGCTTGTAGACCAGCCGCCCCGGAGGCGGCGAGCATCACGGCCAGGTCCGTCATCTGTCCATCCCTGTTCGCTGTATCGTGGCGGCCGCTGGGCGGCGCGCACACGGAGGGCATCCGTCCGGTGATCACGCTTGAGTTGAGCAAAAAGCCTGCCGTTGCATCAGCACAACAGTCGGAGCCGGAATTCCGTCATCCAGACCGCTTGTAAGTGACTGAATCAGAATATGTTGACAAAAAAGTACAGGTGGTCGGGAATTTGATGGGCTGGCCAGGCAAGGTTGGTTGGAATCGCGACATCTCGGGCGTCGCCCGACAAGTATTGCACCGCGCTACGCCGGATCCGTCCGACGTGCACTGTCCGGCCGGATGGGCTGGCCTGGCAGGTAGGCGGGGCAGGAAAGCACGGGGAGAGAGGGGTACCTGGGCCAGTCCGGACCCGTGCCGGCGGCTCGGCACAACCAGAATCGGGAGCCCCGCGCGTTGATGAGCACGCGCGCGTGCGTGCAGCTCTCGCAGAGTCCGGCATCGACACGAGTCATACGTGAAGTGAGCGACCCGCGTATCCCTGTCAATGGGCGTCCGGAGCCCAAGGGGAGCCGCCTCTGTCGAGCCGGCCCCGGGCTGCCGATCTTGGACCCATGAGCAACCAGGATATGGCGCGGGGCCCCGGGTCGGGATCGTCAGCAAGTGTCCTATCCGGGCGGCTGCGTATCGGACTGGTCGTCCTGGCTCTCGGCGCCGTGGCAATCCTGATCCTGCTCAGAGCCTCGGGGTCTTCGGACCCGCCGGAGATCCTGCCTCCCGTGCGTCCGGTTCTTGCCGTCCTCCCGCTGATCGATCTTACCGGGGCCGGAAGGGACTACTTCAATGGAGGGCTTGCAGCCGAGATCGCCGCAGGCCTCGCCACCGTTCCGGGACTCGAGGTTCGTGCACGAGTCTCGGCCGGCATCTACGATGACGTGAATCGGGATGCGGCGCAGGCCGGTGCCGAGCTCGGAGTGTCTGTCGTCCTGGACGCCACCGTGAGGCGCGTAAGTGGCCAGCTGCGGGTGGCGGGACGGCTGATCGATACGGGGTCACGGGCGGTCGTCTGGTCAGGTGTGCAGGATACGACGGCAGTGGAGTGGCACGGCGCCAGGGACGCCATCGTCGCCGGGGTGGCCGGGGCGCTCGGCCTGGAGGTAGATGAACAGGCTCGTCGCAGGCTGGAGCGGCGGCAGACCGGGCTTGAGGCGTTTGATCTGTACGCCCTCGGTCGGTTCGGCTGGGCCGAAGGAGAGGGAGGAGACCTGCTGGAGGCTGTCTCCCACTATCAACTGGCCATCGAGGCTGATTCGGCTTTCGCTCCTACCTGGACAGCGCTGGCGGAAGCGTACGCGGCCCTGCCCCGTTTCACGCGGTTTCCCGTTGAACGGGTGCGTCAGGAGGGCGCGGCGGCGGCGCGAACCGCCCTGCGGCTCGACCCGGATGCGGCCGATGCGCACGCCGCGCTCGGCGAGATCCTGTACCTGTACGAGCGAGACTTGTCCGGCGGTCGATCCCACCTGACGCGAGCGGTCGAACTTGACCCGGGGAACGGTGCGTCTCTGGCCCGCCTGTGCGAGCTGGAGATGTATGACGGCCGGTTGGATGAGGCGGATGTCGCGTGCCGCCGAGGGGCAGAGAAGGAGCCGCTGTCGTTTCAACTCGCCTGGCTTGAGGCCGACCTCCGGAAGTTGCAGGGGGACTTCGGCGGCGCCCTGCGCAGCCTGGACAGTCTCAGAATCCTGTCGCCTGGATATGCTCCGCTGGCCGCCGACGCGGCGTTCACCGCGTTGCTGGCCGGTGACTCGACGCGCGTCTCCGATGATCTGGAGTACTGGCTCTCATTGCTGGGGGGCGACGACGCATTGCCGGCGGCATGGTTCGGCGCGGGTCGCTCCGGCGCGCTTCGACGACTTGCCGCGGAGGTGGACCCTCCACCCTCGGACCTCGCTGCCCTGGCCGCACTGGCCGGGGATGATCCCATGGCTCTCGCGGCGGCGCGGGCGGCGCTGAACGGCCGGGATCCGGGATCGCTGAGGTTCGGCGTATTTCCGGAGTTCGAAGCTCTTCGCGAACAGGCTGCTTTCCAGGTTCTGTGGGAGGCTGCGCTTCGAGAATCCGAGGACATCCCCTAGCTGGAAAATGTCGCTGTCGTGCTACGCCCTGGGTTGACGCAAGATATAAATATATGCAACAAAACAACTTGCGTTACGGCACGGCGGATGCACCCGTGCTCCGGCATGAGTGAAAGAGCGTTCTGGCATTCTGACCCTGAAGCCCTGATGGCAAACGCTGCCCAGGCTCTGGAAGCTAAGCGTGCGATCGGGAGACTGATCGGGCGTGACTGGACCTACGTGGACTCACACCTGGGAGCGGTACTGCTTGAGGCGGTTCGACTTGTACCTGAGCAGGCCCAGAGGCGGCGAAGAGAGGATCGCCGGCTCATCGCGTGGGTCAGCCGGCTGATACCGGATATTCCCCCGGACGACCCGTACCGTCCCCAGGTGCTGCGAAGGCTGAAACAGATAATCTGACTGGCCAGTGTGAGCTAGCGCCCACCCCGTCCCGAGCGCTTCTTCTGGGTACTCTCTCGAGCAGGATCTTCGGCCCGGCCCGATTCACCTTGGGCCTCGAAGACCACGTTCGGTCCAGGCTCCACCAGGAGAGTGCCATACACGAACCCCAGCGGTTTCGCCCGCAGCCGTGGCACCAGTTCTGCCGCGTACACCCGGTACCAGCCGTTGGGAACGGGCTCGACCCGCACACTGTCGCCGATTGCGAGGTTGTCGACCACATCGGCGCGCGTGCTGGCTTGCGCCCGAACGCGGGCCATGACACGCGCCACGCGGACTTCTCCCCAGTCCGTCGCGACCTCTGCGCTCCCACTCCGCATCAGCGGAATCGACAGAGCGTTCGGTGCGAAAATGCCCGCGAGGACGGTGCCGAACGCACTCATCACGAAGAACAGGAGCACGAGGGGAACGCTTGAGCCCCGTCGCTGCGCAGGCGCTGTCTTCTTGCGCTGGCCGGGGTCGGCAGTCGCACCGCTGCCATCGTAGTCGCAGTCGGAACAGTACCGGTTGCCCGTCGCTGCTTCCTTTCCGCAGATCGGGCAGGTCTTGGTACCCAGTTTCGTATCCTCCGAATGATGGCGAATCGAACGCGTCTCGACGCCCTCGGAGGAGCGAAAGGCGTGCCGCGGGGTGTGTACCTGGGTTGAAAGGGCGGATAACAGACTGATCCGCACGCAGTTGCGGTATTTGCGAGCCGTCGAAACATGGCCCTTCCGGACCGCAGAGAAGGGCAATGTTTTCAGGCAGAACGCAGGATCGTGCTTTCGACTTGAGTCGCTGCGCTAGCTGCCGGATCGGTCTCCATGGCTCGTAAGAATCACCGGTGCCTCCCTGGTCGAGGATGTCGAGTCTATTGCTCGTCGTCCTCGTGGTCGTCGTCCTCGTGGTCGTCTTCTGCGTGGTCGTGGTTCATCGACATGGGGGCGATCGTCATCAGGCCAGTTTCGCCATCTTCGTTGTCGATGCACTCCCCGGCCCAGCCGCCACCCTCGCTGGCTTCGAGCTCGCACGTGATGATCACATCACCGTCGGGAGGCGACCAATGGTAGCTGACCAGGTCGCGGTTCATCTCGAGATCCTCCATCTCAACTCGAATCTCCTGACCCCCGGCATTCACGACGATCCAGCCCTCGTGTCCGCCGTCGACCATGGAGATTTCATAGGAGATGTCCATGGCCTGCTGTCCCGGTGGCGTCATCGTGCCCAGGTGGACGTGATGAGCCTTGTCCGCCTCGACCATGCCCTCGTCGTCCTGGGCCACAGCCTGGGGCGCCACGAAGAGCACGATGAGCAGGGATGCGCAAAGCCGCGCAAGGTTTGTTCGCATGTGGAGCGTCTCCGTTCGGGTGGTGGTTCCGGCACGGCACCAAGGGTAGCGCGCTCTCCTACGTTCCCGCCACCTGCCCGGGCGTTAGGCGTTGGTATGCTGCGAGCAGAGCCGCGTCGAATACCTCGGCCGTGTACTCCCTGCTGACCAGTTCCTCTGCCGCCTGTCCCAGACGTTCGCGAGTATCCGAGTCTTCGGATAAGCGTGTGAGTCCCTCCGCCAGATCCTCGGCGCGCAGACCTACGAGGTACGCCGTGGTATCGTCCAAAACCTGCGTATGGCTGGAGAGTCGCGTGGCGAGAATCGCTTTTCCGGCGGCCATGTAGGAATAGATCTTGAGCGGCGTGTTGCCTCCCTTCGTACGGGGCGACACCAGGATATCCGCCTGTTCCAGGAACGCCGGAAGATCACCGACCGGGCGCGGTCCGAGAAACGTGATCCTCGCACCCAGGTTCCGTTTGCTCACCATTTCCCGATAGGCGTTGAGATCGGCCTCGGAGCCGCCGATCACGACGATCCCGATGCGGCTGTCGGCCGGCAGCAGTCCGGCGGCCGCAACGAGCATGTCGATCCCCTGATAGCGGACCAGGTTACCCACGTATAAGGCGACGACCGTTCCTGCCGGCCACGGAGCCCGAATGTCGTCCACCGGCTCGCCGCTGGGATTCGGTTCCAGCGGCACATCTCGAAGGACGCGAACGCCATCCGATGACCCGACGACCCGTGTTGCCCGATCGGCGAGGTCGTCGCAGACCGGGAGAATCAGATCCGACCGCCGCAAAGCCCATGCTTCCAAGGCCTGGATCGGTCGCAGTAGAAAGTGCAAAGTGCTGTTCCAGTCACCCAGCTGTTCGGCGAGACTCGAATCCATGTCGTACACGACCCTGGCCCGGTGCCACCAGGCGAGGGCGAGCGCGGGGAAGATCGCTTCCTCGACGGCATGGACCACGTCGTAGGTACCGGGGCGAGCGAGCCGGGCGAACTTCAGCGTCAGCGGAATATCAAGCGCCACCTTCTGCCAGGAGGGCCCGACGGGAACACTGTGGATACCGGGCAGGCCCGCCGATCGGTGCACGCGCGCTCTGGTGTCGGGCACATCGCGGCCAAGGGGATACGTGAGGAGGTCCACGGAATGACCATGTGACGCCAGCGTGTTCACCAGGCGGTGTGTGTCGAGGGGCGTGCCACGCTCCTCGAGGTATGGCTGTGGCGCGACGACGAGGATCTTCAAGCGATCGATCCCGAGGTCACGAGGCCCCGCCCGCGGGCGGAGCACTTCCCCCGGAGGCTTCGAAGGCTCCGACGGCCCAATCGGAGAGCGAGGTTGCCCAGAGAATCAAGCGATCCCCGATCCAGGCCAGACCCTGCTCGACGACCGTCCCGTCCAGGATCCCGGCCCAGACAGCGGCGAGGGCGAGTACCACGAACACGAGCAGGGGTTTGAGCACGATCCGCAGCGTCTCCCTGATCAGCAGCCAGCCGATCATCGCCAGGAAGCCAAAGAAGACAACCGCGCCGAGCAAGGAGGACGGTATCATTCCCAGGACCAGCTTTCTCTCCGGGTTCACTTCGAATGGCGAACCCCTCGGGGGTCGCAACGACGAACAGGCAGGCGAGAAGATGACTCCGGTTGGCGGCCCGGGACAAGATCGGTATCGGTGTCGGACCCATGCGCTATGATCTCCCCTGACGAATCTCTATGACACCCGAGGGAGCAAACCGTGAACCTGCTGGCATTCGATATTGAAGCAACGGGACTGAATCCATACGAGGACCGCATCCTCGAACTTGCCGTGGTCCGCGTCTCGGATGACACTCTCGTGTTTCACGCCTTTTTCAATGCCGGCATGTCGATTCCCCCCGAGTCAACCGCGATTCACGGTATCAGCGACGAGTCCGTCGCGGGATGCCCGCCGTTCGCCGCCTGCGCTGAAGCCGTTCAGGCACTTGTGGACGGTGCGGTCCTGGTCGGTTTCGTGTCCCGTCGATATGACACTCTGATGCTCGATACGGAACTCCGCCGCGCGGGCCAGAAGGGTCTGGACCTGCTGACGGTCAAGGAAATCGACCTGTATCGCGTGTGGAAGGAATCCGAACCGCGCGATCTTGAAACTGCCGTGCGACGATTTCTCGGCCGCAAGCATGAGCTGGCGCACCAGGCTGTTCCGGACACGGCGGTCCTGCCTCCTTTGCTGCGCGAGATCGCTCGGGTGTTCGGCTACACGACAGACGATATGATCAGCCTGAGCCGCCCGGATTGGGAAGTCGACAGATCCGGCCGACTGCGCCTCGACCGGGAGTCAGGTGAAGTCGTGTTCAACTTCGGCAGGCATCGGGGGCAACCCGTCAGACTCAACGATGAATACCTCGAGTGGATGCTGGGCGCCGGTTTTCCGCCGGATACGAAGGCCGCGATCAAGCTGCTTCGCCGAAACGGCTTCCAGTGGTCGCTGGACGCCGCTACGGTTGCCTGAGGGCCGATCTACGGCTGCAGAAGGTCGGTCGGTGCCACGAGGGGCAAGGTCTCCAGGCCGATTCGCTCGCCCTGCAGCATGACCTCGCTGCCGTCCGAGAGTTCGGCCGGCTGCCGGAAGGTGAATCTTCCGTCCTTCTCCTGACGGAACGCGCCCGAAAAAGGCGTTTGCAGCTGCTGTTCAGGCGGCGGGGATGCCTGGGTGGGGCGGAGATCGCCGAGATGCCGCGTGGCTTCGAAGCACGTCGCGACGTACGTGAGGGGGATTTCTGCGCTCCACGCCCGAGCCGCGTCTTCGACGGCGTGGTGTTCTTCCGCGGCACGCAGTCCCAGGAGTCGAAAGCACCTCGAGGGATCTGGGAACGAGGCAGTATCGTCCAGTTCCTCCTGCGTCAGTGCGAGAGCCGCGGGCACCGCCACGGCACCCGTAGGTGCTGGTGCGGAAGCTACTTCGTCCGACCATGTGGCGGCGGGCCACGGCTCACTGCCCCCGGTTCCGGTGCGCAACAGAAAGGCACCGAGCGTATCCCCGTCCCGGTGGAGATGAACGCGATACGTGCCGCCGAAAGCGAGCGGAGTCTTTCGCACACGGACGATCTCGGCAAACCGGAACGCGGTTTCGAGGATTGCGCGCGCAGGGTACGAACCTGCTCTCTCCCCGGCCTCCCGTCTCCAGTCCACAAGGCCGCTTACGGCTCCGTACGGCCGTTCGGCCAGCTCGTCGTCCGTCGGCAGCAGCCGGTACAACTCGAACAGCTCGGCCGCCGCCAGCTTAGGTTGGCCCATCGCAAGCGGGTGTTCCCAGGGGCTGTTGGGAAATCCTTCCCAAACCGCCCCATAGACGTCCAGCGTCGGACGGCTGGCTACCCAGTCCTTCATAGGTCTCAATTGCCCGCGGTAGAACGCCACATCACCAGACGGAGACCAGCGCCAACTACCCGTCCACGGAATCGGCGCGCAATTCTCGTCGAATCCCCACGGGACCAGCAGCACCGACCGATCGAAAGCTGGCAGGGTGTCCACCTCGTCAGCTCCCGGACCGCCTATCCGCGAGACGTCCGCCGCCTGTCCGAACGTGGATCCGTCCACACGGACAGTATCTGCGAGCGTGGTCGCCAGGACGTACGTCACGTCCTCGGCGCGCACACCGCTGAAGGGTTCCTTGCATCCCTGGGGCATGCCCTTGTCCGAGCCCGGCGAACCGACATCCACCGCAAGAAGCGCCAGCGGCAGTGCGGCCACTCCGAGGAGCCGGCCGCCTCGCTTCATCAGTTGGATCACTGGCTGTTCCACGACATGGCATGCGCCTCTCGAGGGTGTTCGAATCTGTCACCGTGAAGTTATGGAATGTCCGCTGGAGATCAAAGTCGAACGAGGGCCGATCACACGTAATCCGAAGTCGGCCCTCGTCATATCCGTTTCAGTTGCTCTCCTCCGGTTCCGTTTCGTAGACTGGTTCGTCACCCAAACATCCCCGAGGAGGCCGCACGATGCTAAAAGAGTTCAAGGAGTTCGCTGCGAAGGGCAACATGCTCGACATGGCGGTCGGTATTGTGATCGGCGCGGCGTTTGCCACGATCATCGGTTCCCTGGTCAACGAC
>Ga0224512_10005001_pt1 | contig 11048 bp, 10 predicted proteins | sample SF_May12_sed_USG_4_FD_169103 | JGI IMG/M metagenome (GOLD analysis project Ga0224512, IMG submission 169103) | Sediment microbial communities from San Francisco Bay, California, United States - SF_May12_sed_USGS_13 | ecosystem: Environmental > Aquatic > Marine > Sediment | place: USA...
CGGTTAATCATGGCAATTCCAATAAGAAATACAGTATTTGACAAAATTAAAGAAGTAGGATCCCTAACAGATTCTGAACTTTTCAAGTCTCTTGCCAAAGATGGATTTATTCTGAGTGAAGGTAAATTCAATAAAATGCTGCTAGACTTGGAAATAATGGGTTTGATCAATGTAACGTGGTTTACAAAAGATAAACGACGAATTGAAGTTGTAACAATTCATGAGGAAATAGACGAAATCGAAGAACAAAATAAAGAAGCTATGGAAAAAGATTACGAAGCAAGTTTTCCAGGTTTTGAAAAATAATTTATTGTTAAAATAAAGGATAGTGAAATGCAGCATCTAATGCTACTGCAACAAAAATTATTGTAAGATAGGGGGCAGTCACCTTGTAAGCCTTCCATGCAAATTCAGAAGTAGGGTTTTTTGTGAGTTTAAAGTGATATACCAACATTAAACCCCCTGATATTATGGCAATTATTGTGTAGACCAGTCCCATTCCAAAGGCAGAGATCATCAAAGAGTATGGAAGTAAAATCAAAGTGTTTGCAAGAATGTATTTTGATGTTCTTTGCATTCCTATAACAACTGGAAGCATTGGGACTTCAGCTTGGGCATACTCGTCTTTCATTTTCATAGCTAGACACCAAAAGTGCGAAGGAGTCCAAACAAAAACCAAAAAGCCTACTAGAAATCCTAAAAGATCCATAGATCCTGTAGCTGCAGACCATCCTGCCCAAGCAGCTGCACTTCCTGCAATACCCCCGATTACAATATTTGAGGAATTGAGTCGTTTTAGCCAAACTGTATAAATTATCACATAAGAGAAAATACCTAATGCAATAAAGAATGCAGAGATTACATTTAGTGCAAAGTAACCATAAATCACAGATATGCAACTTAGAGCAAGGCCATAAAATAAAACATGAGACGCCTTTATTCTTCCAGAGGGGATGGGTCTCTGACTTGTTCTTTTCATTTTTGGATCAATGTCTTTATCATAATAGTGGTTTAATGCGCTAGATCCCGCAGAAGCAAGTGCACCAGCAATAATAATATGCAAAAGTCCGAGATTATCTAATTCAGGACCCACGAGTTTGCTTGCAGCATACATTGATGTAACTGCTGTAATTACCAAGAGTACAATAATTCGAGGTTTTGATACTTCCACAATTTCTTTAAAACCCAATCTCACTCTCCCATCTTCCAAAGCCATTTAATTTATTCGACCCTTATGATCCATTATATTGCAAAAGGAATAAGTAGATCACTCCTACCAGCTAGCATAAATGAGCAACTGGGACCTCATGATGCCAGGTATGGGATTAACAGCCATAGGTTTGGCTGGGGTAGCAATTTCCTACATGGGATTGGCGCATACCTTCATCGACGGAATGCATGCTTTAACTGGACTAACTATGTTTATTGGATTAATTTTCTTAGCTGCCGGAATTTTAGATGGTGGGGTATCAACTAGCAATAGGGCAAAAGCTACAGTACTAGTAATTATTTCCATAGCCCTTGGATTTGGAATGTTTGCATTTACATTGAATACAATTGAATCGACAAACATCATTGCAGGTATCTTGATAGCAATAGCCTTTCCAGCAATAATAATCGCATATGCGGCTGCCAAAATGCCAGAACGGGTAAAACCAATTGGGGCAATTGTCACACTTGCAGCCATAACAGGAATTGTTTCATTTGTAGCATTTGGATTTGTAAGTCCAGATACTTACATTATTGCCGAAGAGATGGTTGAAGTCGAAGAACAAGAAGTCGAGCCTGCAGGGCCAATATTTCCAATTGCGATATTGATAAATTCTTCAGTTCAAGGTAATCCAGATTATGACCCAGACGTTGCCTATGTTCCAAAGGGATACGTCGTTGAATGGACAAATGAAGACTCGTTTGCTCATACAGTTACAAGTTCGGTAGATGTGGGCGAAACATTTGATTCAGGGTTGGTTAATGAGGGAGAGAAATTTAGACTAGATACCAATGAGCTAGAGGTTGGAGAGTATGATTACTTTTGCATTGTTCATCCTTGGATGGTCTCCAAATTATTCATTGAAGAACCAAAAGAACCTGCAACTGTAATAATTCCAGATGGTGCAGGCATTCAAAAAGAAGGACAGATTTACTATGATCCAAAAGTTTTAGAGGTTTCAGTCGGAACGCCAGTTCAATGGATAAACGAAGACAGTTCAATGCACACTGTGACTTCCGGAAATTCACAGACAGGCCCTAATGGTTTATTTGATTCTGGGTTGTTTGGAGCAGGAGATTCCTTTGAGTTTATCTTTACATCCCAAGGTAAAGAAGACTATTATTGTATAGTTCATCCTTGGATGGTTGGCTCAATTGAAGTAGGATAGGATTGCAAGTAATCATTTTAACAGAAGCGCAAAAACAGACCTTAACAAACCATTCTGAAAAGGAAGAACCAAACGAATCATGTGCTATATTATTTGGAAATAAAAAAGGAGAAGAAATTACAGTCAAGGAACTATTTCTAACAGAAAATATTGAAAAATCTCCCGTAAATTTTACTATTTCTGCAGAACAAAGGTTACAAGCAGATAAAATGGAAAGAGAATCAGAGATGGAACTTGTTGGAATTTTTCATTCCCATCCTGATTCGCATGCATACCCGTCAAATACAGATAAAAAATTTATGGAATTAAATCCCGAAGTATGGGTAATTTTTTCTGGAGTTTCAAAAGATTTCAAGGCATATGTTCTTGATTCAGAAATCAAAGAGATCCCCATACAAATCGTCAAGTCAGGATTTTAATCTAAAGGTAGCATTTTTGCTTTCGGCGTTACCCAAAACAGATTTGTCAGGATCAATAATCTTCCCAATTACATTAACAGGAGAAGCTGGAGTAATTTCTCCTTTTTGACTCATTGGAGTAGGACCAAAAAATAAACAAATAGCTTTTCCTGACGGCCAATAAGCAACATCATTTAATGAAACCTGAGACTTTGCATTCTCCTCTTGCACATCGATTGGAGATGGAGATGTATAGATTTCTTCTCCCCAGACATTTAGTTTTACAGAAAATGGTAGTTTTTCTAAAAATAATGAAACCGTTTTTGGGGAATTGATATCATTTAATTCTAAAATTATTGGTGATGAATCTGAAATTTCTACCTGAGCTAGATGTCTCATGTTTTAAGATAAAACACCAATTAGAAAACCTTTATTTTTCCAAAAATTGTTTTACACCTAAAAAATTTTTATGGTTTTGAATGATTAAGTTCTAACCCCTTGATCTTGGGTAAAAAGTAAATCCAATTAATAAACAGTAATATGCAAACCAAAATTTGTACAAACAAATTGTTAGAAAAAGGAATTTCTCCCACAATAATTAACAAACGACTACTTTTTGCTGGAGTATTTCTTACTGCACTATCAGGGTTGGTGTTGGAGATTGCAATTACCCGAATTTTCTCAGCTGCGATTTGGTATCACTTTGCATTTGTTGCAGTATCAGTGGCTCTAGTTGGGTTGGGGTCTTCTGGATTATGGGTACATTATAGATTAAAGAAAATTAAAGAAAACTGGGCCGAAGATCTTACTATTTCTTCATCTCTTGGGATATGCTTAATCATTCCAATTACATTGTTGGTGATGCATTCGCTTGCATCGGAAATAACATATCTACCGTTATTCATGTTCTTGTTTGCCATTCCATTTTTCTTTGTTGGAGTAGTAATATCTGCAGCATTTAGTGCCTTTGCACAAACTGCAGGGCGGCTATATGCGTCAGACCTCATTGGGGCATCAGTAGGGGCAATATCTGTTGTATTTCTTTTATCACTAGTTGGTGGTGAAGGTACAACACTTTTAGTTGGTGTAATGGCCGCAGTTTGCGCTACAATTTTTTCTTTGATTTCTAAAAAAAGAAAAAAAATTGTTATCAGTCTTTTCTTTGTTTTATTTTCAATTTCACTAGTTGCAATAAATTTAGATTCTCAGATATTCTCAATTCAAACAGATCCGACTGCAAACAAGGATTTACCTATTTTCTTACGAGAAAATCCCGGTTCGCAAATCGTAAAAACTCAATGGAACTCTTTTTCTCGAATTGATGTGGTAGAAGGAATATCGGGGAACTGTATTCCTGCTCTTGATCCAAGAAATCCATCTCAATGTGCCGAAGAAGGATTGGTCGCAAAAATATTCATCGACGGAGGAGCAGGTACTAACATTATTTCTTGGGACGGTAAACCTGAGAGTAGAAAAGAACTTGCATCGTGGCTGCAGTACATTCCGTTTAACATACAAGAGGACCCGAAGGTTTTGATTATTGGTTCAGGGGGAGGAAGAGACGTGATAGCTGCAATAGCTAGTGGAAGTACAGATATCACTACCGTTGAAATTAATCCAATAATTTTTGAAACCGTAAGGAGTTATGGAGAAAGGACAGGGAATCTTTATGATCACCAATTTGTGAATTCTAATGTAGATGAGGGAAGAAGTTTTGTTTCTGGGTCTACAGAGAAATTTGACATTATTTACATACCATTTGTTGATACATGGGCATCAGTATCCTCAGGGGGTCTTGGGGTATCGGAGAATTTTCTATATACAGTAGAAGGATTTCAGGAATATTATGACCACCTGGAAGATAATGGAAAAATTGTGGCAGTACGGTGGCTGATTGATGCGCCAAGATTTGTAACCACATATACTCAATTATTAGAAAACAATGGAGTCACTCGAGATCAAGTTTATCGTCATATTGTCAGCGTATCAGCAGAATCCACTAGCTTGGATCCAAGCGTTACAGTATCAATTCTTTCAAAATCACCGTTTACAGAATCAGAGATTTCATACCTATCAAATTCATTTGATAGATATGGCTACAAACCAATTTTAATTCCTGATAGAGTTATGCTAGAGCCCTATCCAACACTTCTCAAAGAAAGCATTTCCTTGTTGGAATTCAGTGAAAAATTTCCAACCAAAGTTCATCATGTTACTGATGATAGTCCATTTTTCTTGTCATTTGAAAAACCCATTCCTAAAATATTAGAGATTTTACTGTATAGTTCCATAATCATAGCAGGCTCTTTTCTAGTAATTCCTTTTATTTGGCTTAGAAAAAATAAAGAAATTAAATCACCTCTTAGAGTCTCTGGAGGAGTATTGTATTTTTCTGCATTAGGTGCTGGATTTATTCTCATTGAGTTGGCTTTGCTTCAAAAGCTGATTTTACTTTTGGGAAATCCCACGATGACCTTTGCAATTTTACTTTTTACTATGCTTTTATCAAGTGGTTTTGGAAGTCTTGCTAGTACAAGGTTTATGAAAATAGATACACGAAATCTGTCTTTTGCAATTTTCGGAATTTTTGGAATTGGATTACTTTATGTGTTTATTTTACCTGGATTAATACAGTCGGTAATTTCTGAAGATTTTGCAGTAAAGGTTGCAGTAAGTGTTGGATTACTTTCACCAATTGGATTTTTGATGGGGATGCCACTGCCAACTGGAATGCGGGTTTTAAAATCTCATTTACCTACATACATTCCATGGATGTGGGCAATTAATGGGGCATTCTCAGTCCTCGGAGCAGTACTAACAGTGGTTGTAGGAATATTGTATGGAGCTTCTTATGCATTGAGCATGGGAATTTTGATTTACCTTTTGGCATTAGGGATTGCTTTGAAATGGAAAAAACTAGAAATTTTTCCAACAAAAAAATAATCATTCCCAGTTAAAATAAATTTTATTTGTAAGGATTAATTTAACATAATTTATCAATTAATTTTTTAATGTTAGGACCAGTTGGGAATTATTAAATTAAAAAATGTTCACAAAAATACAACATTAGGTCTAATACGAAGCCAAAATAAAATAAGTGTTGGAAAGCAAAAAACGAACTTTAATGAAAACTTGTATTTATCGAGGCTCAACTACAGCTTTGCTATTTACCCTAACCTGGATGTTGACAAACAATTTTTACGAGACTTCACTTATCACTATACTTTTCAATGTAATTGCTACTGTAATTTACTATTTTCACGAGCGAATGTGGATCCGTATAAATTGGGGAATGTTACCAGAAGCGAAGAAATCAGCTTAAAAATAGGTTAAAGATATTCAATTTTGTTAACTAGACTTGCAAAATAGGCTCAAAAATAATTTAATTTTAAACGTTATTTTATTGAATAATCTTGGGCCAAAGAAAATTTTGAGGTATTTTGGGATTCATTTTGAATTAAATACCCCTTTTTTTAATTAGAATTATGGAAATTCACGTATACGATACTTATGTCAAAGCAGCAGATGGACATACCATGCACTTTGATGTAATTACTGGAGAAAAGGACCACGAAAAAGCCATTGCATATGGTAAAGAATGGTTAAAATCAATTGGTGAAGAAGATGCAAACATGACTGCCAATGAATGTCAATTTTGCCACTCTCAAGGAGCTCCTGAACCTGTTGAGCAGGCAATAAAGGAGAAGGGTTATTTCATCCAAAAGATGGAAGGCTGTCCTTAAACAGCATTTTTCCTTTTTCAAGTAAAATCTAAGTATTTTTTAGAACGGTTGTTTTCTAATTATTATGAGTGAACACAGATATTCAAAATGCACAGTAGAGGGGGATAAAAAAACAAAATGGATTTGTGGTTGTTTTCAAACAGCAGATGACTATTTCAAATTCTGCGAAAAGCACAATGGTACTTTGAAAAAAGCCATCCAATCTCAAATAGATGAGTTAGATATGACTCTGATTGTTGGCGAATAGCTAGATAGCAAGTATTGCAACAAATGCAGATACAAAGACTATTGCTATAGTATTGAGTAGTTTAATTACAGTGTTTAGTGCAGGTCCTGCAGTGTCTTTGTAAGGGTCACCAATAATATCACCTACAACTGCCACCTTGTGAATCTCAGAGCCTTTTTCTCCCTGCATCTCCACTAATTTCTTTGCGTTATCCCATGCACCACCAGTATTTGCCAAGTGATATGCCAACAAGATTCCAGTAACAACAGAACCCATTAACAGTCCTGCAACTGCAGTTGGTCCTAACAATATTCCTAAAATAATGGGAGCAGTGATTGCTACAATTGCAGGTTTCCAGAGTTCCTTAATTGAAGCAACAGTTGCAATATCTACACATTTTGCATAATCAGGTTTTGATTTTCCTGTCAGAATTCCAGGATCTGCCTTGAATTGACGTCGGACTTCATCGACCATTTTTCCTGCAGCACGAGATACACCGTTGATAAGTTGTCCTGTAATGATAAATGGAATCAAACCCCCAATCAACAATCCAACTATAATTGCAGGATTTGTGAGACTATAATCTAATACTAAAATACCTTCAAAGACATGTGCGGCTTCAAACTGGAATGCCTGAATCATTGCCAAAGCAGCCAACGCAGCACTGGCAATAGCAAACCCTTTGGTAACGGCTTTGGTGGTATTTCCAACTGCGTCAATCTCATCTGTTACTTTGCGGTTTTCCTCACCCATTCCAGTCATCTCTACTATTCCACCTGCATTGTCTGCTATAGGGCCAAACGCATCAATACTTAGAACAATTCCTGCAAGACTCAACATGGCCATTGCAGTAAGTGCTGTTCCAAAGATTCCATATAGTACTGGGTCTGCACCTTCTGGGGCAGCAGATGATGCAATACTATATGAAACAATAATTGCGACGACTAGTGCAATCATAAATGGTCCTGTTGATTGCATTCCTTTGATAATTCCCATTAATGTTAAGGATGCATAACCCCATTTTGCAGAGTCTGCAATTTCCTTTACAGGCTTTTGTTTGTAACTCGTGTAATAGTCTGTAATTTTTTGAATCACAGGAACTAGGATTACACCAAGTACTGTAGAGCCAAACAATGCATAGGAGGCGCTAGAGCTTCCGATAAATTGCGTAATAAAGATAAAGTTTAGTGCAATTGCAATTGATGCTGAAACATAAAATGAACGATTAAGCGGTTTCATCACATCTGTAATATTTTTCGAGCCAACAATAACCACACCAATAATAGAGGCAATCATACCTGACGAGCCAATTAAGATTGGATACAAGAAAAAGTTTGGCGCACCAATTAAAGCTGCAATTAGTAGCGCTGCTAATATCGTAACAATATACGATTCATAAACATCTGAACCCATTCCTGCTGCATCACCTACGTTATCACCTACATTGTCTGCAATTGTAGCTGGGTTTCGTGGATCATCTTCAGGAATATTTGCTTCAACCTTACCTACTAAATCTGCCCCCATGTCAGCAGCTTTGGTAAAGATACCACCACCGATTCTGATAAACAGTGCAATAAGACTTGCTCCAATCCCCACACCTGCAATTGTAATTGGGTCTGGGTAAACCATGTAAAGACCTGTAATTGCTAGCAGTGCCATTGCTGGAACTGCAAGACCAACGGTTGCGCCGCCCCTAAATGCCATGGCAAATGTCTTTCCTAGGCCACTGCCACTAAGATTAGCAGCCCTGACTGCTGCCTTTACTGTAATTTTTAATGAGATAATTCCTGCTACTGCTGAAAGTGCTGCCCCTACGGCAAAAGCAATTCCATTTGATGGTTGGAGAAATATTGCTATAATTAATGCCAAGGCAATTGCAACTGGGACTATAATTTTCATCTCTCTTTTTAGAAATGCCGATGCACCTTCTTTTACTGCGTTTGAGATATCCATCATCTCTTTTGTGCCAGCTGGTTGTTTTGTAATCCATGCAACCAAGCCACCTGCAACTAAAAATGAAGCAATGCCTGCCATAATTGGCAGAATCTCAGCAAATTCCATTGTATACAGAGCTTGCCTAAATCTGGGAAATATAAATCAAATAGCGTGGTTTTTGGTTCTTTTCTTGTATGGCAAAAATGTTTTTCCCCTCAGTCCTTGTCGGACAAGTTTGTTGAATCTTTTTCCATGTGCAAGATATGGGAATCTCACATGAATTAACTCATGTACCAAAGTATTTTCAAGCTCTTTTTCATCTGGAATCTTTCTTACATTAATGAAGACTAGTTTAGAGTGAAGATATGATACTCCATAGTATTTGTAAGCAGAGGTTCTCCTACCTTCAGTCATCTCCTTTGGCATCTCTAAGACCTCTTTTGTTGTTAGAAGAACCTTGGGCTCTTCAATCGAGAATCTTCCGGAATAAATACCAATTTTTTCATAAATGGATAGTCTTAGGTCATCATCTAATCTCATCCCATTCTTATTCTTGATAATGGTTTAAGGCATCGATGTCAAAAGATATTTTGTAGGTTGTATAACACTTGGTCATGATTGGGCTGAGCGGAGTAAAAAAGAGAATTCTTGGGGTCATTTGTTGATAGTAGTGCTAAACATTAACGAGCTAGATTGCCTAGAATATAGATCGAAATTTCTAAAAAAAATAAAAAAGAAGATATTAAATTATTTTATTAATTTAACATTCATTTGTCCAAGTTAATGGAGCAGTGTATGGAGTTTTGTATTTAGTGTCATCCTCTGGAAGGGTATATGCTACAGACCAAGCACCATTAATTTGAACGGTCTGGTCGCATGAAATTTCGATGTTCGATGTCATTTCTACCTCAAAGGTTACCATGTCATTTTCAGATAACTCGTCTATTTTCCAAGAGTAGACAGTATTCTTTTTGTTTTCTTTTACAACTACCTCTCCTAATTCTAGAGGAGTTTCAGCATAGTGGGTAATAGACGACCAACCATTGCTTCCACCTTGAATCTTGAGGTTTTCTACATCAGTACATGCTGTTACTTTTAGCATATAACCAAATTCTCCCAAATCTGAATTTTCACTTGTGTCAATGGCAGAAATTTGAATATCTCCTTCACATTCTACTACAGTAATTTCAAGTGGACTGCAGACACTATTACCAGCACTTGTACCATGGTCGTTTGGATCAATTGGTGCGATATGAGCTTTAAAAACGTGAGTTTGTCCTCCAAAGCCAGTAGTTACATAATCGTAAGAAAAGTTCCCATCACCATCTGTTACGACTGTGTCCAGAGTCTCATAATGATGAGGAGGACATATGCTGGCAAAAGAGTTATCCTCATTTAGTCCTCTTTCTATTAGAATATCGGCACCAACAATTGAGTATGCTTCATGTAATGATGGCGGAGCGTTTTTTTGTAAAGCTGTTGCAGAACCTGTCATTACAGCATCTGTACCTTCTGCAACAGGACCATTAGTACTGAAAACCAAGGATGGTGTTTGAGGATGTCCAAATACAGTGGTTGTCATTGATAGTGAACCGATTAGAAGTATAGATGCAATTGCAATAGAAGTTATTTTTGCGTTGTTATTTCTGTTGTTAATTATTATCATTGAGAGGCATAGTAGGATTTGGTAATTAAACTAAACTAGATGTATTTTATTTTTGTGACACACACAAATTTAGACATAAAATTTAGCTTGGATTAAAATTAGTATTGTAATAAATTTCTAGATACAATAATTTTAAATTTTATTTTTAATTTTTTTTGAATAAAATAAAAATTTTCTATTATTGTAAAAAAATAATCATAACAAAAAATATCAAGGTAAAAAAAATTTTTAGGGTCAGAGTTTTTTGTAGTGTAATCACAAATCATACAGCCACCGTCTCATCACACCCCGGATTATTCCATTAGATCAACTAGTTTTTGTGTTTTATTTCTAATTTCTGGAGTTACTTGTACTATTACCAACCCTTCATTTGGTTGTCCATACAAAACTATCGAGTTTTTAGGGGCAAAAATACATACTGGCAGCACCAAAAGATCCTCTTCCCCTTTTACCAAAATTCTAACAGGAGTTTTAGAAGTGAACGCTTTTTTTATTGTATCAATGCTTTGAGGGGTAATTTCTGCGGCAGGATTGGTACAAGTAAGTAAGGTATAGTCATCTGAATTTCCTGGAACATCACGCTTTTTTCTCTTTTCTTGGCCGTCTATAATTTGCAAAGAGGGGACCATACCAAAATCAACCATTTTTTGGGTGGTCCTATCGCCTACTGTAATTACAAAACTAGCTGGCGCGATAAATTTT
>Ga0224512_10005002_pt1 | contig 11047 bp, 9 predicted proteins | sample SF_May12_sed_USG_4_FD_169103 | JGI IMG/M metagenome (GOLD analysis project Ga0224512, IMG submission 169103) | Sediment microbial communities from San Francisco Bay, California, United States - SF_May12_sed_USGS_13 | ecosystem: Environmental > Aquatic > Marine > Sediment | place: USA: California...
CTGGAGACGGCCTTCTTCCGGCTGACGGCACCACCGCCGAGTGGCGCTCCCCTGTCGACCGCGCCGCCGCCCGATCTCGAAGCGCCGGCCGAGGCCCCGCCGTCGCCTCCGGAGGTGAACCAGTGAGTGGCTTGATGATGGCCGAAACCGAACGGTTCGTTTCCCGCCGGATCACCCGGTTCTTCCCCCTCGTTCTGGCCGTTCTGTTCGTTGTCGGGGCCGTGATCGCCTATTCGGTGGTCCGGGCCGAGGATGCGTCGATCGACTTCGTCGGCGATCTGGCCTCGTTCGGTCGGACCGCGGCCCAGGGGCCGATCGCCAACGTCGAGCAACCCGAGAACGCCACCGCCATCCTCGGTCCGCTCGGTCTGCTCCTGCCCATCATGGCCTTCACCCTCGGTGCCTCGTTCTACGGAGCCGACCAGAAGAACGGCGTGATCGAGCTGCTGTTGACCTGGCAACCCCATCGGTCCAAGTTCCTCGGCACTCGAGCGGTCGTCGGGGCCCTCGTGACCACCGTCATCGCCATCGCCCTGTCGGCCTTCTTCGTGGCCGTGATGTGGGGTCTGTCGTCGGTGGCCGGCACCACCGACGGGATGACCGTTCAGATGTGGGGCTGGATCGCCATGGCGGTCGTTCGCAGCGGCATCGCCTCGGGGCTGTTTTTCCTGCTCGGCCTCGGGCTCACGGTCCTGCTCAACAACTCGACGGCCTCGATCATCGTGTTCATGATCTACGCCTTTGTCATCGAGAACCTGCTCCAGGCCTTCCTGGGATGGCTGGCCCCCTGGCTGCCGATGACCAACGCCGGGTCGTATGTGTCGGCCACCAGCGTGGCCGTGATCGACGTTTTCGGTGACACGCCGGCCGAGTTCCACCACGGCTACCTGACCGCCGGGCTGATCACCCTGGCCTACAGTCTGGTGGCAGTGATCGCCGGGTTTGTGGTGTTCCAACGCCGGGATATCACCTGACGGGTTGAGCGCAGGTCGCGGGAACCGCAGAGCCGCTACCGTCGTCCAAGTGGATATGAGACGATTCGAGCGCTTCGGTCCGGTCACGGTTCTTGTGGCCTTCATCTTGTTGCTTGCCGCCTGTGGCCAGGGCGACCCGACTGTCGACTCGGGCGGATCCACAGCCGAGCCGAACGTTCCAGGAGGCGACCTCGCCTTCGGGCTCCAGCGCTGTGACCCCGACGCCGGGTGGCAGGCCGCCGACCCGTCGTTCTATCGTGACGAGCCCATCTACGTCGGCAACGAGGCGCCGGTCGACGAGGTGCGAGCCTGGGCCGCCGCCCGCCCCGGTTATGAGGACATCTGGATCGACCGGGATCACAACGGCTGGATCAGCGTCGGGTTCAGCCAGGACGCCGCGACCCGCCAATCCGAACTGGAGGCCGAGTTCCCCGGCGTCGGCGTGGTGGCGGTTGAGGTGGCGGCCACGTCCGCTGAACTGGAGGCCCTGCGGGCCGAGGTCGAAGCCGCCCTCGAGGGGCTGTCGAACTGGGGTCTTGGGCACAGCGTGCCCTCGGGGATGGTCCATGTCGACGTGCCGGTTCTCGACGACGAGACCCTGGCCCGGCTGGCCCCCCTGGCCGGACCCACCCTTTGTGTCAGCGGTGCCGATCCGGCCGACGCCGTGGCCGACGGCCCCCAACCGACCGGGGGCGACGGCTGGCGCCTGCTCGGCCGCGATCGGACCGGACCCACCTACCGCACCGGGGTGGGGACCACCCCGGAGCAGTACCTCGATCTGTGGCGGGAGGCCGGCTTGTCGGGCCAGGGCCCGGCGGTTGACTTCGAAACCGAGATCGTCATCTGGTTCGGCGCCGTCTACGGGTCGAGTTGCCCGATCCGGCTCGACGACGTGGTGGTCGACGGCGAGCGCCGGGTGGTCCACGGAGACTTTGTCCTGCCCGGCAATCCCACCGCCTGCACTGGCGATGCCAACCCCGAGGCCTACGTGGTGGCCCTGGCCCGTGATCTCCTCCCCGAGGCTCCGTTCGCCGTCCAGCTCGACGCCGAGGATCCACCGGCCGGGGCTCCCGAGGAGCGGACCACGGTCGAGGCCGATCTGCGGCCGGCCGGTTCGACCGCCACGGCCGACCAGCTGGTGGTGCAGTACCTCGACGACCTGGGACCGCCCCAGCTCGACCGGTTCGAGCCGGGCCTGGTGATCGAGGACGGCTTCCCCTGGGTGGTCCGGCTGGATCCGGCCTGCGCCGCCCCGGTCATCGGCCCCATCAACGGGACGATGTGGAGGGCCGGCGACCCGGAGCGGGCCGACGGCCCCCCGGACGTGTGGACCCACGATCTCAACGACGGGCTGGCCCAAGCCGAGCTGTTCATGACCACGAACCCGGCCCGGCTGACGGTCACCATCAACGACGTGGCCGTCGACTACGAACCGATCCCGGGTTCGGAACAGGTCGAGATGAGCTGCTCCTGATCGCCTCGCGGTCGCTGAACATGTTGTTCAGTACAAGCGGTCCGAAGGGCAGGGTTGAGGTGGCGGCGGCCGGCGCACCGGTAGCCAAACCGGTCTCCGGACCGGCCGAACCTAGATCATGCCCGAGCGCTGGAGCGACCAGAGTTCGGCGAAGGCGCCGCGGGCGGCCAGCAACTCGTCCTTGGTGCCTTCCTCCACCACCTCGCCGTTCTCGATGACCAGGATCCGGTCGACGTTGTTGAGGGTGGCCAGCCGGTGGGCGATGATGATGGCGGCCCGGTCGACCCACAGGTTCTCCAGCGCCGACTGGATGAAGGCCTCGGTCTCCGAATCGAGCGACGATGTGGCCTCGTCGAGGATCAGCAGATCGGACGGTTTGAGGAAGGCCCGGGCGATGGCGATCCGTTGCCGTTGACCCAGGCTGAGTTTGATGCCCCTCTCGCCGACCAGCGTCTGGTACCCCTCGGGCAACGACTCGATGAACGGTGCGATGTAGGCTCGGCGGGCCGCTTCGGCCACCGCGGGCTCGGCGCCGGGCTCGTGGTCAACGGCATAGGCGATGTTGTAGCCGATGGTCTCCTGGAACAGCGATGTGTCCTGGGGAACATAGGACTGGATCCGGTTCAGCAGCTCGGCGTCGGCCGGAACCCCGTCGATCAGAATCTCACCACTGGTGGGCGGATAGAACCCGAGCAGGATCTTGATCAGGGTCGACTTGCCCTCGCCACTTCGACCGACCACCCCCAGCTTCTCGCCCTTGGCCACCCGAAAGCTGACCTTGTTCAACACCAGACGGTCGGGCTCGTCGGGGTAGGCGAAACTCAGGTTGCGGACCTCCAGGGCCTGGTTCAGGCGGGCCGGCTTCGATCCGTTGGTGGCCGGCGGAGCCGACGGCGTTGCCCCTTCGGCCTCCGGCTCCGCCCGGTTGCGGTAGTGCTCGTCGATCACGTCGCGGCCGGGGAACAGGTAGTTGTAGGCCTCCCGGTAGGCGGCCGAGTTGTCGACCCAGACGCCGTAGTGATACACGACCTCCCAGTACTCGGAGGTGAAGTCGATCAGTACGGTGATCGAGATCACCATGGCGGTGAAGGTGATCCGACCCTGGTCGTAGAGATACCAGCTGTAGCCCATCACCACCGCCCACAAGCCGACCCGAACCAGGGTGGAGGCCACTCCCCAGTAGCCGCTGAGCGCGTAGTTGAAGCGGATACTGTCGCCGATCAGGCCGTCGATCTCGCGGTTGTTGCGGGCGACTTCTTTACGATGGGCCCGGAACGAGAACACGTTGACGAAGTTGGCGTAGGAGTCGAACACCCGCCCGTTGTTGGTGGCGGTGGTGTCGGTCAGGTGACGCCGGCGGGCTCGTACCGGTCGGGCCAGCACGGTGAGGATCACTCCGGCCACCAGCAGGAACATCAGATACAGCAGGGCGCTGGAGGCGGCCGAGCCATACAGCAACACGGTGTAGATCGGGATGGAGACGGCCATCGGCAGGAAGCTGAAGTGGATCGAGTCCCACAGGTTCTCGACCTGATCCCGGATGTCGTTGACGTAGCTGGCCGTCTTTCCCGACGGGTGATCGACAAAGGACCGGTAGTTCTTGTCCCACACGGTCTTGAACACGATGCGTTTGAACTCGTAGGTGAGAGGCACCACCCGCCTGGACACATAGAAATCGCAGGCGGTCCAGAGGGCGGCGTGGGTCACGCCCGAGCCGAGCAGCAGGACCAGGTAGAGAAAGGCTCGGTCCTTGTCGTCGGCCGAGGTCACCAGCTGGGCCAGGAAATAGGGGAACAGGGCGGTGGGAACCATCGCCAACGCCCGCACCAGGGTGCTGACAAGGTTGGGTCGCCAGTGGTACCCGACCATCGACCACAAGGCGGCGTAGCCGCGGTCCGGGGGTTCGGGGTGATGGCGGTTGGGCGCGGCCTCGCCGAACGTTTCGTCGGTCATGAACCCACAGTAGATCCGTCCGGCGGTTCCACGCGTCGGATTTGACGGCTGGAACCGCCGGTACCGGGTGTCGTCGGGGGAAACGCCACTACCGTGGGCCCATGGCATCCGATGAGTTCGGCGATCCGATCACCCAGGAGATCGCCGGCCACGAGCTCACGATCAGCAGCCCCGACAAGGTCTTCTTCTCCAAACGGGGCGAAACCAAACTGGAGCTCGTCGACTACTACCTGGCCATCGAAGAACCGTTGATGGCCGCGATGGGAGGCCGCCCAACCCTGATGCAGCGGTTCCCGGATGGGGCGTCGGGCAAGTCGTTCTTCCAGAAACGGGTACCGAAAGGGGCGCCCCCGTGGCTGCAGACCACCATCGTCACCACCCCGAACGGCACCACCTCCAACGCCATGGTGGCGGCCGACATCGCCCACATCGCCTGGGCCGCCCACATGGGCTGCCTGGGGTTCCACACCTGGCCCTACCTGGCCGCCGACCCCGACCACACCGATGAACTCCGCATCGACCTCGACCCCTCCCCCGGTATCACCTTCGCCGACATCCGGTGGGCCGCCACCAAGGTCAAGGAACTGCTCGACGAACTGGGCATCGGCTGTTTCCCCAAGACCACCGGCAGCCGGGGCCTGCACATCTTCACCCGGCTCGAACCCCGATGGGACAGCTACCAGGTGCGGGCCGGGGTGGTGGCCCTGGCCCGGGAACTGGAGCGCCGCTACCCCGAACGGCTGACCGCGGCCTGGTGGAAGGAGGAGCGAGGCCAGCGGGTGTTCATCGACTACAACCAGAACGCTCCCCACAAGACGGTGTTCGGGGCCTGGAGTGTGCGGGCCCGGGTCGGGGCCCAGGTGTCGACCCCGTTCCGGTGGGAGGAACTCGACCTGGTCCACCCCGACCACTTCACCATGAACATGGTCCCGGCCAAGGTGGCGGCCGAAGGCGACCCGTGGGCCGACATGTACGCCGGCCCCAACTCACTCCAACCGCTCCTGGACATGTACCAGGCCGACATGGACGCCGGCCTGATGGACGCCCCCTGGCCTCCCGTCTACCCCAAGATGCCCAACGAGCCGCCGCGGGTGGCCCCCAGCCGGGCCCGGGCGGTCGACGACGAGCCCGACGCTCCATGACCGGGCCAAGGTGGCCCGTCGGCGAGGTCGACGGTATCCCGATCTGATCTACAACATCGAAGGTCAAAGGGACCCGGCGTAACGCCGGGTCCCTTTGACCTGACGGTCGCTCTGGCCGCTACACAACCGACCTCAGGTGCGCAGGGGGCGCCGGGCGGCCAGTGAGAGCAGCACAACTCCGGCCAGCACCATCACGGCCGCCAGACCGGCCAGCAGGCTGAGGTTCTGCCCGGTGAAGGCCAGGCGCTTCGGCGCCGGGGCTTCCACCGTGATGGCGGCGCTCGAGGTTCTGTTGGCCAGGTTGGCCTCGTACTGCTGACCCGGGGCCGTCACCGTCACTTCGTTGGTGATGTCGGTTCCCGACTCCACCACTGTGGTGAGGATCAGCGTCACCTGGTCGCCGGGGGCGATATCGGCCTGGGTCTCGCATGCTCCACCACGAGGGTCGTGGTGGTGCACGCGAAACCTGCTCCCGAGGCCGACACCGCTCGGAGCCCGGCCGGCATGTTGTCGGTGACCACCAGGCCGCTCCGGACCGGGACGTCACCGATGTTGGACACGGTGATCTGGCAGTCAAAGTTCTGGCCGAGGTGATCGTCGAGTTCGGGCCGATCTTGACCACCGCAACATCGATCTCCTCGACGAAGCCGAAATCGACGTGCTCGGTGGTCTGGCCGGCCACGACGAACGCCCGCGTCCGGTGGTCCAGGGACCCATCGAGATCGAAGGTCTGCCGCAGGAACTCCGGCAGGGTCGACGTGTCGACGTATACCTCGCCCTCACCGGCCGGCAGATACTCGAACAGGTAGGGGCTACCGGTGTAGTCCTCCCGCTCGACGTCGTCGTCGGTGCCGAGTTCGCCGTCGGGACCCCGCATGACGAGAACCACCCGGATGCCGGACAGCTGTTCCTCGCCAACGCTCTCACCATCGGCCTGGAGGTCGTACCAGACGATGCCGGTCAGAGCACCCAGTTCGGGCAGCGAGAAGACCATCGGCTCGTTGTCGTTGGTGGGATCGCCGTCACCGTCGGGATCGACGTCAGCCCCGTCCTGGGACAGGTCCGACACCAGGTTGCCGGCCGGGCTGGTACCCGAAGCCGAAGCCTGGTTCTCGAACGGGCCGACCTCGCCGTTGGACGATACGATCACCTCGACCGTGACCGTTCCGGTCGCTCCCACCACGAGCTCGTCGGTACCGAGCAGCAGGGCCGAATCGGCGCCACCGTCACAGTTGGGATTGACCGTCAGGTCGGCAGAGGAAATCCCGGTCACTTCGAACTCGACCGGCTCTGCGAACACCACCGAGAGGTCGTCCACGGCCTGCACACCGCTCAAGACGATGTCGCCGGTGTTCTCGACCGTGATGTCGAACGTGAGCCCGAAGGTGCCGTCGAACCGGTCGACGGGTTCACCCACCAGCGACTTGGACACGCCGATCGACGGGGCGTCGATCAACGTGACAGCGTCGGTGAGGCCTCGTCGGGCACGCCGTCGCCGTCCACGGTGCCGTCGGTGTCGTCTCCGTCACCATCGGGATCGGTGCCGTCAGTCGAGTCGTCGGTGACGACGCCGCCCGTCGGCGTGGTTCCGCCGGCAGTGGCGGTGTTCTCATGGGGGCCCAGTTCGCTGCCCGGTGTCACCGTGAAGCCGATGACGACCGTGCCGATCTGGCCCGGATCCAGCGACTGGCCGTCGGCCAGGATGTTGCTGGCCCGGGTGCCGTCCCATGCCGTGTTGGCCGTCATGGTTCCGTCGGTGCCGACGAATCCGGTCGGGCTGATGATGGCGAGCTGGGTGACGATGTCGTCGAACAGGGTCACATCGCTGAGAGTGGCCAGACCCACCCATGTTGATGATGTAGGCCCCGGGTTCGATCACCGTCGACGTCGAGTACTCCGGAATGGTACCGGCCGACACCTCACCCAGGGGGAAGGCCAGAATTGACATCACCAGCACCAATGCCGCCAGTGCCGCCTTGATTCGATTCTTGTTTGCCAACATGATGTTGACGGGATGGTCCAGGCGCGATCCCCTGCACCTGTAGTTGAATCGAATTTGTCGATCTCCTCACGTTGACTCCCCAGCCAGTTCAGATACTGAATGTGATCGGCTGGCATCGGCTCAAGTTGAACGATTATCGGTTGCGACATTCCCGCCGATCTCGCCGTCGGCGCCCAGCTGGAGACGCCGGAAACCGTCAAGCCCTGGGACAGCACCGTACGTTGTGCGTCATCGCCACGGCCGGGCCGACAGAAGGAGCCAGGGGTGCCTATGAATACGGCGATTCGTACGGGTCGTCGGGCATCTCGGAGACGACAACCCGACTGGCGTCGGCTTCAACCACGATCGGGCCCGGTGTCTCGGAGTAGGGCTGGGCCGGGGGACGCCAGATCAGGTCGACCTCGACCCACGTGTCATCCGCCAGCTGTTGCGGCGAGCCATGCACGGTGACCTGAGCCGGAGATCCGTCGGCCGCGCAGCAGCTGACCACGAACCGGGTGAGCAGGAATCCGTCGGGAGCCGAAGGATCGTTGACGACCAGGCCCTCGAGCCGCACGGGCACGTCGTCGAGGCTTCTTTTCGGATCAAATGTGGCCCGTTCCAGAAAGTCGTAGACCCGCATTTCGATCGGACCGGCCGAAGCGTCCAGGGGCGCGAACTCAGTGTTGGTCCGGGTTGGTCTCACCGGGGCAACGCGGCCGCTGGCCGCCGCGCCGAGAGCGGTGGGGGCTACAGAGATGAGCACCACGACCGGCATGACCAACAGCCAGCCCACTCGGGGTCCAAGAGAACGGACCCTGTGGTCGTGGGTCCCGTGGTCGTGGGTCCCGCTCTTGGCCTTATTGTTGGCCTTATTAGTGTTGGCCTTATTAGTGTTGGCCTTGCAATTGCCGGCCTTGTGATCGTGAGGGCTGTGGTCATGGTCCCGGGGGCTCCGGACGGTCCTAATGCCGCCTTGTGCCTCGTACAGACCGAGGAGCAAGAGTACAACAGCAGCCACCAGAAGCGGCAGGCGCATGCGCTGTTGAACGAATTGGCCAAACCCGCCGAACGTGACGAGCACGGCCCCAACAACACCGAGAGTCAGCAGCAGTGCGGCTCGTCCCAATCTGGTCATAGCAGCACCTGTCCCATGATTACCGCACTGGCGACGGCAACTCCGAAGGTCACCGGAGCGAAGCGCAGAGCGAAAGCCCGCCCGAACACACCGGCGTGCATGGCAACCAGCTTCACGTCTATCACCGGGCCAACCACCAGAAAGACCAGCCGTGACGTCAATGAGAACTGTGGCAATCCGGCAGCCACGAAGGCATCCGCCTCCGAGCAAATGGATAGGAGCACGGCGAGCAGGGCCAGCACGATGATCGACGACACCTCGCTGCCCGCCACCGAATCGAGAATCGATCTGGGCACCACCAGCTGCAGCGTGGCCGCGGCGGCGGCCCCGACCACCAGATAGCCGCCGGCATGTACGAAGTCCCGCGACGCCACGTCGACGAAGGAGGCGATTCGTCCACTGCTGACCTGGTGTTGCCGCTCGGTGTCGCGCAGGGACTGCCCGGTGCGTCGAGCCCACCACGTTCCAACGGCGACGGCGGCGGCGAACGAGGCCAGGAAGCGGGCCAGGACGAGCCGCCCGTCGTTGGGAAAGGCCACAGCCGTCGACACCAGAACGACCGGGTTGATGGCCGGAGCGGCCAGCAGGAAGGTCAACGCGGCGGCAGGAGGCGTTCCGGCCGAGATGAGCCGACCGGCGATCGGCACCGATCCACACTCGCAGCCGGGAAGGGCGATCCCGGCCAGCCCGGCCGACGGCACGGCCAGGGCGGTACGCCGTGGGACCAGCCGCTGCACGAGATCGGGAGAAATGAAGGCGGCGATCAACCCGCTGATCACGACGACGAGCACGAGGAAGGGCAGGGCCTGGATGCAGACCGACACGAAAAGGGTGGCCCACAACCGTATGTCCGGGTCGGCCAGGAACCCGACCCGGCCCCGCACGGCCAAAGCGACCAGCAGCGGAACCGCTACCAATCCAGGCCCGAAGTTCCGACGCGGTTTCGGTTGGGGCCGTTGGGGTTCGGGCCGGTGGGCTTGGACCTGGGTCTTTCTGGCCTTGGCGTTGCTTCTGGCCCTACTCTTGGCGCTCCGCTGAGCGCCGGCCCTGCTTCTGGCCCTGGCCTTGGCCTTCGTGGCGCTCATACGCTGCTGCCGGGTTGCACGGAGTTCGTGTCGGCCTTCGGAGCCGCAACATGAGCCAAACGGCCCATTTTCGCGTGAGGCTTTCGTAGGCCGAAGGCGTCACTGGCGAGTCGGTCGGCAGCGCAGTGTCCGCAGACGCGTTCGCGGCCGCTGAGTACTGGCAGAGCGACGTGACGTTTCGCGACCGCCCTCCACTCGGGTCGATACTCGTCGGTCGTGCCCTTCCGCCGCTCGGTGGCGACACGTCGTGGGCCAACATGGAGCTGGCCGACGAGCGCTTGTCGGATGAGGTGGAGCGACAGATCGAGGGTCGTTGTGCCGTCCACACGTCCGTGAAGGCCTTCGGCACACGGGAAACTGGCGAGCCCGATCGGGCGGTTGGGAACGTATCGCACACCTACCGCGCGACGGGAAACATCCAATCCTTCCGACCACCCGGTAACCCGGCCCGTATGTTTGTTCGTCAACCGGCCCTTGGCCTTAGAGATCCTTCCCAAATCTCCGACAGTCGGTCGTCGAGATGTCCTCAACGGCTTGCGTGCCTGAAGGACCCGCCGACGCCAGATCGGTACGAGTGATGACGATCATCGTCCACGACGCCGGTAGTGTTGGCCGTGCTATGAGGAACACGTGAGGAATCCGTCACACGAGGCCTCCTCAGCCGCCGGTGACGGGCCAGCGGATCGTCCGCCCCCGCCGGCCGGAACCCCCGGCCTTGGCTCGAACTACTACAAGTTGATGGCGGCATCCGTCATCTCCAATCTGGGTGACGGAGTCGGCGTCATCGCCTACCCGTGGCTGGCCTCGGCCGTGACCCGGAATCCCATCCTGATCGCCGGGGTGGCGGCCGCTCAGCGCCTGCCCTGGCTGTTGTTCACCCTTCCGGCCGGGGTGATCACCGACCGCAACGATCGGCGGCGGCTGATGGTGGGGGCCAACGCGGTCCGGGCGGTGTTGACCCTGGCGGTGGCCGGAGCGGTGCTGCTACGTCAGGGTTCCCTGCCCACCCCCGATCAAGTGGCCGGCGGCCGGGCCGCCGGCCTGGCCGCCGACCTGGTCGAATCAACCGACGTCCTGCTGTACGCCGTGATCGTGGCGGCCACCCTGTTGCTGGGCATGGCCGAGGTCCTGTACGACAACTCGGCCCAGACCTTCATGCCGGCCATCGTCGACCGGTCCAATCTGGAGAAGGCCAACGGTCGGCTGTGGAGCGCCGAGATGGTGGCCAACAATTTCGTCGGCCCTCCACTGGCCGGGCTGCTGCTCGCCATCGCCTTCTCCCTTCCGTTTTTTGTCGACG
>Ga0224512_10005003_pt1 | contig 11046 bp, 7 predicted proteins | sample SF_May12_sed_USG_4_FD_169103 | JGI IMG/M metagenome (GOLD analysis project Ga0224512, IMG submission 169103) | Sediment microbial communities from San Francisco Bay, California, United States - SF_May12_sed_USGS_13 | ecosystem: Environmental > Aquatic > Marine > Sediment | place: USA: California...
TTCCGGGGTCCCCGTCTCAGCAATACTTGTATCCAGAGGCACGGACCCAGGCGTGCTTGGTGTGGCCACGGGCGTCACCGCCGACGGAAAGCTGGTAGGGCTGGGCGGTGCGATAGCCGGCTGGACAGCCGCTGGTGGGGCAAACATTGATGGTTTGCCTTGGTGCTTGTTCCAAGCGTCCCATAACAGGACGAGAGACATCAAGAACACGGCCCATAACAGTGTGCGCCGAATATCGGTCATGGAAAAGTTTTTGAAGAAGGATTAGTACGCGACGCACACTTGCCCGACGCGCCACACTTGACGCCTGGGACTGGATCATGCCCGCCTTGGCACCATGGATGACAACGCAATAGCCGTCGAACGGCGAGGTAGCTGCCTGTGGCCGCGCCCGTCGTCTGCAGCGCTTCGCGTGCGTACGCTGAGCAGGAGGGTTCGAACCGGCATTGCGTCCCCAGCCAGGGGCTCAACAGCAAGCGGTAAGCATCCACTAACGCGATAAGCAAGCGCTGCGGAATTTCAGAAACTGGGTGAAGCATGAACTTGGGCTCAGCCCTTTGCGACGCGTTGGGCCGCGTGGCGCAGCACATCGGTCAGCTCGTGCCAAGTAACGGAGCGAAAAACCTCCGACACTGCGCTGTGGTAGGCACCCTCATCAAAGCGTGCTCGCAGGCGGACTACCCACAGTCCAGGGTTCAAGGTGGCAGCTGATGCCATCGTCTGCCGCTGCACGGCGGCACGAATCTGGCGCTTCAACAACGACCGTGTGACCGAGCGAGCCGCATGGCGCTTGGGTACCGCTGCGCCGACCCAATGTGTAGCTCGCTCAGTCGGGTCGAGTAGCTTTGCCGCATCCGGTTCGGTGCGTGGTGATGCCGGGGTTGCAAGCAACGTGGAGGTGTCCGGCGGGTTTATCGCCGGCCTCGACGGTGCGCGCCATCTCGGCGGACTGGGATACCCCGCAACATAGTGGACCGCAAAATGCTGGCTGCGAGCACAAGCTGGCAAACCGAGCACACGCTCGAAGTCAGCCGATTTCATAACGCTACCTCGCGCAGGCCAGACAACCGTTGAATCGTCCTCGCTAGACCGCACTGAGGCTCACACCGCTAGGCGTTTGCGGCCTTTGGCTCGGCGCGCGTTGATAACGGCGCGTCCCCCCCGCGTCTTCATACGTACGAGAAAACCGTGCGTGCGTGCGCGGCGGACTTTGGATGGTTGGTAAGTGCGTTTCATTGAAGGTCCTTTACTACCGTAAGGGGCCCTCGCGAGCCTGACGGTGTCTATTTGTCAGGCGGGGCCTGATGCTGGGCTGGCACGTGACGCGAACCAGAATTATGGTTACGCGCGGCGCGCGAAAAAACGCTGCCAGTTTACGGCAAAAGCCTGTGCGCCCAAGATCAAGCTCAAGCGATTCGCGCTGAGCAACGCTTACCACTGAAATAAGATGACCGCCGCTCGCCGGCCTCTACCAGGTGGTCTGTTAAGGCTGCTTCAACGCGGCTTGTGTGCGACCAAGATGAGCTAGGATGGCTTGCATGAGCTTTCAGGTCTATGGTCAACCGGTTTCCCGAGGCGTGGCCATAGGGCGTGCGGTGATGGTCGCGTCAAGCCGTGTTGATGTGGCGCACTATTTCGTCAAAGAACAGCAAGCTGATGGCGAAATCGATCGCTTGCGCGTCGCGCGCGACACGGTGGCGGCCGAGCTGAGCACACTGCAGCGTGAGCTGCCCGAGGACGCGCCGGCCGAGTTGTCGGCCCTGCTAGATGTGCACATGATGTTACTGAACGACGAAGCGTTGGTCGGTGCTGCCATGCAGCGCGTCCGAGAGCGACACTACAACGCTGAGTGGGCGCTCTCCGCGCAGCTTGAGGTGTTTGCACGCCAGTTCGACGAGATGGACGACGAGTACCTACGTGAACGCAAGGCCGATCTTGAACAGGTAGTGGAGCGCTTGTTGAAAACACTCGCCCGTGGGCCCGCGTTGGCCGTCCAGTCGATTCCGACAGCACGCGATTTCGGAGGGGAGGACCCACTGGTTCTGGTGGCCAACGACGTTTCGCCGGCTGACATGCTGCCGCTGAAAAGCAGCGTCTTCACCGGTTTCATCACGGACGTGGGGGGCAAGACATCGCACACGGCGATCGTTGCGCGAAGCTTGGACATTCCAGCCGTCGTAGGCGCGCGCGAAGCCAGCCGTCTGATCCGGCAAGACGATTGGGTCGTCATCGACGGCGATGTCGGCAGTGTGATCGTGAACCCCTCGCCCATTGTGTTGGAGGAGTACCGTTTCCGGCAGCGGCATAGCGAGTTGGAGCGCGCCCGTTTATCGAGGTTGCGGCACACACCTGCCGTTACACTCGATGGTGAGCGTGTTGAGTTGCTGGCCAACATTGAACAGCTCGCAGACGCAGCGGCAGCGCTGGAAGAGGGGGCCGTCGGTGTGGGGTTGTTCCGAAGCGAGTTTATGTTCATGAACCGGGTAGAGGCGTTACCCGGGGAGGAGGAACAGTTCAACTGCTACCGCGCGGTTGTCGAGGCGATGAAGGGATTGCCGGTCACGATTCGAACGGTAGATATCGGTGCCGACAAACCACGCGACCACCGCATTGCAGCTAGCGAGCTTCGACATGAGCAAGGACTGAACCCAGCGTTGGGATTGCGCGCAATTCGATGGAGCCTGTCAGAGCCGGCAATGTTTCGCCAGCAACTGCGCGCTATTTTGCGGGCCAGCGCCTACGGAAAAGTGCGTTTGTTGATTCCAATGGTCGCGCACCTGAGTGAGATCCAGCTGACCTTGGAAGCACTTGCTCGCGCGAAGCAACAACTGGCGGATGCGCGTAGGCCCTTTAAAGACGTCGAGTTGGGGGCGATGATCGAAATACCGGCGGCGGCGCTGATCTTGCCCACGTTTCTCAAGCATTTTGACTTTGTTTCGCTGGGAACCAACGACTTGATTCAATACACGCTAGCCGTTGATCGCGCGGACGAAACGGTCTCACATCTATACGACCCTTGGCACCCGGCTGTGTTGCAGCTGATTGCGCGCACCATTGCGCAGGCCAGAGCGATGGGCAAAGGCGTCAGCGTCTGTGGTGAGATGGCGGGAGACGGCGAATTCACCGAGCTGCTGTTGGCGATGGGGTTGCGCAGTTTTTCCATGCACCCGTCGCAACTTGCTGCCATCAAACAGCGCATCTTGCGCACAGACACCAGGCGCTTGGTTCAAGGGCTCGATACCGTGCTGCGTAGCGAAGAGCCTGGTCTGATCTGCGCAAAAGAATTGGCGGCAACGCTTGCATTGGGTTCAAGCGTTGCTCGCTGATGTGAGGTTGGGGCGCATACACACTATGATGTAACGGTGGCGAAAGCGAGACGGTAGGTGTAGCGTAGGCCGGCCGTGGGGGCTTTGTGAAAGCATGCTAGAATGCTCGACTGCGCTGGGTTCAAGGAGTGTCTTGAGCCAGCGATGCCGCAAGGTAGCGTTCTTTAACAAATTGCAGCCGATAAGTGTGGGCGTTTGAAGGCGAGTGCCAACGAGTCGCAAGACTCGCAGGTTTTCGAACCTGCAGACGCTCACGGTAGTGAAGTGTTAAGTCACTTCAATTCCGTCGAGCTAAATTTCAAGATCAAACCGAAGAGTTTGATCCTGGCTCAGATTGAACGCTGGCGGCATGCCTTACACATGCAAGTCGAACGGCAGCACGGGAGCAATCCTGGTGGCGAGTGGCGAACGGGTGAGTAATGTATCGGAACGTGCCCAGTAGTGTGGGATAGCCCGGCGAAAGCCGGATTAATACCGCATACGACCTATGGGTGAAAGCGGGGGATCGCAAGACCTCGCGCTATTGGAGCGGCCGATATCAGATTAGCTTGTTGGTGAGGTAACGGCTTACCAAGGCGACGATCTGTAGCTGGTCTGAGAGGACGACCAGCCACACTGGGACTGAGACACGGCCCAGACTCCTACGGGAGGCAGCAGTGGGGAATTTTGGACAATGGGCGCAAGCCTGATCCAGCCATGCCGCGTGCGGGAAGAAGGCCTTCGGGTTGTAAACCGCTTTTGTCAGGGAAGAAACGCTTCGGGCCAATACCCCGGAGTAATGACGGTACCTGAAGAATAAGCACCGGCTAACTACGTGCCAGCAGCCGCGGTAATACGTAGGGTGCAAGCGTTAATCGGAATTACTGGGCGTAAAGCGTGCGCAGGCGGTTATGCAAGACAGATGTGAAATCCCCGGGCTCAACCTGGGAACTGCATTTGTGACTGTATGGCTAGAGTACGGTAGAGGGGGATGGAATTCCGCGTGTAGCAGTGAAATGCGTAGATATGCGGAGGAACACCAATGGCGAAGGCAGTCCCCTGGACCTGTACTGACGCTCAAGTACGAAAGCGTGGGGAGCAAACAGGATTAGATACCCTGGTAGTCCACGCCCTAAACGATGTCAACTGGTTGTTGGACGGCTTGCTGTTCAGTAACGAAGCTAACGCGTGAAGTTGACCGCCTGGGGAGTACGGCCGCAAGGTTGAAACTCAAAGGAATTGACGGGGACCCGCACAAGCGGTGGATGATGTGGTTTAATTCGATGCAACGCGAAAAACCTTACCTACCCTTGACATGCCAGGAACTTGCCAGAGATGGCTCGGTGCTCGAAAGAGAACCTGGACACAGGTGCTGCATGGCCGTCGTCAGCTCGTGTCGTGAGATGTTGGGTTAAGTCCCGCAACGAGCGCAACCCTTATCATTAGTTGCTACTGCAAAGGGCACTCTAATGAGACTGCCGGTGACAAACCGGAGGAAGGTGGGGATGACGTCAGGTCATCATGGCCCTTATGGGTAGGGCTACACACGTCATACAATGGCCGGTACAGAGGGCTGCCAACCCGCGAGGGGGAGCTAATCTCAGAAAACCGGTCGTAGTCCGGATCGCAGTCTGCAACTCGACTGCGTGAAGTCGGAATCGCTAGTAATCGCGGATCAGCTTGCCGCGGTGAATACGTTCCCGGGTCTTGTACACACCGCCCGTCACACCATGGGAGCGGGTTCTGCCAGAAGTGGTTAGCCTAACCGCAAGGAGGGCGATTACCACGGCAGGGTTCGTGACTGGGGTGAAGTCGTAACAAGGTAGCCGTATCGGAAGGTGCGGCTGGATCACCTCCTTTCTGGATATAGCACTCAAATTCTTGCGTCCACTCTTATCGGCTGTCGTTGAACGCAGCGTGTGAAACGTGGCCTGGGTTATCTTGAGACTGGCGGTTTGCGTTATGCGAGCCCAGCCCAAGACGAAGGCATGCAGGCCCCTCGCGATTCACAGTAGAGAGTCAAGGGTCTGTAGCTCAGTTGGTTAGAGCACCGTCTTGATAAGGCGGGGGTCGTTGGTTCGAGACCAACCAGACCCACCATCTCATTGGGGGATTAGCTCAGCTGGGAGAGCACCTGCTTTGCAAGCAGGGGGTCGTCGGTTCGATCCCGTCATCCTCCACCACCATGGACTCTCATCAAACAGCCAAGCAATCGTTTGATTGCTTGGCTGTTTGATCGAAAGATCGGCTGTAGTTCTTTAACAATTCGTAGAGTCAAATCAGAGTTGTTGGCGGTGTTGCGCTGCATGGCGCGGCGTACCGTCGACGACATTTTTGATTGCGTCAATAGATTTCAATTCGCAAGATTTGAAGTTTGGCATAACGCGTAATACTCAATGAAGTTCCTTGACGATGCCTCGTAACGTGGCGTCAAAGTTATAGGGTCAAGTGAATAAGTGCATGTGGTGGATGCCTTGGCGATTACAGGCGACGAAGGACGTGATAGCCTGCGATAAGCTTCGGGGAGCTGGCAAATTAGCTTTGATCCGGAGATTTCCGAATGGGGAAACCCACCCTTTGGGGTATCGCACACTGAATACATAGGTGTGCGAGGCGAACCGGGTGAACTGAAACATCTCAGTAGCTCGAGGAATAGACATCAACCGAGATTCCGAAAGTAGTGGCGAGCGAAATCGGAACAGCCCTGCACGTTTTAGCCATCGATTTATCAGAACAGTCTGGAAAGGCTGGCCATAGCGGGTGATAGCCCCGTATGAGAAAAGTTGGTGGTGGAACTAGGCGTGCGACAAGTAGGGCGGGACACGTGGAATCCTGTCTGAAGATGGGGGGACCATCCTCCAAGGCTAAATACTCGTAATCGACCGATAGTGAACTAGTACCGTGAGGGAAAGGCGAAAAGAACCCCGGGAGGGGAGTGAAATAGATCCTGAAACCGCATGCATACAAACAGTCGGAGCCCGCAAGGGTGACGGCGTACCTTTTGTATAATGGGTCAGCGACTTACATTCAGTGGCAAGGTTAACCGAATAGGGAAGCCGCAGAGAAATCGAGTCCGAATAGGGCGATTCAGTCGCTGGGTGTAGACCCGAAACCAAGTGATCTATTCATGGCCAGGATGAAGGTGAGGTAACACTTACTGGAGGTCCGAACCGACTAGTGTTGCAAAACTAGCGGATGAGCTGTGGATAGGGGTGAAAGGCTAAACAAACTTGGAAATAGCTGGTTCTCTCCGAAAACTATTTAGGTAGTGCCTCGTGTATTACCATCGGGGGTAGAGCACTGTTATGGCTAGGGGGTCATGGCGACTTACCAAACCATTGCAAACTCCGAATACCGATGAGTACAGCACGGGAGACAGTGCACCGGGTGCTAACGTCCGGACACAAGAGGGAAACAACCCAGACCGCCAGCTAAGGTCCCCAAAATTGGCTAAGTGGGAAACGAAGTGGGAAGGCTAAAACAGTCAGGATGTTGGCTTAGAAGCAGCCATCATTTAAAGAAAGCGTAATAGCTCACTGATCTAGTCGTCCTGCGCGGAAGATGTAACGGGGCTAAGCCAGTTACCGAAGCTGCGGATTTGCACGCAAGTGCAAATGGTAGGAGAGCGTTCTGTAAGCCTGTGAAGGTGGGTTGTGAAGCCTGCTGGAGGTATCAGAAGTGCGAATGCTGACATGAGTAGCGTTAAAGGGGGTGAAAAGCCCCCTCGCCGAAAGCGCAAGGTTTCCTACGCTACGTTCATCGGCGTAGGGTGAGTCGGCCCCTAAGGCGAGGCAGAGATGCGTAGCTGATGGGAAACAGGTCAATATTCCTGTACCGATGTGTAGTGCGATGTGGGGACGGAGAAGGTTAGCTCAGCCGGGTGTTGGATGTCCCGGTTCAAGCGTGTAGTCGTGCCGCCTAGGCAAATCCGGGTGGCTTAGATGAGGCGTGATAACGAGGCGGCTTGCCGCTGAAGTGAGTGATACCCTGCTTCCAGGAAAAGCCACTAAGCTCCAGCTACACACGACCGTACCGCAAACCGACACTGGTGCGCGAGATGAGAATTCTAAGGCGCTTGAGAGAACTCTGGAGAAGGAACTCGGCAAATTGACACCGTAACTTCGGAAGAAGGTGTGCCTCTAGTAGGTGAAGTCGTACAGATGGAGCCCAATGAGGTCGCAGAGAATCGGTGGCTGCGACTGTTTACTAAAAACACAGCACTCTGCAAAGACGAAAGTCGACGTATAGGGTGTGACGCCTGCCCGGTGCTGGAAGATTAAATGATGGGGTGCAAGCTCTTGATTGAAGTCCCAGTAAACGGCGGCCGTAACTATAACGGTCCTAAGGTAGCGAAATTCCTTGTCGGGTAAGTTCCGACCTGCACGAATGGCGTAACGATGGCCACACTGTCTCCTCCAGAGACTCAGCGAAGTTGAAATGTTTGTGATGATGCAATCTCCCCGCGGAAAGACGGAAAGACCCCATGAACCTTTACTGTAGCTTTACATTGGACTTTGAACAGATCTGTGTAGGATAGGTGGGAGGCTTTGAAGCGGTGCCGCTAGGTGTCGTGGAGCCAACGTTGAAATACCACCCTGGTGTGTTTGAGGTTCTAACCTTGGCCCGTTATCCGGGTTGGGAACAGTGTATGGTAGGCAGTTTGACTGGGGCGGTCTCCTCCTAAAGCGTAACGGAGGAGTTCGAAGGTACGCTAGGCACGGTCGGAAATCGTGCTGATAGTGCATAGGCATAAGCGTGCTTGACTGCGAGACTGACAAGTCGAGCAGGTACGAAAGTAGGACTAAGTGATCCGGTGGTTCTGTATGGAAGGGCCATCGCTCAACGGATAAAAGGTACTCTGGGGATAACAGGCTGATACCGCCCAAGAGTTCATATCGACGGCGGTGTTTGGCACCTCGATGTCGGCTCATCTCATCCTGGGGCTGTAGCCGGTCCCAAGGGTATGGCTGTTCGCCATTTAAAGAGGTACGTGAGCTGGGTTTAAAACGTCGTGAGACAGTTTGGTCCCTATCTTCCGTGGGCGCTGCAAGATTGAGAGAACCTGCTCCTAGTACGAGAGGACCGGAGTGGACGCACCTCTGGTGTATCGGTTGTCACGCCCGTGGCATTGCCGAGTAGCTAAGTGCGGAAGAGATAACCGCTGAAAGCATCTAAGTGGGAAACTCTTCTCAAGATGAGTCTTGCCGGGGCCTTGAGCCCCCTGAAGAGTCGTTCGAGACTAGGACGTTGATAGGCTGGGTGTGGAAGCGTAGTAATGCGTTAAGCTAACCAGTACTAATTGCTCGTGAGGCTTGACCCTATAACTTTGACATACTGTCAAAGACCGTTATGCCTTTGTAAGCGTAATCAAGAAATCTGATTAACCGCGGCGTGTAGACGCTGCGAGAGACTCTGCGAATTGGCTTCTCTGCGCGCTGCGCAGAGGGGCAGCCGGTTAAGCCTGATGACCATAGCGAGGTGGCCCCACTCCTTCCCATCCCGAACAGGACAGTGAAACGCCTCAGCGCCGATGATAGTGCGGGTTCCCGTGTGAAAGTAGGACATTGTCAGGCTAATATCAAAAGGCCCCCGGTGAAATATCCGGGGGCCTTTCTTTCAATATGCGCTGCAAGAAACTCACCAATAGGTTCGGTCGTGGGGGCAGCGCACAGAGAACGCGGCTCACGCATCGATAGGCCCTAAGTCGCGTCGTAGCGCCGCCAACACAAGCAATGTATCGGGCCGAACACCTCGCCAGAGCAAGAATGACTCGGCCGCTTGCTCGACCAGCAAGCCCAAGCCGTCACGCGGCACGGCTCGGTGCGTGCGCGCCCAGTCAAGAAAGGACTTTGCAGCAGGCCCGTACATCATGTCCAGCGCAAGCGCGCCGGGGCGCAGCACGCTGGCCGGCACCGGTACTGCCGCGTGATGCAAACTGCTCGAGCTGGCATTGACAATGATGTCAAAGCGCTCACCGCACGTCTCAAGCGGCGCCACGGCAAAAGTCACTCCGCAGTCTCGCGCAACGTGCTCGTGGCTACGGGCAAGATCCTGGGCTCTGCTGAGTGTTCGGTTGGCTAACACCAGCACGCTAGGTCGAGCGTTCAGCAAAGGGCCGAGCGCACCCGCGGCTGCACCGCCTGCGCCAATCAGCAAGACACGCAGCCCGGCGATCACAACCCCCGCGTTGACCTCGATATCTCGCACCAAGCCTACGCCATCGGTGTTATCGCCCATCCAAGCGTCTGAGTCGAAGCGCAAGGTGTTTACTGCCCCTGCCAGTGCCGCTCGCACGCTGCAGTTTGCGGCAAGGCGGCGTGCTTCGAACTTGAACGGCACAGTAACGTTGCAGCCGTGAGCGCCTTTGTCGGCAAAACTGCGAGCAGTCGATTCAAAACCATCCAACGGACACAAAATCCGGGTGTAGCTTAACGATTGGCCCGTCGCTAACGCGAACTGTCGGTGAATGAAGGGCGAGCGGCTGTGCTCAACCGGGTTGCCAATGACGGCGTAGTGATCCATAGGCGAAACAGCAAAAACTCAATGAGACGCGCTCAGGCTGGTTTCCAACTCCGTGTCGCGCGTGAAGCGAAAGCGCGAGCTGATCACCAGCAAATCGGCTTTCTCGCGCATCGCTTTGCTGAAAGGTCCGAACGGTGCCGCTGCCATGACAATGGCCCGTGCGCGCCGGTCTAGCACGCGCGACTTCGAAGGGCGCAGTATCTCGGTCTCGACAACGCGCCCCTGATCGTCGATGGTAATGGCCATGGTCAGCTCGCCATACAGTTTCTTGCCGTGTCGCTCCGGGAAGTTACGCGTGCCGCGGCCTTCCACTTTGCGTCGCAAGCGATTGTAATAAAGGGCGTAAACCTCCTCGCGTGTAGCGGGACTGATGTAGCGCTTCCTTGGGCGAGCATTCTCATCGTTGACGCGTTTTTCTATCTCCGCGAGCTGCTGACTCAATAAGCGCCGTCGCTCCTCTTGCTGACGTGCGTCGGGCTTACCCGTATCGCGGTTGGCGTCTGGTTGAGGCAAGGCGGCCAGCTCGTGCCGCAGTTGTGTCAATAACTGCGTTTGCGTCTCATGTAACTGTTCGATTTGTTGGTAGGTGTCCTCGCTCGATTCACCGGCTTCGATCACGGGCGATGGGGGCAGAAACGACGTCGAGCGGCCTTGGGCGGCATCGCCCCCTCCCGTCAAGTTGGCCTGCGCGATGGCCTGCGCCTTGGGCGGTGGCTCGGCGGAGCGCGCGTTCACCAGAATCACTTCCAACGGTGTGTCTTTGAACGCGTGGCTGAAGTCTTCTGGGCCCACAAAGCGCACTAACAGCAGCGCGGCGTGCGCCGCCACTGAAATCAGCAGCGCCGAATGAACGCCGGAGAGTTTTCTGGGCATACGTCGTCACACGGTCGATTGCTGCGGGTCAAAAGCCGCGCCTTCGGTGGCGTCGTTTTTTGTGTCGAGTACCAGCGTCAGCGGGCCGGCAGCCTCAATGTCGTCGGCGCCCTCGACATCGTCGCTCTGCTCCGGCGCGACGGGTTCATCCAAGCGCGCGACCAAGATCGCATCCACATCGAGCGTCAGCAAGTCGGTGCTTCTGACTCGCACGCGTACCCGTGCGCCACGGGGCAAGTTGTCGGCTCCACCGGCGCGAAACACCAGCGGTAAAGCGTCGGCGCGCACCAGGCCGTCTTTGACCACGCTGGCGTCGAGCTCCTGAATTTCGTTTTGCATCAGATAG
>Ga0224512_10005004_pt1 | contig 11042 bp, 8 predicted proteins | sample SF_May12_sed_USG_4_FD_169103 | JGI IMG/M metagenome (GOLD analysis project Ga0224512, IMG submission 169103) | Sediment microbial communities from San Francisco Bay, California, United States - SF_May12_sed_USGS_13 | ecosystem: Environmental > Aquatic > Marine > Sediment | place: USA: California...
GCCTCGATCTGACCTCGGAACAGCTGGCCATCAACGCATGACACCAGGGCGTCCGTGCCTCGGTCCTCGGCCTCGAGCAACACGTCGCGCAGCGATCGTCGCCGAGCTGCGGCTGCTCGGGCGGCAGCTTGTTCGGCGTCGAGTGTCTCATCCATTTGATCTCGCAGCCGTCTGCCCAGCTGCTGAAGATCGGGGTGTTTTGACGGATCCAACCGAAGCTCCTCGCTCTGCACCCCAGGTGGTATCAGATGGCAAGGACCGGAAACAGACTGTTGCCGTAGAAAGATTTCGCGACGCAGCCATGTAAGTGCTTACACGGTCGATGTGAGAGTCCCGCCTTCGTGCCCGCGCGTTAGGGGGCAAGGGAGGCGTTAACCCTCGGGCCGCTCAAGCCGGCAGAACCCCGGGAGTCGATCACGCGGTGTATCGTTGCGGAGACGGACCGACCCACATGGGAGGCGATCGTGAAGCGTGTCATCCTTGTCGTATCGTGCCTGGTGCTGCTGTTGACCGCGGCAGTGCCTGCCGCGGCGAAGCCGGTGTTCCCGGAGCTGATTCCGCTACCCACCGCGTTCCAGCCCGAGGGGATTGCCGTCGGTTCGGGGCACACGTTCTTTGCCGGGTCGCTGGCCGACGGGTCGATTGTCTCCGGCGATCTGCGGACGGGCGAGAGCCACGAGCTGGTGGCCGGAGAGGAGGGCCGGATCGCCGTCGGCATGAGCTTCGACGCCCGCAGTGGCTACTTGTTTGTGGCCGGCGGGCTGAACGGCGTCGGCCGGGTCTACGACACCGGATCTGGCTCGTTGATCGCCGAGTACCCGATGGCGAGCGGTGGGCAATTCGGCGACTTCATCAACGATGTCATCGTGACACGCACTGCGGCCTACTTCACCAACTCCTTCGCACCGGAACTCCACCGCGTGCCCCTGGGGCCGGCAGGTGACTTGATCTCGGCGACGGCCGAACCGATAGCGCTGACCGGTGACTGGGAGCAGGTGCCCGGGCCCTTCGTGTTCAACGCCAACGGTATCGAGGCGACGCCGAACGGCACGACTCTGTTTGTCGTCAACAGCACACGCGCCGCGGTGTACGCCGTCGACCCGGCGACCGGGGTCGCAACCCAACTCGACCTGGGCGGCGAGGAGATGCCTGCCGGCGATGGCCTCGTTCTGGTTGGGAAGACCCTGTACGTCGTTCAGAATCAGCTGAACCAGATCGGCGTCGTCTCTCTCGACCCGGATTCCACCGCAGGACTCGTCGGTAACCCGATCACCAGCCCGCACTTCGTGGTGCCGACAACGGCGGCTGCTTTCGGCAGCTCGCTATATGCGATCAACGCCAAGTTCGGGACGCCACCAGCAGGTACGGCCTACGAGCTGGTGCGGGTAGCGCGACCGTAGGCGGCGCCGCCGCTCCAAGAACGGAAGAAGGGCCGCTGCACCGTCGTCCGAAGTGTCGTCAGCGGCATCCGAAGCGAGACCGTCTGCGCGCATTACGCGGGGTCGTCGAGGATCGGCTGTTGTCCCAACTACAACGGAGTGGGCCTGATAGGACGGCTTTCACACCTGAAGATTCTGGAACAGTGAGGCCCGGGGGGCTCCGAAGCTCGGCCGAGCGCCGAGCATATTGAGGAGGGCAGTTCCGGCCAGCAGGACGAGGGCGAACAGCCGCGTGTGGCGAAACCACCGAACAGGCTGCGGCGGTTCGGCCGCCGTACCATCAGGCGATAGGAGCGCCCCCTCGTCGACTTGCTGCGCCGTGGTTTCCTCCCTCCACGGTCGCTTCCCTCTCAGCCAGGGTGGTCGACGCCTCTCAAGTCAGGTAGGTCATTAGTACCGGACTTGGAAGTTTCCTCCACAAGTATCCCTTGGGTTACGGCCGGCTGATGATCGCGGTGGTTCCCTCTCCGCCCGGACTGTGGTTCGCAGCGATGTCATCCGTCGGCCCGCGGCTGATGTCCGACACCGTGAAGGTGACACTCGTCACACGCCTTTCAGGTTCCCGCCCAACAATCGGGCGAGGGGGGGGCGCGAAGGGACCCCGGCCAGAGCAGGGGTCCCTCTCGTCGACGGTCTCTCTAGGGCCTGGTCACGGCATCGTTGCGATGCTCTCGTCGATGATGCCGGCCCGGATGTCCTTCAGATCGTTCTTGAGGAATCCCGGGACCTGGCGGTTGGTTTTGGCGAAGGGAGCGATATCTACCGCTCCGCTCTCCAGGTCCTCCCACACCTCGCCCCCTTGCCAAGTTCCGTCGGCTATCGCGGCCGCCTGGTTGAACACGGCCACCCCGAAGTCCTTGACCACGCTGGTGAGGATGACCCGGTCGGGGTCGCCGAACTCGTCCGCCCAGTCGAAGTCCACCCCGATCACTCGCACCGACTCACCGGCCTGCTTACGCAATTCGGCCTCGTCCAGTGATCCGTAGCCCGTCCGACCTGCCACCGGGAAGACCGTGTCGGCGCCCAGGTCGTAGAGGTCCGCGGCTATCGCCTGTCCGGCTGCTGGATCCTGGAAGTCGAAGCTGAACAGCCCCGTTTGGAGGTCGGGGTCCCACCCCAGCACCTCGACTGTGGTGCCGTATTGGGCGTTGTAGTAGTGGACTCCCAGCGCGTAGCCATCCATGAAGATGGTCACGGCGGGTATTGGCAGCCCGCCGAACACGCCCACCTCGCCGGTCTCACTGATCCCGGCCGCGATATAGCCGGCGAGGAACGCCGACTGGTCGGACCGGAATTGCACCTCGGCAACGTTGGGATAGGCGCCGAAGAAGGTGAAATCGATCACCGCGAACTGCTGATCCGGGTTGCCATCAATGAACGGCTCCATCAGGCCCGCCACTATGAACGCGATGCCGATGATGAGATCGCAACCGCCGGTGACGAAAGCATCGATGTTGGCTAAGACCTCAGCCTCGGTGTCGGCGTCGAGCGTTACGACCTCGACGTGCAGTTTGGCTTCCGCCTGCTTGGCGCCCGCTGCTGCAGACTCCCTGAACGGGTCCTCGCCGCCGCCGATGTCGTTGACGATGCAGACCTTGCCGTTGACTCCGTGACCTGCCGACGCCGGTGTGACTCCCACCGCGCTGAGCAACGCCAACGCCACCAGGATCGCTAACCATCTCCGTTTGCTCATTATGTGCACCTCTCCTCTACTAGTGCGGTGGCCGCGATGGCGGCCGCTCTTTCCTTTCGGCCTCTATGGCGCCGGCACCAACTCGCCGCCGACGACTGTGAGGATCACGAAGCCGGTCGCTCCGCAATCTCCCAACGGATCGCAGGTGATCGTTCCCGTCAGGCCCTCGAATCCCGCGGTGGCGAACAGCGCGTCGCGGAGCGCCTGGCGTCCGATGTGCAAGGTTCCGGCGCCGTCGACGATGCCCACCCCTTCGATGGCTTCCAAGATGACATTGGTGGCATCGAAGGCAAATGCGCTGAACAACGTCAGCGGGTCCTCACCGAACTCGTCGAGGTAGGCGGCGGCAAAGGCGGCGTACTCGGGCGTTTCGGTGAACGCCGGGTCCCCAACGGTGAACAGCATGCCCTCGGTGTCGTCGCCCACGCCGTCCACGAACGCTTGAGGGGCCAAGCCGTCGCTAGCCGCCAACACCGTTTCGTCGAGCGCCGGTGTCGCCCGAGCTTCGGTCACGATCGCCGAGCCAAGCGGCTCATAGACAGGGAAGTACAAGACGTCGGGCACTCCGGCGCCAACGACCGCCGCGACGACAGCTGCGACGTCGCTGCCATCCGGTTCGGCCACCTCGAAGGCCAGGTTGCTGCCCCCAAGCGCTTCGAACGCCTCAACGAACGCTTCGCCCAGACCCTGTGTGTACCCGATCTCGTCCGGTTGCACAATGACCGCCGACGTCGTCGCACCCTCACCGCTCGCGAACGCGGCCATGGCGCCGGCTTGATCGACATCGTTTGCTGCCACCCGCAGATAGCCGGCAGCGTGGGTATCGGGGGCCGTCAAGACTGGCGCGGTGTTTGAAGGTGACACCATGCTCAAGCCGGCGTCCGAGATGATGGGTGCCGCCCTGGTAGCGGCGCCCGAGCAGGTGGTGCCTATGACTGCCGTGATGGTCGGATCGGCCACGATGGCGTTGGCCGCCGTTTCCCCTCCTTCGGGGTTGCACTTCGAATCCTCATTGCGCAACTCGATGGCGTGGCCCAGCACCGGCCCAGCGGCATCCAGGGCGATCTTCACTGCCCGCAGCTCGTCGACGCCGAGGAAGCTGACATCACCGCTCGTCGCGAGAGCCGTGGCGAGACGGAGCGGGTTCTCCTCGGCGTAGCTCACACATCCGAGCGGATCGCGACAAACGAACGCTCCCGTCTGTACCAAGCGGATGCAGTCGCCCTGGTTTCGGAACCCGGCGTTTGGGAAGTCTTGCCACCCTCCCTTCTTGCACTCGGCCTTGGTGGTCGGCTGAGCCGGGTCGGCTCCCACCGCCAGCGACACCGGTACCAACGCCGCAATCAATGAGACAACTAGAAATGCCGAATACCTTCGCATTGTGGACCTCCCTCTCCCCAGGCTCCGCCTGCGGCCCCCCAAGATCCTGAGGGGCACAGCGAACCGATGCCAATCATGAAGCGCTATACCACGCGTAGTGCACACCATTCCCGGCCGTTGCTGTGGTGACCAGAGTCGAATGGCACAATGCGCGTTCGCCGAGCAGGCGGCATCCAACCCGTGATTCGGCCACACCGGCGCAGCCGAAGAGGCTGCGGACTGGTCGTAACGGCTGGTCGGCGCTCCACCTGCGTGGAAAGTGTTAATGGTGGTATCTTGACTCCCAAGCGCCGCGGAGTAGGGGACCCCGGGGGCTATATCTGAGGTTTCCCAAACAAATGCGACGATTCCCAATTCCCATCGCCCTGATGCTCGTGGTTGCGGTCCTCGCTGGGCCCGTGGCGGCAGAGGTGACCCCTGCCGACCTCGAAGATGCCAAGGCCGAGCTGCGCCGGGTGTCGAATGATCTGTCTGGCGCCGCCGCCGAGTACGAGGAAGCGTTCCATTCCGAAGAAGAACTGCAGTCAGAGCTCGATTCCTTGCTGTTGACGATCGCCAATCAGGAGCGGCAGTTGGCCTCCGCTCGTGAAGACGGTCGTGCGGTCGTTATCGAGCTGTACAAGGCGGGCGGTGCCGCCGCGTTCGCCGAGTTCCTCACCGCCGAGAGCTTCGAGGACATTCCGGCCCAGCTGGCATACCTCGATGTGGTGACTCAGTCAGAGCAATCGGTGCTCAACCACTTGGCGTCGGTGGAGCGCAGCTACCGACAGCAACAAGATCAGCTTGATGCTGCCGTGGCGGAACAGGGACGGGTGCGCAGTGAGCTCGAATCGCTGCAGCAATCGATTCTGGCCGAGCTGGATCGAGCTAACGCCGAGTACCAGGTGATCTACGCCGAGTGGGAGGCTCAGGAGGAAGCTCGACGCCAGCGAGAGGCAGCAGCGGCCCGCATCGCCGCAGCAGAGGCAGCAGCGGCGGCAGCTGCAGCCGCTGCCGCGGCAGAGGCGGCCGCCGCCGCCGCAGCCGCTACCTCGACCACGACGACGACCACCACAGTGGCCGAGGAAGAAGACGACACCACCACGACCACCGCCGGGGAGGGTGACGACACCGCCACCACCACCACCACCACCACCACGACAGTTCCTCCGGCAAGCTCGGGCGGCAGAACCTGCCCCGTCAACGGCGCCACCACCTTCACCGACTCCTACGGAGCGCCACGCCCCGGTGGGCGCAGCCACAAGGGCGTAGACATGATGGCGTCGCGCGGTACCCCGCTCGTTGCCATCGAGACCGGGACGCTTACTCGCAAATCGAGCAGCTCGGCCGGCGGCATCTCGCTGTACATGAAGGGCAACAGCGGGGATACCTACTACTACGCCCACCTCGACGGATACGCCTCTGGTATCTCAGACGGCATGGCCCTAACCGTGGGCCAGCTCATCGGATATGTCGGCAGCACCGGCAATGCCTCCTATTCGGCGCCGCACCTTCACTTCGAGCATCAGGGCGGCAGCGTCAACCCCTACCCGTTGGTCAAGGCCCTCTGCGGTTGAGCGAGGACCGCCCGGCGCGGATCCTCAAGTTCCTCCAACAGTTCGCCGGGGTCACAGCGACGAAACCGGAGTTGTTTGCGCACCTGACCCTGGCCGTTGGTGCACCACCACGGCGAGTGGATGGAGTGGGGCACCCCGATCCACCACCCCTGATTACGGCTTGATCATCAAGCCCTGACCGGTGGGGAGCGGCAGCACCGACACGCCGTGGTCCGCCGCGAACTTGTCGAAGGCCCGCTTCTGTTCGATGTGGCGTTCCCATCCGTAGTCGTCCAACACCACCACCGCCCCCGGCGCCAGCCGCGGCCAGAAGGCTTCGGCTGCCGCGATCTCGGGGGCGACGTTGTTGAGGTCGAGCGACAGGAAGGCGATCTGGTCGCTTGGTACCTGCGGCAGCGTGTCTGGAATGCGGCCGCGTACCAGTTGGACGTTGGGATAAGGGGCAAAGGTCCGTTGCACCGCGTCGAAGCTGTCGCCGTAGTCGTACTCCAACACGCCGTGGCTCTTCTCCGCCTCCGACACCAGCTCGGTAGGAATGCCCGAAAAGGTGTCGAGCAGATAGAACTTGCGATCGAGCGAGGCGAAGTCGAGGTAGTTGGAGATGGCTGCGGCGTATCCACCGCGGTTGACCCCACACTCCACGAAGTCGCCCTCTAGTCCCAGGCCGCGCTCGGCAGCCCAGAGGCAAATGTAGGTTCGCCAATGCAAGCTGCTGTCATGCCACGAGCCCGTTGCCTCCCCGGCGGCGTAGGCCTCCAAGAAGCGGGGCGAGCTCATGAAGTCGACGTTGTGGATAGTGGCCAGCCCGTCCTCGAAATAGCTCCAGTTGGTTGCCTCGCCGGTGTTGGCCACCGGCTTTTCCAAGTAGGCCCGCGACGCGCCGCTCTGGCGTGAGATCTGGAAGTCCGCCAGGCGGAACCGGCCGGGGCTGGCTATCGGATCGAACCGGAGTAACCTGGTGCCCACCGGAAGCGTCAGCTTGAGCGAGCGGAGGTTGTGCTCGTGGTCGCGTTGCAGGCCTCGGAACACGACCGAGGCTTCCTCGCTGAACTGTCCGTTATCGCCTGCGTGGTAGATGATGAGGGGCTGGCGGGGCGGCGTACCTTCCACCACAGCGTCTAGCCGAAGGACGTATTTGCCTGCATCGAACTCGCCGCTACACATGAACCATGGGTCGTTGCCGATGGAAGCCCACATCCCGCCTTCGTCCGCGCGGAGGTCGGCGTTGGGCTCCAGATCGGAGAGCGTCACTAGGGCGTCTGCTGCGGTAGCTGCGGCGGGCACCGGTGTGGCAATGGCGACGGGTTGAGCTCGGGCTGCGTCGGTCCGCTGCCAGTACCTACCCGTCCAGTCGATCTCGATGAGAGGGTCGTGGATCCCGTGCTCTTCTCTGTAGTCCTCTATTGCGGCTGCGCAACCTCGCACGGCGCCATAGTCGTCGACGATGACGAAGCCTCCAACAGATAGCTTCGGGTACAGGGCGTTCAGCGCATCCATCGTGGATGAGTACATGTCGCCATCCAGCCGCAGCACCGCTAGCTGCTCGATGGGGGCGTTGGGCAGGGTGTCGGCGAACCAGCCCTCCAGGAACCTGACCTGGTCGTCGAGTAGTTCGTAGCGCCGGAACAGGTCCTCGACGTCAGCCCGCGTTACCCGCAAGTCCTCGAAGGTGTAGTGCTCGTCGCCGATGTCTTCTGGGTAGGCCTCCTCGTCGGGCGGCGGCAGGCCCTCGAACGAATCGGCGCAGTAGACGAAACGATCGGTAACGCCGTGGACCGCAAGGATCGCTCTCATATAGATGCAGGCCCCGCCCCGCCAGATGCCGGTTTCGATGAAGTCGCCCGGGACGTCGTCTGCCAGCGCCTGCTCCACCAGGGTGCGCAGGTTGCGCATCCTGAGGTGCCCGATCATCGAGGCAGCGGTGCTCGGCCAGTCGCGGCCTTCCTGGCGCAGACTGGCCTGGTAGGCGCCCTGCAACGGGGGGTCGTCGAACAGGGTCCCGGTCAGGGTCTTCTCCAGAAGGTCGAGGTATTGCTTTCCGGCGGCGGTCGTGTCGGTCATGAAGCCGAAAGGTAGCCATGGCTACGACATGCGACGCGACCAGTGCCGAGTCATAGACTCGATCTCGCTCTGAGTTATCGAGGAGACTCGCTGTGAAAACCGGGATCTTGGGGATGGGCGCCTACCTGCCCGAGCGGATCATGACCAACGACGACTGGGCCGAGTTCGTCGACACCTCGGACGAGTGGATCACCAGCCGCACCGGCATCAAGACCCGCCGCATCGCGGCCGAGGACCAATCGACCGCCGATCTGGCGACGGCGGCCGCCGAGGATGCGCTGAAGGATGCGGGCCTCACGGCGGGTGATCTCGACGAGATCATCGTGGCCACCGACACCCCCGAGATGTACTCGCCGGACACGGCCTCCTTCGTCCAACAGCGGCTGGGGGCGGGCCCCATCGCCTCCTACGACCTGGGTGGCAGCGGCTGCGCCGGATGGGTCATGGGACTCGACATCGCCCGCAGCAGGGCCACCGACAACCGCAAGATCATGGTGATCGGGGTGGAGGTCATCACCAAGCTGATGAACTGGGACGAGCGCGAGACCTGCGTGCTGTTCGGCGACGCCGCGGCGGCGGCGGTGGTGGGTACCGGCCCCGAGGCCGCCGAGGTGCTGGCAGCAACAATGGGCACCGACGGCACCCAGACAGACATCCTGGGGATGCCCCTGGGGGGAGCGCGTGAATACTTCAACGCCAGCCATCTCGAAACCAACGCCCACCGCCACATCGTGATGAACGGTCGTGAGGTGTTCAAGAACGCGGTGCGGCGGATGGGCGAAGCTTCCCAGCAGGTGATGGACAAGGCGGGGGTCGGCATCGACGATGTCGATCTGGTGATTCCGCACCAAGCCAACAAGCGCATCATCGACGCGGTGCAAAAGGGCATGGGTCTGTCCGACGACCAGCTCTACATCAACGTGCAGGACTACGGCAATACCGGCTCGGCCTCGGTGCCGTTGGCTCTGTGGGAGGCTCGTAGCAAGGGCATTGTGAGGCCGGGCGACCTAGTGCTGCTCACCGCATTCGGGGCCGGCTTCCACTGGGCGGCGGCCCTCGTCAGGTTCTGACTCTCCGCCCATGACCCCGGAGAGACGCAAGACGCCTTTCGGCATCGCCAACCTGGCCGGCCTCTTGGCCGGTCTGTGGGTGGTGCTGGCCTTCATCCGCCCCGAATCGACCTTCCACCTGGCACCGATCCTGGTGGGGGTCGGCTTCCCACTTGGCCATCGGCTTCGGATTAGGCAGCCATTGACCGCCGGTCAGGCCATCGCCACCGGCATCGGCTCCGCCATCAACCTTGCCATCGCTATCGGCATCCTGACCTGGGCCGACAAGCTGCGAGGGCCGTCGCTGTTGTCGTTCGGCGGAGCGATCACGGAGGCCGTGGTGTTCGGTGCCGTGTCCGCGGTGGTGGGTGCGGTGTTCGCCGCACTGCCCGTCCGTCTTCCGGACGACGAGACCTCTTAGCCGCGCAGCGGTTCGATCAGCTCCGGGAGGTTGTTCTTGACGCTGTTCACCAGCGTCGACACGGCGTGCTCGGCCAGCGGCACAGCTTTCCTTCCGGCCAACAACTTGTGAACTTGGTCGGGGTCCTGGAGGTCGAGGTCGAGCCACCCGTCCCACAGGGCAGGCTCGAGGATCACCGGCATCCTGTCGTGCAGCGGCTTGACGGTGGCGTCGGGCGGTCCGGTGAGGATGGTGCAGGTTCGCACCTTCTCCTCGGTCTCGGGGTCCTTCCAGGTCGCCCATAGCCCGGCGAAGGCGATGGGACCGTCGTCGTCGGCGTGGATGAAGTGGGGCAGCTTGCCCTTGTCTTCGCCGAGGCGCTCCCACTCGTAGAAGCCGTCGGCGGGGATGAGGCATCGCTTGGTGGCGAAGGAGTCCTTGAAGGATGCCTTCTGTGCCACTGTCTCGATGCGGGCGTTGATGTGGCGGGCTGCCTGGCGGCGGTCCTTGGAGAACCAGGGGAGCAAGCCCCAGCGGAACACGCCAAGCTGCCGTTCGTCGTCGTATTCGGCCACGGCATACACAGGATCGGTGGGGGCGACGTTGTAGTTGGGTTCCAGCGCTTCGGTCTTGATGGCGTCGACGCCGAACCAATCGGCATAGGCAGATGGGCTCTGGGTGAGGGCGTATCGACCACACATGGCTAGGGCACCTGCTCCCTGATGAGATCTGACTCGGCGTCCTCGGCGCGTGCCAGCACCACGAACGGAACCGCAGCAAGTGCCACCACCGAGCTGATCACGTAACTGACCGAGTAGCTCCACACATCGGCGGCTCGGCCCAGGGCGGGTTGGATGCCAACGCCGCCTGCCGAGCTCATCAGAGCATCGAAGGACAGCACGGTCGCCCGCTGCTCGGATGGGATGATCCCGTTCAGATAGGCCTGGCGCACCGGCATGCTCATCGCAAAGGTCAGTGACCAGAGCACCAACAACACGATGGCGACCCAGAAGTTGCTGGTGAGACCGATGGCCGCCAACACCACCACGCTGATCACCGAGGTCAGGATGAGTATGTGGGTGCGGCGCTCGAACAGCCGGCGAACTCGGGTTACCAGTAGCCCGCCGACGATCTGGGCTCCGGCCACTATGGCTGCGGCGAGACCGGCGATGGCGAAGGCACTTTCATCGCCATACAGCTCTAGCAGGTAGGGCTGCATGGCGTAGAAGGCGTAGATGCCAACTCCGCCGGTGAAGGGGGCAGCCAACATCAGCCAACGGATGGGCCTCTTACGCCACCCGTTGTCGATGGAGGCTTTCAGAACCTTTTTGACCTCCTTTATTGGCCCGGTGCCCCTAACTGGGCTGAAGCCGAGGTCCTTCATCATCAGGAAAGCAGTCACGAAGGTGAGTCCGAGCAACACCGCCCGCAGGAGGTAGGGGACGCCAAGGTTGGTGAACTGAG
>Ga0224512_10005005_pt1 | contig 11042 bp, 4 predicted proteins | sample SF_May12_sed_USG_4_FD_169103 | JGI IMG/M metagenome (GOLD analysis project Ga0224512, IMG submission 169103) | Sediment microbial communities from San Francisco Bay, California, United States - SF_May12_sed_USGS_13 | ecosystem: Environmental > Aquatic > Marine > Sediment | place: USA: California...
AATTGCAGTTGACCAAGGAGATTGCGGCCGGCCTCGGTGAGGCCGAGACGATCTATCTGGCCGACTTTACGGGGCTGAGCGTGGAAGCCCTCGGCGAATTGCGCGGACGGCTTCGCGAGTCAGGAGCGCAGTTCCGCGTTGTTAAGAACACGCTGACGATTCGGGCGCTCGAGGGCCTCGATCTACCGGACCTGACGGAACACCTGAAGGGTCCGACGGGTCTAGTTCTCGCCGGCGAGGACCCTGCCGGACCCGCCAGGATCATGCGGGACTTCGCCAGGGAGAACGATGACCGTCCGGTCGTGAAGGTCGGCATCGTGGACAAGCGCACAGTAGCGGCGGATGAGATTCGGACGCTGGCGGATTTGCCTTCGCGGGCCGTACTGCTCGGAACCATCGCCGGTGGTCTGACGGCGTCGGTGGCCGGCATCGTCGGTTCGTTGAATGCCGTGATAAGGGACATCGCGTTCCTGGTCGAGGAAGTTGCGAAGCGGAAGGACGAACAGAACTGAAGTTGTGGGTCGGGGGATTGAGAGCCTGCCGGCAAGGCCGGAGCTGGCTCATGGAATTGGAACATCGAGGCAGGGAGTACTCGACAGAATGAGCAAGGTAGACAAGCTGCTAGACGAGATCGGCTCGCTGACCGTGTTGGAGGCGGCCGAGTTGAAGACGAAGATGGAAGAGACGTTCGGTGTGACTGCAGCGGCTCCCGTTGCGGTGGCCGCGGCCGTAGGAACAGCCGCTGCTGACGTCGAGGAGCAGACCGAGTTCGACGTCATTCTCGCCGGTGTCGGCGACAAGAAGATCCAGGTGATCAAGGTCGTGCGGGAAGTTACCTCGCTCGGCCTCAAGGAAGCCAAGGATCTCGTGGACAACTCGCCAAAAGCCGTCAAGGAAGGCGTGTCCAAGGAAGAGGCCGACCAGATCAAGGCGAAACTGGAAGAGCAGGGGGCCACCGTCGAGGTGAAGTAGTGACCTCCGGGTCCGCCGGCTTGGCGGGACCCGTGTCACTTGTTCAACTCGCACGGCGGCTCGAATGCAAGATTTCGATCAAACAACGACGTACGCGCTCGCACGGCGCCCCGGATTCCAGACTGAACGAAGCGTGTTCATGGGGATCGGGGCTTCTTGCGCTCCGTATCCGGTGTGCGCCACGCGGTTCGGATCATTCGGGTTCCGGCTGCACGTACGCTCCATCGCATCTGCAGGAGTAATCTAGTCTTGGCGATATCGAACAAGAACGGCTCAGTAGTCTCTTTCGCCAAACTCGGCGAGAGCAAGTCGATGCCCCATTTCCTCGAAGTTCAGCTGGAGGCGTTCGATCGACTCCTTAAGCCGAGCACGAAGGAAGAGCGTCGTGACGTGGGACTCGAGCGTGTGTTCAACGAGATCTTCCCGATTACCGACGTGAACGAGAACTTCTCGCTGGAGTTTGTCGACTACACCCTCGGCGAGCCCAAGTACTCCGTCGAGGAATGTATGGAGCGCGACATGACGTACGCCGCTCCCCTGAAGGCGACCCTCCGTCTCGCGGTATTCGAGAGAATCGGCGACGACGGCGAGAAGCGCCCGGCGGATATTCTGGAGAAGGAAGTCTATCTCGGTGACCTGCCTATGCTTACACGGCAGGGTACGTTTGTGGTCAACGGTGCGGAGCGCGTGATTGTCAGCCAGCTGCATCGGTCACCGGGCGTTGTATTCGAGGAAAAGACGCATCCGAACGGAACGCGTCTATATTCGGCCCGAATCATCCCGTTCCGTGGGTCCTGGGTGGAGTTCACGCTCGACATTCACGACGTCATCCACGTCCACATCGACAAGCGGAAGAAGTTCCCGGCAACAGCGCTTCTGCGGGCCTTCGGTTACGGCACGGATTCCGACATACTGGATCTGTTCTACCAGCGCCGGAACGTCGAGCTGACAGGCCTGGAGGAAGATCGCGCATCGCGGCGGGAGGTCATCGGGACCATGCTCGTCCGGTCCGTCCTCGACGATGCCTATGAAGGTGATGCCGGCAAGCCCGCGACGCTGGCCGTTGCGAGCTTCGACCCGAAGGACATCGAAAACCCGGCCTATCTGTCTGTCGACGTCATGCATCCGGAGACGGGTGCGCCACTGGCGCTGATTGGCGAGCAGTTGGATGACACCCTGCAACGCCGATTTCTCGAGGCTGGGGTCGACAAAGTCAAGGTGTACAGTGACAGTGACGTGTTTCTCGGCCGCCGGGGCGAGGAAGTCACGGAGGAACTGTTCGACCGGCTGGTGAGAGCCGGGGTCGAGGAAGTCGAGGTCTATTCCAGCGCGGCATTCATCAGTGTGCGGGGTAGTTACGAAGATCTCTCCAACCGTCGTGACTGGAGCTTGCAGCCCACTCTTGCGGGCGACGTCGTTGACCCTAAGACCGGCGAGGTGCTGGCGGAGAAGGGCGACGAGTTCACTCCCGAGCTATTCGCCGCCTTGAAGGAGCGCCGCGTCCGCGACGCCCTCGTGTTTACGGGCGGTCCCCGGGGTGAATCGCCGTTGATCAAGAATACGCTCGCGAAGGACCCGACTCGGGGCGAGCGGGACGCGCTGCAGAACATCTACTCGCTCGTGAGGCCCGGTGAGGCCCCCAACATCGAGACCGCGCGCACGGCGCTCGATCGGCTGTTTTTCAACCCCAAGCGATACGACCTCGGTCGAGTCGGTCGTCACAAGGTGAATCACCGGCTCAGAGAGATCTATCGCCTGCTGTCGTTCGATGTGCCGACAGCAGATACGACGGTGCTTGCACCGTCGGATTTCGTGGCGATCGTGCGGTGCCTGGTCGAGTTGCATGAGGGCCGTGGGTACACCGACGATATCGATCACCTCGGAAACCGGCGGGTGCGTTCGATCGGCGAACTGATCGCAAATCAGTTCTCCATCGGCCTGTCGCGCATGGCGCGGCTGGTTCGCGAGCGCATGTCGATCAACAGCGATCCGGACAAGATGTCGATCGACGATCTCGTCAACGCGCGCACCGTCAGCGCCGTCATCCAGGCGTTCTTCGGAAGCTCCCAGCTCAGCCAGTTCATGGATCAGACCAATCCGCTGGCCGAACTGACGCACAAGCGCCGTCTGAGCGCTCTCGGACCGGGCGGACTCAGCCGCGAGCGGGCCGGCTTCGAGGTCCGAGACGTCCATTATTCGCACTACGGGCGCATGTGCCCGATCGAGACTCCGGAAGGTCCGAACATCGGGCTCATCACGTCGATGACGACATTTTCACGACTGAACGAACTCGGATTTCTCGAGACTCCGTATCGGCGCGTGATCGATGGCAAGGTTACCGGGGATATCGTCTGGCTCTCGGCATCCGACGAGGAGGACTACGCGGTCGCCCAGGCCAACGCCCGGCTGAACCCCGACGGCAGCTTCGTCCGGGATCTCGTGCTGTGCCGACAGAAGGACGACTACCCGCTCCTGCCGCCCGAGGACATCGACTTCATGGACGTGGCACCGGATCAGCTCGTGGCTGTTTCGCCGGCGCTGATCCCATTCCTCGAACACGACGATGCCAACCGTGCCCTGATGGGTTCAAACATGCAGCGACAAGCCGTACCGCTGCTGTTTCCGGACGCACCCCTGGCGGGAACCGGCCTCGAGGAGAAAGCCGCCGCGGACTCCGGGGCAGTCGTGACAGCGCTTCGGGGCGGAACGGTGGAGAAGGTGACGGCGGAAGAAATCGTAATCGATACGGGCGCCGTGCGGGGCAAGGCTGCCGATGCGCCGCTCGCCCGGCTGTCGCAGCACGATCGGTATGCCCTGAAGAAGTTCTGGCGTACGAACCAGGATACGGCGATCAACCAGCGGCCGATCGTCGAGACGGGTCAGAAGGTCAGCGCGGGTCAGGTGCTGGCCGACGGCGCTGCCACCGACCACGGCGCGCTGGCGCTCGGGCGCAACGTGACGGTGGCGTTCATGCCCTGGTACGGTCACAACTTCGAGGACGCGATCGTGATCAGCGAGTCGCTGGTCAAGACGGATGCGTTCACGTCCGTGCACATTCAGGAGCTTGAGCTGCACGTCCGCGACACAAAGCGAGGTACGGAGGAAGTCACGGCGGAGATACCGAACGTGGCCGAAGAAGCCCTGGTTGATCTCGACGAGCGGGGCATCATCCGAATCGGTGCGGCCGTGAAGACCGGCGACATTCTGGTCGGGAAGATCACGCCGAAAGGTGAAACGGAGCTGTCCCCGGAAGAAAAACTGTTGACCGCGATCTTCGGTGAGAAGGCGAAGGACGTCAAAGACAGCTCGCTGCGGGTCCCACCTGGCGTCGAAGGTACGGTGATCGATGTCAAGATCTTCTCCAGGCACATCGACGACCCGCTGCTCGAACGCGAGCACGGCGAGCGGATCGGAAAGCTTCGTGAGGGAGAGCGTGAGGAGATCGCGCGCATTGTTGAGGCCCGGGATGCGGAGCTGCGAACCGCGCTTGAAGGCCAGACCGTTGCCCTGTTCCTGAAGAGGGGGACGATCGAGGCGTTGCTCAAGGAAGGGAAGCGGCTCGGCAAGACGGCACTCGCTGAGCTGGATTTTGGCGAGCTCGACCTCAGCACGATGAAAGTCAAGAACGCCGCGGCCAACGAGTCGGCCCGGAAGATCATCGACGAGGCGAAGCGCCGCGTCGAGCGGATTCGCGAGCGCACCGAGGAAGCGATTGATCGAGTATTCCAGGCTGACGAACTGTCTCCCGGCGTCGTCCAACTTGTCAAGGTTTATCTGGCGGAGAAGCGCAAGATCTCCGTGGGCGACAAGATGGCCGGACGCCACGGCAACAAGGGCATCATCGCCCGGGTCGTCCCCGAGGAAGACATGCCGATGCTTCCAAACGGCACGCCGGTGGACATCGTGCTGAATCCGCTCGGCGTCCCGAGTCGGATGAACGTGGGACAGATCCTCGAGACACATCTTGGATGGGCTGCGGCACAGCTCGGATTCCGAGCGCAGACACCCGTATTTCACGGCGCCTCGGAGCATGAGATCGGGGCACTGCTGAAGCTCGGTGGGGCATTGTGGGCGGGTCGCTTCCTTGCCCCGAGCGTCAAGGTCCCGAAGTTCGGCGCGAAAGACGCGCAAAACCTCGTGGCGTCGATCCAGAACGTGGAGGGCTCGTTCCAACCGGCGAACAACGGTCATCCGGCCGGCCTCGGACGCAGCCTGGACGCCTATCTCGGCGTGAAGGACAAGGCGGCGAAGGCGCTGATCCAGAAATTCGGCGCGTACGTCGTCGCGGTCGCAAAGACGGCGTCCGGTCAGACTACGGCGCCAAAGCTGAAGAGTGCCGGCTGGCCGGCGGCGGCCGCGATAGCTGGAAAGGCTGCCCTCAAGGCCGGTCTCGACGCCGCGGTCGTGGAGTTGATGCTGAAGGCCGACCTCAAGCCCGGTGGCAAGATGCGGCTGCGGGATGGGCGTACGGGGCAGCCTTTCGAAGCAGACGTGACAGTGGGCGAGATCTACATGATGAAGCTGTCTCATCTCGTGGACGACAAGATTCACGCGCGCTCGATTGGGCCCTACAGTCTGGTCACACAGCAGCCCCTGGCAGGTAAGGCACAGTTCGGGGGCCAGCGGTTCGGTGAGATGGAAGTGTGGGCTCTCGAGGCTTATGGCGCAGCCCACACGCTCCAGGAAATGCTGACAGTGAAGTCGGACGATGTGTCCGGCCGAAGCCGCGCGTACGAAGCCATCGTAAAGGGCGAGAATCTGCCCAAGCCCGGCGTTCCGGAGAGCTTCAACGTCCTGGTGAAGGAACTCCAGGCGCTGGGACTCAGCGTAACGCTTGGCAGCGACGAAACCGATTCGATTTTCGGAAACTGACGGAAACAGAGACGACAGGGGTCACCCAGACATGATCGACTTTCCTCGACACCGCGGCACCAGCTCGGCGGATTTTGACTGGATCCAAATCAAGATCGCGTCCCCGGACGAAATCCGGTCGTGGAGCTATGGCGAGGTTACCAAACCGGAGACGATTAACTACCGCTCGTTCAAGCCTGAACGAGACGGCCTGTTCTGCGAGCGGATCTTCGGCCCGGTCAAGGACTGGGAGTGCCACTGCGGCAAGTTCAAACGCATCCGATATCGCGGCCACATATGCGACAAGTGCGGCGTCGAAGTGACGCTGTCCAAGGTGCGGCGTGAGCGTATGGGGCACATCGAGCTGGCCGTGCCGGTCGCGCACATCTGGTTCTTCAAGACACTGCCGTCGCAGATGGGTTACCTGCTCGGCATGAAACTCCGCGACCTCGAGAGCGTGATCTACTACGCGGCCTATGTCGTCACGCATCCTGGCAAGCAGGAGGTCGAGTACACGCAGGTCCTGACCGAGGACGAGTACTGGGAGCTGACGGAGAAGGCGCGCGAAGCGGGCGACGACAAGTTCCGCGCGGAAATCGGTGCCGAGGCGGCACGCACGATGCTCAGCCAGCTGAACGTCGACAAGCTGGCCGAACAGTTGCGCGTCGAAGTCGCGAACGAGACGAGTAAGCAGCGGAAGAAGCGCAAGCTGAAGCGCCTGAAGGTGCTCGACGCGATCCGCAACAGTGACGCGGAATCGGCGCTGCGCAACAACCCCGAGCACATGATCATGGACGTGATTCCGGTCATCCCGCCCAATCTGCGGCCGTTGGTGCCGCTGGACGGGGGACGGTTCGCCACCTCGGATCTCAACGACTTGTACCGGCGGGTGATCAACCGGAACAACCGCCTGAAGAAGTTGCTCGAAATGCGCGCGCCGGAGGTCATCCTGCGCAACGAGAAGCGCATGCTGCAGGAGTCCGTCGATGCGCTGTTCGACAACGGGCGCCGAGGCAAGGCGATACGCGGACGGGGCAAGCGGCCGCTGAAGTCACTCTCCGACATGCTGAAGGGAAAGCAGGGCCGGTTCAGGCAGAACTTGCTCGGGAAACGGGTCGATTACTCCGGCCGTTCGGTAATCGTCGTGGGCCCCGAGTTGAAGCTCCATCAGTGCGGCCTGCCGAAGGTGATGGCGGTCGAACTGTTCAAGCCGTTCATCATCCATGAGCTGGAAAAGCGCGGCGAGGCGGAAACGGTCAAGCGGGCCAAGAAGCTCGTCGAACGGTACGACCCCAAAGTGTACGAGGTTCTCGAGGATATCATCACCGATCACCCGGTGTTGTTGAATCGGGCGCCGACGCTTCACCGCCTGGGAATCCAGGCGTTCGAACCGGTGCTCGTCGAGGGGAAGGCCATCAGGATCCACCCGCTCGTCTGCGCTGCATTCAACGCGGACTTCGACGGAGACCAGATGGCGGTCCACGTGCCGCTGTCGTTCGAGTCTCAACTCGAGGCGCGAATCCTCATGTTGTCGTCCAACAACATCCTCAAGCCGTCGAACGGGAGGCCGATTACGAGCCCGAGCCAGGACATGGTGCTGGGGTCCTATTTCCTGACGAAGGCTCCGTTCGAATTTGAGAAGCGTGTCGCGGAGGGCGGGTTGATGCACTTCCAGTCTGCGGCGGAAGTCGAGTTGGCCATCGCCAACGGCTTCCTGCAGACCTCGTACGGGACTCCCGACTACCACCGTCCCGTGAACTATCTGACGGGCGGTACCTGGGTGGCGACTACGGTTGGCCGCATCCTGTTCAATGCGATCCTGCCGGCCGGTCTGCCGTACAAGAACGAAACGATGAACAAAGGCTCCCTCAGCGACCTGGTGTTTGAGGCCTTTCGGGATACCGACCTGCGGTCGACAACGCGCTTTCTTGACGAACTGAAGGATCTGAGCTTCCGCTACGCGACGCTCGGCGGCGTGTCCGTTGGCATGGAGGACATGGTGATTCCGAAGGAGAAGGCAACGATCCTCGCCGAAGCGCAGGAGCAGGTCGATCGATTCACGAAGGCGTACCACAAGGGCGTGATCTCCTTCGGTGAGCGCTACAACAAGGTGATCGACGCCTGGACGCACGCCAACAACGACGTCGCGGATGCGATGGTCGACGCGATGGCAAAGTCGGAGGACGGATACAACCCGATTTTCATGATGTTCGATTCCGGCTCCCGCGGCTCCCGGGATCAGATCCGGCAGCTCGCCGGCATGCGAGGCCTGATGGCCAAGCCCCAGAAAAAGCTCACCGGTGGCATCGGCGAGATCATCGAGAGTCCGATTCGCGCGAATTTTCGAGAAGGCCTGAGCGTTCTCGAGTACTTCATTTCCACGCACGGCGCGCGGAAGGGGTTGGCGGATACTGCCCTCAAGACGGCCGACGCCGGATACCTAACGCGCCGCCTGGTGGACGTCGCGCAGGACGTGACGATCACAGCGGAAGACTGCGGAACCGTACTCGGTCTCGACGTGTCAGCGCTCAAGGAGGGCGAGGACATCATCGAGCCGTTGCGCGATCGGGTGGTGGGCAATGTCGCCCGGGAAGACATCGTGGATCCGATTAGCGACGAGGTGATCGTCGAAGGTGGACAGATCATCACGGAGGAAGCGTCCCTGGCGATCGAGGAGGCGGGCTTGCAGTCCGTGCAAATCCGCTCGGTGCTCACTTGCCAGGCGCGACGCGGAGTGTGCCAGAAGTGCTACGGTCGCAACCTCGCCACGATGAAGATGGTCGACGTCGGCGAGGCCGTTGGCATCCTGGCGGCCCAGTCGATTGGAGAGCCCGGGACGCAGCTGACGTTACGGACGTTCCACATCGGCGGAACTGCTGCGCGTATTGCGGCTCAGACGCAGCGGAAGTCCAAGCTGGAAGGGACCGTGGGATTCGAGCGCATCGTGGCGGTCGCAACGCCGGACGGTTCCCGGGTAGTGACCAGCCGCGAAGGCCAGATTCTGATGCGGACAGCCGGAGACCGGGTCCGATCGCGTCTTGCGGTTCCATACGGTGCTACCCTGCATGCCGAAGACGGAGTCGCCGTGAAACCGGGCGATCTGCTGTTCAGCTGGGATCCGTACTCCGAGCCGATCGTGGCGGACCATAAGGGAGCACTCCGTTACAAAGACATTGTTCCGGAGGAGACATTTCGCGAGGAGCTGGACGAGGCCACGGGCCGCCGTCAGCTGGTCATCATCGAAGATCGCGACAAGAAGCTCCATCCACGGATCGAGATCGTGGACGGCAAGGGCAAGAAACTCCGTGAGTTCATCGTGCCGGTCGGCGCGCAGTTGCTCGTGCGGGATGGCGAGAAAGTGAAGCCGGGTGACACGCTGGCCAAAATCAGTCGTGAAGCTTACAAGACGAGGGACATCACGGGAGGCCTGCCTCGCGTGGCCGAGTTGTTCGAAGCGCGGAAACCCAAGGACCCGGCGACGATCACGGAGGTCGACGGCCGGGTGAGTTTCGGCGGAATCAAGCGCGGCAAGCGCGAAATCCTCGTCGAGATGGAAGGCGCCGAGGAGCCGCAGGTCTACCAGGTGCCGGTGGGCAAGCATCTTCGCGTCCACGAGGGTGATATCGTGCGCGCCGGTGATCGTCTATCCGAAGGACCGGTCAACCCCCACGACATCCTGCAAGTCAGGGGTCCGCGGGCCGTTCAGGAATATCTGCTGAACGAGATCCAGGAGGTCTACCGGCTGCAAGGCGTGCGGATCAACGACAAGCACATCGGTTGCATCGTTCGTCAGATGCTGCAGAAGGTCAGCGTGACCGATCCCGGCGATACCGAGTATCTGGAGGGCGAGCACGTGGACCGGATGCGGTTCCACGAGTATGCGCGGAAGATGATCGACGCGGGCAAGAAGCCGCCGCGATCCGAGCCCGTTTTGCTGGGGATTACCAAATCGAGCCTGGTCACGGAGTCGTTCATCAGCGCGGCTTCCTTCCAGGAGACGACGCGCGTGCTCACGGATGCGGCGGTGCACGGGAAGATGGACAAGCTCGAGGGATTGAAGGAGAACATCATCATCGGGCATCTTGTGCCGGCCGGAACTGGGATTCACCGCTTCCAGGACGTTGAATTCCTGGTCGGGAAACCTCTGCAGGAGCAGTTGGATTCCATGCGCCGTGTCGAGCCGGAACCCGTGGTTCCCGCCGGCGGCCTGTTCGCCGAACTTCGAGGGGACGCCGAACTGGAAGCAGAGGAGGAAGGCGAGGAGGTCGAGGCCGGCTGAGCCCGATCGGGATCCCGCTCCAGGCGTAGGGATTCCCGGCGTTCACCCGCCCTTCGATCGGGGGCGGGCCATGCTTGACATCACCAACGGTGGGATCTACTATCTCCAGTCTGCCGATGGAACGATCGGCACCCGTGCAAGATGGGGCAAACGTTGCCTCCGGACGTATTCACCGCTTCTCCGGCCTCGCACATTGGCGCTGCGCGTGCGAGACACTGGGGGGCGGTTTCTGACGCAGGGGTAGTGAGGTGGCCGATCGACGGGATCGGCGGACAGACGGCGGAGCCCACGGGCCCCGAAGCACGTAAACGGAACCGATAGAGGCGGCAGGCAGGAATATGCCCACGATCAACCAGTTGGTGCGCAAAGGGCGCGAAAAGGCCGATAAGAAGCGCAAGGCGCCGGCCCTCGAGGCCAACCCGCAGAAGCGGGGCGTCTGCACGCGCGTCTACACGACCACCCCCAAGAAGCCGAACTCGGCCTTGCGGAAGGTCGCCCGTGTGCGGCTGACGAACGGCTTTGAAGTCACGGCGTACATTGGGGGTGAAGGGCATAACCTCCAGGAGCACAGCATCGTCCTCATCCGGGGCGGACGTGTGAAGGATTTGCCCGGTGTCAGGTACCACATCATTCGCGGGACGCTGGACGCATCCGGCGTCGCGGATCGGCGGCAGGGTCGCTCGAAATACGGTTCGAAACGCTAGCAGATGAGGACGCCGCGGCGCCGGAACGTCACCGGGGCTGCCCGAGACGAGGGTCAGTAGGGTCGACCCGGCCTGCATCAAGGCCGGGTTATTCGTTCAAGGAAGGGTAAATGTCACGCAGGCAGAAGGCGGAACACAGGGAACCACCGGCCGACCCGAAGTATGGGAGCCAGGAAGTCACGCGTTTCATCAACGTGCTGATGCTGGACGGCAAGAAGTCCATGGCCGACGGAATC
>Ga0224512_10005006_pt1 | contig 11040 bp, 11 predicted proteins | sample SF_May12_sed_USG_4_FD_169103 | JGI IMG/M metagenome (GOLD analysis project Ga0224512, IMG submission 169103) | Sediment microbial communities from San Francisco Bay, California, United States - SF_May12_sed_USGS_13 | ecosystem: Environmental > Aquatic > Marine > Sediment | place: USA...
TCGCCGCCGTGCTTGGCGGCGAGCACCTTGGTGATGGCCGCCGTGAGCGTGGTCTTGCCATGGTCGACGTGACCGATGGTGCCGACGTTCAGGTGCGGTTTGGTGCGGGAGAATTTTTCCTTGGACACGGGAGGCCTCTTTTATTATCTCACTGTCAGTTGAATGTGAACGTTGAAAAAAAGATTTCGTAATAAATTCTGGAGCCCATAATCGGAATCGAACCGATGACCTCTTCCTTACCAAGGAAGTGCTCTACCGACTGAGCTATATGGGCAATAAATCAGCCCAGCCTGAATTTGGAGCGGGTGATGGGGATCGAACCCACATCATCAGCTTGGAAGGCTGAGGTTCTACCATTGAACTACACCCGCTTTGGATGTTTGTTTATTGATGAACCCACCTCGCTCTTCTCCGCGCAATCCACTCGCCCCCCAACCTTGGTGGAGGGGGGTGGATTCGAACCACCGAAGGCAGAGCCGTCAGATTTACAGTCTGATCCCTTTGGCCGCTCGGGAACCCCTCCGGAAAAAATGAAGCCGCAAATTTTGCGGGAGCAGGCCTACATTGTCAACCGATATCCTTGATTTTTTAAACAAACTCCCCGAATCCGGACGGCCTAGCGACCCCCTTGGGACTGTAGTCGGATCAGGTTTAGTGCCGACCCGGCCATGAACCAGGCAATTTGATCCTGGGTCAGGCTCTGTAGGGCAAATAGGCTCTCCTGGCTGCCATCGGCATGGGCAATCCGGACTTCGACCTTACGCCCCGCAACCAGCTTGTCGAGCCCAAGAATGCTCAGACGGTCATCCTGCCGAATGCGGTCGTAGTCGGCCGGATCGGCAAAAGTTAAGGGGAGTACACCCTGTTTCTTGAGGTTGGTCTCATGAATCCGGGCAAAACTGCGCACCAGCACCGCACGGCAGCCGAGATACCGTGGACACATGGCCGCGTGCTCACGCGAGCTGCCCTCGCCGTAATTCTGATCTCCCACGGCCAACCACCCGAGGCCCTTGGCTTTGTAGGCACGGGCGATTTTACTCAATTCCTCGCCCGTTTCTCCGCTCAGGACATTAAAGCCGGTTCCCGGCTTGTCAGAGAAGGCATTATTCGCGCCGGAGAACATATTGTCGCTGATGCGGTCAAGATGGCCGCGGAAACGAAGCCAGGGACCGGCGGGGGAAATATGATCGGTGGTACATTTTCCATGCGCCTTCAGCAACACCGGCAGATCCTGATAACCCGAAATCTTGTCAAGCGGCTCAAACGGCTCGAGCAGCGCGAGGCGTTCACTCTCTGGATTTATCGCAACGCTGACTGAGGCCGCCTGCTCCACCGGAGCTACGTAGCCGGCGCGCCCGGGATCAAAACCCTTGGTCGGCAACTCGACAGCACTTGGCGCCTCGAGCTTGAGCAGCTGGCCATTGTGATTCACGCCATCATGAATCGGATCCGAATCGAGCCGTCCGGACAATGCATAGGCCACCACTACCTCGGGGCTTGCGATGAAGGCATGGGTGCTCGCATTGCCGTCATTGCGTTTCGGGAAATTGCGATTGTACGAGGTGAGTATCGAGTTCTTTTCGCCCTTGGCAATGTCGGTGCGCTCCCATTGGCCGATACACGGTCCGCAGGCGTTGGCCAGCACCGTGGCGCCAATGGCCTCGAGATCGGCGAGCATACCGTCGCGCTCTATGGTGGCACGTACCTGTTCCGACCCGGGCGTGACCATGAGCGGGACGCGTGCTTTCAGCCCGGCCTTTCTCGCCTGACGCGCGATGTGCGCGGCGCGACCGATGTCTTCATAAGAAGAATTGGTGCAGCTGCCAATCAGCGTGGCCTTGAGCGCGACGGGATAATCATGCGAGGTCACGTCTGCCGCCATCTGCGAAACCGGTCGCGCGAGATCAGGCGTGTGCGGACCGACGACGTGTGGTTCGAGCTTCGACAAATCGATCTCCACGATTTCATCGTAATGCTTCTCGGGGCTGGCCAATACCTCGGGATCGGCGGTCAATTCCGCCACGAGGCCAGAGGCGAGGCTGGCAATTTCCGCACGGCCCGTGGCGCGCAGATAATTGGCCATGCGCTTGTCAAAGGGAAACACCGATGTCGTCGCGCCCAGTTCAGCGCCCATGTTCGTCACGGTGGCCTTGGCGGTGCAGGAAAGCGACTCCGTACCTTCGCCGAAATATTCAATGATTTTGTTGGTGCCGCCCGCTACTGTCAGCAGGCCGGCAAGCTTGAGAATCACATCCTTGCCGCTGGTCCAGCCCGAAAGCTTGCCCGTCAGGTGCACGCCGATGAGTTTCGGCCACAGCAGTTCCCACGGCAAGCCCACCATTACATCGACGGCATCGGCCCCGCCGACACCGATGGCGAGCATGCCGAGTCCGCCGGCATTGGGTGTATGCGAATCGGTACCGATGATCAGTCCGCCGGGAAAAGCGTAATGTTCGAGGATAACCTGGTGAATGATGCCAGAACCCGGCATCCAGAATCCCATGCCGTACCGGGCCGAGGATGAGGCGAGAAAATCATAAACTTCCTTGTTATTGTTTTCCGCGACTTCGAGATCCTTGATGGCGCCCACTTTGGCGCGAATGAGATGATCACAGTGGATCGTGGTCGGCACCGCCGTCTCACTTTTGTCCGCGGTCATGAATTGTAATATCGCCATCTGTGCTGTCGCATCCTGCATGGCCACGCGATCCGGATGCAGCCCGACCGTGGTCTGGCCACGCTCGGGCAGAGCCGCGGCGAGATCGGCCTTGTGTGCAAACAGAATCTTTTCCGCCAGTGTCAACGGGCGGCCCACGCGCCGGCGAACTGCCGTCATGCGTTCAGGCAGGGATTTATAATAGTTGCGGACGATAACGACGGCGTCTGCCGGAGTTTTTTCCATGTTCAATACAAAATTATCTGGAATAAATTTCTGGAGCCCGCAGAGGGTCTCGAACCCCCGACATCCTGATTACAAATCAGGTGCTCTACCAACTGAGCTATGCGGGCATAAAAAATAATTTCAAATATGGCCGTACGGGCCAATCGAAAGCGCGGCATTGTAAGTATACCCCTGCACCGGGGCAACCACTCAGCTTGGTATATTATCGCGCGCTTCGAGAGATTCTCCGGGGGGCAGATTCGTATCGGCCGGGCAAGCCATTTCCTGCACCGGCACTCCCCATTCCATCTGCCCGAGTTTGGTCAAAGTATCCGAAGGAAAAGGAACCGAGACATCCAACCAGAAACGCTTGCGCGACAGTTCAAATGGCTGCATCCTGGCCGGCACATTCTTGGCGGCCAGTTCGCGTACACGGGTTTCGGCATTGGCTTCGACAGTAAATACGCCCAGCGAGATAGCGTTTTGCATGCCCTCCTCCTGTATCAAGGCGTGATCCCTGAACCCCAAGCGGGTCAGTTCCTGACGCTTGCGCTCTACCGCCTCGAGGGAGGACAGGGGCGGGAGATAGACAAGATATCCGGTAATCGTCCGGGTTTCTTCCTGACGGCGGGAATAGCTGAGAGCAAGGTCATTGAGCCGGCGCTCGGTCCGGGTCACGATATCAATATCCGGGTACGGGCCGATACGGAAACAGACTGTCCCGGTACCGGTCCTCAATCCGATCTTCGCGAATAATGATGCCTTGCGTGGTGCACGCTGCGTGTCCGGCTCATGGAGCAAACGCAGTTTCTCGGGGGAAACCGGGGCGCTTGCCGTGCGGGTTTCCTCCACCGGGGTTTCCTTGTACCAGCTGGACCACATCCAGAGCCCGAGATTGACGAGCACGAGAGCGGCAAAAATCCATTTCAGTTTCACAGCGAATCCGCGATTCGTGCCAGGCCTTTCAACACCAAGTCCGGCGATGGCGTGTAAGCGACACGCAGATGTGAAGAAATTAATGGCGCATCACCGCCGGTTAGAAAAACTTTCATGGAATCACCCAGTGTCCGGCGGTTTTCCTCTATCAAGCGATCCACCGCGCCGGCCAGCCCGAAAAGCGTTCCGGCAGCGACGCCGTCTTCCGTTGAGCGACCGAGACAGTTCGACGCTTCTCCAATCTCTGCGGAAATGGCCACCGTGCCTTGCACCAAACTTTCGTGCAGGAGCTTAAGGCCCGGGAAAATGACACCGCCGAGGAAATCTCCCTTGGCGGACATCGCATCCACGGTCAATGCCGTGCCGGCATCCACCACGCAAGCCGCCGTGTGGGTCAGGCCGCGTGCACCAATCAGGGCAGTCCAGCGATCAGCACCGAGCTGATCCGGTTGACGATAAAGATTTTTCACACCGAGTTGTTCTGCTTGGGGGCGGACGATATGCACCGGGAGGGACCAGCGTGACCGTATCCATTGCCCCAGCGCCGCTATTCTTTCGGGATGAGAAACGCTGCAAACGACGACCCGCCGGGGCTTAGCCATTTTTTTCCAGGCCTTGTCGAACAGCTCCACAATATTCTTTTCACTGTCAAGCAAAGCGGCTCCCGCCTGCCACTGGCCGGAGGCATCTTGCGCCCACTTCAAACGGCTGTTGCCAAGGTCGACCAAAAGATTCACGATGGCCTCAGGCTCACTTCGCCGGAATGGAATACCTGTCTGTTTCTCGCCTGACGAACGACCAGGCCGCCGGATTCATCCACGCCTTCAGCAATTCCGATAAAAACTTTTTCGCCTTGCAGCACGCGCACACGTTGCCCGTGAAACAGGTGAAGTTTCTGCCAGTCTGCGCGAAACGGTCCGAATCCTTGTTCAGCAAAAAGTTGAAACATGTCGAGTAAATGGCGGATAACGATTGCGGCCAGGCGGTTGCGGTCAATGGCTTCGCCGGTCATGCCCTGCAGATCGATCCATGGCTGATCGATGCGACTGGCGTCTTCGCGACTGATGTGTGCATTGACCCCAAGACCGAGGATGACTCGCGTTGGCCCACTGGCTTCGCCCTGAACATCCACCAAGAGTCCGGCAAGTTTACGATTGTCCGATATCACGTCGTTCGGCCACTTGAGACCGACACCGGATACGCCATATTCCTGAAGGGCGCGGACTACGACGACACCGGCCGCGAGACTCAATCCCGAAACCAAGCCAGGACCGCCGGGAAATTGCCAGGCCATGGACAGCATGAGATTGCAGTAGGGCGTCGAAACCCAAGAACGGCCGCGCCGGCCGCGACCCCCTGACTGGCATTCCGTCACACAGGTGGCGCCGTCAATATTGGGGCGCCCGGTGATCAGAGAGTCAAGATAACGATTGGTCGAATCCACTTCATCCACCAGATGCAGGCGATCGCGTATCTCTACCGCCCTGTTTCCGAGCAGCTTTAAAAGGCGAGCACGGTCCAATAGGGTAAACGGTGCTTCAAGCTTGTAGCCACGACCGGTCACGCGGTGAACTTCAAGGCCGGATTGCGCCAGGTGGTGGATATTCTTGCACACGGCCGCGCGCGTGATGCCGAGTTTTTTTCCCAGGTCCGTGCCGGAGTGAAACGCGCCGTCGGACAACATCCTGAGAATTTCGGTGCGCGTGGTCATCGCGCCATTCTAGCAGGGGACTACTCCAGGCGACGAGATCACCCCGACCGGTCTTGGGCGCACGGGAACTGATAACACGGCAAATCGGCCCATGGCTGACCGGCGTTGTAACCGCCACCGCCAGCAGCGCGGGCGCGCGCCAGCGCCGGCTGAACGCGCTGGAACAGGGACGGCACCGTATCCTCCTCCTCAAGCGCGGCGTAACCACACGACAGCGTAACGGACACCTCCTCGCCCAGGTGATGAAAGCGGGAGATGTTGATCTTTTTCCGAATGCGTTCGGCCACCACGTGAGCATCATCCAAAAGCGTTTCAAGCAGGGGGGGTTGGTTTCACGGTTGACACTGCTGATGCAAAAACATGCGTGCTAGGACCCGGGATCGGACATTCTTTCCACCACCTTGACGATGGCGGCGGAATCGAGTTCGCCGTCGCCGCTTCCCATCAGTGCGTTCAGGTGCTGCGCCACCAACGCCGCGCCCGGCAGGCCGACCCCCAGCTTGTGCGCATCCTCCATGACAATACGCAAATCCTTCTGATGCAGTTTCACCGTGAAACCGGGCCTGAAGTCATTGTCGAGCATGCGCTTTCCATGGATTTCCAGGATCTTGCTGCCGGCAAACCCGCCCATCAGGGCCTCGCGGACCTTGGCGGCATCGACACCGTTGCGGCGCGCGAATGTCAGCGCCTCGCTCACCGCCTCAATGGTAAGCGCCGCGACGATCTGGTTGCAGGCCTTGGCGACCTGACCGGCGCCATGATCTCCCACATACACGACATTTTTACCGAGCACATCGAATAACGGCTTTACTCGCCTGTAAGTATTTTCCTTACCTCCCACCATGATGGAAAGGGCAGCATTAATCGCGCCAATTTCACCGCCCGAGACTGGCGCATCCAGCATCTCGACTCCCTGTGCCTCCAGCGTCTGGGCGAGATGGCGGGTGGCGGCCGGCGATATGGTGCTCATGTCCACCACCACCTGGCCTGATCGCAGGCGAGGCATCAAACCAGTCTCACCGAGAACAATGTTCTCCACATCGGGCGTGTCCGATACCATGATGAAGATGACCTCAGCGTGGGCGGCGACATCCGCGACGGTGTGACAGGCGTGCGCGCCGGCTTCCACCAGAACCTCCATCGTCACCGGGCGGCGACCATGCACCCACAGGGTGTGGTTCGCTTTCCGCAGATTGAGCGCCATGGGTCGCCCCATGATTCCGAGACCTATGAATCCAAGTTTCATCGACATTGTATTGCTCCGTTAACGGAAGGATGACCGTGACGACAAGTTAAAAAGGAAAAGCTGGACGTGTAAAGAACGGAAAGAAACTCCCGCGGCACCGACTAGATTTCCGGTGGACTCTGTCGGAAGCCGATCTGCAGACTGCACCACTGCGCCACCTGAAGCAACCGCGCATCCTCCAGATAACCGCCGACCAGCTGCAGGCCAAGCGGCAACCCATGCGCACCCAGACCCGATGGCAAGGTGATAGCCGGCACACCGCATAACGTCCAGATTGTGCAGAACACCGGGTCGCCCGTGTGCATGAGAGTCGCGGGGGCCTCGCCACGCGCCGGCAAAGTGATCACCGCATCAAAGCGATTCATAAATTCTCCCAAATCACCGCGCAGTCGAGTGCGGCTTTCCAGCGCCGCGTGATACGCGGAATCGGAAATTAGCAGGCCTTCGTCGATCAGCCGGTTCATTTCGCTGCTCAGGCGTTCTCGGTGCTGCGATTGCAGATGCGAAAACGAACGCGCGCCTTCGTACTGAATGATCGTTTGATGGACATCGTGCGCTTGGCTAATGGCATCGGGAAGCATGGCCGTTTCGACGGCCGCGCCCGCGCGGCGCAACTGCGCAATCACTTGTGTGAAATTTTCCTGTTGATCGGCCTCGGCGAGTGGCCACGCCGGGGTGCGCACGGCCGCGAGCCGTGGCGGCTGGAACAGCGGCTGAGGGTCAAGCTCCTGCGGCACCATGGCAAAATCCGAAAGGCTGTCCGGATCATCCTGCGCATACCCCATCAGCGTGCTCGCCACCACCGCCGTATCCGGCACGTTGCGCGCAAACACCCCCACTTGATCCAGCGTGTGACTGAAACGGAGCACGCCAGCACGCGAAATAATCCCAGCACTGGGCTTGTACCCCACCACACCACAGAACGCCGCGGGACGGATGACGGAACCGTTGGTCTGGGTACCGATCGCGGCCGGAACAAACCGGGCAGCCACCGCCGCCGCCGAACCGCTGGAAGAGCCACCCGGCGTGTGCGCAAGGTTCCACGGGTTGTGGGTTTTACCAGGTGCGGTATAGGCCAGCTCCGCTGTCACGGTCTTTCCCAAGATGACGGCCCCGGCCTCATTCAGACGGCGCACCACGCGTGCGGACACCGTTGGCTGGTAATCCTCAAAAACACATGTGCCCATGCGCGTTGGTACACCTTGGACATCAATGATGTCCTTCACACCCACGGGAATCCCCTGTAGTGCCCCCTGTTTGCCGGCTTGGCGATGGCGGTCAGCTTCGCATGCCCGCTCCAATGCCATCTCGGACTCAAGCCAAGCCCAGGCCTCGATTTTCGGATCCAGGCGGGAGATCTGCATGAGGCAATCACGCGTGAGGTCTTCGCTGGTGAAACGGGTTTCCGACAGGCCGTGCAGAGCCTCTTTTACTCCCAGGTGATGCAAGCCATTGCCCATTCAAACGGGGGGGTGGAGCAGATTGGGTGGTTTGCCGGTGGTCAGCGCCGCTACCAGGTTTTCCGCCGCCAGCATGGCCATGCGGCGGCGCGTGGCTTCCGAGGAACTGGCGACGTGGGGAGTCAACACGACGTTGGAGAGTTTCAGAAAGCCTGGGTGCAACGACGGTTCATTCTCAAAAACATCCAGGCCCGCGCCTGCGAGCGCACCTTGCTTCAGCGCCGCGACGAGTGCCGCGTCATCAATAACACCGCCGCGCGCGGCATTGATAAGAATGGCAGTGGATTTCATTTTCGCCATCTGTGTCGCCCCCAGCAGGTGATGCGTGGCCGGCGAGTACGGCGTGTGGACCGTAAGAATGTCAGCGCGCGCCAGGAGCTCATCCATGGATACATACGCCGCGTGGCAACTTTTCTCAATTTCCGCCGACAGACGGCGTGTATTGTGGTATAGCACGGTCATCTCGAAACCCCGGGCACGACGCGCCACGGCTTGGCCAACACGACCCATGCCGAGAATTCCGAGCGTGGCATGATGCACATCGGTCCCGAGGAACTGCTTGAGTTTCCAGCCGGTCCACTTTCCCGCGCGCAAATATTGTTCCGCCTCGGTCACGCGGCGCGCCGTGGCCAGGATCAGCGCCCAGGTGAAATCCGCCGTTGAGTCATCGAGCACGCCGGGGGTGTTAGTGGCCATGACACCGCGCGCGTGACAAGCCTTGAGGTCGATGTTGTTATAGCCCACGGCAATGTTGCACACCGCCTTGAGCTTCGGACATTTGGCGAGCAGTGCTTCATCGATGCGCTCGCTCAGCGTGGTGAGAGCGCCCTCCATGTCGGCCAGCGCCGTGGCCAGCACTTCCGGGCTCATGGGCGTGTCCGCCTGGTTCGGCGTGACATCAAAATGTTGTCCGAGAAAATTTAGCGCTTCAGAAAAGACTTCGCGGGTGACTAGTATTTTGGGTTTCATGGTAGCGCACTCTTAAAGTTAAGGCTGCTGGTCTGAAGTACAACAAAAACGATAATGTTCTTTCCACTTCCGGGCAAGAGTCAGCAGAGGCGGATGAGTCGGAGTTGAGCGCGGACGAATGTAGTCGACCCGGGCGGGCCCATGTCGACCCGAAAACGATTGGGTGCCATCTGGCCTGCTAAGGTCAGTCTTCCTTTGATTGCAGAGATTGCCAAAGGTCGATCAACATCATCACGAAACCGATGAGTATCACTAATACAAGTGCCAGATCCCACAGTTTGATCACTACGGGTCCGAGATATACCAGCATCAGAATTACTGCCACAAATCCGGCAACAATATTAAAAATCATAACCGTCTCCTTATCCGTCTTGTAATTCGCCGCCAGTAACCTGCGTCACCAGCCAGCGCGCGGTGCGCAGCAAACGAGCGTCTCCGAAGCGCTGGCCGACAAGCTGAACGCCGAGCGGCAGGCCATTCACGCCCTGCATCAGCGGCAGGGATACCGCGGGCATGCCGCACAGTGTCCAAAGTGTGCAAAACGAGGGATCGCCTGTCGAGGCCAACCCCTTCGGCGCCGTGCCCGCGACCGCGGGGGTCAGTATTGCGTCACAGCGGTTGAACAGCTCGTCAAAGCCCTCAATCAACAGCGGAATGCGTGCGAGCGCGGTCTGATAGTCGAACGCGGTGATGGCGCGCCCGCGCTCAAGCTGGGTGCGCAAGGACTCGCTCAATTGCTCCCGGCCCCGTTCGAATTCATCCACGAACGCCGCCGCCATCTCAGCTTCCATGATCGTTTGGTGGAGTTTGAGCGCGTTGAGCGCGATCTCAGGCAAATCCACTTCCACGACACGGTCGCCCAGCACTTCGATCAGCTCAGCGAACGCTTCCTGGGTATCCACCTCCGTGCGATCCCACAGCGGTGTCTTGATAAACGCAATCAGCGGCGGCAACGGCGGCTCCTCGACCGCGATTTCCTGAAACGGAATGCGGGCGCGCGGTCGTGTATCGGGATCTCGCCGATCGCCGCCCACGAGGATCTCGGCGCCGAGCGCGATATCTTCGATCGTGCGCGCGAACACACCCATTTGGTCGAGCGTGCGCGAGAGCCGCAGGACGCCGTGGCGCGAAATCAGCCCATGCGTCGGCTTGAAGCCGTAGATACCGCAAAACGCCGCCGGCCGGATCACAGAACCGTTGGTCTGGCTGCCGAGCGCCAGTGGCACCATGCCGGCGGCCACTGCAGCGGCCGATCCGCTCGAGGAACCGCCCGGGGTATGTTCAGGATTGTGCGGGTTGCGCGTCTTGCCGGGCGTGTACGTCGCGCACTCGGTGGTAACGGTCTTGCCCAGGATCACGGCGCCGGCCGCGCGCAACAATTCGACGACGGTGGCGTCATACGCTGGTGTGCGACCGGCATGCAGTACCGTGCCGTCTTCGGTCGGCATGTCGCCGGTATCAATGATGTCCTTAATGCCCACGGGCACGCCGTGCAGCGGCCCAATCGGCTTGCCCTCACGGCGATCTTGGTCGCGCACGCGCGCCTGAGTAAGTGCGTGCTCGGGGTCAAGGAATTGCCAGGCCTGGATCGTTTCTTCGATCTCGCGCACGCGCGCCAAACACGCCTCGACCAGCTGCTCGGAGCTGATTACGCCGTCACGTACCGAGCGTGCCGCATCACTTGCATTTAGCCAATTGAGTCGAAAGGCATCCATATGGTGCTTACTTGCCGTAGATGAGGTCCGGCAGCCAGAACAGCAGTTGCGGGAACACGTACACGCAAACCATGGTCACAAATACCAGGCCGAGGAACGGGAAGCAGCCCTTGAAGATGGTC
>Ga0224512_10005007_pt1 | contig 11040 bp, 11 predicted proteins | sample SF_May12_sed_USG_4_FD_169103 | JGI IMG/M metagenome (GOLD analysis project Ga0224512, IMG submission 169103) | Sediment microbial communities from San Francisco Bay, California, United States - SF_May12_sed_USGS_13 | ecosystem: Environmental > Aquatic > Marine > Sediment | place: USA...
GAAGAAGCCCGAAGGGTTGGGGGTGGCGCCCAGCGCGACCACGCCGTTGGAGCCGACGTAGATCTCCCCCCAGGCGGTGCCGTAGAAGGGGAACGTGAACGCCAGCGCGCGCACGCGAAAGTCGTCGTCGCCCAGAGCGAGGTTCTCGTGCGTCAAGAAGGAAACGTCCAGCACGTGGGGGACAGTGGTCACGTCGTAGCCGCCGGCGACGTTGGGCGTGAAACGAAATGTCGTCGTCTGCGTGTCGAAGGTGTTGGTGCCCGAGAAGAGCAGCGACCCGTCGTCCTCCACCACCCACACGTCGTCATAGGTATAGGAAACCGCCGGCAACGCGACCGCCCGGCCGCTCGCGATGGCGCGCTGCCGCGCCACGGTCTTGCTGTAGTGGTAGAGGGCGGCCAGCTGGCCGCCCTTGGTGGTGCCGCAGTTGAATGCCCCCGTCTCGGGAGAAACCAGGGGCGGGTCTGCCTCTGTGGCTGGCCTGCCGGGCACGCCTCGCGCGGTGGCGCTCGGCGCGGCGGCGCAGCACAAGAGGAGGGTGGCAAGCGCGAGCGTGGCGAGTCGGTCCGGGGTCGTCATGTGGCAATCCGTATGGTGCTCGGCGGACGATGGGGAAGGAGCCCCGTGAGGCTCGTGTCGCACCGCACTGTAAGATAGGGACTGGCGGCGCGGCGGGCAAGCGCGTTGACCGTCACTCAGCGGCCCCGAAGAGCTGCTCGCGCACGTCGCGGGCCTGGGCCAGGTGCCGCTCCTGGTGCCCAGCCAACATCTCCAGCCACAGCCCCAGGCTCAGGCGCACCCAGCGCGCGGCCGGCGAGGTGACCTTGATGCGCGCGAGGTTCAGGCCGCCCGCCGCTTCCACGCGCTCGACCAGGTTGTCCTGGAGCGTCTTGAAATCGGCCAGAACGCGCTCGATGGCCAGCACGCGGCGGGGCGCGTAGACCGAGAAGGTGCGGTAGCGCCGGCGCCGCGCGCGCGGCTCGCCCGAAGCGCTGCGCACGAACCAGGCGCCGAGTCGCCCGTAGCGAAACGGCCCGCTCGCGTAGCGCCCCTCGCGGTGCGCGCGCTCGATAGCGGGGTCGATGGCGCGGATCAGCTTTTCGCCCACCACGTTGAGATGGTCGATGCACTCGGCGATCGACCAGCGCCCGGGCGCCGGGCGCTCGCTGCACTGCTCGTCGGAGAGCCCTCCGGCGATGGCTCGCGCCTCGGGCGCGGCGGCGCGCATCCGCTCTCGAATCGCGCGCAGCTCGGGTGAGAGGATGCCCCGGGCAGGACGACTGTTCATGGGCCGGAGTATGCCCGAAGTCCCCGCGCGCATTCAACGAGATGCTGCCGCCGGCGTCACGTTCGAGGCCCGCGACCTGCCGTCATGGACCTACTTGCAGTTCCGGCGGGGGGTTGCCGTCCTCTCCCACTGCATACTCTCCCCCGTTCGCGAGCGTCTCGTCCCGAATCCAGACGGCATAGTACCGGGGGTTCCTCCGGCGGCAGGCGCCCTCCTGGACCTTCAGCTTCAACGTCTCCCCGGGTCCGGCGATTCGGGCGGTCATATCGCGGGTAAGGTCATGCTGGTCGGGATCGTTCTCTAAGAGGTCCACGGCCGGAAACTGGAAGTGCGCCGTAACCGCATCTCCCTTCTTTCCATGCAGCGTCCACTCCACCGAGTCGATCCCCCGGTTGAGCTTTCCCTTCGGTTTCTCTATCATCCATCTCCCCTCGACCTTCCGGATGCCGATCCTCCACGTTTTCGGCACTCCTTGCGCTTCGGCCATGCTGAACCTCCTTATGTTCGTCGGCCTAGCAACTGCTCGAACCCATTATCCTCCCGTAGCTCGCGCAACCACGGGTCGCGCTCCACGTCGGATCGGGAATAGCCGCTCTCGAGAGCCTTCCCGATCCACTCGAGGGCCTTGTCGCGCTCCCCGACCTGCTCGTAGGTGTGACCGGCGAAGTACATGACCCGCGGGTTTTCCGGCGCGATCTCCAGCGCCTGGTCGATGAGCGACAACGCCCATTCGTTTTCACCGAGCACCGCGTAGTAAGCAGCCAGACTGCTCAACACATGGGGGTCGTGGGGAGTGACCTTCCTCTGTTGCTCCGCCATCACTGCCGCTTGCCGGAAGGTCTCCATCGCCTCCTCTCGTTTCCCCGGCACCCAGAAATATGCGTTGGCGAGGTTGGCCCAGGTCATGTAGCTGATGTCGTTGAGCTTGAGCGCCTCCTCGCACATTACTGCCGCTTGCGCGTAGCTTCCCTCCATGTAGTACAAAACACCCAGATTCGAGTACGCTCTGAAGTTTGGCTCGGCAGCGAGCGAGCGCTCGAACATCTCGCCCGCCTTCTGCAACTGCTCGAGACCCCAGTGAGCCACGCCTAGGTTGTTGTAACCGAAGCTATTGTCCGGGGTCAGCTCGATCACCTTCTGAAACTGGGGGACCGCCCTTTCATAGTCGCCCCGCCCGTAGTAGAAGAGTCCGAGCTCGTTGTATCCCCCCCAGTAGTCGCGCTTCATGTCGATGGCCCTCCGATAGGTCGACTCGGCTTCGTCTGGCCTTCCCATATCGGCGTAGGTAGCAGCCAGCCCGCGGTAAGCCGCAGCGCTCGTCGGCTCCAGCGCGAGGGCCCGCTCGAATTCGGAGATCGCACTCTCCGGCTGCCCCGTCCCGCTCCGTATCATCCCCAACGTGATGTGCGCCGGCGCCAGCAGGTTGTTCAACTCCACGGCGCGCTGTCCGTTCGCTAACGCGTGTTCGATCCACCGGGGATCCATCGTGATTTTGTACTTTCGCCAGTAGGCCTCTCCCAGACCCGCGTGGGCCAGCGCGTAGAGGGAATCCAGGGCGATGGCGCTTTCGAACGACGCGATCGCACGGTCGAGATTGTCCTTGCTCTCGTATCGGCGGACGTATCCCAGCCCCTGCAGGTAGAAATCGTAGGCCGCGGACACGGCGGTGCCTCCCGCCGTGAGCACGCGCTCGTGCTGCGGGAGCAGATTGACGTTCAGCATTCCCGCCACTTTGGTCACCGTCTCGTCCTGGAGAATGGCGACCCTGGCCATGAGATCGTCGATCATCGCCGCGTCCAGCTGGCGGGGCGTCTCCCCGTGGACGGGGTCGATCAGATTCAGGGTCACGCGGAAGCGGTCGCTGAGACGTTGCACGGCCCCTGTTACCACGAGATTGACGCCGAGGACCCTTCTGGCCTCGCTCGGGCTGTTGACCCCCCTTTGGCGCACCTCGCTGGCGGGAACGACCTATAGCGATCCATGAAACTGCTCGAGCTGGGTCAGCTGTGTGGAAAGCGTCTCCATCAGTCCATCGCAGAAAGCCTGATTCATGGGGTCTTGCCCCACGTTTTCGAAGGGCAGGACGGCCAGATGCAAACCGTCGGGGGCGCGGTTGAAGAGCCGCTCCACCGCCTGTCTCGACTCGGGGTTGAGTGCGACGACCGCCGCAGCGGCGGCGACGATCGTCGATACGGCGGCCAGCCTCAGATAATGGCGGCGGTGCTTGGCCCATACCGGCTTTGCACCCTCGGCCACACTGAACAGGTCTTCTCGCAGCTCCGAGGCGGTCTGGTACCGGTTCGCGACGTCTTTTTGCAGAGCCTTGTCGATGATCCGGTGCAACTGCGCAGGAACGTCAGGGCGGATGTCTGTCACCGGCTTGGGGTCGGTGTGTAGAATCTGGTACATCACCGCCGCCTCGTGATCCGATTCGAACGCAGCCCGGTTGGTCAGGAGCTCGTACAAAACCGCGCCCAGCGAGAATATGTCAGACCTTGCATCCACCTCGTTCCCCGTGGCCTGCTCCGGCGACATGTAGACGAACGTTCCCACGGTCATCTCCGTTCGCGTGATCTTCGTCGAGCCCCGGAGCTTGGCCAGGCCAAAATCCATGATCTTCACGTCGCCCTCTCGGGTCACCATGATGTTCGCCGGTTTGATATCGCGATGGACGATGCCGTGGTCGTGCGCCCTGGCTAGCCCTTCGGCGACCTGCCCCACGATGTGCATGGCCTCACTCACCGGCAACGGCCCGCGCCCCACCGTCCTGTCCAGGGTCTCTCCGTCGTAGCAGGCCATACAGATGAAGAGCTGACCGTCCGGGGTCTCGTCGATCTCGTGGATGGCGCATATGTTCGGGTGATCGAGGGCGGAAGCCGCTTGAGCCTCGCGCACAAAACGGCGTTTGGCCTGCTCGTCCCGTGTCAGTTCGGGAGGGAGAAACTTGAGGGCGACGAATCGCTTGAGACGGACGTCCTCGGCCTTGTAAACGATCCCCATTCCGCCACCCCCGAGCTTTTCCAGAACCCGGTAATGGGAGATCGTTCGGCCGGCTGCGATGTCCATCGTCGAGGCACCTCGACTGTGGAGAGCGCCGAGGATGATGCTGCGGGGCGAAATGGACGCTTCACCCCCGAGGGATGCGGTGGCTCTCATCCACGGCGCATTGTTGACTCTACATTATAGCAAGAGAATAGGTTACGTCAATCGCCGTTTCCGAAGGTTGTCCGTGCCTGGAAAGACAAGCGCTCCCCCCGGGGGGGGAGCGCTTGCTGGCTGCGCGGAGTATGCTGGCAACCCTAGCGAACGTCCAGCGAGACGCTGCCCCCCATCGAGCGCACCGCGATGGTGGGGCCGCCCTTTCCGATCGTGCCGGCGAAGTGGTGCTCGCTCAAGTCGCCCTTGACCGACGCGTTCGAGACGGACACGCGCTCGGCCTTCAGATCCAGCGTCACGCCGGCGTCGGACGGGATGACGATGGTCACGTCGCCGTCGGAGGCGCGCACGTCCACCGCCGCGGCCTTGGCCAGCACCAGGCGAATGTCCCCGTCCGATGTGCGCGCCTTGACGGCGCCCTCCACCGCACTCAGGCGAACGTCGCCGTCGGACGACTTCACCTCGATCTCCCGGGCCACGACGCGCTCCGCGGTGATGTCACCGTCGCTCGTGCGCATGGAGAGCGTCTCGACTTCGACGTCGCGTATGCCGAGGTCGCCGTCGGAGGTGCCGATCTCCGCGCGGTCGGCCCGGATGTCCTCGCCGGTGACGTCGCCGTCGCTCGTGTGCAGCGCCACCGAGGGTCCGCTGAGCCCGGCGACATCGATGTCGCCGTCCTGCGTGGACAGGGAAATGTCGCCCGCGATGGCCTCCGCGCGAATGTCGCCGTCGCCCGTGCGCGCGCGCAGCACGCCGCCGTCCGGCACCGAGACGACCACGATCACCCGCATGCCGCCGTGGTCGTTCCAGAATCCCCCGTCGCGCCAGCTCGGCCCGGGCGCCTCGATTCGCAGCGCGTCCTTCTCCAGCTTCGCGCTGAAGCGCATCTTCTCGAAGTACTCGCGCGCCTTCTCGGGTTTGCGCGCGCGAACGTAGACTTCCACGGCCGACTCGCGCCCCGCCGCGCGCACCAGCTCGAGATCCGCGTCGCCCAGTTTCACCGCGATCTCGCCGCCTTTGGGGAGTCTGAAAGTCTCGGCGAACATCTGCTCGCCGGGGTCGCCGACGCGCTTCCACGAATCCGCCAGCGCCACGGTGCCCAGCGCGAGCACCGCCAGGCACGCCGAAGCGCCCAATCGGGAACGGGTTCTCATGAGTCCTCCTTCGCCGCTCATCCGCGCACGATGTGCACGCCGCCGTTGGTCGTGCGCACGCGCAAGGTCGCGCCGCCGTCGCCCAGGCGGGCGCGTAAGTTCTTGCTCAGGCTTCCCTGCACCGTCACGGGGAACTCCACTTCGATCCCGCCATTGACCGTGCTGGTCTCCAGCTCTGCGGAGTAAGACTCCGGCACCTCCAGCGTGACGCCGCCGTTGGTGGTCTGCACGTCGAGTCCAGCGCCGTCCCAGCGCTTCCCGTGCAGCTCGACGGCGAGCCCGCCGTTGGTGGTGCGCCCGCGCACGTCGCCTCCGAGGCGCGAGAGGTGCAGTCCGCCGTTGGTGGCCTCGACGCGGATCTCTCCCGTGACGTCCGCCACCCGGATGCCGCCATTGGTCGCTTCCAAATCGAGGTTGGACTTGCGCGGGACCATGAGCTCATAGCTCACCGACCACCCGCGGTGCCGGCCACTGTAGTCCGGACCGGCGGCGTGGATCACGTTGTCGGTCTGGATCTCGATCTCCCGGCCGATCTTCTCGGCCTCGTCGTCGTCGCGCGTCCACACCTGTACCTTGGCGCGCACGCGGATCTCGTCGCGGTCCCAGCCCTCCACGCGCACACCTCCGTTGGACAGCCCGTCGACGCGAATGACCTCGCGCCCGGCCGGGATCGTGATCTCTCGCACTTCGCAGAAGTCGGCCTCGTGCCCGCCCTCGCGGCACCAGCGGTCGTCGTCTCGGACACGCCACTCGGCGGGGTTCGCCGCCGCGGCCACCGCCGCTAAGGCGATACCGGCGAGCAGGATAGCGGCCGTGCGGCCATACGTACGCATGGGGGGTCTCCTTTCGGCTATACCCATAGGACGCGCGGCGCCGCGCCGAGGTTTCAAACGGAAGGCAGTTCTTGGACGGCCGGTGGGCTGACCGGCCATGGGTTGGCGCGGGCCGGGCGGCCGCTTCCGCGGGGGAAACGGCCGCCCGCCGGAGGCCCTACCGCAGGGGACCGATGGGCAGGGGCGGATCCGGGATGCTCGCCGCATAAGAGGCGTTGATCACCCGGATGAACTCCCGCGCCACCGTCCAGTGCCCGAGGGCGGAGGGGTGCAACCCGTCGACGCTGAACAGCCCGCCGCTGATGTAGTCCGTGGTGTAGGTCTCGCCGCGGATCTCGACCCCGCTGGCCGCCAGCGCGTTGAACTTCGCGAACGCGTCGACCACCGGGATGCCGCGGTTCGTGCAGATGCTGTCGATCACCGTGTTGAAAGCGCCGATCCGCGCACGGATGTTCCCCAGCTCGGTGGGGTCGATCACCACCGCGTCGGGCAGCGGGTTCCCGGTGCCGCCGGCCACCACGGGCACGCCGATGCCCTGGGCAAGGAGCGTGGCCGCGGGCAGCGTGAGGAGTGTCCCCGACGGCAATGGCCCCGATCCTCCCTGGAACTCACCCAGGAGCGGCACCGGGTTGCCCCCGATGAGGATCGGCTGGCGCGTCACCGGGTCGACGAGGATCCTGGGAATCGTCGTGAAGAACGGTATCGTCACGATGTCGGGGATGTTGGCCGCCACCATCGCGCCCGCCGCGGCGCGCAGCGCATCGATTGCGGTGCGGTAGTCCGACTCGAACGACGCCACCGGCGTCATCGCGAGGTCGGTGCCCGCCTGCGCGGACAGGTAGACGTCACTCATGCCCATCCATGCCGCCAGGAACGTCGGCTGTGCGCCCGCCGCCTGCCCGACGGCGCTGGTACCGAAGGCGGGGTTGCGCAGCACGATCTGGTAGAACGGATTGGGATCGGGGGCCGGACTCTTGGAGAGCAGGTCGTTCACCCGCGCCGAGGGGATGCCGAGGTTGTTGTAGGCGGCCGGGTGCGTCGAGTTGGTGGGCGCCCCCACGCCCGCCAGCGTGTCGAGCGCGAGCGGCACGTAGCTGGCCACGAACATGAGGGGCGGGATGCCCGGCTCGAAGATGAGCGGCATCGCGAAACTGGGCGCGCGTACGGCCTGCGCCAGGAGGGCGGCGTAGCTCGCCTGCTGGAAGCCCGCGACGAGGCCGCCGTTCTGGATGCCGGCGGTGTAGCTGTCGCCGATCACGTAGAACTTGTTGAAATTCGCGCTGCCCGTTCCGCAGCTACACGGCGAGATCGGGTCCACCGACGTGCATCCCGATACGGCGAAGAGCGCGGCGAATACGATCGTTGTGATCCATGTGCGCATCTTTCTCACCTCCCGCTAGAAGCGGTACCCGACGTTGAGGCCCAGGAGCGTTCCGTACGATGCATAGGTCCCGTTGTACGCGTCGAGGCTCTCGCCCTGCGTGCTGCGCTCCTCGGCGAGGAGCACCAGGCCGAACAGGTCCGCCGTCCAGGCACCGGTGTGCAGGCCGGCGCCGGCCGCGAAGCCGTGGCGGTCGGGATCGGCCAGGATGGGGCTCATCGCCTTGCGCGGCTGCGGGGTCTCGTCCCAGTAATAGCCCACGCGCAGGTCCCAGCGCTCGGCCAGGGCGTACTCGAGCCCGACGCGCACGTTGAGCGTGTTCTCGTAGTCCTGGACGCGGTCGGTGTTGAGCGACTTGTCCTCGAAACGGAACGGGAGCTTCTCGAACTGGCTCCAGCCGAAGAGGATGACGTCCGCCTCGAAGACCCAGCGCTCCACGCCTGTGTACGCGCCGGCCAGCGAGAGCACCCACGGCAGATCGATCCACGTCGACCCCGTCTGGTCGTCCGGGAACTCCGCGGCCACCACCTGGTCGAAGGCCGCGTCGCCGGTGGAGCGCTGCGTGAAGTCGGCGTGCCCTTCGATCTCGGCCGTCGCCTGGCTGCGGAAGGAGGCGCCCAGGGAGACGTCTTCGTGGGCCTGCACGAGCAGCCCCGCGTTGAAGCCGAAGTTCAGCCCGTCGCTTCCCTCCAGGTTGAGCGTGCCCACGTCGAGATAGCCCGATCCGTTGGGATCCCACTGCTGGATGTAGCGGTGCAGCTCGACGGTCGAGTAGATCATCTGCGCCCCGACGCCGACCGCGACGCGCGCGTGCGGCCGCCACGCAATAGTGGGCACGAAGTAGAAGGTCTCGAGGTTGACCTTGTTGGCGATGTGCCGGCCCGTGAACTGGTCGGGGTCCTTCCAGTCCTGTCCCAGGCCGAACGCGTTGTACACGCCGAGTCCCACGCCCAGCCCCTCGCGGAGCTGGTGGGTGACGTACGCGTTGATGGGCGGGAAGAAGAGGGTGCCCGTCTCCTCCTTGACGCCGAAGCCGGGGTCGGGATCGACGCCGGCGAACTCGGTGCCCGTGAAGATGGTCGCTACGCCCGCATAGACCTGCGTCCCCTCGAGGTCGGCCAGGCCGGCGGAGTTGAAGAAGATGGCGGATGGGTCGTTTGCCTGCGCCGCGAAGGCGCCCCCCATGCCGAGGGCCTTGGCGCCGCCCTCGAAGATGGAGAACCCGGCCGCGAGTCCCGCCCGGGGCAGCAAGACGATCGCGACGGCGAGCACGAAGACGCGCAAGGCACGCGCACGTACTTCCATGTCCAATCCCCCTTTGCGTTGGGAGCGAGCGGTGTTCGGTAGCGGGCAGGAGTATACCAGCGCCCGGGCGAGCCCCCAAGACGAAACGGAGTACGAAGTCGGCAGATCCGCCTTGCCCGCAGCCCGCTCACTGCTATGATCGGGCGGGCCTCTCGGCCTGGAGGAACGATATGAGACCAAGCGATTTTGCAAGGGTGCGCCTGGCGTTGGCGGTCCTCGTGCTAGCCGGCGCGCTGGCCGCGGGCCTCGCCGTGGCGCAGGAGACCGTCGAGGAGCCGTCGACCAAGAAGCGCTTCCCGGCGACCGTGACCCTCGCGGACGGCGAGGAGACCTTCTCGCTGCCCCTGACGGGCACGGCCGTGCGCAAGAAGTTCATCGTCAAGGTGTACGCGGTCGCCCACCACATGGCCGGCGGGCCCTTCGCCAGCGAAGACGAAGCACTCGTCGCCGCGCTCGCCGGCGGGACGCCGCGGCAGCTCACGCTCCACTTCGCCCGCGGCGTGGGGGCGGACAAGATCCAGGGGGCGTTCCGCGAAGGATTCGAGAAGAACGCGTCGGTCGAGGAAGGCGAGCTCATTCGCGACGCGGTCGAGCAGTTCGCGGGGTACTTCGACGGCGACGTCGCCGAGGACGAGCAGTACGTGCTGCGCTGGATGCCGGGCGGCACGGTGACGACGGTGGTCGCGGGCGAGGAAAAACCGGCGATCGAGAACGAGGCCTTCGCGCGCGTGCTCTGGCGGATCTGGCTGGGCGAGAAGGCGATCGTCGACCGCAAGAAGCTGGTGCGCCTGGCGGTGGCGGAAGACGCCGAATAGGCGGGTTCGTCACGCGGGGGGTTCCGGCTCGCGCACCGGGCTATCCAGAGGCGCGAGCTCCACGATCGTGGCGCCCCATTCGCCACCACCGATTCCGCCCAGCGTGAAGCGGATCACGTGCGGCAGCCGGCGCAGGATCGCGTGCACGGTCTCGCGCAAGGCGCCCGTTCCCTTGCCGTGCACGATGCGTACTTGGAGAATGCCGCGCGCGCGGCATTCGGCGAGGTACTCGGGGACGAGGTCCTTGACCTCGCGCGGGTGGAAGGCGTGGAGGTCGAGCGTCCCGTCGATGGGAAGCTCGACCGCCCCGTTCTCGTCGAAGCCGTTATCGCCCATCCTTCACCAGGTCCCGGCGTAGGCGAGCGCGTACGGAGCGGCGAGCTGCGCGAGGTAGCCGTACTGCAGAGCGGCGAGCTGCCGGATGTGCAGGTAGTCGTGCGCCAGCCAGCTCGCGAGCAGGTCCCCGGCCGTCAGGCGTCCGAACTGGGGGTGCTCGTAGGCAGCCGACCAGTCCGGCTTCTCCAGTCCGCCCAGCCAGGCGATCGACTTCTCGCGCTCCCGGTGGAAGAGCGAGCGCATCTCGACAATGTCCTGCTCCGCGTAGCCGTGCTCCGCGACCCACCCTTCCGGATCGTTCGGCGGCCAGGCCTCGCCGCCACGGTGCAGCGTGTAATCCAGCCGCGTACGGAAATCGAACCGCTCCTCGTCGTAGAGATGGCAGATCACGTCGAGCATGGACCACTTCTCCGGCGACGGCCTCCAGCACGCCTGCGTGATGTCGATGTGCTTGACGAAACGATCGATGGCGACGGCGTTGGCCGCGAACCGCGTGGTGACGTAGGCCAGGTTCATGTCGTCCCTCCTCCTTAGATACGGGCCTGGTACGTGTAGAGGTCGTGGTAGCGCCCGGCGGCGGCGATCAGCGCTTCGTGGCGCCCGCGCTCGACCACCCTGCCGGCTTCGACGACGAGGATCTGATGGGCGCGGCGGATCGTGCTCAGACGATGGGCGATGACGAAGACCGTTCGCCCCCGCATGAGACCGGCGAGACTCTCCTGGATGAAGGCCTCGCTCTCGGTGTCGAGGCTCGACGTGGCCTCGTCGAGGA
>Ga0224512_10005008_pt1 | contig 11038 bp, 10 predicted proteins | sample SF_May12_sed_USG_4_FD_169103 | JGI IMG/M metagenome (GOLD analysis project Ga0224512, IMG submission 169103) | Sediment microbial communities from San Francisco Bay, California, United States - SF_May12_sed_USGS_13 | ecosystem: Environmental > Aquatic > Marine > Sediment | place: USA...
TCGGCGTGCCGATGAGCGCGAACATGCGGCTCGGCGTGTATGTCGCCTGGCACAACGCCACCGGCGCCCCGATCGAGAATGCGTATCTCAAGATCGCTCTCTTGTGGTCTCCCAAGAATCTCATGCCCCAACCGGTGAGCAGCCTCCCCATCTACATGGACGTGAATCTGGAGGTCGGTGGTACCAACACCTTCGACATCCCGGCGGGTCGATCCGAGAAGAGCTACGAGTTCAGCGTCCCGGTCGGCGGGCGCCTGCTCGGCATCAGCGGCCACCTGCACGACTACGGAGTTTTGGTCCGCCTCGAGGACGCCGAGACCGGCAAGGTCATCACCCAGGTCGACGGCGACCGCGCCCCCGATGGGAGCATCGCAGGAGTCGAACGGAAGCTGTTCGGAGTGCTCGGTCGCGGGCTTAAACTGCACGCGGGCAAGCGCTATAGGGTGGTCGGGGTCTACGACAACCCGACCGGCGAGACGATCCAACTCGGCGCGATGGCGGAGATCGTGGGGCTCTACGTGCCGGACGATTTCGATCTTTGGCCCGATCTCGATCCGAACGATCCAACGCTGCAGCGCGATCTGGCCTCACTCGCGGAGATGGGACGGCCGAAGGCTGAAATGGACCATATGGACCACATGGACCATGCCGCGCCCGGCGAACAAGCCAAGCCGGCCGCCGAGGAAGCCCACAAGGATCACGAAAAGAAGCCGGCCGCCGAGCACAAGCACTAGGGTCGGGCGGCCGGCATTGCTGCAGGCGGTTTGTTGGGCGCCCTCTCGATCCGAGAGGGCGCTTGGCTTTCCGGCTCTCTAGTACTCCACCACCCGCCGGGCGCCGATCCAGCGCTCCCACCACCAGCGCCCGTACGGATCGTCGCTGGCGAGCCGGCTCAGTTGTACACCGTTGCTCGCACTATGGATGAACTGCCCGTCGCCGACGTACAACCCGACGTGGGTCACGGGGCCTTCCCGGTCGCTGAAGGTCAAAATGTCGCCCGGGAAGAGCGCCTCGACAGCTCGTGCCACCGGTTGGCCGACGCGGGCCTGATCGGCGCTCCGCCTTGGCAAGGAAATCCCGTGAGTGCCGTAGGCATACTGGATGAGACCCGAGCAATCGAACCCTCCCCTACCCGTGCCCCCCCACTTGTACGGCGTGCCCATCGCGTCGGTCGCCGTCTGCACTACCGCCTCCAGCACCCGTGGCATCTCCTCCGGAGGGGTGAAGGCCCCCGGCTCGGCACCGGGCGCCGAAGTGGCAGATGCACCGTCCCCTGAGACTGGGAACACTGGGCGGCTGGACGGCCGAGGTTCCTTCCCGCCGCGACCGCCGCCGCCCCACCGCACGCCAAGCCGGACACCCAGTTCGACCCCGGAACGCGAGCCCGGCGTGAGGTTCCGCCAGCGACCCTCCAGTCCCGCGGTGAGAAACGGAAGCGGGAAGACCTCGTAGCCCAGCCCGGCTGACCAGCTGGCCCAGAGATCATCTGCCTCACCGGTCCCGACGCCGCCGGTAAGTCCAGCTACAGCATAGGGTCCGGCCACACCACCTCGAAACAACGTGAGGTCTGTTCCCAGTCCCCAGAGCCGCTGGTCCAGCTGGCCCCGGTCGCGGATCAGGGCCCCGAGCAATCCGTATCCCAAAGGCCCCGTGAGCGTGCCGGACAGGACCAGGCGATAGCTCGACCAGTCGGGATCCTCGAGCAGTCGGGCGGCCTCGAACGCAATGCCTTGTGCTCGCACCACTCCGGGCCACATGACGAGAGCGGCAGCCAGGGCGAGGAGTCGAAGGCGGTGCATTCCGGTCACTCGACTCGCCGTGGCTCACCAGTCCGGAGGTTCACATCGTAGGTGTTCCCGGGGCGGCAGTTGAGCCAGATATGGGCGCGGACGGTCGAGTCATTCAGCAGGACGGGAATCTGCCCGGTGTAGAGGAGCGGGACGGGAGTGCGCTGCCCGTCCCGTCGGATTTCCATCACCCGCTCGATGCACGGGGCGCCGTCCGCGCCCGTTCCCACCCGCGAATCGGTGAACCACACTTCGATCCCCTGCGAAGTGCGGACGGCCAGGCTGTCAGCCAGCTCATTCGGTTGGTCCTGGGATTCTGCGGACTCAGTACCTGGGCGTCCCCGCGGGGGGCCGCAGGACAATCCCAGAGCCATCGCGCTGCATACCGTGAACCGCACCAGCGTGCTGGAAGACCGCAATTCACTCCTCCCCGATCAGGTCCGACGTGTCAGGTGTCGCATCTTCGGCGACGTGGAGCACGCGCTGGAGTTCCGGTGATCGCCTGAGCAGGCGGAGCCACAAGATGAGTCCGCCGAAGCCAACAGCCGCCGCCGTGAGCACGGTCAGGACGATCCCGATTCTCGGATTGTTGAAGGGGGTGCTCAGGAAGGCGCCGAGCATCCCCCCAACGTGGGCGCCCGCCCACGCCACAAATGGGGTCAGCAACCAGCCGAGGATCCGAGCAACGAGGCGCACCAGGCGCATGGCCTACGCGCGCCGCCGCCCGATCGCTGAAAAGAGTGCGGCGAGCGCGAGTCCGGGAAGGAAGGCGATGGCAAAGGTCGGGAGCGACCACTGGGCACCGGGAAAGCCGACCAACACCGCCACGACACCCACGATCATGGTCAGTCCCAGGGCGGAGATCATCAGACCGACGACCGAGGGTTGCCGGCCCTTGACACTTTGATTGGCCAGCACCGTCGCCCCCATCCAGGACAAGAAGGTGCCCGCCATCCACCACACCGGGTGGTACCACCAATTGCTGCCGCCGCCGATCTCGAGCCATCGATTGGAATACGTACCGATCCACTGCAGCACGGCGACGTCCGCGATCATGAAGACGACGGTAGCCCCGAGGCCGATGCCGGCGGCGCCTGCGATGCCTTCAGTGTGTCGGGCCTTGGTCCAAATACCAGGTAGGGCGCTGGTCGCGGTGAGGCCGACCAGGACGATGAGAGCGAGGAGCGCGGTCTCGGCCGAGCCATCGAGAAACCGCGACACCAGCGAGAAAGCGAGCACCAGGATCGCCTGGATAACGCCCAGTTTGATGGACCCGCGGAGAATCAAGGGAACGTCGGTCTGGTCGAAGTTCCGTTCGTATTCCACCGCTCCACTCATGCCGGCTCCTGGAGAGAAGTGCCGAAGTATAGTGCCCACGCCGAGGGCGGGCCAAGCTGTCTCAGCGTGGCGTGTGGCGCCGACATCGCCTACCACACCAGCCCGAGAAACGATGCCGCGATACGGAGCCCGATCAGGGTGAGGGCCGGCTCCACCGACTCGATGTTCTGGGTCAGCGGCGCCACGGTACGTGCGATGCCCCCCGTGGCCACGATCTTCGGGCTACTCGAGCCTGGCCACTCGGCGCGAATGCGTACGATCATGCCGTCGACTGCGTCGGCTGCGCCGAACAACACACCGGCCTGAATGCAGTCTTCCGTGCGCCGCCCGATGACCATCGTGGGCGGCTCGAGTTCGGTGGCCGGCAGCTTCGCGGCCTGGCGCGTCAGCTGATCGGCTGATGTCCGGAGGCCTGGCATGATGGCGCCGCCGATAAAACGGCCGTCGCACACACAATCGAACGTGGTCGCCGTCCCGAAATCGACCACAACGGCATCGCGCCCGAGGCGCTCGATGGCCGCCAGGGCGTTGACGATTCGGTCCGCCCCCACGCTGAGGGGCTCATCGACGTCCAGCTCGAGCGGGAGCTTCGACCGCGGCGTCACTGAGACCACCTGGGCGCCCGTGGTCAGCTCGAGTCCTTCCACCACACTTCGGGTAACCCCCGGCGCCACCGAGGCCAGGCACACGGCCTTGATCTCGTTGGGCGAATGGCCGGAGTGAATCAGGAACCCACCGAAGGCGGCTCCCCACTCGTCGGGCGTGCGATCGGGCCCCGTGGTCATGCGCCATTGGCGCAGCAACCGGGTCCCGGAAAAGAGACCGGCCGTGATCTCCGTGTTGCCGATATCGACGGTGAGCAGCATAACGAGAATTCTAGGAGCTACCGGGCTTCGGCGTAAGCCGCGCCGCTCGAGAAACCGGTCGAGCGCCCGATGGTTCGACCGCCACCGACCCGCTCGAGACCGACACGATCGCGCCTCGAGGGTCGGTCACCAGGAGAGCGCCGGACCGATCGATGCCCGACCCGACACCACCGGACACGGGGTCCTGAATCCGCCTGCCACAAAGCCAGTCACGCCGCTCGAGCCGCGCCAGGTCGGCTGGTGACAGCTCGCGGTCGAGCGGGAGGCGGCACAGCGCTGTCACGACGGGCCGAGCCAGATCGTTCGGCGTCAGTTTCCGCTGGCCCAGATGGTCGCTCACTGCACCGGCATCGGGCACCGATACCGGCGGATCGTTCGCGACATTGATCCCTACGCCGATCGCAGCCCACGCCGCCCGCTCGCCATGCCACCGGATCTCGCACAAAATCCCACCGATCTTGGCGGTGCCGATCATGAGGTCGTTGGGCCACTTGAGCATGACCTCCGGCACTCCGGCCGCTTCGAGCGCCTCGGCCACGGCCAGGCCGGCGCTCAGACTCAGCACCAGCGGAGGCGCGGATTCCGCCGTGGGGCGCCTGAGCACGCTGAGCCAGAGCCCACCCACGGGTGATTGCCAATGCCGGCCCCGGCTGCCGCGCCCGGCTGTCTGTTCGCCTGCAACGACCGCGGTCCCGTCTGGCGCTCCCTCTTCCGCCAACCGGTGGATTTCGTCCTGCGTGGAGGCCACGCGCTGGAGGTTGATCAGCCGAGGCATCAGTGACCCAGCACGACGAACCAGATGAGCGTGAATGCGCCCGCGGCCAGACAATACGGGGCGAAGCGATGGAACACACCGCGCCGAAGGAGCGCGACCAGGAACCGGATCGCGAGGATGCCGGACACGAGCGCGCCCAGGAACGCCCACACATGACCGGGTCTGATCGTGCCGAGGTCCGCCCCGGCCCCTGCCAACTCCAGGACCCCACTGCCCGCAATCGCGATGACAGAGAGCAGGAACGAGAACTCGGCGGCCTCGTACGGACCGACCCGGCCCCAGAGTGCCGCACTGATGGTGCTCCCCGACCGCGAGATTCCCGGCAGGATGGCGACGGCCTGGGCAAGCCCGATCACCAGCGCATCGAGCGGGCGCACCGACGCACGGGTCGCGCGGGCCCGCACCCACCGCGTGCTCCACAACACCAGTGCCGTGACGAGGAAACTCACCCCGACGAGGCTATACGAGTGGAAATAGCGCTCGAAGAAATCGTGGAATACGAACCCGACGATTGCGGCCGGGACCGACCCCAGCGCCAACAACCCGGCAAAGCTCCAACTCGACCGGTCGCCCCGCGCCATTCCACTCAGCACATTCACGACCCTGCCCCGGTACACGATCACAACGGACGCCAGTGTCGCCACATGCAACAACACCTCGAACGCGACCCCGGGTGAGTGATAGCCGAGCAGTCCTTCGGCGACCACCAGGTGACCGGAGCTGGAAATCGGCAGGAACTCCGACAGGCCCTGGACCAGTCCGAGCAGGAGCCCTTCCCACCAAGACAACGTCATCCGAGCGCGTCGTGATACAGGGCCTCGTACATCGGCACGATGGTCTCGGCGGAGTAGCGGCCGGCTTTGGCGATCGCGGCGTCGCGCATGGCCTGATAGCGGGCCGGATCTCGCAGCAGCTCAACGGCTCGGCGTCCCATTGCCTCCACCGATCCGACCGGCTCGAGGATCCCGTTCTCCGCGTCATCGATGAGCTCGGGTAATCCGCCCGCCCGGGTGCTCACCACCGGCGCGCCGCACGCCATCGCTTCGAGTGCCGCGAGCCCGAACGATTCCGATTGGGACGGGAGCAGGAAGAGATCACTCGCCTGGAGCAGGCTGATGACCGACTCGAGCCGCCCGAGGAATCGCACGTCCTGCTCCACACCGAGCGCCCGGGCTTCACCTTCGGCCAGTTCCCGGTCCGGCCCATCCCCGATCATGATCATGGTGGCCTTCATGTAGCGGTGGATGCGCGCGAAGACCCGGATGACGTCCTTGACCCGTTTGACCTCGCGGAAATTCGAGGCATGGCAGATGATCTTGTGGTCCGGTGGGGCTAATCCCTCCCGCGCCGACGACTCATTGGGGCGATACTCGGTGAGGTTGACGAAGTTGGGGATGACGCGGAGGTCGCACTGGACACAGCCGAACGCGCGATTGGTTTCATCCTTGAGGTACTCGGACACTGCGCTGACACGATCCGATTGCTCGATCGAAAATTTGGTGATGGCGTAGAAGCTCGACTCCTGACCCACCAGGGTGATGTCGGTCCCGTGCAGTGTCGTGATGACCTTGACGGGTACCTGGTCAGCCAACATCTCCCGCGCCAAATACGCCGTGGTGGCGTGGGGAATGGCATAGTGTACGTGGAGCACATCGAGTTTTTCCCGCAGGACCACCTCGTGCTGCTTCGACGCGAGCGCCAAGGTGTAGGGGAAGTATTCGAACAGTGGATAGCGATTGATACGCGTCTCGACCTCGTGCAGGTAGACCCGTTCGACATAGCCGCGGAGCCTGAAGGGCGAGGCATAGGTAATGAAATGGACCTCATGGCCCCGTTGCGCCAACTCGAGACCGAGCTCGGTGGCAACGGCGCCGGAACCGCCGTAGGTCGGATAGCAGGTTATCCCAATGCGCATGGTCGTCGTCGTGTTTGGGTGACCGGCGGCGCGTCGATCAGCGCTGCTCGGCGCGGGTCCACGCGTGGATGATCTGGTCGGCCACCACCGCCGGCGAGGGAGTCGCGTCCAGCACGAGCACCTCTCCCGCCAGCTGGTGCCTGAACCAGGTCTCCTGGCGCTTGGCATATTGCCGGGTGCTTGTGGCCACCGCCTCGGCAACGCTCTCACGGCTGCGGTTCCCGTGAAGATACTCAACCGCTTCCCGGATCCCGATGGCGTCGAGCCCGGGCGCCTTGGGCGAGAGTCCCTCGGCCAGCACCGCCGCCACTTCTTGAATCAGACCGCGCTCGACCATCTCCTGGGCCCGCCGCTCGATCCGCTGATGAAGCACCTGTCGCGGCACCGTGAGCACCACATACCAAGGATCGATCGCACCCCGGGTCTTGGCCGCGCGCTGCCAGAAGCTGAGCGGCCGTCCGGTCAGGAGCGCGATCTCGACCCCACGGCTCGCGCGCTGACGTCCACCACCCGAAAAGGTCGGGTCGAACCGGCTCGCGAATCGCACCAGCTCGCGGCTGTCGAGCGTCGCGGCCCAGGTGGCAACGGCCCTGCGGCGCGCGGCGTCGAGCGGCGGCTCGAGGAACAGACCGTCCGCAAGAGCGCGAATGTACAGTCCGGTTCCGCCGACCACCACCGGCATCCGGCCCCGAGCCCTGATTTCCTTGATCCACCGTGCCGCATCCGCGGCGAACCGGCCCGCGCTGTAGCGCTGGCCCGGGTCGACTTGATTCAAACCATGGTGGACCACGGCGGCGCACTGTTTGGGCGTGGGCTTCGCGGTCCCGATATCGAGCCGTCGGTAGATCTGGCGCGAGTCGGCCGAGATGATCTCGAGCGGCCATGATGCCGCGAGCGCCAACGCCACCGCCGTCTTCCCCACTGCCGTGGGGCCAACGATCACGGGGACCCTAGCGCCGGCCAAACCGACGCTCCAACTCCTCTTTGGGTAATTGCACGATGGTCGAGCGGCCGTGCACGTCGTGCGGCGGGAGCTCGGTCTCGAACAGCCGAAGGAGCAGCTGGCGCATCTCCCCATCGCCCAAGGACTGCCCCGCTTTGACCGCAGCCCGGCATGCGTAGGTGGCGGCGAATCGCTCCAGCTGGTTGGCCCACCCGCCGAATCGGCCGCGCGCAAGGTCCGCTACCATCTCCCGGAAACACTCGAGCGCGTCGAATCGGGGATGAGGCGCGGGAGTGGCGGTGATGATCACGCTCCGCCCACCGAACGCCTCGACCTCGTACCCGATCCGGGCCAAATGGTCGCGATGCACCTCCACGACCTCGAGTTCTTCGTCGGTCAGCTCCACTGTGATGGGAAGCAGGAGCCGCTGGGAGCTGGAATCGCTCCCGCTGAGGTGAGCCATGACGCTCTCGTAGAGCACCCGTTCGTGGGCGGAGTGTTGATCGACAATCACCATCCCATCGTGCGCTTCGTAGCAGATGTAGGTATCGAATAGCTGAAGAAGCGGGACCCCGAATCCGCCCTGCCCCGTCGGATCGCCAGCCGGCCCCGGCTCGCCTGATGAAGCGCCATCGCTCGTCGGCGCAAAGAGGCTCGCAGCATCCTCACCTCCCGCGCTCGCCATGCCCGGCATGGGCCGCCAGCTCCCGACCCGCGCCGCCGCGGCCGGCTCGCCGAGCGCCAGGTGAACGGCCTCTTCGACGGCACGCTCTACGCCGTACCGATCGCGGAAGCGGACCTCACGCTTAGCGGGGTGCACGTTGACATCGACTTCCTGGGAATCGGTAACGATCGACAAGCAAAGCGACGGCCGGTCTCCCGGATGGATGGCCGCGCGATATCCGGCCTCCGCCGCCCGGATGAGGAACGCATCCTTGAATGGCCGGCCATTGATGAGCAGGAGCGTTCGCCTGCCGCTCGGGCTCGCATCGGCCGGCCGCTGCGCGAAGCCCTCGACCTTGAAACGTCCCACGGCGTGCGCCAATGGAATGAGCGTGCCGGCCAGGTCCTGCCCCCATACCCCAATGAGTCGTTCCTCGAGCGTTTGGTCGGCCGGAACCTGGAGTCGGAGCCGTTCGTCGATGGTGAGTTCGAAGCCGATGGCCGGGTGGGCCAGTGCGAGTGTGGCAACAACATCGTGCGAGGCACGCGTTTCACTCGACACCGAACGCAGAAACTTTCGGCGGGCGGGCGTATTGTAAAACAGGCTCTGGACGGACACGGTGGTGCCGCGCTGGCGGGCGATCGGCTTCACCTGTTCGATCCGCCCGCCGGCCACGGTAATCTCGGTGCCCTCCGTATCGCCGTCCGACGTAGACAGCGAAAAGCGGGACACTGACGCGATCGAGGGAAGCGCCTCGCCGCGGAAACCGAGTGTGGGAACGCCGACCAGATCGGCCGCCGTGGTGATCTTGCTCGTGGCGTGGCGCTCGAGCGCGAGGATCGCATCTTCCCGGTGCATGCCCGAGCCGTCGTCGCGCACGGTAATCCGCTTCTTACCACCCTGCTCCAGCTCGACCGCAATGTGGCTCGCGCCGGCATCGATTGCATTCTCGACCAATTCCTTCACGACTGATGCCGGGCGTTCGACGACCTCCCCCGCCGCGATTTGATCGGCGACCGCATCCGGCAGGATCGCGATGGTACGGGGCATCAGCGCGGGGCCTCCTGGCCGAGCCTGACCATCTCCGCGTCCATGAGCCAGCCACGCCGATCGGACGGCGAGCGCACCAGCCACCATCCGCCGGTGCGGTTGGTCACCCGCACCACCGCCCCTTCGCTGACGTCGGTCAATTCGGGTGCTCGCTCGTGCGGTGCAACCCGGAGATGGGTGTTGAGCACGACGATGGCGATTGGCGCAGCTTCGCGATGGCTGATCCACGCGGCACCCGCGCCCAGCACGACCGCCGCTCCAAGTGCCACGGCCCAGCGTCTTGCCCACTCGGGTTTCAGCATCAGCCCGAGCCATCCGGCCAACCAGACCAGGGTGGCCAACAGCACCAGCTCCTGAGGGGTGACCGGTGGCACGCTGAGGAGGCCGGCCGAATCCCGGTCGGGCGGTGGCACCAACTCGAGGGCTCTGCGAATAGCGCCGTTCCTGGGGGCAAGCCGGAGCGCCGTGTTCCAGGCCCACGCGGCCCGCGCCTCCTGGCCCAGCCGGTAGTGCGCGGCGCCGAGGTTGTACCAGTTGGCTGGGCTCTCGGGGTCTCGCGCGACGCGCGCCTGAAAACCGTCGGCCGCGGCCTGGAGCGCGCCGGTCTGGTACAGCGTTTCGGGTGAGGGCCCCTGGCCGTTCAATGGAACATTCCCCAGCACGAGCAGCATGAAGGCGGCCGTTGCGCCTCGGTGCCAGCCGCGACGCGGCCCGCGGCCGCGCACCTCGCACACGAGCTCCTGCACCTCTCCTACGAGTGCCCGTGTCGCGGCACCGGTTCGGGCGGGTCCGTACCGCTCCTCCCGGAACCGGCGGCGGAGCGCGACCAGGCGGTCCGCGATGTCACCGGGTTCGCCGCTCATACGGAGGGCCTCGACCAGGGCGTGATCCTCACGGTCGTCCACGTCGGGAACCAGCTGCCGGAGCAGGCTGTGGAGTTCGGCTTCCACGACTTGCTCGCTCGATAGGGTCACGGCGGGCACCGATCGCCGGAGGCGATGCCATGGCACCTGCTTGGAAACGTAGACCGCAACCGGCAACAACCAGATGAGCACCATGAGCGGCACCGGTACGGCATTGCCGATCCGGGTCAGGAGTGGTGTCCCGCTCCGCCGCAAGAGCGGCGGTGGCAGCGCGCGGGTCGATACTCGGGTCGACGGCGGCGCCACCGCAATACGCGCGGCGGGCACCGTGGCCTCGCGGTAGGATCGACTACGCGTGTCGTAGTAGGAATAGGTCACCGCAGGCAGCACCATGGTCCCGGCCGAATCGGGAATCACCACGTAGCGGAATCGTTTCGATCCGGCGATGCGCCCGTCGATCGGCTGCACGCGCTCCTCGTTCTGATCCGGATACGACCGCACACCCGGAGGCCAGCGCACGGCCGGCTCGGACCAGAGCGACAGATTGCCCTCCCCTTCGAGCACCATGTCGACGGTCAGCGGCTCCCCGGCCCGACCGACCGACGGCGTCACCGTGCGGCCCAGCTCGAGCCCGCGCGCGACAGAGCCGGAGAAGTCGGCTGGTTGGCCGCGCTCGGGTAAGGGCAGCGCCGTGATGTTCGCCGGGTCGCTCGCGAGCGAGAGGCGCTCTTCCTGGCTGAAGAACTGGAGGGCCAGCGGCACGCTGTACCGCAGCATGGCCGGCTCGATCTCGTGGTCGCCGGGGGCCAGGGGAAAGACGACCTCGTGGGTGATGAA
>Ga0224512_10005009_pt1 | contig 11037 bp, 9 predicted proteins | sample SF_May12_sed_USG_4_FD_169103 | JGI IMG/M metagenome (GOLD analysis project Ga0224512, IMG submission 169103) | Sediment microbial communities from San Francisco Bay, California, United States - SF_May12_sed_USGS_13 | ecosystem: Environmental > Aquatic > Marine > Sediment | place: USA: California...
CTCGACGTGCTCGGTGGGCGTCGATCACATCGATCTCGCGGCGGCGAGCGCCCGCGGCATCCCCGTCGGGTACACGCCGGGCGTGCTGGTGGAGACGACCGCCGACCTGGCCTTCGGGCTGCTGCTGGCGGCATCCCGTCGGCTGGTCGAGGCCGACCGCTTCGTGAGGGAAGGCGGCTGGACCCCGGATCGCAGCTGGGATCCGGGGCTGCTGCTCGGCCGCGATCTGTGGGGCGCCACCCTCGGGGTGGTCGGCCTCGGAGCGATCGGCCAGGCCGTGGCCCGGCGCGGCCAGGGCTTCGGCATGCGGGTGCTCGGATGGACCCCCAGCCGGCGCCCGGTTCCGGGGGTCGAGCCCGTGGAGTTCGCCGCGCTGCTCGAGGCCGCAGACTTCGTCAGCCTTCACGTGGCGTTGGCCCCGGAGACCCGCAACCTGATCGACGCCCGCGCCCTGGCCCGCATGCGTCCCGGGGCCGTGCTCGTGAACGCAGCGCGCGGTGGTCCCGTCGACGAAGAGGCCCTGGCCGACGCGCTGCGCGGCGGGCGGCTGGCGGCTGCGGGTCTCGACGTCTTTGCCCACGAGCCGCTGGACCGGGATAGCCCGCTGCTCCGGGCGCCGAACCTGGTGCTGACGCCCCACATCGGCAGCGCGAGCGTCGCGACGCGGGCGCGGATGGCGGATCTGGCCGTGGACAACCTGCTGGCGGGGCTGGAACGGCGTCCGCTCCCGCACTGCGCGAACGCGGCCGCGTTGGGCTAGGAGGCCGGTCTTTTCGACTCGCGCGGCCTTCGGCCTTGCGGGCCGACGCGCAGCGAGCCGAAGGCGAGCGAAGGCCGGAGCGCGAGCGATGAGCGAGTGCGAGGCCCGGCTAAGGCCAGGAGCGCGCGCGGCTCAGCCGCAGCAGCGGGCCAGGAACTCTCGCGGGGCGACCACCCGGGCGCCGCGGTGACGGGCGCGACCGGCGACCTGGCGGTCCGCCGTCACCACCGCCAGCCGCGACGGGTCTGGCGTGGCTCGGACCCGTTCCACGAGCCAGTCGTCCGCCGAGGGTGCGAAGACCTCGTGGACCCCACTGGGCTCACCACCGCCCGGCGCCGGGTCCGGCGGACTGCCGGCGCGGGGTCCGTCGAACACGACCCAGATCTCGGCGGCTGAATCGTCGAAGCGGCGTGCCAGGGCGAGGAGATCCGCCCGTCGCGCGGCGCTCCACCAGTCCGCGCGATCGCGTCCGCGCAGAACGCCGGCGTGGAGCACGTTGAAGCCGTCGACGAGCCAGGTCGAGGCAGAAGGGGCCAACGAGGGCGGGCGGGGTTCCGGATCCACGAGCGGTCCAGGGTAGGCCGCGGGGACTTCCCGGGCCCGCGCGTCGACCGGCGCCCGGCTATCGATGGCCGCTCCGCTCTCGATGGCCGCCCAGAGGACGCCGAAGCCCACGTAGGCGGCCACGACGCACACGGCCTCCAGCACGCCGTCGCGTCCGCGGGTCTCGTGCCACCCGCTCGTGCTCCACGCCATGGCGGGGAATCTGGCGCGCGGTCGTGACGAATGCGGTCACGGGGCCCCGGGTTGCGGCACTCCGGGGCGTGACGTACCCAGGCTGAATGCCGGGCGCTACCGGCGGGGCGCGCTCCGTTCCGCTGGCTCTGATCCAGATGGCCTGCTCCGAGGATCCCGTGGCGAACCTCGAGCGGGCGCTGCTGCGGGTCGAGGAAGCCGCGCGCCGCGGGGCGCGGATCGTCTGCCTCCCGGAGCTGTTCCGGTCGCGCTACTTCCCGCAGCAGGAGGATCCCGCCCGCTTCGATCTCGCCGAGCCGGTCCCGGGCCCGACCACGGAGGCGCTGGCGAAGGTCGCCTCCGTCCACGAGATCGCGATCGTGGCGTCGCTCTTCGAGCAGCGCGCCGCGGGGATCTACCACAACACGGCGGCGACGATCGACGCCGACGGCCGCCTGCTCGGCCTCTACCGCAAGATGCACGTCCCCGACGATCCGCTCTACTACGAGAAGTTCTACTTCACGCCGGGGGACCTGGGCTTCCGCAGCTTCGCGACGCGCTACGCCCGGGTGGGGACGCTGATCTGCTGGGACCAGTGGTTTCCCGAAGCCGCCCGCCTCACGGCGCTGGCCGGAGCGGAGATCCTCGTCTACCCGACGGCGATCGGTTGGCAGTTCGACGAGGGCGAGGCGGTCGACGCCGCACAACACGACGCCTGGGAGACGGCGCAGCGGGCCCACGCCATCGCGAACGGTGTGTTCGTCGCGGCGGTGAATCGCATTGGCCGCGAGGGCGGGATCCGCTTCTGGGGCCAGTCGTTCGTCGCGGACCCCTTCGGAAGGATCCTGGCCCGCGCCTCCGCCGATACCGAGGAGATCCTGCTCGTCGAGTGCGACCTCACGGCGATCGAGCGCGTGCGGCGCGAGTGGCCCTTCCTGCGCGATCGCCGCATCGACGCCTACGCGGATCTCGACAAGCGCTTCCGTGACTGAGCGGCCGCCGGCGTTCCGGGGCTTTCGGTGGCCGGCCGAGTGGGAGCCGCACGCGGCGACCTGGCTGGCGTGGCCCCACAATCCGGAGACGTGGCCCGGTCGGCTCGAGGCGGCGACTGGCGAGTTCACCGCGATCGTCCGGGCGCTCCAGGGCCGCGAGCGCGTGCGCATCCTCGTCGCCGACGAGGCCGCCGAAGAGGGCGCGCGGCGCCGCCTCGCGGCCCACGGGGTGGAGGTGGATGCCGGCCTCGAGTTCCACCGCGTGCCCACGAACGACGCCTGGATCCGCGACTACGGCCCCTGGTTCTTCGTGCCGCGCGACGGCGGGCGTCGCGCCGTGGTCGATTTCCGCTATGACGCCTGGGGGGGAAAGTACCCGCCCTGGGACCTCGACGACGCGGTGCCGAGCCGGGTCGCGGGGGCGATGGACGTGGAGCGCGTCGAAGCCGGGTTCGTCCTCGAGGGCGGGGCCGTCGACGGCAACGGCTGCGGCAGCGTGCTGACCACGGAGTCGTGCCTGCTGCACCCGAACCGGGGGCCGGGTCGCTCCCGGGAGACGATGGAGCGCCGGCTCGAGGCATGGCTGGGCGCGACGCAGGTGCTCTGGCTCGCCGGGGGGATCGAAGGGGACGATACCGACGGCCACGTCGACGACGTGGCGCGCTTCGTGGGAGCCACCACCGTGATCGCCGCGGTCGAGGAAGACCCCGCCGACCCGAACTTCGCCCCCCTCGCCGAGAACCTCCGCCGCCTGCGGGCGATGCGCGACCCGGCGGGCAAGCCCCTGTCGGTGCTGCCGCTGCCCATGCCCCCGGCGCAGCGGGCCCCGGGGCTTCGCTGCCCGGCGAGCTACGCCAACTTCTATCTCGCCAACGGCGTGGCCCTGGTCCCCGTCTTCGGGGTGAAATCCGACGCCACCGCGCTGTCCGTGCTGCGGGAGGCCCTGCCCGACCGGGAGGTCGTCGGGGTCCCCTGCGCGAACCTCGTGGTCGGTCTGGGCGCCGTCCACTGCCTGACCCAGCAGGAGCCCGCCTGACGCGCCGTCCCGCCTCGGCCCCGTCTCCCCGGGGGCACGGGGACTCCGCTGAGGTCATGTTAGGATGCGAGGTGCCACACCCCGCCGGGCGGATCCGGCGTTCGGGGAGTCGCTGCTCGGGAGGGGAAGCATGTCTCGCCGTTCCTTCGGATTCGTCGCGATCGCCGCGCTGGCGTCGCTTTCGCTGGGCGCCCAGTGCGACCGAACCGCGCCGTTCAAGTTCCGTTCGCCGATCCTGGGCGAGCTCTCGCTGCCCGGTCCGGTCGCGGTGGACATCCGTGTCCCCAGCGGCGCCGACGTCGGGACGCTCCAGCTCACCCTCAACGGGTCGCCGATCACGCTCGCTTCCCAGGTGATCCTCCCGGACGGAGTCTCCGGCACGGTGACGCCGCCGGGCAACGGCATCTACCAGCTCAGCGCCGAGATCGACGATCCCGCCTCCGGGACCGGCGGCACGCTGACCGCGGACACCGCCCTGGAGATCGTCACGCTTCTGAATCCGAACGATTGCGAGCTCCTGAACAATGAGGAGTGCCTGCTTCCCTGGCCGTCCTCGCGCTTCCTGACCCCGACCGCGGGAGGCGGACCGGGGAACGCCGTGCAGGTCTCGATTCCGCAGGTGGCGATGCCCGTGCTCACGGGCGACCCGCTGCTGCCGGATCCCCTCAACGAGCTCGACGGCTTCAGCCCGACGGTGCAGATCCTGATGCACTTCCCGGCGGGCGTGGACGTGGCGGCGTCGGGCGCGTCGCGTCTGCTCGCCCCGGGATGCTGCGGCCAGCTGAACCAGACGCCCTACCAGGACGTGCGCACCCACGACACCTCGTCGCTCGATCCCGACAGCCCGTCGGTGCTGATCGACGCCGATACCGGAGAACGGATCCTCCACTGGCTCGAGGTCGACGCCCGCACCGCCAACCTGCAGCGGCAGGTCCTGTTCATGCGGCCGGCCGTGAGCCTGGTTCCCGGCCACCGCTACATCGTCGCGATGCGCCATCTCGTCGATCCCCTGGGCGGGGCCGTACAGCCCGAGCCGGTGTTCCGGGCGCTGCGCAACGCGAAGCCCAGCACGATTCCGGCGCTGGAGGCGCGCCGCCCCGGCATGAACGAGATCTTCTCCACCCTCGAGTCCAACGGGATCCCGCGGAGCAGCCTTGTGCTGGCCTTCGACTTCGTCGTGCAGAGCGAGCACCAGCTCACGCACCAGATCCTGACCATGCGCGACGAGACGCTGAACGCGATCGACGCCAATCCCACGGCATTCCTGCCGCAGATCGACTTCGCCTCGCACGCCGCCTTCAACAACGACCCGGCGAACAACGGCGACTGCGCCGTGTCCGGCACGCAGATCTGGCGTCGCCTGAAGGCGACGATCTCGGTTCCCCTCTACCTCACCGACCAGGTCGACCCCGCAGCCTTCGGCGTCCTCAACACCGATGCGAGCGGAAACCCCGTGCGCAATCCGACGATTCCCGACACCTTCGTCGACGCCGACTTCCTGATCCCGTGCAGCGTGTTCAATCCCGCCGTGACGGTGCGCCCCATCCTGCTCGGGCACGGGCTGTTCGGGACGGGCGAGAGCATGGTCGACGGGGTCGCTGGCGGCCTGCTCGACCTGTTCGCCGACGACGAGTTCCCCTACATCGCGGCTGCCACCGACTGGCGGGGCCTGTCGAACCCGGACTACACCTGGGTGGGGTGCGGTATCGTCGGCGGCTGCCTGCTCCCGGGCCCCCACCAGCTCAACAACTTCCCGGCCTTCACCGGGCGCCTCAAGCAGGGCATGCTGAACACGCTGGTGCTGGCGCACCTGATGAAGATCGGGCTCTTCAACGAGCTCGACGAGTTCCAGACGACCGCCGGCCAGCCGTCTACGGGGGTCCTGCCCGGCTCGAGCGAGGAGCAGTTCTACGTCGGGATCAGCCTCGGCGGGATCATGGGCACCTGGCTCGCGGCCCTGACCCCCGACATCCAGCGCTTCAACGTCGACGTTCCCGCCATGAACTTCTCGCTGTTGCTCCATCGCGCGACCCCGTTCTCGGAGTTCGAAGACTTCCTGTGGAACGTCGGCCTCCGGGACCCGATGGACACGGCCCTGGGCTACGGCCTCCTGCACGAGCAGTGGGTCAGCTCCGAGCCGGCGAGCGCGGTCCGCCACGTGACGGGCCTGGTGGACACGCCCCTCGACGACCCGTCCGGTGCGCCGCTGCCCGGCAAGAACATGCTGGTGACGGTGGCCTGGGTGGACCACCAGGTCTCGAACCAGGCCTCGGAGATCCTGGCCCGGACGCTCGGGGTCCCGCAGCTGGTGGGATCGCTCCAGCAGGGGATCCCCGGGATTCCCGACGTCGCCGACGGGCCGAGCGGTCTCGACTCGGCGCTCGTGACGTGGGACACGGGCTCCTTCGACGTCTTCGACCCGGCCTACGACGGCGTCACGCCGGCGCTGTCCAACACGATCGTCGACCCCGACCGGTGCGATCCGCACAACTTCCGCTTCGCGATCCCGGCCTCGCTCACGCAGCTGCTGGACTTCCTTGCGCCGGGCGGAAAGATCTTCAACACCTGCACCGACGACGGGGTCTGCAACGCCTCCGACAACAACGAGCGGCCCGACGGCGTGGCGGAGGCGGCTCTCTGCGATCCGCTCTCCCCGTGACGTAGCCCGTCCGAACTTCGCTGGGCTGCGCCTCGCTGCGTGGCCTTCGGCCTTGCGGCCTCTTTGCGCGGACGCCGACTCTCGAGTCGGCCTCTTGGCCGACCCGGTGTCCGCTCGCTGACTCTTTGCCTTCGGGCGCAGATTCGGTACACCTTCACGCGCCGCAGCAACCGCGAGGGGGGGCGAGCGTGACCGAGGTTCTCCGCCACGACGTCGTCATCGTCGGCGGAGGCGCCGCCGGGCTGCGCGCCGCGATTGCCGCCGTCGAGGCCGATCCCGGCATCTCCGTCGCCCTGGTTTCCAAGGTCTATCCCATGCGGAGCCACACGGTCTCCGCCGAAGGCGGGGCCGCCGCCGTCGCGCGCGACGACGACAGCTTCGAGATGCACGGCTACGACACGGTCAAGGGCTCCGATTTCCTCGGGGACCAGGACGTGATCCAGTACTTCGTGGAGCAGGCGCCTCCCGAGCTCACGCGTCTCGAGCACTGGGGCTGTCCCTGGAGCCGCAACGCGGACGGCACGGTCGCCACGCGGGCCTTCGGCGGGATGACGACCAAGCGCACCTGGTACGCGGCCGACAAGGTCGGCTTCCACATGCTGCACACGCTGTTCCAGCACTCGATGCGCTTCGACCGCATCGTGCGCTACGACGAGCAATTCGTGACGAAGCTGCTGGTCGAGGACGGCGCAGTGCGCGGGGTTGCCGCCCTCGACATCCGCCAGGGCGAGGTGCGCGCCATCCTGGGACGCGCCGTGATCCTCGCCACCGGCGGCGCCGGCAAGTGCTTCCCCTTCACCACCAACGGGAACATCAAGACCGGCGACGGCATGGCCCTGGCCTACCGCGAGGGCGTGGCGCTCAAGGACATGGAGTTCGTCCAGTATCACCCGACCGGCCTGCCGGGCACGGGCATCCTGATCACCGAGGCGACGCGCGGCGAGGGCGGCCGGCTCTTCAACGCCCGCGGAGAGCGCTTCCTCGAGACGAAGCCGGAGTACGGGGTCGGCAGCAAGCTCGAGCTCGGGCCCCGGGACATGATCTCGCGCGCCATCTTCCAGGAGATCCGGGCCGGCAACGGCATCCAGGGCACCTTCGGCGAGTACGTCCACCTTGACCTGACGCACCTCGGCCGCGAGCTCCTCGAGAAGCGTCTGCCCTTCGTGCTGGAGCTGGCGCGGACCTACGCCGGGGTCGACCCCGTGACCCAGCCGATCCCGATCCGCCCGGTGGTGCACTACATGATGGGCGGCGTGGACACCGACATCGACGGGGCGACCGAGCTGGCGGGCCTCTACGCCGTGGGCGAGTGCGCCGCCCACTCCATGAACGGCGCCAACCGCCTCGGATCGAACTCGCTCACCGAGTGCCTCGTGTTCGGGGCGCGCGCCGGCCGGCACGCCGTGGGCCACGCGAAGGATTCGGGCGACGGCAGCGAGGATCCGCTGCGCCGCCAGGTCGAGGAGGAAGCGGCCCGCATCGACGGCCTGCGCGGCAGGGCGAAGGGGAGCGAGAAGCTGACCCAGGTCCGCGACGAGATGACGCAGGCCATGGAATCGGGCTGCGGCGTGTACCGGGAGCAGGCATCGATGCGGTCGGCGACCGAGACCCTGGCCCAGCTCCGGCGCCGCTGCGCGGACGTCGCACTGGAAGACCGCAGCCGGGTCTTCAACACCGAGATCGTCGCTGCGCTCGAGCTCGTCAACATGATCGACGTCGCGGAAACCGTCGCGGTTGCCGCGCTGCAGCGAAGGGAATCCCGCGGCGCCCACGCCTGCAGCGAGTTCCCCGGGCGCAACGATCGGGAATTTCTGCACCACTCGCTCGTGTACTACGAGCCCGCGGGGCCGCGCTTCGACAAGAAGGACGTGGCCCTCGGACGCTGGGAGCCCGAGGAGCGCAAATACTGATGAGCGACGTGCAGAAGAAGACCTTCGTGGTCACGCGCTTCGACCCGGACCGCGACCAGGTGCCCAAGACCCAGAGCTACGAGGTGCCGGTCGAGCCCGACTGGAAGGTTCTCGACGCCCTCAATTTCATCAAGGACCACATCGACCCGACCCTCTCCCACCGCTGGTCCTGCCGCATGGCGGTGTGCGGCAGCTGCGGGATGCTGGTGAACGGAGAGCCGAAGCTCACCTGCAAGGTGGCCCTCTCGAGCTACGGCGACACCGTGGAAGTGGCTCCCCTCCCGAACTTCCCCGTCATCCGCGACCTCGTCGTCGAGCTCGACGGCTTCATGGAGAAGTTCGAGCACGTGAAGCCGTGGATCATCCGGGCGAAGGAGCGCGCGGTCGAAGACGGTCCGATGCGACAGTCTCCGGAGGAGCTCGAGGAATTCAAGCATTTCAGCATGTGCATCAACTGCATGCTCTGCTACGCCGCCTGCCCGGTGGTGGCGAACGAGCCGGAGTTCCTCGGGCCCGCCGCGATCGCCCTCGGGCACCGCTACAGCCTCGATTCGCGGGACGAGGGCGCGGGCGAGCGGAACCGGATCTTCCGCGGCGAGGGCACGGTCTTCGCGTGCTCCTACGCGAACGAGTGCAGCGAGGTCTGCCCCAAGAACGTCGATCCGGCGGCGGCGGTCAACCAGGCGAAGCTCAAGGCGGTGATCGACTGGGCGGCGGGCCTGGTGCTGCCGCGGCGGGCGGAGGAGTAATCGTGCCGCAGCACGCGCACCCGGAGGCGATGGCGCCGTCGAAGCCCGGGAGCACGCGGACCGCTCCGCCGCTGCGGCCTCCCCAGCTTCCGTTCGCCGGGCGCTACCGCGCCTACACGCTCTTCGGCTGGACGGGGCTCCTGTACCTGCTGCTCGGCTTCCTGGCGCTGCGCGTCGTCTGGGCGCTCGGGGACGGGAAGCAGGCCTTCGACGCGGTGATCGCCAGCTTCGAGCACCCGCTCTACATCGCCTTCCACGTGTTGGCGCTGGTGGGCGTGGTCTTCGTCGGGGTGCGCTTCTTCCGGCTCTTCCCGAAGGCGCAGCCGCCCCGGATCGGGCCGGTGAAGCCGCCGCCGCCTGCGGTGATCCTGACGGCGCTCTACGCCGTGTGGATCGGAGTCACGGTCGTGTTCGCGGCGATCCTGGCGGGAGGAATCTTCGCGTGAAGCGTCTCCTGCTCAAGGTCGAGCCGATCCTCTGGCTGCTCTTCGGCCAGGGCATCCTGATCGGCACCCTCCTGCTGACGGGCTGGGTGCTGGTGCTGGGGATCGCCGCCCCTCTCGGCGTGGTCGATCCGATCTCCTACGCGCGCGCCCACGATCTCGGTGCCAGCCTCATCGGACGCCTGGTGCTGCTGGCGCTGATCGCGCTGCCCCTGTGGAAGGGCGCCCACCACATGCGCCACGTCTTCATCGACACCGGCGGTGGGGACCGCGACGCCACCGTCGCGCCGCTTCTCTACCTGCTCGCCGCCGCCGGGAGCCTGGTCGCGATCCTCGCCGTCGTTCGCCTGTAGGCGCCCCCGCCGTGTCGGGCCGCGTCCTCGACGGCGTCCGCATCCTGGACCTCACGCGCATCGTCGCCGGCCCCTACGCGACCGCCATTCTGGCGGACCTCGGCGCCGACGTGATCAAGGTCGAGCGCCCGGGCACGGGGGACGACTACCGCTACGGACCCTCGCCCGAGGGCCAGACCTCCCTGTCGTTCCAGAACACCAACCGGGGCAAGCGTTCGATCACGCTCGACGTGCGGCAGGCCGAGGGGCGGGACCTGTTCCTCCGCCTGGCGGAGCGCGCCGACGCCGTCGTCGAGAACTTTCGCGCCGGCTGGCTTGCCGCCCAGGGCCTCGGCGCCGAGGTGATCCAGGCGCGCAACCCGCGCTGCGTCGTGGCTTCGCTCTCGGGCTTCGGAGCCACCGGGCCGCGGGCCGGACAGGCCTCCTACGACATCGTCGCCCAGGCGTCGGGGGGGCTGCTCGCCATGACGGGCTTCGCCGACGGTCCGCCGGTGCGCGGCGGCGGCGCACTCGCCGACTTCGTCGGCGGGCTCTACCTCGCCCTCGGAGTGGTGGCGGCCCTGCGCGAGTGCGACCGCACGGGCCGGGCGCGGGTGCTCGATCTCTCGAATCAGGACGCGGTCTTCGCCATCACCGATTCGGCCGCCACGATCTACGCGGGCATCGGCGTGCCCAGCGAGCGCGTCGGCAACCAGCACCCGTTCACGGCGCCCTACGACGCCTTCGAGGCGAAGGACGGCTGGGTCGTCGTGGCCACGGCCAGCAACAAGCTCTTTCGCGGCCTGTGCGCGGCCATCGGCCGGCCGGAGCTCTCCGGGGACGAGCGCTTCCGGAGCCATCGGGGCCGCGCCCGCCACCGCGGGCCAATCAACGCCATCGTGGGCGCCTGGGTGCGCGAGCGGACGACCGACGAGGTCCTCGCCGCGCTCGGTCCCGAGGGCGCCGACCTGCCCTGCGCCCGAGTGGCGCGCCCCGACGAGCTGATCGACGATCCCCAGCTGCGGGCCCGCGGGATGATCGAGCGTCATCCGCATCCGACGCTCGGCGAGGTCGTCTTCCACGGCAACCCGCTTCGCTTCCCGGATGCGGAGCCCCGGCGCCTGCCGTTGGCGCCCGACCTCGGCCAGGACAACGCCGAGGTGTGCGGGGAGATCGGGCTCGCCGCCGCCGACCTCGAGCGCCTCGCCGAAGCCGGCGTGATCTAGCTTTCAGCGACGTCTGAATCGTGACTGGGTGCCTGAACCGCGGCCGGAACCGACGGCGATCCCTCCGCGAATGGCTCGGCCCGCCCTGGCGGAACCCGCCTTCGTTCGCCTGCGGCTCACTGCGCGGCGGCTGCGCCGCCTGTCTTTGCGGGGGCCCGCCTACGTTCGCCTTCGGCTCACTGCGCGGCGGCTGCG
>Ga0224512_10005010_pt1 | contig 11037 bp, 11 predicted proteins | sample SF_May12_sed_USG_4_FD_169103 | JGI IMG/M metagenome (GOLD analysis project Ga0224512, IMG submission 169103) | Sediment microbial communities from San Francisco Bay, California, United States - SF_May12_sed_USGS_13 | ecosystem: Environmental > Aquatic > Marine > Sediment | place: USA...
TCCGGTCATTGCCCTGACAATGGGCGTGGTGATCATTCTCCTCGTAGAGGTCACCTGGAAGCCGCCCACCAGCTGGCTCGGCGCCATCGCCGGAGCAAGTCTGCTGGGCGGATTTGTCCTCGCAGTGATGCAATGGATCGAAGCCTCGGACGATCCCATTATTCGCTTCCGGGGCATGCTTGTCCTAGACCCCTTTGCAGCCTTCGGGGCGGTTGTGTTGACGGTTGTGGGAGCGGTCGCCCTGCTGGTGGCCTGGCCGTTGGTGATGGTGCAAGGGCGGCGTGCCGCCGAGTTCATCGCCCTCCTGCTTCTCACGCTCAACGGGATGATCCTCATGGCGGCGGCCGCTCATTTCATCATGCTGTTCCTGGCGCTCGAGGTTGCCTCCATCAGCCTGTATGTGCTGGCCGGCTTCAATCGCGACAGCGCGGCCGCCAACGAGGCTTCGATCAAGTATTTCCTCCTCGGATCGTTCGCGTCGGCCGTGTTCCTGTACGGCGTTGCGCTGAGCTACGCCGCCACCGGCACGCTGTCCCTATACGAAACCGCCGCGTTTCTGGCAGACAACGTGCTGCTCGATTCGGCGGCATTGCTGGCGGGCATCGGTCTGCTCATCGTTGGGCTCGCCTTCAAAGTGAGCGCTGCCCCGTTCCACATGTGGGCACCAGACGTGTACCAGGGTGCCGCCAGCGGGGTGAGCGGCTTTATGACCGCCGGCGCCAAAGTCGCCGGATTCGCCGCGCTCGCCCGGATCGCCGTCACGAGCTACGGCCCGTACCTCAGCGATTGGGCGCCGGCGGTAGGGGTCATCGCCGGCATCTCGGTGCTGGTGGGAACCATGCTCGCCATCGCCCAATCCGACATCAAGCGGATGCTGGCGTACTCCTCAATTGCCCACGCCGGGTTCATCCTCACCGGCCTGGTGGCCGGGATCGACGGCGTGCCCTACGTGTGGTTCTACGTCGTGACCTACGCCTTCCAGGTGCTCGGCGCATTCGCCGTAGTGTCGGTGGTCTCGGGACCCACCGGGTCGAAATCGCCACTCACCGACTACTCCGGCTTGGCGCAGCGAGCTCCGGTGCTCGCCGGCTCGCTTGCATTGCTCATGTTCTCGATGGCCGGGATTCCGCTCACCGCCGGCTTCCTGTCCAAGCTGTATGTGTTCCGGGAGGCGGTTGATGCCGGCTACCTATGGCTCGTTGTGCTGGGAGCCGTGGCCTCGGTAGCCGGACTGTTCTTCTATCTTCGGGTGATTGTGTTGATGTACATGAGCCCGGCAAACGACCGAACCGCCACCCCACCACCCGCCGAGATTCGAGTCGGCGAGCCCGTGCGCGTGGCGTTAACCGGTGTGGCGGTCGTGACCCTCGCGTTCGGAATCGTCCCTGGGCCGCTCCTCGATGTCGTTACCAGCGCGCTTCCGTTCTAGACGGACGGGCCGATGGCCGGCGGCCGGCCTGGTTTCGCCTTTCTTCCTGGTGTTTCTTGCCGCCCTCGCCATGCCGGTCCCGGTCGGCGCGATCTCCGTGTCCGGAACTGTGGTCGTGCAATCGGGCAGGGTCATCGAGGAAGATCTGTTTGCCGCCGGTTCGCGCGTCATTGTTGACGGGCGCATCGAGGGCGACCTGACGGTGACCACTCGCAATCTCATCATCAACGGAGTGGTGGAAGGCGACGTCAACGGAGTCGCCTGGAGCATTGATGTCCAGGGAGAGGTCGGCGGCAGCGTGCGGGCGGCCGCCTGGGAGATGGACGTCGGCGGTTCGGTGGGCGACGACGTCCTCTCGTTTGCCCGCAGCCTCGAAGTCGACGGTGAGGTAGGCCGCGATGTCCTGCTGGCCGGCTTTTCCGCCCGCCAGTCGGGGGTGGTCGGGGGTGAGCTGCGGGGCGAACTCTTGTGGGGCCTCTACGTCGACGGAACAGTGGCCGAGGACATCGATGTCGGGATCCATCGGCTGACCATTACCGAGTCGGCTTCGGTGGGGTCGGCCGTCAGCTGGCGGCAGGGGCTGATCGGGCAGAACATCCGCGGCTGGACGGCTCGCACCGACATCTCTCCGCAGGCCGACCTCGGGTTGGTTACCGAGGTGCGGCCCATCCCGGCCGACCTGTCGGTTCGGGCGTTGCGGCTCCTCTTGCAGGCGCTCCGCTTCGTCGGCCTCCTCTTCACGGGTGTTTTTCTCATGTTCGTGTTTCCGCGCCCGACCCGCCGAGCGACCGAGCGGGCTTGGTCCCGTCCGGCCACTTCGTTCTTGGTCGGCCTCGGGCTCTTTCTGTTCGTGCCGGTGGCCGCAGTGGCCGGGTTGTTCACCGTCATCCTTGCCCCCGTGGCGTTGCTGGCCCTCGGCCTCTGGCTGTTCGGCCTGTTCGCCGGAGCCGTTCCCGCGCTGGCGGCGCTGGGACGGCGTATCACCCGGGGACGGTACGGTCTGATGGGAAGCTTCGCAGTGGCCGCCGTCGTCTGGCGACTGCTGCGCATCATTCCGTTGGCGGGCTTCCTCATCTTCGCCCTCGTCGTCATCTGGGGGATGGGCGCCTGGGCCATGAGCCTGTGGGAAGGGTGGAGAGCCTCAGTGGACCCCGACGAGGTCTCCCCCGAGCCCCGGGCAGTCCTCGTCGAACCGGGCCCGCGCATGGAGCTGCTCGGCCTCGATGTACCGACCTCGGCGGGCGCCGACGAGCCTCCAGCCTCCATTCCCCGGCCCCCAGCCCCAGCCAGTCCGACAACGCGGAGCGACGATCTCGACCCATCGGCCGATCACGCCTAGTGGTTCCGGCCGGGTGGTACACGGTCGCCGTGGGCCGGCCACAGCTAGCGGCCGGCCACCAGCAGCGGCACTTCTCGCTCCGCATCCGTCAGCCCGCCGTGCTGGCCGATGAGTCGCTTGTCGCTGCGGCTGTGAAGCAGCACGGCGTCGTCGTCGGCCAGCAAGATCCCATCCGGCGCTCGTTCGGTGAACGCCCGATGGCGGGGGGGTGGGCCCCACCAATCGAGCATCTCGGAGGCGGGGATCCAGGTTGCCGGGAGGGCGGCGAACGCCGGGGACTCATCGCCCCGCACGAACATCGCCCGCCCGTCGCCGTAGAACGTGTGCCCGGTCTCGAGCTCTTTCGGGATCCGGACACGCTCATGTTCGGGGAAGTCGACGTGACCGTGGTCGGCAGTACCGACCACTACCGCCCCGGGTGGCAAACCATGGGCGATGCCCTCCCAGATGCCCGACGCGACCTCGAGCGACTCTGAGTATTCGGCCGACCGCTGTCCGAACACATGCGCCGCGAAGTCGACGTGAGGTATGTAAGTCAAGATCAGCCTGCCCGGCTCCCGGGCCAGGTCGATCGTGGCCGCCACCACCTCCTCGACGGTGAACACCGGCTCGTAGCGACATCCCCGATAGAGCGCGCGGGATAGCGGTGAGCCGGCGAAATGACCGGGCTGCACCGTAATCGCCTCGCGTCCGGCGGCCGTCAAGCGCTCCCACACATTGGGACCGGGCAACACCGACGGCGTGTCGACGTCGAGGGGATCCCCAAACAAGTTCGTCCATTTGATCGTATTGACTACCTGCCCGACATCGGGCATCCACAGCTGATAGCCGAGCAGACCGTGCTGGGAAGGCGGCAGGCCGGTGGCAACGGTGGCCAGGCTCACCGTCGTCGTGGTGGGGAAGGGGGCGTCGAGTCGTCCGAGATTGTCGATGCCGAGCCCGGCCGCGGGATGTTCGAGCTGAGCAGCGCCCAGACCATCGAACAGAACGAGGACGTAGGTGGCGCCATCTGGGATCGCCTCGGCCAGCGGCTGATGGAGCGAAGGGACGAGCGGGGGAGAACCCAACCGCCCTTCCAGTTCGGCCATCAGGTTGACAAGACTGCCACCCGCGTAGTCCGGCGGCCGGATCACCCCGTCGTCAGTCCAGACTGAACGGGGGGTATTCGTCGGTTAGCAGCAGAAAGGCATAGGCATTGACCCGCAATCCCCACCGCATGACGCCGGCGACGAACTCGTGAATGCCTTCCGGATAGCGGCCCGTGATGAGAATGATGACCCAGGCGACGATTACTGCCACGACAGAGGCCAGGGCGAGGACGGCCACCACGAGATAATGCGGGATGGCCAGAAACCACTTCCACAGCGGCGCAAATCGGTTGAGTGTCTTCGCGTCCGGGTAGTCGAGATCCAGGTGGACGTACTGCTCGTCGGTTGTCGAAGGGTACTCATCGGACATCAACGCCCCATAGGCCCAGACCCGCGTACTGAATCGGGTGAGCTGGAGGTTGAAATCAAACCACCAGCGGGGGTACTTCTGGCGAAACACGATCATGAGCAGCGTCGGTCCGAAGAGGGACATGCTGCCGATGAAGGCGAGGACGGTCACGATGGGGATCAGGTAGAAAAGCCGGAAGAACGTCGACAGCCGATCGAGGTCCCGGTCCGGATAATCGATGGCCAATCGGGCCGCATACGGATGGGTGGCGGGAGTCGTCACGATGCCCCCTTTCATGGGTCGATTCCCAAGCTAGTGAGGCGGCTCGTCAGGGCGGAACTCACTGCGGCTGGGCGCCGGCAGAGCAGCGAGACAGCGAAAACCGCCGCTGAAGGCCAATCCGGCGTGGCTTTTGCGGCTGTACCCCACTGCCTATACTCCCCTCGCAGTCCGCCCACCTGGCCGGCCGAGGAGCATTGTTGTCGGAGTACTTTGACCAATACCTGACCGTCCTCGCCTTTGGCGCATTCGGTGCCCTGCTGGTGGCTCTCCTTCTCGGCCTGGCGGCGCTGATCCGACCGAGCAACCCGACGCCTGCCAAGCTCGAAACCTATGAATCCGGGATCGACCCCGTCGGGGGTGGCTACAGCCAGACCCACATCCGGTATTACGTTTTCGCCTTGCTGTTTCTCATCTTCGACGTCGAAGCAGTCTTCATCTTCCCGTGGGCCCTCGAGATCGAGTCGTTGGGGGCGTTCGCGCTGTGGGAGATGTTCATCTTCATTGGCATCCTGTTGATGGGTCTCGTCTACGCCGTTCGCAAAGGGGTCCTCAAGTGGGAGTAATCGAGCGGTTCGGAGCGCCCAAGCCGCTCTCGTGGCTCCTCAACTGGTCACGCAAGTATTCGTTGTACATGTTCCAATTCGGCCTGGCTTGCTGCGCAATCGAGATGATGGCGGCTTCAGGGCCCCGCTACGACTTCATGCGCTTCGGCATCATTCCGCTGCCGGCCTCACCCCGGCAAGCCGACCTCATGGTCGTGGCCGGAACCGTGACCGACAAGATGTCCCCGGCCGTTCGGCGGCTGTACGACCAGATGCCGAACCCCAAATACGTCATCTCCATGGGGTCGTGCTCCAACTGTGGTGGCCCGTACTGGGATTCCTACTCGGTGACCAAGGGCGTCGATCAGATCATCCCGGTCGACGTATATGTCCCCGGTTGTCCTCCGCGCCCCGAGGCGTTGATGGAGGGCATTGTCCTTTTGCAAGAGAAGATCACCAACGAAGACGTACGCGAGAAGTGGAACCAGCGTGACCACCAACCCGCCTGAGGAGACCGACGCCACCGAGGAAGTGTTCGAAGCAGCGGCCGCCGATCATGTGGCCGCATTCGCCGAACGAGTAGCCGGGATTGTCGAGTCAGGTGACTGGTCGGCGGCCTTCGGCAATGCCAAGGTCCGAATCGATCGTTCCCGCTGGGTCGAAGCGGTCACCGCAGTACGCGACGGCGCCGGACTCGATTTCTTCTCTTTCCTGTCGGCCATCGACTGGAGCAACGAGGTGGCGGTTGGGGAGCCTTTGGCGGAGACCGTTGAAGAGCGGTACGAGGTCCTCGTCCGGCTGTCGAACGGCCGGAACAACGATGCGGTGACTTTGTCTACCGAAATACCCAAGGACGATGCCCGCCTGCCGACGCTGGTCGGCGTGTTCGAGGGCGCCAACTGGCATGAACGTGAAGCGGCTGAGATGTTTGGCATCCGCTTCGAGGGGCATCCGAACCCCGGCAAGCTCTATTTGACGGACGAGTTCGAGGGCTTCCCGCTCCGCAAGAGCTATCCCTTGGTGAGCCGCGAGGTCAAACCCTGGCCGGGCATGGTGGACGTAGAGGACATGCCGAGCACGGAGAACCCAGAGGCGGGTTCGGGTGGAGTCGAGGAGCAACTCCCAGGCAACGCCGAAGGCGTCTCCGCCGACGGCGCCCCGCCCACCGAAGACCGCGTCGAGGAGGACGATTCGTGAGCCAGACGCTCGACCCTCGCGCCGCCGCCCATGTTTCCGAGGTGGCCGTTTCGGTTGAGCTGCAGACGCCGGGGATGACGATCAACATCGGACCGCAGCATCCCTCGACCCATGGGGTTCTCCGACTGGTTGCCGAGCTCGATGGCGAGCGGATCGTCAACGTCGAGCCGGTCATCGGGTACATGCATCGCGGGTACGAGAAGCTGTCCGAGGTCCGGACCTATCCGCAGATCACCGCCCTCGTCAATCGAATCGACTGGGTGTCGGGTTTCGCCAACGAGATCCCGCTCATTGTCGCCGTCGAGCGATTGATGGAGATCGAAGTTCCGGAGCGGGCTCAGTCGATTCGCCTCATCCTCACCGAGCTGGCTCGTATCTCGAACCACCTGGTCTTTCTGTCCTCCTACCCACTCGAGCTGGGAGCGTCCACGCCCCTCATGTACGCGCTGCGAGAGCGGGAACACGTTCTTGAGCTCATCGAGGGCGTGACCGGCGGCCGTTTCCATCCCAACTTCAATCGCATCGGCGGCGTCAAGCCGGCGGCGGGGGGTGGCAGCACCCAAAAGATGGTCACGCAGGACCTGCCCAAGGGCTTCCTGGAAGAGACACGCGGCACCATGAACAGAATGCGGGAAATCTGTGACGACCTGGACACGCTCGTGTCGGGGAACGAGATCTTCCTGGCCCGGACCAAGGACGTCGCCATTGTCCCGCCCGATCGCGCCCTCGCCTATGGAGTTTCCGGCCCCAACCTGCGGGCGTCGGGCGTTGCTTTCGATCTCCGCAAGCACGAGGACTACTTGCCGTATCACAAACACGACTTCGAGGTCGTTACCGGCGAACGCGGCGACTGCTTCGATCGCTACCACGTCAGGCTCGAGGAGGTGCGCCAGGCGGCTCGCATCGTCGGCCAGGCCATCGACGACATTCCGTCCGGTCCGCTGCAAGCCAAAGTGCCCCGCGTCATCAAAGTGCCCAAGGGCGAGACCTACGTGCGAGCGGAGAACCCGAAGGGCGAGATGGGCTACTACCTGGTCTCCGACGGCGGGCGGATCCCGTATCGCCTCAAGATCCGAAGCGCTTCGTTCTCGAATCTGTCGATCCTGCCATGGGCCCTCAAGGGCCTCATCGTCCCCGACATCATTGCCTTGCTGGGAAGCCTCGACTTCGTGCTCGGAGACGTGGACAGATGAAGCTGAGCAGTCGCCGGCCGCCGGTCGCCAGTTCCTTGCCCGCCGCGGAGAGACGACAATGGCGACCGGCCGCGGACGCGACCGGCCCCGGTGATCACCGCTGCGAAACCGCTCGATCCCTCAGCGGTGACCGGCGACGGGTGGCCGGCGAACGGTGTCGTCCGGTGACCGGTGACTCGAGGGAGATCACGCTGTGATTCCGCTCGTCGCTCTGGAAATCAACTTCTACCTGCTGTTGACGCTCAAGATTCTGGCGGTTACCGGAGTGATGTTGACCGGGCTCCTCCCGGTCATCCTTGGTGAGTTGAAGATCGGCGCTCACATGCAGAGCCGGGTCGGCCCGTACTACGCCGGGGGACGGTGGGGGTGGGCGCAGCCGATGGCCGACGGTCTCAAGTTCTTCCAGAAGGAGGATCTGGTGCCGGCCGCCGCCGACCGCCAGGTCTACAAACTCGCTCCCTACCTATTGATGGTATCGACGCTGGCATTGTTCGTCGTCATCCCGTTCAGTCCCAACCTGATTGCCGCCGATCTCGACCTGGGAATCTTCTTTGCCCTGGCGATCTCTTCGCTCTCGACGCTCGGCGTTCTCATGGCCGGGTGGTCATCGGGAAACAAGTATTCGCTCATCGGTGGCCTGCGGGCAGCCGCCCAGATAATCGCCTACGAGCTTCCGCTGGTGCTCGCCGTCATCGGCGTGGTCATTCAGGCCGGCACCCTCTCGATGGTGGGAATCGTCGAGGCCCAGATCGAGATGGGCGTGCCCTTTCTCATCGGCGGCCAGGTGGTCGGGTTCGTGATCTTCTTCCTCGCCAGCCTCGCGGAGCTCAACCGCACGCCCTTCGACCTGCCGATCGCCGAGTCCGAGCTGGTCATGGGGTACCTGACCGAGTACTCCGGGTTCCGCTTCACAGCGTTCTTCATGGCTGAGTACGCCGGAATCGTCGCCGTCTCGGCCATCGCCTCCACCCTGTTCCTGGGTGGCTACGGATTCTGGGGTCTCGACTCCACGGTGTTCGGCCCCATCGTGCTGGCGGCCAAGGTCGGGATCCTCGCCTTCCTGATGATCTGGATCCGCTGGACCTGGCCGCGAATGCGAGAGGACCAGCTGCAAACCCTCGCCTGGAAGTGGCTGATTCCGATCTCCCTCGTCAACATCATGGTGACGGCGGCCTTCAAGGTGGTCTTCTAGTGGAAGCACGCGGGCAGGGACTCTTCAAGGGGATGTGGCTGACGCTCAAGACCCTGTTCAAGAAACCTCCCACGGTCATGTACCCGACGGAGAAGGAGACCCCGGTGCCGCGCGCCCGCGGGGTCATCGCCCTCGATACCGATGCCTGCACGGTATGCATGCTGTGCGCCCGGGAATGTCCCGACTGGTGCATCTACATCGAGGGTCACAAGGAAGAACAGCCGCCCGCCAAGGAAGGCGGCCGGGTGCGGGCCCGAGCCACCCTCGATCGCTTCGACATCGACTACGCCCTCTGCATGTATTGCGGCATCTGTGTCGAGGTATGCCCGTTCGATGCGCTGTTCTGGAGCCCGGAGTACGAGTATTCCGAGCTGAAAGTCTCCGCCATGCTGCACGACAAGGACCGCCTGACCGGTTGGCTGGCTACCGTTCCCGACCCGCCCGCTTTGGAGACGTGAACCGATGGATCTGAGCATCGCCCAGAACTGGTTCTTCCTGGTGATCGCCCTCGTCATGGTGGCCGCTTCGCTCGTGGTGGTCACGAGCCGCAATGTCATGCATGCCGCCCTCATGCTGGTGGGAGCGTTGGCAGGATCGGCCGGCCTGTTCATCTTGCTTGGTGCCGAATTCGTCGCCGGCGTCCTCGTCCTCGTCTACATCGGCGCCATCATCGTGCTGTTCCTGTTCGGGGTGATGATCACCCGGGTGCAGATCGGCCAGTCGCGGACACTCGACCATGCCAACCCGTGGCCGGCGGCCGTCGTCGCCATTGCCACCTTTGCGGTGCTGGCCGGCTCGGCCGTCGCGTTCTTCGGGGACGCCGAGATCGACCGCGTTGCCGCGGTGCGCACATCCGATATCGGCCATACCATCTTCGACCGCTTCGTAGTCCCCTTCGAGGTGGTCTCCTTCGTGCTCCTGGCTGCGCTCATCGGCAGCATCGTCCTGGCCCGAAAGGACACCGACACGTGACCGTCGCCCAATTCCTCGTGCTGTCGGCCGCCATGTTCTCGATCGGCATCTACGGAGTGCTCATCCGGCGCAATGCCGTCCTGGTGCTGTTGTCGGTCGAGTTGATGCTGGCGGCGGTCAACATCAACTTCGTCGCCTTCGGCACCTACTTCGCCGACCCCGCCGCGGGCGGCCAGGTGTTCGCCCTCTTCGTCATCACGGTGGCGGCCGCCGAGGTCGGCATCGGCCTCGCCATCATTCTGCTCATCTTCCGCAATCGGGCCTCGGCCAATGTCGACGAACTGGATGTCCTCAAGTGGTAGCTGCCGCCGCCCTGCTCGCTCCGGCCCTACTGGCGGCAGAGGGTGAAGCCGCCCATCACGGTGATGGGGGAGTGCTGGCCGCCGGTGCATGGCTCATCGTGCTGGTTCCCTTCCTGGCCGCGCTCGCCATCACTTTGTTCGGGAAGCGCCTCCCCCGGCATGGAGCCGAGCTGGCGGTGGGCGCGGTGGCGTTCGTGGCGCTGTACGGGACCGCGCTGCTGGCCGCCACCACACTGGGCGATGGGATTGTGTACGAGGGCGCGGTCAAGATCGGCGAGTTCGGCGGGTTCGAGATCGAGTGGGCCTGGGTGGTCGACGGCCTTTCGATCATGATGTTCTTCACGGTGGGCGTGGTCTCGACGGCCTGTTTCGTCTACGCCGTCGGTTACCTGGAAGGCGACGTTCGGCCCACAGCATTCTTCGCCAGCTTCACCCTGTTCGCCGGTGCCATGCTCATGCTGGTCTCCGCCGCCAACCTCATCCAACTGCTCATCGGCTGGGAACTCGTCGGCGTCTCGTCGTACCTCCTCATCGGCCACTACTGGGAGCAGAAGGAGAATTCCTCGGCGGGCATGAAGGCGTTCATCGTCAACAAGATTGCCGACATCGGCCTGATGATCGGCATCATCATCGCCGCCATCACCGTCGGCTCCTTCACCATCTCCACCATCATGGAAAAGGTCCTCGAATCCGACGCCGCCCTCGACGACGTGGCGGTGGTGATCGCGGTGCTGCTCTTCATCGGGGCGATGGGCAAGAGCGCCCAGTTCCCCTTTCACGTGTGGTTACCCGATGCCATGGCCGGCCCAACGCCCGTATCGGCGCTCATGCACGCGGCCACCATGGTGACGGCCGGCGTCTATCTCACGGCCCGAATGTTCCCGCTCTTCGAAGAGATGGCTCACGAGGCCCTCGACCTGGTACTGGTCATCGGTGCCATCACGCTGGTCATTGCCGGCTTGCTGGCAATCGTCCAGGACGACATCAAGCGAGTGTTGGCCTATTCGACCCTCAGCCAGCTCGGCTACATGGTGGCGGCACTGGGTGCCGGCGCCTACACCGCCGGGCTGTTCCATCTCTTCACGCACGCCTTCTTCAAGAGCCTGCTCTTTCTCGGTGCCGGGTCGGTGATCCATGCCGTCCACTCCAACA
>Ga0224512_10005012_pt1 | contig 11036 bp, 11 predicted proteins | sample SF_May12_sed_USG_4_FD_169103 | JGI IMG/M metagenome (GOLD analysis project Ga0224512, IMG submission 169103) | Sediment microbial communities from San Francisco Bay, California, United States - SF_May12_sed_USGS_13 | ecosystem: Environmental > Aquatic > Marine > Sediment | place: USA...
CCCGAGCCGGCCCGCCGCTGGCAAGCGGCTCGGGCGCGCAGGGGCGCGCGGGGCGATCGGTGGCCGGAATAAGCCCCTCCTGAAACCCGCAGAAAACCCCGGTGCATGGGGTTGAATGGGCCGGCCGGGCCGGGCGTCGCCCGGAGGAACCCTCTCCCGTTGTGGGTGAGGGCAGGGTGAGGGGGGATGCAACGGGGCACTGCGCCCGGCGGGCCTTGGGGATTTTCCCTGCAATGCGTATCATCATCGTGCCGGTGCGGCGGCGGGCGCCGGGCGGACAATCCGGACATACCGCCGAACACGTTTTTTCGCCGCGCCGGCCGAGGGCGAACGGCCGATAGCTAACGGCTAACAGCTAACAGCCAACCGCAGCGGCGCCGCGGCACCACGAGGGGAGGGACCGAACGATGCTGGCCTGGCTGACCGATCCGCAGATCTGGGGCGCGCTGCTGACGCTGACGGCGCTGGAGATCGTGCTCGGAATCGACAACGTGATCTTCATCGCGCTGGTCGCCGAACGCCTGCCGGCGGCGCAGCAGGCGCGGGCCCGGGCGATCGGCCTGTCGGCGGCGCTCATCATGCGGCTGGCGCTGCTGGCGGCGATCGCCTGGATCGTCGGGCTGACGGCGCCGCTGTTCGCGGTGTTCGGCATCGCGTTTTCCTGGCGCGACGTGATCCTGTTCGGCGGCGGCCTGTTCCTCCTGGTCAAGGCGACGCTGGAGATCCACCGCAGCGTCGAGGGCGAACACGGGTCGGGTGGAGGCGAGGGCCGGGCAAGCTTCGCCGTGGTCATCGCCCAGATCATGCTGCTCGACCTGATCTTCTCGCTCGACTCGATCATCACGGCGGTCGGCATGACGGACCAGCTGCCGGTGATGTTCGTCGCCGTGATCATCGCCGTTGCGGTGATGTTCTTCGCCGCCGCCGCGGTCAGCGGCTTCATCGCCCGCCACCCGACGACCAAGATGCTGGCGCTCAGCTTCCTCTTGCTGGTCGGTGTCGCGCTGATCGCCGACGGGCTGCACTTCCACATCCCGCGCGGCTATCTCTATTTCGCGATCGCCTTCTCGGTGCTGGTCGAGTTCCTCAACCTCGCCGCCGCAAAGGCCCGCGGTGTGCGGCGCCGGGGCTGACGCAACGTCCTCCCCCCGGCGGATAACTGTGGCGCGGCGGGCGGCGCCGTGATATAGCCCTGCCGTTCAACCGGACCCGGGAGCCGACACGTGGCCCAGACACGACGCCTGCGACGACGAGGAAGCGGCCGCGCCCGCGCGCGCCAGCCCCTCGCCCTGCCGCCGTCCGGACCGCCCACCCGGGATCGCTGATCCCCCGCGGGCCCTGCGGCGGCGCAAGACACCGATTTCGCCGCAGGACCACCGCCATGCAGATCATCGCGCAGACAGACGACCACGCGGCCGCCATCGAGCGGCTGCTCGACCTTACCTTCGGGCCCGACCGCCACCACAAGACCGTCTACCGGCTGCGCGAGGGCGTGGCCCCGGCGCCGGGCCTCTCGTTCGTCATCGAGAACGACAACGGGCTCGCGGCGACGCTGCGCTTCTGGCCGGTCACGCTGCCGGGCGGCGGGGCGGCGCTGCTGCTGGGGCCGATCGCGGTGCGCCCGGACCTTTCCGGCAAGGGCTACGGACGGGCGCTGATGCGGCACGGCATCGATGAGGCCCGGGCCCAGGGCTGGCCCGCGATCCTGCTGGTCGGCGACGAGGCCTATTACGGCAAGCTCGGCTTTTCCCGCACCGCGGCGGAGAAGCTGCAGTTGCCGGGCCCGGTCGAGCGTGCGCGGTTCCTTGCCCTCGAGCTGGTCGCCGGCGCGCTGGATGGTGCGGAAGGAATGGTGGGACGCGCCGAACCGGACGCCGCAACGCAGCGAAAAGCGGGCAGGTGAAGGCGGCGACACGCTCCCGCGCAGGTCAGCGCCGGGCAATGCCGATCGACACGATGCCTACGGAGTATGCCTGTTTGGACCAGACGTCGCTCAGATCTGGCTGGGAAATCTAGTCGACATACAGGCGCGATACTAGAATGAACACTGCCGCGGCAAGCGCACCCCAAACCAGCCATTTCCGGGCGTCCGACTTCGGCTTCCGATCCTCGATGCTGCTGCCCTGCGAAGGTCCGGCGGACGGCGTGCCGCGCCGCGGTAAGCAGTTCACCAGGCGAACGGCGATCGACCGCGAGTCGGATACCTTCCAGTCCCCTTCGGGGAGCCCGGCAATTGCGGCCGTCAGTGCACGCGTTGCCGTTTCGTCGGGCAATACGGACAGACGAGCAGCCTCTCCCCACGGGTCGAGCCCAAGCCGCGCCAAGGCCGAGAGGACAGTAAGCTGCAGTCCGTTCTTCTCTTCGCCGACGAATGCGAAAAGAAACTCGTTGAACTCGGAATGACCGAGCGAATATTCGGGACGCAAAGCCATCTCATTCCTCCTTCAGGGTTGGCAGTTCGTTCAGGGCCCCGGTAAAGCCGCCGGCGCCGCAGTTGAGCAGGCCCGCCGTCGCCACCGGCTCAGGGGCCGTTCGAAAAAATTCGCAGCAGGGAGGCGCATTTGTGTCAACTCATCGCCGGCAGCGACCGTGGGTTTAGAAGTCCGCGCCGTCCATGCCATTGCCCTGCATGGCTTGCCCGCTCTTCTCTGGTTTCTGCGCGACCATCGCCTCGGTGGTGATCATCAGGCCGGCGATGGACGCCGCACCCTGCAGCGCCAGGCGCACGACTTTAACCGGATCGATGATCCCGGCTTTCATCATGTCAACGTATTCGCCCGCCTGGGCATCGAAGCCGTAGCTGGCATCGCCCTTCTCCAAGAGCTTTCCAACGACGATCGAACCGTCCGCCCCTGCGTTGGTGAAGATCTGTCTGGCCGGCGCTTGCAGCGCACGGCGCACGATGTTGATTCCGGCCTTCTGGTCATCGTTTTCAGGATTAAGCCCGCCGAGCCCCTCGCCCGCATAAAGGAGCGTGACGCCACCGCCGGCGACGATGCCCTCCTCGACCGCCGCGCGGGTCGCGTGGATTGCGTCGTCGACGCGATCCCTGCGTTCCTTCACTTCGACTTCGGTCGAGCCACCGACGCGGATGATCGCCACACCGCCTGCCAGCTTCGCCAGACGCTCTTGCAGCTTCTCCTTATCGTAGTCCGAGGTCGTGTCCTCGATCTGCGCGCGGATCTGCGCACAGCGGCTCTGGATCCGGGTCTTTTTGCCGGCGCCATCGATGATCGTGGTGTTTTCCTTGTCGATGCGCACCTTCTTGGCCCTGCCAAGCATGTCGAGCGTAATGTTCTCGAACTTGATGCCAAGGTCCTCGCTGACGACCTGACCGCCGGTCAGTATGGCAATATCCTCCAGCATGGATTTGCGCCGATCGCCGAAGCCTGGCGCCTTGATCGCTGCGACCTTAAGGCCGCCACGCAGCTTATTGACGACGAGCGTTGCCAGCGCCTCTCCGTCAATGTCCTCTGCGACGATCAGCAGGGACTTTCCGCTTTGTACGACGGTTTCAAGAAAAGGAAGAATTGTCTGCACGCCGGGAAGCTTCTTCTCGTGCAAAAGGATGTATGGCTCCTCGAGTTCTGCGAACATCTTCTCGGCGTTGGTCACGAAGTAGGCTGAGATGTAGCCGCGGTCGAACTGCATGCCTTCGACGATGTCGAGTTCGGTCTCACGGGATTTCGCCTCTTCGACCGTAATCGCGCCTTCGTTGCCGACCTTCTGCATCGCCCTGGCAATCATCTCGCCGATCTCACGATCGTCGTTGGCGGAGATCGTGCCCACTTGCGCGATCTCGGTGTTGGTAGATATCTTTTTGGAGGCCATCTCGATATTCGCCACTACCGCCCTCACGGCCATGTCGATGCCACGCTTCAAATCCATCGGATTCATGCCGGCGGCGACCGCTTTCGCGCCTTCGCGCATGATCGACTGGGCAAGCACCGTTGCGGTTGTCGTTCCGTCGCCCGCAAGATCGCTGGTCCTGGTGGCAACCTCCTTAACCAACTGCGTGCCCATATTCTCGAACCGGTCGGCAAGCTCGATCTCTTTGGCGACCGTCACGCCATCCTTGGTGATGCGAGGCGCACCGTAAGATTTGTCGAGGAGAACGCTGCGTCCCTTCGGGCCGAGCGTCGCCTTCACAGCGTTCGCGAGAATCTCGACGCCGCGCAGCATGGAGCCGCGTGCGTCGCCGTCAAATTTCACTTCTTTTGCATTCATGGTTTCGGCTCCAGTTTTCACGCGGCTTTCATTTTCCTGGCGGCACGTTCGACCACGCCCATGATGTCGGATTCCCTGATCATCATGAGGTCGACGCCATCGAGTTTGACCTCGCTTCCCGACCACTTTCCGAACAGCACTCGGTCGCCGGCCTTGACTTCAAGGGGGTGCAACACGCCATTCGCATCGCGCGCGCCGGGCCCGGCCGCGACGACCTCGCCTTGCATCGGCTTTTCCTGCGCGGTGTCCGGAATGATGATGCCGCCAGAGGTCTTCGCCTCCGGCTCGACAGGGCGGATCACGACGTGGTCCTGCAACGGACGCAATTTCATTGACGGCCTCCTCGGATTAATATTTTTGAAGAAATCGGTTCTAACGAAAAAAATCGATAGCTATGAATTATTAAGTTGGGCGGCACTGAGCGAAATACAATCAAGAAAAAACCAAAAAACAAAAAATATTTTTCAATCGTTTACATAGTAGGTTGCAATCGCACGCGGATCCAGCGGCGGCGAACAACACCCGTTTCGTCGCAGGATTTCCGCCATGCAGATCATCGAACAGACCGACGACCACGCGGCCGCCATCGAGCGGCTGCTCGACCTTACCTTCGGGCCCGACCGGCACCACAAGGCCGTCTACCGGCTGCGCGAGGGCGTGGCCCCGGCGCCCGGCCTGTCCTTCGTCATCGAGAACGGCGACGGACTCGCGGCGACGCTGCGCTTCTGGCCGGTCATGCTGCTGGACGGGCAGGCGGCGCTGCTGCTGGGGCCGATCGCGGTGCGCCAGGACCACGCCGGCAACGGCTACGGCAAGGCGCTGATGCGGCACGGCATCGCGATCGCGCGGGCGCAGGGCTGGCCCGCCATCCTGCTGGTCGGGGACGAGCCGTATTACGGCAAGCTCGGTTTTTCCCGCGCCGCGGCGGAAAGACTCCATCTGCCCGGCCCGGTCGAGCGTGAGCGGGTCCTCGCCCTGGAGCTGACGCAAGGCGCGCTGGACGGCGCTAGCGGCATGGTCGACAAGGCCGCTGCGAACGGCGGACAAGCCACACGGGGTGCGGGAGCCGAACCGGACGGGGCAACCTGACGGGACTTGCATCCTTCGCCGGTTTCATACTACCAGTAGGAGTCTTCCGGCACTGTATTGCAAGGATTCTGCGATGCGAAAACGACGCTCCATGGTCCGTTGGTTCAACCCCTTGCAGCTGGCGGAAACGGCGGTTCGGGTCGCCATATCGAGCATATTCGGGGAATTCGCCGACCGGCGTGAGTTGACCGCCATAACCCGCCACATCGACCCGGACGCGCTTGATCCAGCCTATGACTACAGTGGCGTACGCTCCGATTTCTGGGTCGACTACATAGCGGACACCGGCGACGGTTGGAACCCCACCTACGCCATGGCGCGGCTGCTGGCGACGCCGAAGCTCACCGTCAACGGCTGTCCGGAAGAGTTGCCGCTGGCAGGCGTCGTGGTCATGGGCGGCGACCAGGTTTACCCGACCGCCTCACGCGACGAATACGCCGAGCGGCTGGTTGCCCCTTTTGATGAGGCCGCGAAGACCATTCCAAAGAGAAAGAAGGCCGACCTGTACGCCATACCCGGAAACCACGACTGGTATGACGGATTGTTGGCGTTCCTCGGCCTGTTCTCGCGGCGTCGCATCGCGAGCAGCTGGTCGCGGTCGCGGGACGGGCGCGTTGTCGGCGGCAGAAAAACGAAACAGGTCCGCAGTTACTTCGCGATCAAGCTGCCGCATGACTGGTGGATCTGGGGCGTCGACGTGCAGCTGAAGGGTTATATCGACCAGCCGCAGATCGATTTCTTCGCCCGGGCCGCGGACGAGTGGATGGCAGAAGGATCCCGTCTCATCATTTGCACGGGTATGCCGAGCTGGGCCTATGTCGATCCCGATGATCCCGAGAAGGAGTTCAGGAATTTCTCCTATCTGCAGGGCATTGTCGACGCCGCGGACCGGGGCCATCGCCTTTGCCTCGTGCTCACCGGCGACAGCCACCACTATTCCCGCTACCTCGAGGGCGACTGCCAATACGTCACTGCGGGCGGCGGCGGGGCGTTCCTGCATCCAACGCATCACCTTGAGGATAAGAGCTTCGACTGGCGATACCCGCGGCCCGGCGTCAGGCAGCAGAGCGGCATCACGAATTACAGAAGAGAGTTCGAGATCGCCAAGGACCAGAACACCGGGGCGGAGAGCCTGTTCCCGGCCCGCAAGACGTCGCGCCGCCTTGCGTGGCGGAATCTGGCGTTCGCATGGCTCAACTGGGAATACACGGTGACGCTGGCCGCGATCATCGGGATCTTCACCTGGCTGATCAGCGCCAACGCACGGATCGGCGGTTGGAAGCTGTCGAACATTTGGGCCGACGGCTCCGACCCCTGGGTCGCGCTCTGCGGCTATGCCGCTTCGCTTGTCATATCGCCCTGGCCACTGATCCTCCTGGGGGCCGCTCTGCTCGGCTATTACGGCTTTGCCGATTTCAAAGGCTGGCGGCGCTGGCTCGCCGGCGGCCTGCACGCCCTGGTGCAGGGCGGCGTCGCCATCTTTTCAACAGTCTTGCTGGCGTTCTGGATACGCGACCGGGAAGCCCTGCTCGTCCTGCTCGCAGGCGTGATCGGTGGCGTCCTCGCCGCCACCGTCATGGGCCTCTATCTGCTCGTCTGCCTGCGCTGGTTCGGGAAACACTGGAATGAAGCGTTCTCGTCCCTGCGGATCGAGGACTACAAATGCTTTCTGCGCCTGCGGATCGACAGAAACGGAAACCTGAAGATATTTCCGGTCGGCTTGACCAGGGTTCCGCGGGACGACGGAACCCCCTCACCGGCCAATCCCGAACTGACCCCGCACCTCATCGAAACGCCGATCGATATAACGTAGACTACGCGCGGCTGGGCGGCGGCGCCTGACCGGGCTCCCGCCACTCCTGCGGGAAGGTCGCACCGCTCAGTCCATTGATGCCGGTCAATGCGCCAGGGTTCCTGATGTGCGATGGGCTCGCCGTCACGTTCGATGCGGAGGGCGACATGACTGAGGACGCGACGTTTATCTGGAACGAGCTCGTCACCACCGACCAGCAGACCTGCGGCGCGTTCTATTCTGCGTTGCTCGGCTGGACGCGCAAGGAGGTCGATATGGGGCCCGCGGGCGCCTACACGGTCTTCCAGCACAACGGCAAGGACGTCGCCGGCATGATGGGTCCGGCAACGGACTTCTCCCGCGCCCGCCCGCCGTTCTGGTCGGCCTATATCGCGGTAAGCGACATCAATGCCTGCGCTGCCCGTGTCGCTGCGCTCGGCGGACAGGTTATCGCGGCGCCGGAGGACATTCCCGACGTGGGACGTGTCTGCATGCTGACCGATCCGATAGGGGCGCCGGTGTGCCTCATGGAGCCGGCGGCCGGGGCGGAGACGGACCGATGAGAAAGCCCGATCCTGTGCGGTTGAAGACCATCATGCGCCGGCACATTGCCCGGTAATGAGCGCGACGAGACATCTCAAGATACTGGGCATCGTCACCCTGGCCTGGGCGGTGTTCTGGATCATCGGCCTGCCGGAATACTATCAGCAGTACTCCGACGAATTCATGATCATATTCGATCTCGCGATCCTGTTCCCTCTCTGGTACCTGGTTTTCCACGTATTGAAGAAGGTCAGGCGCCACCCGAAGCTGATGGTCGCGAATTGGCTGGCGTTCTATATCACCGTCCCGCTGCTGATCTATGACGCTCTGTATTACGGCGTCTTTCTTGGCTACGGCGCGGGTTTCTTCGCCGAATTCTGGTATCTTTCGGTTTACTACGTCGTTCCGTGGGTCATTCTGCCGCCGACCGGCCTGTGGCTGGACCGGCGACCGGCCGCGGGACGGCCGCGAGCGCAATGACCCGATACCTCAACCAAAGCGCGTGCCAGCCGCAGTTTCCGCGTGCAGTGGCCCGGCGCGGCGCCATTCCACCGCACCGACAAGGGCGTTGACAGCGGCTGTCCGTTGCCCTTGAGTCGAGGGAACCGATCGCGGCAGGACAACGGTCATGGCTGGAGACGGGGCCGGCGCTGACGCCGGCGCCGGACGCGGGTCGCCACCCCGGACTCTCCGGAAGCAGGCCGCCTCCCTGCCTGCGAGCGGCGATTATTGCGCCATCGCGGCGGCCACAGGGAGGGCCGGGACGGCGGCGTGCAGGGGCGGGTCCGGCATCGGTAAGGCGGTGCGAAGCGGCCCGGCCGAACTCGTATCCTAGGGAGGAACCTATGCGACTCTTTGCTTTCATTGCCGTCGCGCTGGCCGGGCTGGGGCTCGTGCAGCCCGCCGCGGCGCAGGACAAGACCAACATCGCCTGGGGCGGCTCGAACCCCGGCGGGGTGATGTACTACATGGTCGGCACCGCCGGCACGATCATTTCCGAGAAGCTGCCGCAATACAATATCACCCAGGTAACGACGGGCGGCTCTACCGAGAACGCCAAGCGCATCATCAAGGGCGAGCTGGACATGGGCATCGTCTACGGCGCGCATGTCTACATGGCGCAGAAGCCGGAAGGCCCGTTCGAAGGCGGCGAGAAGGGCACGATGTTCCGCGGCGTCGCCAAGGCCTACAAGGGGCCGACCTATTTCGTGACCCTGCCGGGCAGCGGCATCACCAAGATCTCCGATCTCGAGGGCAAGAAGGTGGCGCTTGGCCCTCCCGGGTCCGGCACCGTCTTCAACTGCTCCAATATCATGCGCGCGACCGGCATGCTCGACAAGATCCAGCCCAGCATGATGACCTTTGCCGACGCCGGACGGGCGCTCGGCAACGGCCAGATCGACGCGCTGTGCCAGTCGTCCGCCCCGGCGGCGGCGGTGAAGGAGCTGGCCGAGACCAAGGGCGCCGTGGTGCTGGCCTACACGGCCGGCGAGATGAAGGCGATCACCGGCGATTATCCGTTCTATGTGCCGAACACCATGCCCTCGACCACCTACAAGGGCGTGCCCGACGTCGAGTTGCCTTACCTGACGGTCTACTGGGTGGCGCATGAGCGGGTGCCGGGCAAGGCGATCGAGGACATCCTCGATCTCGTCTACCAGCCCGAGATCAAGAAGCAACTCGCGGCCGGCCACAAAGCGTGGGCGCAGATGGAGCCCGACACCAAGAACTTCCTGAAACTGGGCGTGCCGATGCACCCCGGCGCGGTGGCCTATTACAAGAAAAAAGGCCTCTGGCAGGAATGACGTAGAAGTGTCGATGCCAGCCGCCGCGGCACCCGCCCCGGCGGCTGGATTTTTTTCGGTAGTTCCGGCCCATCGAGGAAGAGGCGACAGCGTGCATGCGTTTATCCCGGCTTCGCCGGCGGCTCAGTCGACCGTCGCAACCGGCTGTCATTGCGAGCCGCAGGCGAAGCAATCCAGCCTTCGCAACCCGTCTGGATTGCCGCGGCGCTGCGCGCCTCGCAATGACGACCAAGCTAGCTCAATGATTTTCGGGCCGCCCGCCTCGGACAGGCGTTCTCGGGAGCTCCGCTCGTGACAGTCGAGGGCTGGTTTCCCGAGATAAAGGGCAAGACGCGGACGCTGTCGGGCTGGTTTGCCATCGCCTATGCGCTGACGGCGGCGGCGTTTTCGCTGTGGTATCTCTACACCTCGGGATTCGGCCTCTATTCGACCGAGACCAACCGCGGCTTCTACCTCCTGTTCACCTCGGTCCTGGTGTTCCTGATCTTCCCGGCCGGGCGCGGCGCGCCGGCGCACCGGCCGAGCCTTGTCGACATCGTCTTCATCGCCGCGGCGATCGCCTGCATCGGCTACTGGATGGACCAGTACGTGCCCTACGCGATGTTCCGCGTCAGCGATCCGAACCAGTGGGACCTGCTCATGGGCGGGGTGGCGATCGTCGTCATCCTCGAAACCAGCCGCCGGGTGCTCGGCCCGGCGATCCCGATCATCGCCATCCTATTCCTTGCGCAGCTCTATTTCGGCCCCTGGCTGCCCGGCAAGCTAAGCCATTCCGGCATGCCCGTCGACCGCATCCTCGAATTCAGCTTCTCGACCCAGGAGGCGATGTTCGGCGTGGTGACGGCGACCTTCGCGACTTTCGTCTTCCCGTTCATGATCTTCGGCGCGTTCCTCGAGCGCAGCGGCGCCGGCACCTTCTTCATGGAGCTGGCGACGGCGCTGACCGGGCGCTGGCGCGGCGGCCCGGCCAAGATCGCGACGCTCAGCTCGGCCCTGTTCGGCTCGATCTCCGGCTCGTCGGTGGCCAATGTCGTGGCCTCGGGTGCGTTCACCATCCCGATGATGAAGCGCATCGGTTTCAAGCCGCACCATGCCGGCGCGATCGAGGCGATCGCGTCCACCGGCGGCCAGATCATGCCGCCGATCATGGGCGCCGGCGTGTTCATCCTGGCGACACTGACCCAGCGCGACTATCTGGGCATCGCGATGATGAACGTCATTCCGGCAGTGCTGTTCTTCACCTTCATCCTGCTGATGGTCGACCTCGAGGCCATGCGGACCGGCCTCAAGGGCCTGCCCGACAACGAGATCCCGCGCATCCGCGACGTGCTGCGCCGCGGCTGGTTCTTCTTCCTCCCGCTCGTCGTTGTCATCACCCTGCTGTTCATGGGCTATTCGGCGAATTACGGCGCGTTCTGGGGCACCGTCTCGACGCTCGTCCTCTCGTGGCTGCGCCGGGAGACCCGCATGGGCCCGCGGAAGATCTTCCACGGGCTGGTCGCCGGCGCCCACAACAACACCTCGGCCGGCGCCGCGATCGGCAGCCTCGGCATTATCATCGGGGCATCGTGCTGGCCGGG
>Ga0224512_10005013_pt1 | contig 11036 bp, 9 predicted proteins | sample SF_May12_sed_USG_4_FD_169103 | JGI IMG/M metagenome (GOLD analysis project Ga0224512, IMG submission 169103) | Sediment microbial communities from San Francisco Bay, California, United States - SF_May12_sed_USGS_13 | ecosystem: Environmental > Aquatic > Marine > Sediment | place: USA: California...
TGGAACGCAAAGGACACATGGGTCTCACAGGCATGCGCGAGCGCATCATCACCTTGGGAGGCTCGGTCTCGATATCGGGCGAGCCTGGAGCGGGGGCGGTGCTCGAGGTCCGACTCCCACGCGACGGGGTCGGTTCTTGAGCGGGCCGATTCGTGTGCTCATCGCCGACGACCACGCCCTGGTGCGTGAAGGCATCCGTCAGGTGTTGGCGGAGAGCGAGGGATTCCAAGTTGTGGCCGAGGCCGGGCGAGGCGATCAGGCCCTCGCATTAGCCCAGCAGCACGAGCCCGATGTGGCCGTCCTCGACATCACGATGGAAGGAGGGTCCGGCCTGGACGCGGCAGCACAGCTCAGACAGACACTGCCGAACGTTCGGATCCTCATCCTCAGCATGCACCATCACGCCCAATACCTGCTCCAGGCCGTGCGAGCCGGCGCCCACGGCTACGTTCTCAAGGACGGGCAGCCCGCCGAGCTTCGCGAGGCCGTCCGGGCGGTCCACAGTGGCCGGACGTTCTACAGCCCGCCGGTGGCTGACAAGCTCAGCGCGGCCTTGAGGGGGGAACTCGAAGACCAGCAGCGGCGGAACGCCCTCGAACGGCTGACGGCGCGCGAACGCGATGTGCTCGTCCGGGTCTCGAACGGACTCACCAGCAAGGAGATCGCGGCCGAACTCGGTATCAGCCCGCGTACCGTCGAGACCCATCGCGAGAGTCTCATGCGAAAGCTCGACATTCGGAACATGGCGGGTCTCATTCGGTTTGCCCTCGAATCCGACCTTCGGAATACCTGACCTCGCGGCACTGACCACCTCCGTAGTTTTCCTGACCCTCCGGTGGGTGTTTTTCCGAATACCCCGCTCGCAATTCTTCTCCTAGATTGATTGTCACCATTGCCGGAATGTCGTTCTAAACGGCGTTCCACCGTGTGACGCACATCTCGCCCACTTATTCCCGGTGTGACCATGCTCCGTCCTTCGTTCGCCGTAACGTCCTTGATCCTGTGCTCGGTCTTCACCCTCGGCAAGAGCGTCCAAAACCCCGCGCATGCCGCCACTCTTCAGCAGAGCCAGGACTCGGCTCGGGCGCCCCGGCCACCCATCGAAGTGGAAGAACTCGTCGTGACCGCGACGCGCACGCCGACGAACGTGTTCTTAGTGCCCACCCCTACGCTCGTCTTCGGTTCGGCGGCGATTCGCGAGCAAGCCCCCAACACGGTGTCTGATTTGTTCCGCTCCCAGCCCGGACTTGGAGTGAGTGGTGTTGGTGCAGCCCAGGTTCGTCCCACGATTCGCGGACAGCGCGGGCAGCGTATCCTGTTGCTCGAAGACGGGCTGCGGCTCAACAATTCGAGGAGACAGCAGGATTTCGGCGAGGTGCCCTCCCTCGTGGATGTCGCGACGATTGACCGCGTCGAGGTGGTTCGTGGACCGGCATCGGTGCTCTACGGAACGGATGCGATCGGGGGCGTGGTGAACCTGATTTCGCGCACTCCGACGCAGGAGGGCGTGCATGGGACTCTGGGGTATCGCTACAGCACCTATAACGAGCAACACAAAGGCGTCGCCTCGCTGATGGGCCGCACCGGACGGATCGGGTTCTTGCTGAGCGGGACCTACCGCGATGCCGGCTCCTACGATGCGCCCTCCGGGTCCTTCGGCAACATCTCCCTTCGCAACCCCACGCGGGTCAATGATACCGGCGTCCAAGACGAGAGCATCAAAGCACTGCTGAGCTACGACCTCAAACCCGGTCACGACGTGTTCGTGAAGTACGAACGCTACCGTGCCGATACCACGGGCTTTGGGTATGTCGACCCCGCTGCCTACGCGCCGACGCTGCCGCTGATCCAGATCACTTACCCAGAGCAACGGTTCGACAAAGTGAGCGCCGGCTACCACGCGTCCGATCTGCGTTCACCGGTCGCTGACAGGGTCGAGGTTGTGGGATACTACCAGGATAACGAGCGAGACCTGGACCTGGGCATCTTCGTGCCCTTCGGCGCAGGCGCGCCTCCGGGCGCGGGGGTGTCGATCCAGAACAAGAACTTCACCGACTTGGAGACGTACGGCTTCCGACTGGAGGCAACCAAGCTGGTGTCAGGGTCTCACATTCTGAAGTACGGCGTCGACTTGTTCCGGGATAGGTCTCAGAACACCGATCGCACCGAGTCCGCGGTGGTCGGGTTCGGTCCGCCCGTGCCGGAGATCGACAGCACGCCACAGGTGCCGAACGCCACCTTCCGCAGCCTCGGCATGTTCGCCCAGGGCGACTTCCATGTGGCGGAACGGCTCTCGGTCATCCTCGGGGCACGGTTTCAGGATACACGCGCTTCGACCCGAGCTACCCAGGGCGTGAGTGACGCGCTGGTCGCGAAGAGCAGTCAAACCGTCGTCGGAGCAGCCAATGTCATCTACGGCCTGACGGACCACCTCAACGTGATCGGCGCGGTTGGACGGGCATTCCGCTCGCCCAACTTGGTAGAACTATTCTTCAGCGGACCCACCCCGGAGGGTGCCGCGTTCCAAGCGCGTAATCCCGACCTAAAGGCGGAGACGAGCCTCAACATCGACGTCGGGCTTCGATATCAGGATCGCCGCTTCAGCCTCGAGGGCTTTGTCTTCCGGAACGAGATCCGCAACGGCATCCGCATCGCTCCCACGGCAGATACAGTGAACATGCTCCCGGTGTTCCAGAACGTGAACGTCGACAAGCTCCGCTTCACGGGCGTGGAGTTGTCCGCCAGCGCCCAGTTGCCGGCTGGTCTGTCGGTGCATGGAGCGTACACGCATCTGTCTTCCAAGGACGTCGTGAACCCACTCAATCCGGTCGGTGAGACGTTCTCCAACAATCTCGCCGGCCGACTTCGCTACACGGAACCCGACAACCGGTTCTGGGCCGAATACGAGATCCGCTACAATGGTGACCGCAAGGACGTTGTGCTGGGCACCAACCCGATCGGCGACGTGCTGCCGGCGTTTACCGTTCACTCCGCCCGGGCGGGGGCCACGCTGTTTCGGCAGGGCCAGTTCACGCAGCGGATTGGGGTGACGCTCGCGAACTTCACCAACACGCTCTACGCTGAATCCACCAATGCCAGCTTCTTCCGTCCGGAGCCTGGCAGGTACCTCCTCGTCACCCTCGACACGAGCTTCTAGCCGAGATACAGCGCAAGGATACGAGGCTCCGTGCGACATCCGGTGCATTTCATCCCCCTGGTCACCACCGTCATTGCGTTTGCCTTTGCGGTGGTGATCTTCAACCGCTACCGCGCCAAGCGCTCGGGGCCTCACCTACTGTGGTGGTGCGCAGGCGTCGCGCTCTACGGCATAGGCACCCTGACCGAATCCCTGGTAACTCTCCTCGGTTGGCATGAGGTTCTCTTCCGCAGCTGGTACATCAGCGGCGCGCTCCTCGGAGGTGCCCCCCTGGCCCAGGGCACGGTGTACCTGCTCTTCTCGCGGCGCCTGGCCAATCGTCTGGCCATAGTCCTCCTCATCGCAGTTGCAATGGCAGCAACATTCGTGTTGCTCACCCCCATCGACCACGCTGCGGTTGAGACCTACCGGCTCTCCGGCAGCGTAATGAAGTGGAGTTGGGTCCGGCTGTTCAGTCCATTCATCAACACGTACGCGTTCATCTTTCTGGTGGGAGGTGCGGTAGTGTCGGCTTGGCGGTTTCGCGTCAGCCAAGCCACGTACCACCGCGTGATCGGGAACGTGCTGATTGCGGTTGGTGCCCTTCTCCCAGGCATTGGTGGCACGGCCACTCGGATGGGGCATGTCGAGGTTCTGTACGTTACCGAGCTCCTCGGCATCATCTTGATCTGGTTTGGCTACCGCTGGAATGTGCGCCCCACTGCACGTCGAGATGCGGTCCCCACGTACGCCGCCCTCGAGACCTCGTAGCGTGGTGGCGCAGCGTCCTTCGTCCGGGGCACCGAGGATGCTAAATTGGGGCGGTTGCGCAGCAGCCTCCATCACTCCCACGAAAGCCGAGCACGAGGATCCCCTATGGCCCAGCACGAACTCGCCCAGCGCGTCCAGGACCTGAAGCACGCCCTGACTTCGATCGAGACGGAGGTCAAGGGTGGCAAGACCCGGCCCGAGGGGCTGGAGGACCTGAAGGCCGTGGTCGACAACGTGCGGCTGAGCTTGTGGGCGATCCTGAGCAGCGCCCAGGCAGACGATTATGAGGCATTCATCGGCGCGTTTCGACTGAGACGCGCCACCGACATCTGCCAACAAGTCCTGGCGGATATCAGGGCAGGCAATGTGAACGGGGCCTCGCCGGAATTTGTGGAGTTCAAGGGAACCGTGGAGGAGCTCGCGAGCGCGACCACACGTCGCTAACTCCTGATAACGGAGGTCACTCGTGAGTGCGCTCGGGAGCGAGACCCATCCATTACGGGTTGCCGTAGTCGGTTCGGGTCCGGCAGCCTTTTACGTCACTGAAGACCTCTTCAAGCGTTTGGGCCGTGGCGTCCAAGTCGACATGTTCGAACGGTTGCCCATGCCGTTCGGCTTGGTGCGGTTCGGGGTCGCGCCCGACCACCAGAAGATCAAGCAAGTCACCCGCGTATTCGAAAAGGCGGCGTCCAACCCGGGGTTCCGCTTCTTCGGAAACGTCGACGTCGGCTCCGACATCGATCTCGCGACGCTCAGCCGCCATTACCATCAGATCTGTTTCGCCACCGGAGCCCAGACGGACCGTCGACTCGGCATTCCCGGCGAAGACCTGGCTCGGAGCCATCCGGCCACCGAGTTTGTTGCATGGTACAACGGGCACCCCGATTTTCGGGACAAGACCTTCGACCTGTCGGTGGAGCGTGTCGCTGTCGTGGGCGTGGGCAATGTCGCGGTCGACGTCGCCCGCATTCTGTGCCGCACGGTCGACGAGTTGAAGACGACGGACATTGCCGACTACGCGCTCGAGGCGCTCGCGCAGAGCAAGGTGCGGGAGGTGGTCGTCGTCGGGAGACGCGGTCCGGCGCAGGCGGCCTTCACGAACCCGGAGATCCGCGAGCTCGGCAACCTCGGGGGCGCGGACCTCGTCATCCCGCCCGAGGAAGCCGCGCTCGACCCGGTCAGCGCCGCGGACGCGGCCCAGAGCGACGACCGCGACCTCCAGAAGAAGATCGAAATCATCCAGGAGCTCGCAGGCCGCGAGCCCACGGGCAAGCCGCGAACGCTCACCTTGCGTTTCCTCGTGTCGCCGGTCGAGCTGATCGGCAATGACGCCGGCGAGGTGGCCGCCATGCGCCTGGTGCGGAACCGGCTGCGGCGCGAGTCGGACGGACGCCTCCGTCCCGTCGCCACCGAAGAATTCGAGACGCTACCGGTCGGCATGGTGTTTCGGTCGGTGGGCTACTACGGCGTGGCGCTGGCCGACCTGCCGTTCGACGCCAGAGCCGGGATCGTTCCCAACGAGGCCGGCCGCGTGCTGGACGGGGGGAAGCCAAGCGGTGGCCTCTATGTCAGCGGGTGGATCAAACGGGGCCCGAGCGGTGTCATCGGCACCAACAAGCCGGACGCCAAGGAGACCGTGGCCTGCATGGTCGAGGACATGGCGAAGGGTGTCACCTTCGAGGCGCCCGCGGCGGACGGAGCCGCCATCGAGCAGCTCCTGCGATCCAAGAACGGGCGCATTGTCTCGTACGGAGACTGGTGTCGCTTGGATGAATTGGAACAGGCGCGAGGACAGTCGGTTGGACGTCCCCGGATCAAGTTTACTGATCTCGAGGAAACGCTGGCCGCGTTGAATCGGTGAGCGGTTCCACCGTTCCCCCGACAGTGAGGCTGTCGAGCTGACCTGAGCGGGCCTGGGGGATGGGGGCGAGTGCTTCGATCCCGATATCGAGGACCCGAGCCGGAGCAACGGCGGACGTTTGCCGTTGCCGACCGACCCAGATCGTGGTGGTGAGTAAGGCTCCGATGAGGACCAGGCTGACGACGGCGATGGCCAAGGCCACCCCGCGCTCATTCCGCAGCCCAGCAGTTCTCACGGATGACTCCTTCCGGATTTGGCTATTCCCCTTGAGACAAGGAGGAAGGACCGGCAACTTGGCGAAAGCCGGCGCTCGTGGCAACTCTGAGTTTTTTGACACATAATGGTCAGGCTCGCAGTGATATGATACGTAATACGTTACTAAGGAATGGCTTAGCAAATCAGAGTTATTGAGCAGCCTGCCAAGATTCGTAATGAAATGATACAGTACGATCGGCCCGGTCTGGTCCCGACCGACCCGACAGGCCCCCGCGCGATGGACCGCCATCAGGTCCGATCTCACCTCCGCCGGCGCGGCCCGACCCAGGTGCGAAGGCGACCTCGGGAAAACGCCGCGGGACTGGCCAGGTCTCGCATTTTCGACTAGCCTCCGACCTATTCCGTATAGGACGCTGCCCATCCGTGGGGAACAACCATGACCGACCAAATCGATGTCTTCGAGAAACTGGGGTCGTTTTACCTGGGCCGAATCTTCGATATGGCATCCGGTGAGACCGAGCCTGATCTCGTGCTGTACGACGCCAAGGATCTGACCACCCACGCGGTTTGCGTGGGCATGACCGGGAGCGGCAAGACCGGCCTCTGCCTGAGCCTGTTGGAGGAGGCGGCCATCGATGGCATCCCGGCCATCGCGATCGACCCCAAAGGTGACATCGGCAACCTGCTCCTGAGCTTTCCCGATCTTCGTCCCGCAGATTTCCGACCTTGGATCGATGAGCGTGAGGCGGAGCGCAAGGGCGTCTCCCCGGATGATTACGCCGGCAGCGTGGCCAACCAGTGGCGCGAGGGTCTGGCCAAATGGGGGCAAGACGGTGCCCGGGTGCGGCGCTTTCGAGACGCGGTGGATCTCGCCATCTACACCCCGGGCAGCAGCGCCGGTCTGCCACTGAACATACTGCGGTCCTTCGCCGCGCCTGCCCCGGATCTGGTCAACGACCCGGATGCCTTCCGCGATCGTATCTCCTCGGCCGTCTCCGGAATCCTCGCCCTGGTCAAGATCGAGGCGGACCCCATCACCAGCCGCGAGCATATCCTCCTGTCCACCCTGTTCGACGCCGCCTGGAAGCAGGGACGAGACCTCGACCTCGGTCAGTTGATCCAGGAGATCCAGGCACCCCCGGTCACTACCATCGGCGTCATGGACGTCGATACGTTCTTCCCGCCCAAGGATCGGATGGCGCTCTCGCTCAGGTTGAACAGCCTGCTCGCCTCGCCCGATTTCGCTGCCTGGCTCGAGGGCGAGCCGCTGGATATCAAGCGACTGCTGTGGACGGCGGACGGGAAACCCAGAATCGCCATCCTTTCGATTGCCCACTTGTCCGACGCGGAGCGGATGTTCTTCGTCACGCTACTGCTCAACGAGATGATCGCATGGATGCGGGCGCAATCAGGAACCGCGAGCCTTCGCGCCCTGCTCTACATGGACGAGGTCTTCGGCTTCTTCCCACCAACCGCCAACCCGCCGAGCAAGACGCCGATGCTCACGCTGCTCAAACAGGCCCGAGCCTTTGGGGTCGGCGTAGTCCTCGCGACGCAGAATCCAGTCGACCTCGACTACAAGGGGCTGTCCAACGCCGGAACGTGGTTCCTCGGCCGGCTGCAAACCGAGCGCGATAAAGAGCGGGTGCTGGAAGGCCTGGAAGGAGCCTCCGCCTCCGCCGGAGCGAAGTTCGACCGTCAGCGCATGGGAGAGGTGCTCGCTGGCCTGAAGAACCGCGTCTTCCTCATGAATAACGTGCACGAGGATGTCCCGGTCGTGTTCCAGACCCGCTGGGCGTTGTCGTATCTCCGCGGGCCCTTGACGAGGGCCCAGATCCAGACCCTCATGGCGCCCCGAAAGAAGGCTCAGGCATCGGCGGCGGCGGCGACAGTGCCGGTCTCGACACCGGCAGCGCCGGACGTGATCGGGAGCGCCGTCGGTGCTCGGCCCGTGCTCGCCCCGGATGTGCCGGAGTTCTTCCTGCCCGTCGCTATCCCGGCGGCCGGCGCCAGACTCGTGTACCGCCCCGCCCTGGTCGGCACGGCCGACCTCCACTATGTCGACGCGCAAATCGGGCTGGATCAGTGGCAGACCGTCGCTCACCTCGTTCCGCTGGCCGACCAAGTGCCGAGCGATGCGTGGGACCAGGCCACACTGCTGCCTAAAGGTGCGCCAGAGCTCCTCCCCAGCCCCGATAGCGGAGTGGAGTTTGCGCCCGTCCCATCTGAAGCAACTCAGGCCAAGCGCTACGATTCCTGGGCGAAGATGTACAAGACACACCTCTATCAGACCCTTCCACTCGCACTGTTCGAATGTCGCCCCTTCAAGCTGGTGTCGCGGCCGGGGGAGAGTGAGGCCGACTTCCGGGTCCGCGTCCGGGAAGCGTCGCGTGAGCACCGAGACGAATCCATCGAGCAGCTGCGCAAGCAGTATGCGCCCAAGTTGGAGCGCATCGAAGCCCGCAAGCAGACCGCGGACCGGAAGGTCCAGGTTCAGGAGGCGCAGTACCAACAGGCTAAGACCCAGACAGCCATCTCGGTTGGCGCCACGGTGTTGGGGGCACTATTCGGACGCAAGGCGGCCAGTATCGGCAGCCTTGGACGGGCGAGCACGGCCGCGCGCGGCGTCGGTCGGGCCGCGCGCGAAAAGGGCGACATCGACCGCGCGCAGCAAGAGGCCGCCGAACTCCAGACCCAGCTCGACCAACTCCAGGCCGAACTCGAGCAGGAGCTCGCGGCTCTTCGTGCATCCGGAGATGAGGGAACCGCCGACGTGTCGGAGAAGACGATTACTCCCCGGAAGGCGGACATCGCGATCGGAAAGGTCGCCCTGGTCTGGACCCCGTGGCGCGTTGACGAGCACGGAATCGCCGAGCCTGCCTACCGCTGACGCCGTGCCGCACCCGCTGACACCGGATACCGTTCGGGATTGGCAGGACGTCTCGACGCTGGCGGAGCACATCTACGGCGCGAGCGTCTCCAGCCATGCCGGCGTGGGTCACATTGCCGCCGTCTGGCGAGACCCACACGGCGGCCATCGCATCTTACTGCTCACCGCGGACACTCCCAGGAGTATGTACGATCAGTTTGTGCTCGGCCTCTCCCGCGCACGGGCCGACGCGATCTTGACCACGGGCAAGATCTTGCGGAGCGAGCCGGGCCTCACCCATGACTATCTCGGATCGTCCACCCTCCGCCATGCCCTGGCCGAGTGGCGCACGCGATCGCTCGGCAAGACTGAATCAGCCCGAAGCGTCGTTCTGACATCGGGCAAGCGGCTGCCGCAGTCTCATCCGTTGTTCCGCGGGTCGACCAGACCGATGGTGGTGACTTCGAGTGAGGGTGCACGCAGGCTCGGTGCATGGGCCGCTGCGGCGGATGTTCAGGTAGTCGCGTTGGCTGAACCATCAGCCGAGCAGGCGCTTCGCTACATGAGCGAGACGCTGGGAGCCCGAGCCCTGTCCGTCGAGGCCGGCCCACAGACGGCGCTCCCGCTGTATCAATCACCGGCCTTGGTTGACGAGCTCTGGCTCTCCACCTATCTGGGATCGGCCGTGGCTACGAGCGTTCTGGGTCCGGCATTCTTAGATGCGGCTTCGCTCGACGCCGTATTCCCAAGACGTGCGACCCCGTTCGAGGTGAATGAGCCGAGCGGACCGTGGCATTTTCAGCGGTTCATCCGGGTCACTCAGTAGAGGACTGCGTGCACGATCTCCCTAGGCAGCATCGTCGCTGGAGGGTGTCAACCCGGCTGGCATACGTGGGCGTCCTCCTGCTCGCGACGCTGACACCGTTTGGCTTCGATGCGGCGTTGGGCGATGTGGCGGCGCGGCTGACCCGGGCTCTGCATCCCACCCTCGTCCCGAGCGATGCGGTGGACGCCGTTCGCAACGTGGCCCTGTTTGCCGGATGGGGCATGGTATGGATGGTGACCGCCCCAGCCACGAACGTGTGGGCGTCGTTCCGCACCGCCATCATGACCGGCGCGGGGATCAGCCTTGCCGTCGAGAGCCTTCAACTCTGGTCGGTGCTCCGACGCGCCAGCGTCATCGACGTCGTCACCAACACAGCCGGCAGCGCAGTCGGTGCCCTGGTATTGCTCAGCCTAGTGCTCGTCATCCGCTCCCGGCGCAGAACCCAATCCTTTGTGGGGATTCCGGCACTCGTGTTTGCCGGGTCGTACGCCACCGCGGCATTCGCGGAGGCCTTCGTGCCGCTGTTCCGGCAAACCGCGTTTCCCAATGTGTACGGCGGACCGCTCGGGCGGTTCCGCGTCGCGCTCGAGCTCTTCGATCCGGGCTCGATCCTTTCGATCCCGATGGGCGACCTCGTCCTCTTCCTGCCGGTGGGTGCCTATGCCGTTGCGGCCCTGGTGGAAACGGGACTGTCATACGCCAAGGCTGGTCGACGTGTGTCCCTGGCGGGGCTGGCCTTGTTCCTCCTTGCCGAAGTGGGTCATGGCTTTCTCGGGCAACCGATTCAGGTCGGACCCTTGGTGGCGCACGGGCTTGGTACGGCGCTGGGAGCCTGGGCGGCCGTGCTGTGGCTGCCGGGTTTGACGCGGGAGCTCAGGGGCGCCCGCCGGCCCCTGGGCCTGCTCATTGTCCATGCACTCATCCTCTGCCTTTGGGCGTGGCGACCGTTTGTACCCCAACTCGATCCGCACATGATTAGCGGGAGCCTGTTCGAACGATGGTGGGTTCCCCTGGCCTCGCTTGGGCAACGAATGGACGTGTTTAGCGTCGTGGACGTTGCGGTCGGGTTCTTCCTGTACTTGCCGGTGGGCGCGCTGCTTGCGGTCTGGCCGATCACGACGAAGGGCGCGTTCCGAACCTTCCTTCCGGGTATCTACCTGGCGACCTTCACCGAGCTGAGCCAGTTGTTCATCGCCGGCCGGCACATGGACATTACCGACTTCCTCATCCAAGGCGCGGGCGTTGTCGTCGGATGGATCGTGATCCGCCGGGCCGGTTTTCACCCGTATGGCAGCGTGATGCGGCAGGGTGGTCGGACCTAGCGCCGGTCGATTAGGTGCCTTCGGGTTCCCGGTCT
>Ga0224512_10005014_pt1 | contig 11033 bp, 6 predicted proteins | sample SF_May12_sed_USG_4_FD_169103 | JGI IMG/M metagenome (GOLD analysis project Ga0224512, IMG submission 169103) | Sediment microbial communities from San Francisco Bay, California, United States - SF_May12_sed_USGS_13 | ecosystem: Environmental > Aquatic > Marine > Sediment | place: USA: California...
GTTCTCGAATAACTTGTTTGCCGCCAACATAGACGTCCCGTACCGTGTTCTGGTTTCCGGAAAACAACCAGCTATCGATAATTTCATCGCCGTTACGTTCACACAGTAACGGATGATCTAAATCCAACACTAGAAAATCTGCTCGATAACCCGCCTCGATTTTCCCACTGAGATGCCCACAGGCCTGGGCGCCACCGGCAACCGCGCATTCGAATAGATTGCGTCCCGTGCTACGACTGTATCCGCCGGACAGTCGGTTGCGGCGGCGGTGCAACAACCTTTGTCCGTATTCGTACCAGCGCAATTCTTCGCACGGAGAAATCGAAATGTGGCTGTCCGATCCGATCCCGAATCGGCCGTTTTGATCCATATACTCCACCGCGTTAAAAAAACCATCGCCGAGATTGCCTTCTGTCGTCGGGCACAACCCAACGACGGCCCGACTGTTTGCAACTTGCGTGGTTTCCGCCTCCGTCATGTGGGTTGCATGAATCAAGCACCAATGTTCGTTCACTGCGAAATGGTTATACAGATACTCAACGGGCCGCACACTGCTCCAGGCAACACAATCTTCCACTTCCTTGGTCTGCTCCGCAATATGAATGTGCACCGGCCCCAAATCACCGCGACTCATTTCGTCCAGCACTTCCGTAAACGTTGCTTTTGTTACCGCGCGCAACGAGTGCGCAGCAATCCCAGTCGTGACGTTTGGGTTGTCGGCGCCTGCGCTCATCAAGCTATCGACAATCTGTAAAAAGTGCTGTGGGTCATTGGTGAAACGTCGCTGCTGATCACTAATCGGTTGGCCTCCAAATCCGCCGAATTGATAGTGCACCGGCAAATTTGTGATTCCGAGGCCGACCGCGTTTGCCGCGGCCAAAGTGCGTAACGACATCTCCGCCAGTTCATCGTATTGTTGACCGTTACTTTGGTGATGGAGGTACTGAAACTCCGCAACTCGTGTGTAACCGGCTTTTAGCATTTCAACGTAAAGCTGAGCCGCGATCGCCTCGAGGTGCTCCGGCTCGATCGTGTCGAGAAACCGATACATGGTTTCTCGCCATGTCCAGAAACTGTCGTCGCTTGCACCCGCTCGTTCGGCAAGCCCGGCCATGGCGCGCTGGTGTGCATGGGAATGCAGGTTGGCGATACCCGGTAGCAAGCACCCGGGCCGTGGCTCGCCGTCGCTGCTGGCTGGGTGGACGGCCGCAATATCGCCGTTGTCGTTAATCTCGACCGCGACGTCGCTCGACCAGCCATCCGGGAGTAACGCCTGTTCAAAGCGTAGGGTTGTCATTGTTCTGGATTGTCGCTGGTGGCGCCCACCGAAACCATCATATTATCGGTATATACTTGTATATACAAGTGTGATTTAATCGCTTCTGAATACCCGATTAAGGCCGTTAAAAACTTCCCTCACCATATGACCGCATTCGAACATCCCTGGCACAGCGTCTGGCATCACGCCCAAATCGCCACTTTGACCGAGTCCCGTGCGGCATACGGTCTAGTGCACGATGCCGCTATCGCCACGCGCGAAGATCGCATTGTCTGGATCGGCGCGAGCGATACGATGCCGGCCGATTTGTTCGACTCTTGCCCCGACAAGCGTGATTGTGAAGGCCACCTAGTCACGCCCGGTTTGATCGACTGCCATACCCATCTGGTCTACGGCGGCAACCGCGCGCATGAGTTCGAGATGCGGTTAAACGGCGCGAGTTATGAGGAAATCGCGCGTTCCGGCGGGGGCATCCTGTCCACAGTTTTCGCGACTCGCGCCGCCAGCCGCGACGAACTATACCAATCGGCATTATCCCGTGTGCAGGAATTTCTGAACGAGGGCATCACTACTATCGAGATCAAATCGGGTTATGGTTTGACCACGCCGGACGAAGCAAAAATGCTCAGTGTTGCGCGACAACTGGGTGCCGAGCAGCCTGTCGACGTCGTCACCAGCTTTCTTGGTGCCCACGCGTTACCGCCCGAATTCGAAGGCCGGAGCGATGAATACATCGAGCTTGTCTGCAATGAAATGCTGCCGGCCATCGCCGCCGAAAATTTAGCGGATGCCGTCGATGCTTTTTGCGAGGGCATCGGTTTTTCGCCAGCACAGGTTGAACGTGTATTCGAAAAAGCCGAACAACTCGGCCTGCCAATCAAGCTACATGCGGAACAGTTAAGCGACCTGAAAGGATCCGTGATGGCGGCAAACCATGGCGCCTTATCGGTCGATCACCTGGAGTTTCTCGCTGCCGGCGACGTGCCCCGCCTGGCGGATGCGGGCACCGTTGCGGTGCTATTACCCGGCGCCTTTTACTGCCTGCGAGAAACAAAACTGCCTCCAATCGAAAGTCTGCGCGAGCAGCGAGTCCCCATCGCGATCGCCAGCGATAGCAATCCCGGGAGTTCACCGGTGGCATCGCCAACGCTAATGATGAACATGGCATGCACACTGTTTCGTCTGACTCCCGAAGAGGCGCTCGCTGGATATACGCGAAATGCGGCGCGTGCGCTCGGCTTGCAGAATGAAATAGGCACCCTTGAAGTGGGCAAGCGCGCCCATATGGTGCTATGGGATGTCAAATCGCCCGCTGAACTCAGCTACCGAATCGGTGGTAATGCGTGCCTGGCAGTTCTTTATAGAGGGCAGCACCGATGAGCGCCAATGAACTAAGAGAACTCAGTCGTAATACCGACCGACCGCTCTACCAGCAGATAAAATTTGCCATTGCGCAGAACATTGAATCTGGCGTCTGGCAGCCGGGCGAAAAGATACCGTCGGAAAACCAACTAGCGGCTGAACTCGGTGTGAGCCGCATGACCATCAACCGGCCGCTGCGCGAACTGACAAGCCAGGGTATGCTGAAGCGCGTACACGGAATCGGCACTTTCGTCGCCGAATCGCCGCGCCACGCCAGCTTGATCGAACTGAAACCCATCGCGGAGGAGATCGTTGCGGCCGGCAAGACCCATTCGGCGACTCTGCTCGAACTCCGTGAAATCAAAGCCGATAGCAGACTGGCGGAAAGAATGGTGGTTAATGAGGGCGAGATTTTATTTCATATCGTAATGGTGCACTCACAAGACGGGGTTCCGATTCAACTCGAAGATCGCTACGTCAACCCGACGACCGCTCCCAATTTTCTCGACGTCGATTTCAGCGCGACCACGCCCTCGCAGTATTTGCTCGGCTTGTTTCATCCGGCTGAGCTCGAGCACATCGTGCAGGCGATTATGCCGGACGCAAAGACGGCGCAACTACTGTCGATCCCCACCGACGAGCCGTGTCTGCGCTTGTGCCGACGTACTTGGCAGAAGAAGACGGTGGTGACAGCCGCAAATTTGATTTATCCGAGCAGCCGTTACGACCTCGGCGCTCGTTTAAACGCGAAAAATTTCAGCAATTAGATATTCAACCGGACAGCATCATGAACTCGAAAATACGAAGAGGATCGAATCGCACCATCCGTGCCCCACGCGGCACTGAACTCAGCTGCAAAAGTTGGTTAACGGAAGCCCCCTATCGGATGATTCAAAACAATCTTGACCCGGAGGTCGCAGAACGCCCGGAGGAGTTAGTCGTCTACGGGGGAATCGGCCGGGCGGCACGTAACTGGGAATGCTTCGATAAGATTCTCGAAGCGCTCAAGGATCTTGAAGATAATGAGAGCTTATGCATTCAGTCCGGTAAACCCGTTGGTATTTTTAAGACCCACCCCGACGCACCGCGCGTGCTGATTGCAAACTCCAATCTGGTTCCCGCATGGGCCAACTGGGAGCATTTCAACGAGCTGGATAAGAAGGGTCTGATGATGTACGGGCAAATGACCGCAGGCTCGTGGATTTACATAGGCTCGCAGGGCATCGTGCAGGGCACGTACGAAACATTCGTAGAAGCCGGCCGGCAACACTTCGATAACAATCCAAAGGGAAAATGGATACTCACTGCCGGCCTCGGCGGTATGGGCGGCGCGCAACCGCTGGCGGCCACCATGGCGGGATTTTCGATGGTGGCTGTCGAATGCGACCAAACCCGCATCGATTTCCGTTTAGGCAATCGCTATCTCGACACTCAGGCGAACTCCGTCGAAGAAGCATTACAACTCATTGACGACGCGCATGCGATTGGCAACGCGGTTTCGGTCGGTCTGCTCGGCAACGCGGCCGAAATATTGCCGCGAATGGCGAAAGCCGGTATCAAACCGGATCTCGTCACCGACCAGACGTCAGCCCATGACCCCGTCAACGGCTACTTGCCGATTGGCTGGAGTGTCGCGCAGTGGCGACGAGAAGCGCAGGCCAATCCCAACAAAGTGGCCGACGCCGCACGCGACTCAATGGCGATCCACGTCCGCGCGATGCTTGATTTTTACGGCCAGGGCATTCCCACCGTCGACTATGGCAATAACATTCGGCAGGAAGCAAAGAATCGCGGCGTAGAAAACGCGTTTGACTTCCCCGGCTTCGTGCCAGCTTACATACGCCCGCTGTTCTGCAAGGGCATCGGACCGTTCCGCTGGGTGGCCCTATCGGGCGATCCGGAAGATATTTACAAAACCGACGCCAAGGTCAAGGAACTGATCCCCGACGACCCGCATTTGCACCACTGGCTCGATATGGCGCAGCAACGCATCAGCTTGCAAGGGCTGCCAGCGCGCATCTGCTGGGTCGGTCTGGGAGATCGAGACCGCCTCGGACTCGCGTTTAACGAAATGGTTGCATCTGGCGAACTCAAAGCGCCCATAGTCATTGGCCGCGATCACCTCGACTCCGGTTCGGTCGCGAGTCCCAACCGCGAGACCGAGGCAATGCGGGACGGTTCCGACGCGGTTTCGGACTGGCCGCTACTCAATTTGTTGTTGAGCACATCGGGCGGCGCCACTTGGGTATCGTTTCATCACGGTGGTGGAGTCGGCATGGGCTACGCACAACACGCGGGTCTCGTTATCGTCTGTGACGGCACCGAGGCCGCGTCAAAACGCATTGAGCGCGTTTTGTGGAACGACCCGGCCAGTGGGGTGATGCGTCACGCCGATGCAGGATACGATATCGCTAAACGGTGCGCGACGACGCACGGTCTTGATCTCGGTGCGATTGAACTGTAGATAAATAACACGCGGAAAGTGGCGCGCCCGGAGAGATTCGAATTCTAAAACACTAACTTACGTGGATTCAGGCAAAATTCTAGTCACGTATTAGTCACAAGCATTTGAGGCGGTACGGTTAGTGTCAGCACCCGGCGACACAATTGCCACCGCTGTCAAAAGACATGGTGTTACTGCTTAACGGTGTGTGCACCGGAACGTTGACTGCCTTCATGAACGTGTCTAGTCTGGTGCCCTCGATCACCTTGCCACTTTTGGTGGATGGTTGGTTCGCATGGGAGGCGATCACGGCAGCAGGCCGCACAAGTTCGTTGATTACCCAAGCGGCCTCTTTCGGCCCAGTGGTAAAGGTGTCTCCAATGTTCATCACTACCAATTTGGCGTTGTACAGCTGCCGCACTACGGTGTCCTGCTCGGCGGTAACGCCCGTATCGCCGGACAGGTAAACCACGAGGCCGTTGGAGAAGTTCAGCACGTAACCGGTGGGCGGGCCAGCGTAGGCGGTGAGGCCGGCGGCGGTAAGCAATTCACCGAGTTGGCCACCGATCATACCCCCGGCGATGCCGTTGGAGTGAACCGCTGGCACTGTTGTGATGCTGACTCCACCAACCTTGCCCGAAGCGCCGAAGCGAACCAGTTGCGAATTCTTTGGGTCACCGCCCAGGACCTTCAGTTTATTACCGAAGAACCGCGGCATCTCGCTGCCCGTTACGATCTTGGCACCTTTCGCAATCGCAATATTCACCGCATTGGTGTGGGGTAGCGCGTTATTGGGGAACGCAGGATTGGCGCACTCACCGCCCGGTCGTTCGGCTGCGATGGTTTTATCTCCGACGTGATCGCCGTGCATATGGCTCACTAAGACCACATCGACCCTACCCAACCGGCTATCCTCCGGACCGGCCACGGTACGGCCAGGATCGTACAAAACCCGCGTACCGTCCGGGTCCTCCAGTACCATGGCGCGGTCTAGATGGCAGAACTCGCCTTTGTGAGTTCCCAGGGGTTGATCTTAACGTCGGCTGCTTGCGCGGATTGGAAGCTGGCAAGTAGCGACAGAGCGGTAATGACGGCAATCCCTATCAGGCGGCGGTGTTTCATCATCATCCTTCTCGGTATTGTGTCGGGAAAACGGTCTGGTCGCATCGACAATAATGCGGAAACAACACGCCGTTGTGCCGATTAGTATTTAAGTCGAGAATAGAATTATAGGCTCCAATCCAACCGATCTAAAAGAGAACTTGAAGCTTTATCGGTCGATATGCAGCCCGTTTCGTCCGAATCGTTGAATCCACGCCGGGCGCAAGGCGTTCACCCTACAAACCAGTCCAGCAACAGAGCACCAACCATCAACTCGCCAAGGCCAATGGTTTTTCACTGTACGCCGGCGTATCCGCGAAGGACCACCCGCGGCGCAAGCGGGAGTTGTGCCGCTATATCGCCCGTCCGGCCGTCGCCACTGACCGGCCGGCCCTGGCCCGTCAGGGGAATGTGGGATATACGCTCAAGACACCGTACCGCAATGGCACCACCCACATCATACTCGAACCCCTGGACTTAGCCGCTCTTGCGCATTCGGCAACCGCTCCCTGCGTTGCTCTCGACTCTGGCTCCTGCTTCGTTCTACCTCGTCCTTCCATGGACTCGTACCTCCTGCATCCATGCAGTCGCCTGCGCTCGCGGCATTAGTGCGTCCATGCACGTCATCGCCTGTATCAAACAGCCAGAGGTCGTAAAACGGATTCTGGACCATCTTCAAAAGCGCAGCGAATCGCCGCAACCCGCGTCTCATCCGGTCCGCGCACCGCCGCCACACCCCGAACTGGATCGACCTTGACGACTTGCTCAACCGCACCGAAACGATGCCGAATGAGTCATCGAGCGGTCGCCCTCGTGCCCATCGGCGACCAACCCCTAACCAACACGCTCTCACACCCGCCAAGATCAGTGTCCGTAAGCCGCGAACTTAAACTCTTCCCGCTATGACCCTGGCACCCTGACCAGCGCGCCTCCCGTCAGCACATCGCTGGCAAATGGCATAGCGGTTATGCTTCTTATCCGTACAATCTTGTAGTGATCATTACAAATAGCATTTGCGGCGAAACATTATCTTTCATTATCCGTTAGTTAAAAGGTTTTCTTAATCTTAAAATTACTACTTCCTCGCGATGCTGCTGGGCCTCTCCCTGAGGAAGAGGTTGTTAAACAACAGATTTGACGCCCGCCCGTCATCTTGGCCTCAAAGGCCAGAGGGAATATGAGGCGAAGAGCCTTGGCGATGGAGTCGCGCTTATGGTGAGTGTCGTTATTGCTGCGCCGATTCGCTCAATGCACGGTAGTAAGCTTCGACGATCTCACGATGTTCGTCGTCCGGTTGCACGTGCCGTGGCGCAAAAGCTTGTTCGGCCTCTTGCGACTCTGCCGCTTCTTCGCGCAGTGCGTAGTCTATGTCCTGAAGCGTTTCCAGCAACTCCGCATAGCGGGCGGCGCTTTCAGCATTGGCCTGCAGATCCTCCGCGAGTTCCGTCAACCCGGCGATGACTTCGTCGACATTGCCCACGGCTGTGGGCCGGGATACCAGGCCGCCGCGCAGATCGCGCAGCGCACCGGCGTGCGCCCGCAGCGCGTCGCGCAGATTAACGGGGTCGCCCGGCAGACGCCCGGACCGGTTGCCGTTGCCGCCGCCGAACCCATTTGGGGTTCTGCCGGGCGACATCCCCGCGAGCCCGCGCACCACGTCGCGCAACTGCTCGCGCGCTTGGGCGACACGTTCCCCATCCGAATTCTCAACCCCGGCCGCAGCCGCGTCGAGGCGTTCCCCGGTGGCGCGCAATCCCTCGCCAATGGCCTTTTCCGCGGCCTGGTCCGTGGGCAACGCGTCCTCCATCAGACGCTTGGTATACTCGATATTTTCGGCGACCCGGTGCTCGTCCAGCGAGCGGTTCGCACTGGTCAGTTTCTCGCGTACCGATTCCCGGTCTTCGGCTGCTTGCGTCAGGCGTTGCATCTGCTCGCGCAGTTTCGTCAAGCGATCCAGCATATCGCGCTTGCGCTCGCTAAGTGCCCGGCGGTCTTCGGCATCGGTTTGCGCACCTTCGCGCTGGTCGCTTATATCCGCATGCTCGCGCTGCAAGGCGCGGGCGTCGCTAGCAGCCTGTTCGATGTCTCGCGCGAGTCGCCGCGGGCCGCTGGCCCGCAGTTGCCGCCGCGCTTCGCGCAACTGTCGAAGCGCTTCCTGGCTCTCGGCGACACCGTTACCCGCGGCCGCCGCACGCATGGATTCGGCGGCGCGGCGCAACCGGTCGGCGAACCCACGCAATTCTGGATCCTGCAGCGAAAGCCGTTGCAGTTCCCGCGCCATGCGTTCGACTTCTTCGGCCAGATTGCGCTGACTTTGCCCGCCGTCGCCATCACCGCGCTGGCTGCGAAGCCTGGCCCGTTCCATCTCACGCTGCTGACGGCGCGCAAGTTCGCGCAGTTCGTTGAGCGTCTTGTCTATGCGCTCCGCGTCCGCCTGCCATTTGCCGCGGCGTACGTCGGCGTACTGGTTGCGAAAGCGGTCCATTTCCAGGCGGAACAGATTGCGCAGGTCGCCGGAATTGTTGCCACGCGCGTCGCCGCGCGTCACCCGCACGGAACGGAAGGCAGCTTCGGCGCGTTGCAAATGCAGTAACGCACTACGCGCAGGCGGTTGAGCCGAACTGCCCTCCCCGGTTTGCAATGCCGTTTCAACCTCCTGCATGGATGCGGATGCTTTTGGCAGTTCCAGTGCCATTTGCCGATAGCCCGGATCGAGCTGCAGGATATCGCGGGCCTGCAGCCGGCGAACGATTGCATCGACGCGCGCGCGAATGCGCGTCTGCGCGTCGGCGATCTTGCCCAGTTTCACCCTGTGTTCGTCGGCACTCACTTTGTGCCGATCGCGAACCGCGTTATACAACGCAACAACCAGCATGCGCTGCTGAGCGGCGAGCTGTTCCTGCCGCTGGCCACTGCCACCACCGCTACCGCCCCCGGACTGGTCCCCCGCCCGGTACTCTCGTTCGAACGGTCGTACCTCCATGAAAAAGATGTCGGTGACGACCTCCGGCCGCGACGTCTTGGTGATCGCGTCACGGGCGCGGGCATAGTAGGCAATCAGATCCCCCGGCCGCAGTGCACGGTCTTCCAGATACAATGTTTTCACCGCCTGGAACTTCGCCGTCGAGCCGGCCGTGGCGAAAGACACTGCTTCCTCTTCGCCGCCATTGACCGACAGCACCAGTTCCAGTTCCTGCACGCCAATATCGTCCGTGACGTCCACGGTGACATCCACTTCTTCCAGGCTGGACACCTGTGCATCACGTCCGGGGCTGCGCAACGACACGGTGGGCAATGCATCCTCCAGCGCTTCGATGGAGAATTCCGGCGAGACCGCGACGAGCTGGCCGCTCTCGGTTTGCAGCTCGACACGATAGCGACCGTTCGACTTCACGGTCATCGCGCTGCGGTAGGCATCGTCGCCGTCGCTCTGCAAGCCGTTGTAGGTGTCGCCGTCGAGTACGAGGCGACCGCCGTCCGGGGCGTTGCTGACGTGCAGCTGGATCTCGACCTCGGTGCCCAGGGGCGCGCGGATATCGCCGCTGTCACGTACCATGCGCGGCTCGCGGCCAGTGTAGTCCGGGTAGCGATACATCACATCGATGCGTTCAAGCGTCGGGTGCACAATCACGTCGATGCGATAGTTCGGCGAGCGGGCACCGCCGGACAGAACGAAATACTCCAGCGATTGCGAAATAGCCCGAATGTAACCCGTGAAGTCTTCGCGGTCGCCTTGCATAGGCAGTTCCTGCCACTGCTGCTCGCCGACATCGCGATGGAAAAGCGTGACTGCCTTGGGCGCAAAACCACGCGCGCTGGCAATGATCAATTGATCTTCGCCGGCGCTGCTCTGTGCGTCACCAGGAGAGACCTCGAAGTAGAAGGGATTGTCCGCGACGGGATCGCCGAATGGCGTGACAAGCAGGCGCAGCCCGTACTGCAACCAGGGAGGTCCGAAGCCGATGCCGACCCCGAGAATCACGAGCAGGACAAGCACCATCCCGGAGATGCGCAAGCTGGCGCGATTATCCTGGTAGGTAAGACGATAGGATTTTTCGCCCGCATGCACGGTGCGGCGCAGCACCTCGTCCGCCAGTTCCGCGGAGGTGTCGTTCGAGGCGCCGGCCCCGGCACCTCTGCGACGCATCGCCACGGCGCTCAGTAACAGACCGTCCAGCTGTGGCGTTTGTCGCTCGGTCTGCAGTGCGCACTGCATGTCGTCCACGCGTTTCAGCGCTGGCCACACCACCAGCGTTGCGAACAACAGGCCGAGGCTTGCGTACACCGCGTAACGCCCGATGTCGACGCTTACCTGCTCGAAATGAGAAACGCTCATCCACAGAACAACCGCCAGGGAGCACAGCGCACCCACCGCCAGCGCCAGCAAGAGTCCGCGCAATACCTCGCGCAGGCGCCTGTGCTGCCGCAATCGTGCAAACAATCGATCGAAGCCCTGGGTCGAAGTCGGGTGATGGTTGTCTGGCATGTCGTCCACCCTCACGCTGCTTGCAGTTCCTGCTCGCGGGCAGACTTACCCGACGGGGTGAGGCGCGCCGCATAAAAACCCTCAATCAGCAGTAGTACCGCCGCTATGGCCAACAGATACCACCAGGGCGTAGAACGTAATGTACCATCTGTTGCCTGTGCCGGCTGGTCCGCCGCAGGCGGACCGGGTTGCAGGCGGGCGATACGCTCACTGAACTGCGTTGGGCTCAGCGTTTCGAACTGCAGCTCACGCACACCGACGTTGACCGCCAACGGCACTGGTGCGGCGGCGGCGCCGGGTATGTGCAGGCGGTAGAAACCGGCCTCGCGCGGCAGAAAGGCGGGTCGAGGGCCGGTCACTTT
>Ga0224512_10005015_pt1 | contig 11032 bp, 9 predicted proteins | sample SF_May12_sed_USG_4_FD_169103 | JGI IMG/M metagenome (GOLD analysis project Ga0224512, IMG submission 169103) | Sediment microbial communities from San Francisco Bay, California, United States - SF_May12_sed_USGS_13 | ecosystem: Environmental > Aquatic > Marine > Sediment | place: USA: California...
CGCGCGCGTGATCGCCCTTTTCGACGATGCGGCAGTCATCCGGAAGATCCTCCGCCACCTGGGTCTGTGGGCGCCGCAAATTGCAGTGCGAAGGGGACTGGGCCGCCCGCCCCGGATCCGCCCGAGCCAGCCGCGCAAATCCTGACCTACCACCCCGTCCCCGACATCGCTTGAATCCGCTGCGCGAGGGGCCAGTTCGCCTGGCGGAGCCCGGCTATTGCCCAAGCGGCGCCGAGCCGATAGATTGCCATGTGGTTTTTTCACCAGCGGCTCTCGTTGCGACATAAGCGCCATTGTGCGACGGTGCACCGGGGCTGCCTCGCACCGAGGGGGCGTTCCATGAAACGTCGCGCCGGCAGACCGGATAGATTTTCCTATCCGTCAATGAAGCCAGTTCTCCGCCGCGAGACCGGGCACCCACGCAAACTCCCGCATGTTCCCGGTAACTACGGTGGCGCCGATACTCAATGCCTGCGCGGCTAGCAATGTATCCATCGGGCCGATCTCCCTGAGCAGTTTCAGCAGGTTGCCCTTGCGCCGGGGCAGGATGGAAATCACGCTAGCATACGCACAGGAAAATCAATGGCGGCGGATGGCGTTTACACGCCCGAGAGCCGGGCGTTGGCCATGGTCAGGCGCTCGACCAGGATCTCCATGAAGGCGCGGTCGAACTTGTAGCGGCAGGAATCCGAGGCCTGCGCCAGCTTTTGCGTCGGCACCGAGATGATCTTCGATTCGTCCATCACCGTGACGTCGGCGCCGCGCAGCTGCTCGTCCTTGGAGAGGTAGGCCATCTCGCCGAAGCATTCGCCGGTGCGCAGGATGTTGAGCAGCTTGCCCTTCCTCGTCACCCGCACCTGGCCGTCGGCGAGGATGCAGAAGAAGTTGCCGGGCTCGCCTTCCTTCATCAGCAGCTCGCCCACGGCCGCGGTGCGCCAGTTGGAGATGCGCGCCACCTCCCACAGCTCGGCGTCGGTGAAATGGGTGAAGAACGGCAGTTTCCTCAACGACTCGAACTTGTCGGAGTCGGCGAAGGTTTCCTTGCGGCCGGCAAGGCCCTCGTTCCTGAACACCTCGGCGAGATCGAGCGAGAAGTCCTCCCAGGCGGCATAGCGCTGGGCCAGGTTCTTGGCCATGGCGCGCTTGACGATGGCATCGAGCGCCGCCGGAATCTGCGGCCGGTAGGACGAGGGCGGCTGCGGCTCGGCATTGGCGATCTGGTAGATGAGGCTGAAGTTGTTGGTGGCCTGGAACGGCAGCCGCCCGGCGAGCAGCTGGTACATGACGACGCCGAGCGAGTAGATGTCGGTCTGGTGGTTGAGGGCGTGCTCCTTCACCTGCTCGGGCGACATGTAGGCGGGCGAGCCGATGGCCGAGACCTGCGTGATGTCGCCGCTGGCGATGAGCGCGGCGCCGAAGTCGGACACCTTGACGTCGGTCTCGCCGGTATAGAGGATGTTCGCCGGCTTCAGGTCGCGGTGCGTGATGCCCATCTTGTGCGCGAATTCCAGCGCCCGCGTGCACTTGAAGACGATCTCCACCACGCGGTCGATGGGCAGCAGGTCCTGGGCGTCGCCGTGACGCTCGAGGGTGCCGCCGTCCACGTATTCCATGACGATGTACTGCTGCCGGTCGTCGGCCACCGCGTCGTAGATCTGGCAGATGTGCGGGTGCTGCAGCTTGCCGGCGAGCGAGGCCTCGGTGACGAAGAGCTTCCGGTACAGGCGCCCCTTGTCCTTGTCCTGGAACGCCTCCGGCATCACCAGCTTGACGGCGACGTTGCGGCTGTAAAACGGGTCGTTGCACAGGTAGACGACGCTGGTCGCGCCGCGGCCGATTTCCCGCAGCACCGGGTACTTGCCGATGCGCTCGGGAACCTCGACTTCGGCGACGTTCATCGTGTCGCGCGCCGGGCGCGCGCCCGCGCCACCGCCGCCCCGACCTGCCGGGGCGCGGTGCCGCCGGGGTGATCGCGCGCCGCCACCGAGCCTTCCAGCGACAGGCAATCGAAGACATCTTCGCCGATGGCGGCCGAGAAGCGCTTGAGTACCGCGAGCGGCAGGCCGGAAAGGTCGCAGCCCAGGTTTTCCGCCTCGCGCACCGCGCGCGCGACCGCGCCGTGCGCGTCGCGGAACGGCACGCCCTTTCTCACCAGGTAATCGGCGAGATCGGTGGCGGTGGCGAAGCCCTCGAGCGCCGCGGCGCGCATCGCCTCGGGCACCGGCTCGATGCCCGCGACCATTGCGGCGAACACGGCAAGCGAGTCGCGCAGCGTATCGGCGGCGTCGAACAGCGGTTCCTTGTCCTCCTGGTTGTCCTTGTTGTAGGCGAGCGGCTGCGCCTTCATCAGCGCAAGCAGAGAAACCAGAGAGCCGATGGCGCGCGCGCTCTTGCCGCGCACCAGCTCGGGCACGTCGGGATTCTTCTTCTGCGGCATGATCGAGCTGCCGGTGCAGAAGCGATCGGGCAGGCGCACGAAGCCGAAGCGCGGGCTCGTCCACAGCACGATCTCCTCGGCGAGCCGCGACAGGTGCGTCATCGCCAGCGCCGCGTGCGCGCAGAACTCGATGGCGAAGTCGCGGTCGGACACCGCGTCGAGCGAGTTGGCGCACAGGCCCTCGAAGCCGAGCTCGCGCGCCACGCGCTCGCGGTCGATGGGGAACGTGGTGCCCGCGAGCGCCGCGGCGCCCAGGGGCAGCTGGTTCACGCGCCGCCGGCACTCGGCGAAGCGCGCGCGATCGCGCTCCAGCATTTCGAAATAGGCCATCAGGTGGTGGCCGAAGGTCACCGGCTGCGCCACCTGCAGGTGGGTGAACCCGGGCATCACCAGCGCGGCGTGGCGCTCGGCCTGCGCGAGCAGCGCCTCCTGCATGCGCCCGAGCCCCTCGTCGATGGCGTCGATCTCGGCGCGCAGCCAGAGGCGCACGTCGGTCGCCACCTGGTCGTTCCTCGAGCGCGCCGTGTGCAGTCGTTTTCCCGCATCGCCTACGTGCTCGATCAGGCGGCGCTCGATGTTGGTGTGCACGTCCTCGGCATCGATCGACCACTGGAATTCGCCCGCGTCGATCTCCTTGCCGATCGCCGCCATGCCGCGCTCGATGTCCTCGAGGTCGCCGCGCGGGATGACGCCGCAGGCAGCCAGCATGCGGGCGTGCGCGAGCGAGGCGTCGATGTCGAAGCGCGCGAGCCGGGCATCGAATTGCACCGAGGCGGTGAAGCGCTTCACCAGGTCGTCGACGGGCTCCGCGAAGCGGCCCGACCAGGGCGCCTGCGCCCGCGCCGGGAGGCGTGTGCCGCGCTGCGCCGCGGGCTTAGCGCGCGGCGGCCGCTTGGTGCGAGAAGGGGCCATGGGGCATACTGGAGATCGCGGCGCGCCGCGGTATGCCAATGAGTATAAAGCAAAACTTCACAGCGGACGCCCTGCCCGACTTCCGCAACCTCGGCGTGGTGGCGCGCATCCTGCTCGGCGTCAACGCGCTCGCGTTCGCCGCGGTGCTCGTGGCGGTGCCCGGCTGGGACGCGGCGCTCGAACGGATCCTGCTGGTCGCGGCACGGCTCGAGCCGGCGCTCGCCATGACGCTCGCCGTGCTCTTCGCGCTCTCCCCGGCGCTCGGGCGGCTGCGCTACTGGCACGGGGTCGCGGCGGTGGTGGCGCTCGCGCTGGCGGTGAGCGGCATGCTGCACGCGGCGAGCGCGGCCGTGGGCGATGCCGCGACCGGCCTGCCGCGCACGCTGGCGCTGGCAGCGGGCGCAGCCCTGCTCGTGCTCGCCTACCTGCGGCTGCTCACCCGCGCTTACTCGCCGGCGCTGGCCGAGGCGCGCCTGCAGGCGCTGCAGTCGCGCATTCGGCCGCATTTCCTGTTCAACAGTCTGAACGCCGTGCTGTCGCTCATCCGCCGCGACCCGCGCCGCGCCGAGCAGGCGCTCGAAGATCTGGCGGACCTGTTTCGCGTGCTGATGCAGGACAACCGGCGCTTTGTGCCGCTCGCGGACGAAATCGCGCTCCTCGAGCGCTACGTGAACCTCGAGCAGCTGCGCCTGGGCGCGCGGCTGGTGGTCGCCTGGGAGCTGGAGACCGCGCCGCGCGACGCGATGATGCCGCCGATGGTGCTGCAGCCGCTGCTCGAGAATGCCATCTACCATGGCATCGAGCCGGGCACGGGCGAGGGCCGCATTGTGGTGCACATCGCGCGGCGCGGCGCGCGCGTCCTGGCGCGCATCGACAATCCCTACATCGAGGAGCAGGCGAACCGCGCCGGCAACCGCATGGCGCTGGAGAACATTCGCGAGCGGCTGCAGCTGTTCTTCGATGCCGAGGCGCGCGTCGAGACGCGCGTCGCCGGCGCGCGCTACGTGGTGGAGATCGAAATGCCGTACCGGGCCGCGCATGCCTGAAGCGACGCTGCGCGTGTTCATCGCCGACGACGAGGCGCCGGCACGCGAGCGCCTGAAGGAGCTGCTCGGCGATCTTGCTTCGGCGCTGCCCACCGAGGTGGTGGGCGAGGCGCAGAACGGCCTCGAGGCGGTCGAGCGGCTGCCGCAGACGCGCGCGCAGGTGCTGCTCCTGGACATCGAGATGCCCGGCATGCGCGGGCTGGAGGTGGCGCGGCACCTGTCGGGACTCGAGCTCGCGCCCGCCGTGATCTTCGTCACCGCCCACGACCGCTACGCGGTCGAGGCTTTCGAGTTGAACGCGCTCGATTACCTGATGAAACCGGTGCGCGCCTCGCGCCTCGCCGCGGCGCTCGGCAAGGCGCGCGACGCCGGGCCGCCGGCGCGCGAGCAGCTGGCGAAGGCCTCCGCGCAGGCGCGCGAGTACCTGTCGGTGACCGAGCGCAACCGCATCCACCTGGTGCCGGTGCGCGACGTCGTCTACCTGCGCGCCGAACTGAAGTACGTGACCCTGCGCACGCGCGCCGCCGAGCACCTGATCGAGGAGTCGCTGGTGGCGCTGGAGCGCGAGTTCGCCGAGCGCTTCGTGCGCGTGCACCGCAACTGCCTGGTGGCGCGAAGCGCGGTGCGCGGCTTCGAGCGTGCGGCCGAAGGCGGCGACGAGCCGCACTGGAACGTGGTGCTGGAGGGCGTGCCCGAGCGCCTGCCGGTGAGCCGCCGGCAGTGGGCCGAAGTGCGGCTCCTGGCGAAGGACGGCTGAGTGCTCGCGCGCCTCACCATCGCCACGCGCCGCAGCCGGCTCGCGCTCTGGCAGGCGGAGCACGTCAAGGCGCGGCTCGAAGCGCGGCATCCGGGCCTCGCGGTGGCGCTGCTTGCCCTGTCCACGCGCGGCGACGAACTGCTCGACGAGCGCCTCGACAAGGTCGGTGGCAAGGGCCTGTTCGTGAAAGAGCTCGAGCAGGCGCTCGCCGACGGCCGCGCCGACCTCGCGGTGCACTCGATGAAGGACGTGCCGGCGGCACTGCCCGCGGGCTTCATTCTCGCCGCGATCCTCGAGCGCGAGGATCCGCGCGATGCGCTCGTCTGCAGCCGCGACCAGGACCTCGCCGCGCTGCCGCCGGGCGCGCGCCTCGGTACCTCGAGCCTGCGCCGCGCGGCGCAGATCGCCGCCCGCTACCCGCATCTCGAGCTCCTGACGCTGCGCGGCAACGTCGAGACGCGCATCGCCAAGCTGGATCGCGGCGAGTACGACGCCATCCTGCTCGCGGCCGCGGGGCTGAAACGCCTGGGGCTCGAGCAACGCATCCGGCGCTGCCTGTCCGTCGAGGAAAGCCTGCCCGCCCCCGGCCAGGCGGCGCTCGGCATCGAATGCCTCGCGGCGCGCGCCGAGGTCGCCGCGCTCATCGAGCCGCTGGCCCACGCGCCGAGCGCGGCCTGCGTGCGCGCGGAGCGCGCCGTCAGTCTGGCGCTGGGCGGCAGCTGCACGATTCCGCTGGGCGCGTACGCCGAGCTCGCGGGCGGCCGCCTGCAGCTTCGCGCCCTGGTGGCGGCGCCCGACGGCAAGCGCATGGCGCGCGCCGAGTGCTCGGGTGCGGCCGACGACCCGGAGGCGTTGGGCGCCGAAGCGGCCGAGCGGCTGCGCGAGCGCGGCGCCGATGAGATCCTGGCGGCGATCGCCTCGTGAGCTTGAGCGCCCTCGCGGGCCGGCGCGTCCTGGTCACCCGACCGCGCGAGTTGGCGCAGGGACTCGCCGCGCTGATCGCTCAGGCCGGCGGCGAGGCGGTGCTCTATCCGGCCATCGAGATCGGCGATCCTGACGACCCGGCGGCGGCGCGCGCGGCGCTCGGCCGCCTGCAGGAATTCGACCTGGCGGTGTTCGTCAGCCCAAGTGCGGTGCGCAAGGGGCTCGAGCTGCTCGCGCGCCCCTGGCCGCCCGGGCCGCGCATCGCCGCGCTCGGCGCCGGCACGCGCCGCGAGCTCGAGTCCCGCGGCCTGCGCGACATCATCGCGCCGCGGGACGGCGCCGACAGCGAGGCGCTGCTCGCGTTGCCGCAGCTGCGGCACGTCGAGGGCTGGCGCGTGCTGATCCTGCGGGGCGCGGGCGGCCGCGAGCTGCTGGGCGAGACGCTCGCCGCGCGCGGCGCGAGCGTGAGCAGCGTCGAGTGCTACCGGCGCGCGCGTCCCGCACCCGGGGCAGAGCCGGCGGGAACGCTCGACGCCGCGTGCGCCAACTCGGGCGAAACGCTGGAAAACCTCGTCGCGCTGCTCGGGCCGGCGCGCTTGCGCGACACGCCGCTGTTCGTGCCGCACGAGCGCGTGGCGCGTCTCGCGCGCGGTATGGGATTCGCTGCGGTCGAAGTCGCCGGGCCCGGCGACGAGCAAGTGCTCGCGCGCCTGCTTGCATACTTCGGCGGCGCGAAGTAAAAGACCTTCATGGAAACCAACGAACAGTCCGCGCCGCCGGAGCAACCGGCGCCGGCGCCGCAAGAGGAGCAAGCCCGCGCGCCGGAAAAGAAGGCGGCCACCGGCATCGGCTGGCGCGTGCTGGCCGGCGTGCTGATCGCCGCGGCGCTCGGCGCCTCGGGCTGGGTGTACTACGACTCGCGCCTGCGCCTCGGCGCCACGCAGGAGGAGCTGGCGCGGCGCCTGAAAGGCATCGAAGACGAGACGCGCACGGCGCTGGCCGCGGCGCGCGAGGCGCAGGAGGCCGCGCGCGAGCTGCAGGCGAAGCTCGGCGCCCTCGATGCGCGCATCGCCGACGCGCAGAGCCAGCAGGTGGCGCTGGAAACGCTGTACCAGGAACTGTCGCGCAACCGCGACGAATGGCAGCTCGCCGAGATCGAGCAGGTGCTCGCCATCGGGCAACAGCAGCTGCAGCTTGCGGGCAACGTGCGCTCGGCGCTGCTGGCGCTGCAGCTCGCCGAAAGCCGGCTGTCGCGTGCCGACCGGCCGCAGTTCCAGCCGATTCGGCGCGCGCTGGGCCGCGACATCGAGCGCCTGAAGGCGTTGCCGGTTGCCGACCTGGCGGCCATGAGCCAGCGCCTCGATGCGCTGCTCGCCGGCATCGACGATCTGCCGCTCGCCCTCGATGGCCGCCTCGAGCGCACGGTGGCCGCCGCCGCAGCGCCGGAAACGGCGGGCGAGAGCTTCACGGCGCGCTTTGGCGCCGGGCTGTGGCGCGACCTGAAAGAGCTGGTGATCGTGCGGCGCGTGAATGCACCCGAAGCGCCGCTCCTGCCGCCCGAGCAGGCCTACTTCCTGCGGCAGAACTTGCGGCTCAGGCTGCTCAATGCGCGCCTCGCGCTGCTGTCGCGCAACCAGGCGGCGTTCGATCAGGACGTGCGCGTGGCGCGCGAGTGGCTGCAGCGCTACTACGATCCGCGCGCGCGGCCGACGCAGGAGGCGCTGGCGCGGCTCGAGCAGCTGCAGGAATCGCCGATCAGTTTCGAGCCGCCCTCGATCGCGGACAGCCTCGACGCGGTGCGCGACTTCAAGGCGCGCCGCGACCGCGCTCCGGGATGAAAGGCCTGTTCTGGCTGCTGGCGGTGTTCGCCGCGGCCGCGGCGCTCGCGGTCTTCGGGCACCTCGACCGGGGCTACGTGCAGTTCGCGTACGCCGACTGGCGCCTGGAGATGTCGCTGCTGCTGTACGCGGTGCTGGCACTGCTCGCGTTCATTGCGGCGTTCATCGCGCTGCGCATGCTGCAGCACACGCTGGCGCTGCCGGCGTACGTGCGGGTGTTTCGCGCGCGGCGGCGGCGCGAGCGTGCGCAGGCCGCGCTCGCCGCGGCGCTCGAGGCCTGGCTGGAGGGTCGCTACGCGCGCGCCGAAAAGGAGGCAACGCGCGCTTTCGAAGGCGAGGCGGCGCCAGGGCTGGCGGCGATCATCGCCGCGCGCGCTTCGCACGAGCTGGGCGTGCCGGAGAAGCGCGAGAAGTGGCTCGAGCGCGCGCAGGACGCCGGCCAGCGCACTGCCGGCATGCTGTCGCGCGCCGTGATGTGCCTAGCGGAGCGCGACTACGGCGGCGCGCGCGACGCGCTGACCAGCCTACCGGGCTCGGGGGCGCGGCATATCGCGACGATGCGGCTGCTGTTGCGCGCCGAGCGCGGGCTGCGCAACTGGGAGGAGGTGCTGCGGCTCACGGCGCTGCTCGCCAAGCGCGACGCCATCGCGCCGGGGATCGCCGAGGAGTACCGCGTGCAGGCGCACGTCGAGCTCCTCGCGCAGTCGGCGGCCGAGCGCTCGGCGTTCGAAGAGCGCTGGCGGCGCATCGCCTCGCGCGAGCAGGCGCGCGCGCGCGTGGCCGGGGCCGCGGCGCGCCATGGGCTCGCACTCGGGCTGACCACGCTCGCGCGCGAGGCGATCGAAAAGGCGCTCGCCGCCGACTGGGCGCCGGCGCTCGCCGCGCTGTACGGCGAGCTGCCGCAGATGGAAGCGGGCGCGCGCGGGGATGAGGCGCGGCGGCGCATCGAGCGTGCGGAAAAGTGGCTCCTGGAGCACGAGGCGGAGCCGCAACTGCTGGCGGCGCTGGGACGGCTGTGCGCGCACGCCGAGCTCTGGGGCAAGGCGCAGACCTACCTGGAAACGAGCCTGTCGTTCGAGGAGTCGCGCGCCACGCACCTCGAGCTCGCGCGGCTGCTCGATCGGCTCGAGCGCAGTAGCGACGCGCAGCAGCACTACCGCCGCGCCGCCGAGTTGCCCTAGACCCAGTCCCGCGGTCGCAGGAAATCCGTGTAGAGCCTTGCCTCGGGGGAACCGGCCGCCGGCTTCCAGTCGTAACGCCACGCCACGCGCGGCGGCAGGGACATCAGGATCGCCTCGGTGCGGCCGCCCGACTGCAACCCGAAAAGGGTGCCGCGGTCATACACCAGGTTGAATTCCACGTAGCGTCCCCGGCGGTAGGCCTGGAATTCGCGCTCGCGCTCGCCGTAGGGCGCGTCGCGCCGGCGCTCGATGATCGGCACGTAGGCGGCGAGGAAATGGTCGCCGACCGCGCGCACGAGCGAAAAACAGGCGTCGAAATCGGGCTCGTTCAGGTCGTCGAAGAACAGACCGCCGATGCCGCGCGGCTCGCGCCGGTGCTTCAGGAAAAAATACTCGTCGCACCAGCGCTTGAAGCGCGGATACAGATCCTTGCCGACCGCCGCCTTGCAGGTCGCGTGGAAGTGCCGCGCATCCTCCTCGAATCCGTAATAGGGCGTGAGGTCCATGCCGCCGCCGAACCACCAGATGTCGCCCGCGGCGAAGCAGCGCACGTTCATGTGCACGGTGGGGCAGTAGGGGTTTCTCGGATGCAGCACGAGCGACACGCCCATCGCCTCGAAGGCGCGGCCGGCGAGCTGCGGCCGCGACGCGGTGGCCGAGGGCGGCAGGCTCGCGCCCTGCACGCTGGAGAAGTTGACGCCGCCGCGCTCGAACAGCGCGCCCTCCTCGATGACGCGGGCGCGGCCGCCGCCGCCTTCGGGCCGCGTCCAGCGGTCCTCGCGGAATTGGCCGCCATCGAGCGTCTCCAGCGCCGCGACGATCGCCGCCTGCAGGCCGAGAAAGTAGTCGCTGACGGCGGCGAGGTTCACTTCTTCAGCGCGCGATGGCCGATGTCTTTGCGATATTGCATGCCGTCGAAGCGGATGCGCGCCACGGCCTCGTAGGCGCGGCTGCGCGCTGCGCGCAGGTTGTCGCCGAGCGCGGTGACGCACAGCACCCGTCCGCCGCTGGTGACCACGTCCTTGCCCTGCGCGCGCGTGCCGGCCTGGAAGACGCGGCAATCGGCCGCGGCCGCGGGAATGCCCTCGATGCGATCGCCCGTTCGCGGCTCCTCCGGGTAGCCATGCGCCGCGAGCACCACGCCAAGCGCCGCGCGCCGGTCCCATTCGGCCTCGGTGTCCCGCAGCTTGCCGTCGAGCGCGCGCTCGATCAGCTCGAGCAGGTCGGACTTCAGCCGCAGCAGGATGGGCTGCGCTTCCGGGTCGCCCAGGCGGCAATTGAATTCGAGCGTCTTCGGATTGCCCGCGGCGTCGATCATCAGCCCGGCGTAGAGAAAGCCGGTGTACGGGACGCCGTCTTTCGCCATGCCGGCGATCGCCGGCTGGATGATCTCGCGCATGACGCGCGAGTGCACCTTGGGCGTAACCACGGGTGCCGGCGAGTAGGCGCCCATGCCGCCGGTGTTCGGGCCGGCGTCGCCGTCGCGCAGGCGCTTGTGGTCCTGGCTGGTGGCGAGCGAGAGCGCATGCGTGCCGTCGGCCATGACGATGAAGCTCGCCTCTTCGCCCCGCAGGCACTCCTCGATCACCACGCGAGCGCCGGCGGCGCCGAGCTTGTTGGCGACCAGGAACGCGTCGATGGCGGCATGCGCCTCGGCGACGCTGCCGGCGACGACGACGCCCTTGCCCGCGGCGAGGCCGTCGGCCTTGACCACGATCGGCGCGCCTTGTTCTTGCGCGTAGGCCTTCGCCGCCGCCGCGTCCTCGAAGGTGGCGTGGCGCGCGGTGGGGATGCCGTGGCGCACCATGAAGCGCTTGGCGAAATCCTTGGAGGCTTCGAGCTGCGCGGCGGCGCGCGTCGGGCCGAAGATCCTCAGGCCCGCCTCGCCGAACGCGTCCACCACGCCGGCGGCGAGCGGCGCCTCGGGGCCGACCACC
>Ga0224512_10005017_pt1 | contig 11031 bp, 9 predicted proteins | sample SF_May12_sed_USG_4_FD_169103 | JGI IMG/M metagenome (GOLD analysis project Ga0224512, IMG submission 169103) | Sediment microbial communities from San Francisco Bay, California, United States - SF_May12_sed_USGS_13 | ecosystem: Environmental > Aquatic > Marine > Sediment | place: USA: California...
CGCCAGACCCGCGTCGAGCAGGGCGTTGAGGGCCAGCGCCGTGTCCCACACGGGCGAGCGGCAGGGCTGCATCCGGAGCGTCGCCGCCTCTTCGATCGCCAGCCTGTCGAGGGCCGCGACCTGCCCCGCGAGCAGCGGATCGTCCGCCGCGACGCCCAGCGCCCTCAGCGCCAGGATGGAGTTGACGATCGGCGGGAAGATCGCGCCCAGGCCGTCGCTCGCCTCGAAGCGCCGCACCATCCAGCGCCGCGCCCGCGCCAGCGCCCGCGCGCGCAGCCGGGGCAGGGGCCGCTCCTCGTAGATCCTCAGGGCGGCGTCGACGAGGTGGAAGAACCGGCTCCAGGCCGCCGCCCGCAGCGAGCCGGGCGCCGGCTCGGCCGCCTCGCCGCCCGCGATCGCGAGCTCGGGGATGGCCGCTCCCTCGGGCACCGGGCAGCTCGGGCGCAGCGCCCGCACGATCGACAGCGGGACGACGATCGCCCGCGACCAGGCGGACATCTCCCAGATGTTGACGGGCATCCAATCGGGCAGCAGGATGAGCTCGGGCGGCACCGCCGGGCAGCGCGACCACGGGTACTGGCCGAAGATCGCCAGATAGATCTTGGTGAAGGAGTTGCAGGCCTCGATGCCGCCCAGCTCGACGGCCGCGCGGCGCGCCGCCGCCATGTGCGGCGCGGCGGCCGGGTCGCCGGCGAGCTTGAGGGCGAAGTAGGCCTTCGCCGTCGGGTTGACGTCGGCCGCGCCGCCCGGGAAGAGGGGCCAGCCGCCGCCGGGCAGCTGTCCCGCGCGCAGGGTGCGCGCCGCCTTGGCGACCCGCTCCTCGCCGCCGCGGCCGAGGAAGGTCAGCGTCATGACGTACTCGGCCTCGAGGATCGCGTCGCCCTCGAGCTCGCCGCACCAGTGGCCGTCGTCCGCCTGCAGGCCGAGCAGGTACGCCCGCGCCCGGCGGAGAGCCGCGTCGGCGCTCCGCCGCAGCCTGGGGGCGGCGCGCCGGGCCGGGATCGCGGCGGCGGGACGGTGCTGCGAATCGGCGGCGCTCAACCCGGGCTTCCTCCCCTGTGGCGATCGGTCGGCCTAGGATACGCCATCGCCCGCCGCCGCGCCGCGCCCACTTCTGCTACATTCTGGCCGCCCCGGCGCCGCGGCGCCCGCGGGTGCCCCCGCCCACCACCCCGAACAGGAGAGCGATCTTGGCGGACAGCGTCACCCCCCAGACACCGGCCGGAGAGCAGGCGCCGGTCCGCGACCAGGTCGTCGTCGCCGGCTCGCTGGCGTTCGATCACATCATGACCTTTCCCGGCCTCTTCAAGGACCACATCCTGCCGGACAAGCTCCACGTGATCAACATCTCCTTCCTCGTCGACAAGCTGGAGCGCAAGCGCGGCGGCTGCGCCGGCAACGTCGCCTACTCGCTCGCGCTGCTCGGCCACCGGCCGCGCATCGTGGGCACGGCCGGCCACGACTTCTCGGAGTACCGGCGCTTCCTCGAGGAGCAGGGGGTCGACGTCGCGGGGATCCGGATCGTGGACGGCGAGCCCACCGCAGCCGCCTTCATCACGACGGACCAGTCGGACAGCCAGATCCAGGGCTTCTACGTGGGCGCCATGTCGCTGGCCCGCGAGCTGAGCCTCAAGGAGCTGGCCGGCCCGCGAGCCCGCCTCTGCATCGTCTCGCCGGACGACCCGGCGGCTATCGAGCGCCACTGCGGGGAGGCGCGCGAGGCGGGCCTCGACTTCTTCTTCGATCCCTCGTTCCAGGTCACGCCGATGGCCGGTGCTACGCTCCGCGACTGCGCCCGCGGCGCCCGGGGCCTCCTGCTCAACGACTACGAGTACGCCGTCTTCGAGGAGAAGACCGGCTACCGCGGCGACGCCGTGTTCGAGCTCGTGGGCCTCGTCGTCGTCACCCTGGGCGCCAAGGGCAGCCGCATCCTGCGCCCGGGCGAGGCGCCCATCGAGGTGCCGCCGGCGGTCGTCGCCGAGCCCGTCGACCCGACCGGCGCCGGCGACGCGTTCCGGTCGGGGTTCCTGGCCGGCTGGATGGAGGGGCGGGAGCTCGCCGTCTGCGGCCGCATGGGCAGCGTCGCCGCGGCGTACGCGGTCGAGCGCTACGGCACCCAGACCCACGCCTATTCGCGGGCCGACTTCGACCGCCGCTACGCCGCCAACTTCGGAGGGCCGCCGCGCTGAGCCGGTCCGCCATGAGCTCTCGGCGCGCCCGGCTTCTCGCCCTCGCCGCCTGCGCCCTCTGGGCCGGCGCCACCCGCGGCGGCGAGCCCGGCGACGCCGCGATCGCCCGGGGCGACGCGGCCTGGGAGCGGCGCGCGGAGGGGCACGAGGGCTCCCGCGGCGCGATCCCGCCGATCGCCGCGGCGATCGCCGCCTACGACGAGGCGCTCGCCGCGGCCCCGGAGAGCGGCGAAGCGCGCTGGAAGATCATGCGCGCGCTCTTCTTCCACGGGGAGTACGTCGCCGTCGACCGCGACGAGCAGCTCGCGATCTTCGAGCGCGGGCGGCTGCTGGGCGAGGCCGGGATCGACGCCATCGCGGCCCGCGTCGGCGGCCGCGAGCGGCTGTGGAAGGCCACCGCGGACGACCTGCGGGCCGCCGTGCCCGACCCCACGGAAGCGGCCGAGATCCTCTTCTGGAGCGCCGCGCACACCGGGGTCTGGGGCCGCACGCGGGGCAAGCTGGCCTCCGCCCGGCAGGGGGTCGCGGGCAGGATCCGCGACTACGCGGCGGCCTCGATGAAGCTCGACCCCGAGATCGAGAACGGCGGCGGCCACCGGGTTCTCGGGCGGCTGCACACGGAGGCGCCGAAGATCCCCTTCATCACCGGCTGGATCGACCGCGAGACGGCGATCGCGCAGCTCGAGGCCTGCTTCGCCATCGCCCCGCACGACCTGACGACGCGGCTCTACCTGGGGGAGGCCCTCGCCGAGTTCGTGCCCCAGCGGAAGGAAGAAGGCCTGCGGATGCTGCGCGAGCTGGTCACGGTCACCCCCAACCCCGAATGGCTGGTCGAGGAGCTCAAGGCCATCGCCGACGCCCGGGCGGTGCTGCTGCGCCTCGCCAGCTGAGCTCGGCTCGCCCGCAACCACGGCCTTCCGGGCGACGAAGCAAGGCCTGGCGGACGGCCCACCCACGACCTCGGAGCCCACCCCGTGCCCCTCTCCCCCGCTCACCTCGCCCCGCGACCCTCGCCCTCCTCTGCCTGGCGATCGACGGCTGGCCGGGGCTCGTCGTGGGCTTCTTCTGGAGCACGGTCCTCACCTACCACGGCACGTTCGCCATCAACTCCCTGGCCCACTGCTTCGGCAAGCAGCGCTACGTGACCGGCGACGACTCCCGCAACAACTGGCTCCTGGCCCTCATCACCCTCGGCGAGGGGTGGCACAACAACCACCACTACTACCAGTCCTCCACCCGCCAGGGCTTTCGCTGGTGGGAGATCGACATCACCTACTACCTGCTGGTGATGCTCTCATGGACCGGCCTCGTCCGGGACCTCCGCTCCCCGCCCGCCGCCGTCGTGGCCGGCGCGCGCCCCCTGCCCCGCCCCGTCGTCGAGCGCGTCGCCCGCCAGCTGGCCGCCCACTTCGAGCGCGGCGAGCTCAGCGCCCAGGCCCGCGAGATCCTCGCGGAGGCGCGCCTCGAGTCCTGGCGGGCGCGAGGCCGCGAAGCCAGGGAGCGCCTCGAGGCGCTGCTGGCCGACGTCCACCTGCCGGAGCTGCCGAGCCTCACCGACCTCGAGCGCCGCGCCAGGGCGAGCCTGGCCAGCACGCCGTCGCTCGACGACATCGTGGAACGCGCCCGCGAGATCCTGCTCGAGACCCTCTGCGACCGCCTCGTGCCGGCCGCCGCCGAGGCGCCGGCCTGACGGCGCCGCTCCCGGTCCCCAGCTCCGCCCGCCCGGCCTCTTCGTGGTCGACGCTGACCGCGATCACCCGCGGCTCGGGGTGCCGCCCGGCGGCGTAGGCGGCCAACCGGGCGTCACGCCCGATCGTCGCCGCTCGACCGTCCTGTCATCCTGCCGTCATCCCTCAGCCGCCATGGTGAGCCCGCCAGCTCGGCCAGAGGTGGCGCCCGGCCCGAAGCCGGGGGAAGGGAGGAAGGGCATGACCGGAATCCATCGCGTCGCCATCACGACGCTGATCGCGCTCGTCGCGAGCCTTTCCACGACGGCGGCTCGCGGCGGCCCGCTCGATCCGCGGGTGCAGTGGCGGGTCACCATGGAGGGGGTGGCGACGACCAACTACGTGGCCGTCGCGCCCGATGGCACGATCTACGCGAACAACAACGACCGTCTGCTGGCGCTCGACCCCGACGGCAACGTCCTGTGGGACCTCCCCAACATCGGCCAGGACTACGCGCGGCCGATCAACGTCGCGGCCGACGGCACGATCTACGCCGGCGGTCTCGGCACCGGCCAGGTGACGGCGCTCAACCCCGACGGCAGCCTGCTCTGGGCCTACACCCCAGCCTCGGGATCCGGGCTGCTCGCGGGTCCCAGCCTGGGGCCGGACGGCGCCCTTTACGCCATCGCCAACAACCTCGGCACCTACTCGCTCGACGCCGACGGCAACCTGCGCTGGATCGGCGAGTACGAGATCTCGACCTCCTACAACAACGCCCCGCTCCGGTTCGACGCCGAGCGCTTCTTCGCCGGCATCGACCACAGCGGCGCCTTCCCCTCCCTGCACGTCTACGGCCTCGCCGATGGCCTGGAGATCTGGGGCAGCGGCAGCGCGGGAATCCCCTGGGGCGGCTACCCGACGCTCGGCGCCGCCGGCGAGGTCCTCGGGCGCCGCTGGCCGACCTGGATCCAGTCGCTCGCCCCCGCCGACGGCGAGGTGCAGTGGTTCTCCCACCATCCGGGCAACCCACAGTCCCTCACCTGGCCCGCCGTCGCCCCGGACGGCGCCGTCTACAGCGGCGACATCTTCGGCATGGAGCTGTGGGCCGTGGAGCCTGACGGCACGACCCGCTGGGTGCTGGGCGAGGAGACGGGCTCCATCATGCAGGTGCGGGTCGCCCCGGACAACGCGACCGTCGTCACCACCGGCCGCATCGACCTCGGCTACCTGCGCGGCTACGACCCGGCGGACGGCGCCCTCTTGTGGCACGTCGACCTCCCCGACGAGAGCGACATGCCGCAGTACGTCTCCGCCTTCGAGGTCGTCTTCTCGCCCGACGGCCGCACCGCCTACGTCGCGACCAACTTCGCGGGCGGCGCCGTCCAGCACGGCTACCTCTACGCCGTCACCCTCGGCGACCCGCAGATCTTCGCCGACGGCTTCGAGTCCGGCGACACCTCCGCCTGGTCGACGACCGTGCCGTAGGACCGGCCGGCCCGCAGCGTCTCGGCCGGGGCGGGCGGGGCTTCGGGGGGCGGTCAATCGAAGGTCGCGTTGAGGAGCATCGCCAGGCGCACGCCGGCCTGGAAGAGGCGTTGCTTGACCGTTCCGATGTGGTCGTGGGAGTACTGCCACGCGAGGTCGGGGAGGTGGTTCGTGCGGTCGGTGCGGGTCCAGATCTCGTAGACCTCGGAGCGCAGCTGGCGGGACTCGGCGGCCCAGTCGGCGGGGGTGCCGGCCCTCCACTCCGCCTCGCGGCCCGCGAGCTCCTGCTCGAGGAAGGCGGTGAGCTCCGTGTAGCTCAGGGCCTCGCGGTCGACGAGGCCGCTGTCCCAGACCGAGTGCAGGTTGGACGGCTCGCCGAACCAGTTGACGGCGATCTGGTTGCCGCCGCGGTCGTCGCCGCGGCCGACGTGGAGCGGCTGGTGGAGGTCGCCCACCAGGTGGACGACGAAGGCGGCGGCGGTGGCGGCCAGGGAGTCGTCGAGCCGGCCCGCCCCCGCCTGCTCGAGGAGAGCCGTGAAGTGCTCCGTCTCCGCCGGGCTGCCGCGCAGGACCGCCGTCAGGTAGCCGATCGCCTCGACGACGTTGTCCGGCTCCAGGGTCTCGCCCGCCGCGTCGAGGACGGCCGCCAGCCGGCGGTCGTCGTCGACGTTGACGTAGTGCCACGAGTCGGCCAGCTCCCACGGGCGCTCCGAGCGCACGTGGTCGGGCCAGTTGGCGACCTGCGCCAGCTCGCGGGTGCCGAGGATCCCGGCGAGCGCCCGGCGGGCCTCGGGGGTCAGCCGGCTCGCGGCGACCGCGGCCACCACGCGGTGGCCGTTGGCCCCCCACGCCAGGGCGGGGCGGGCGGCCGCGAGACCGGCGAGCGCCGCGAGCAGCGGCAGACAGGCGGAGCGGGGAATCCTCATCGCGATGTCCTCCCGGAAGCGCCGGCCGCTAGTCGCCCGCCAGCTCGGCCAGGACGGCCGTGTACATCTCGAGGTTGAGCGCGAACTGGTCGCGGGTGATGAACTCGTGCTCGCTGTGGCCGGTGTAGGGGACGCCGGGCATCGCGGGCCCGAAGGTGACCCCGTTGGGCAGCAGGCGGGCGTTGGTGCCGCCGCCGATGGCGATCGGCGCGGCGTCCTGCTGGCCCGTGTAATGGCGGAAGACTTCCAGCAGCACGGGCACCTGGGGGGCGTCGCGCATGACGTAGGGGTCGTAGACCGCCGTCTCCCAGGTCAGGGCCGACAGGCCCGAGCGCTCCCGGAAGCCGGCGAGCGCCGCCTCGACGCTCGCCTCCACCTCGGCGGCGGTGCGGCCGACCGGGCGCCGGAAGCTGATGCCGGCGGTCAGCGCGCCCTCCGCCTCCCCCAGGGTGGCCAGGGTCAGCGTCAGCGGCCCCATGAACTCGTCGGCGTAGGCGAGGTCGCCGAAGCGCTCGGCGTTGTCGCCCGTGCCCACGAGCTCGTCGACGAAACGGACCATCCCCGCCGCGGCGCTCGGCGGCCACTCGAAGCCGGCCAGGAGCGCCGCCAGGTGGGTGATGGCGTTGCGCCCTTCCCAGGGGGTCGACGAATGCGCCGCGACGCCGTGCGCCGCGATCGTCAGCTCGCCGGCGGAGCGCTCGATCGTGAAGGTCACCCCGGAGCCCTGGCGCGCCGCCGCGGCCTCGCGCAGCGCCGCCTCGAGCCGCGGCGTCGCGCCGGTGACGACGGCGACGGCGTCCTCCGGGACCTGGGAGAGGAACGCGCCGCCGGTGAAGCTCGCGAGCGAAGGGCCGGAGCCGGCCGGGGGGCCGGCGAGCGGCAGGCTCACGAGCACCTGTCCCCACCCCTTCTCGGCCACCACGACCGGATACCAGCCGTCGAACGCGACGTTCTCCTGCGGCGGCTCCCAGGTGGCGAGCACGGCCTGGATCGGCCCCCAGTCCGACTCCTCGGTGTAGGCGACGATCAGCTCCACCCGGCGCGCCAGCGGCACCTCGCGGTCGGCCAGGGCCTTCAGCGCGTAGAGCGCGCAGGCCAGCGGCCCCTTGTCGTCCTCCGTGCCGCGGCCCACGAGACGCCCCGGCTCGCTCTCCGTGTCGAGGCGGAACGGGTCCGCGGCCCACTTGGCGGGGTCGGCCGGCTGGACGTCGCCGTGCGCCACGATCCCCAGCCGCTCCTCCGCATCCCCGAGGCCGAGGACGACCACGGCGCCGCGGTCGTCGAAGTCGAGGCCGAGCTCCAGCGCCTTGGCGCGCAGGTACTCCGTCATGGCGCGGAACGGCGGCTGCTCGGCGTTGACCGTCCCCGGCACGTGGACGGTCTCGAAGGCCACGAGGTCGGCGAGGGTGGCGATCGCGGCCTCGGCGTAGGCGTCGACGGCGTAGCGCGCCACCTCGCGGCTGCGCGCCGAGGGGACGGCGGCCGCCTCCTCGGGCGGCGGCGGCGGCGCGCAGGCGGCGAGCGCCAGGGCCGGGGCGAGGAGCGCGGCGGCGCGGCGCCGGGCGCGCGGAGCGGAGTTCCTGGCGGCGGGCCTCATCGCGGTCTCCCGTGGAGCGCCCGGGGGTCCTGAGCCCCCGGGCTCGAGTCTCGGCTCGGGTCCTCACTCTACCTGCTCGCGAGTCCGCTGTAGAGACCCGCCGGCCGGCTCGCCGGGCGCCCGTGGCCCTCCATTCGGCAGCCCTCCATCCGGCACCCCGTCCGCCGCGTCGGTGCGCCGCTCCTCCTCGGCCCACAGCTCCGCGCGCTCCCGGTCGCGCTCGCGCCGCCGCCAGATGGCGAGCAGGGCAAGGAGCGTGACGGCGATCCACAGCGCCGTCGGGGTCGTGAGGAAGGGCAGCCAGCGGCTCCAGAAGGCGAGGCGGCCGCGGAAGTCGCTCTCCGCTTGCGCGACGGTCACCCCGGCGGCCGCCGCGAAGGCCGGCTCGAAAGGCTCGCCGGCCGCCAGCCGGGCGAGGATCGCGGCCGGCACGGCGCGGCCGTGGCGGCGCACGACGTCGCGCACGAACGCCGCGGACAGCGCGTAGGCGGCGCTCGACTGCCACCGGCTGCCGGCGAACCAGCGGTCGAGGGCGGCGAGGGGGAGGTCGCCGCCGCGGGCCAGGGCGACCACCGCCCGCGAGCGGTCGCCCCAATCCCAGGCCTCCTCGGCCAGCATCGCGAGCCCCTCGTTGAACCAGCGCGGCAGCGGCCGGCCGCCCGCCGCCCGCTGGATCAGCACGTGGGCCACCTCGTGGCCCAGAAGCTCGTCGAGCGAGGAGTTCGGGTAGGCCGGCACCCGCGCGGGGAAGAGGACGACCAGCCCGTCGCGCTGGGCGTAGCCCGCGATCCACGGCGGCACGACGCTCGCCGGGATCGAGTCCTCGGTGACGAGCACGACGCGAATCGGGGCGCCGGCGGCGGGCAGCCCGATGAGACGCTGGAAGCCGGCGAGGCGGTCCGGCTGCCACTCGCGGAGGCGCGCCGCGGCGGGGGCGAGGTCGGCCGGCGCGTCGATCCAGACGGTCGGTGGGGCGGCCGGTGGGGTGGCCAGCGGGGCGACCGGCGGGGCGGCCGGCGGGGCAGCCGGCAACGGGCCGGCAACGAGCCCCGAGAGCAGCAGGCCGGCGGCCGCGATCCGCCGTCCCGTCGCCCACCGGCGGCGCGGCCGGCTCCCGGCGGCGGGCCGGGCGCGGGCGCGTGAATCCAATCGCAAGGCGGACACGGATAACCGAGTGTACCCGGCTGCCGGCGACGGCAGCTCGGAGCCCCCGGGGCGCGGCGGCGACCGCAAGCCCACCCCGCCGACGACACCGCATCGACAGACCATCGAGGAGACCCAGATGAAACGACGAGACTTCCTGCGCGGCCTTGCCGGCGCGGCCGCCGTTCCCGCCGTGCTGGCGGGTCCGCTGCGGCGGCTGGCCGCCGCGGGCGAGCCCGAGGGGCTCGAGACGATCGACAAGCCCGACGCGGAGTGGCGCCGCCTGCTCACCCCCGAGCAGTACCACGTGCTCCGCGAGGAGGGCACCGAGCGCGCCTTCACGAGCACGCTCAACGACGAGAAGCGCGACGGTACGTTCCTGTGCGCGGCGTGCAATCTGCCGCTCTTCGAGTCGGCCACCAAGTACGACTCGGGGACCGGCTGGCCGAGCTTCTGGGCGCCCATCGAGGGACGGCTGGGAACGAGCACCGACTTCAGGATCGGCTATCCGCGCACCGAGTACCACTGCGGGCGCTGCGGCGGCCACCAGGGCCACGTCTTCGACGACGGTCCGCCGCCCACCGGCAAGCGCTACTGCAACAACGGCGTCGCCCTGCGGTTCGTGCCGGCCGGCGAGCCGCTGCCGGAGCTCCTGCCGTGAAGAGGCTCACCCTCGCCCTCGCGGCCGCCGCGGTCGCGCTGGCCGCCTGCACCGCGCCGGCCGCCCGCGGCACCGACGCCGAGCCGGCGGCCGAAGGCCTGGCGACGGCGACCTTCGCCGGCGGCTGCTTCTGGTGCATGGAGCCCCCCTTCGACAAGCTGGAAGGGGTCCACGCCACGATCTCGGGCTACACCGGGGGCCGCTCCGTCGATCCGACCTACGAGCAGGTCTCGGCCGGCAACACCGGCCACACCGAGGCCGTCCAGGTCCTCTACGACCCGCGCGTCGTCTCCTACTCGGAGCTGCTCGACGTCTTCTGGCGCAACATCGACCCCGAGGCCGAGAACCGCCAGTTCTGCGACCGCGGCTCGCAGTACCGCTCCGGCATCTTCTACCACGACGACGAGCAGCGCCGCGCCGCCGAGGCCTCGCGGGACGCGCTCGCCGCGACCGGCCGGCTGACCCGCATCGCCACCGAGATCACCCCGTTCGCGGCCTTCTACAAGGCCGAGGAGTACCACCAGGACTACTACGAGAAGAACCCCGTCCGCTACAAGCTCTACCGCACAGGCTGCGGCCGCGACCGCCGGCTCGCCGAGCTGTGGGGCGACTGATCTCCTCCTGACGCGGGAGACCTTCAGAGCCGCGGCGGCGGCGCGATGGGCGCCCGGAGGCCCGCCCAGACGCCCCGGAGCTTGGCGACGGCGGCCGCCTGGTTGCCTTTCGGCAGCTCGCGCAGGTAGGCGGCGGGGATGGCCAGCGCCAGGAGCGCGGCGAACCGGAGCCACTGCAGCGGACTGGCGTAGCGGCGCACGAAGAGCGCCGTCGAGCGGCCGGTGTGGAACGTCCTCGCGGGGACGTAGTTGCCGACCGTCTCCGAGACCATGTGCCACAGCACGGCCCGGTGAGCGTACACGCAGCGGTAGCCGGCCCGCCTCATCCGCAGGCACCAGTCGGCGTCCTCGACGGACAGGAAGTACTGGGGATCCCAGAGGCCGATCTCCTCGGGCACCCGCCGCCGCATCAGCATGGCGCAGCCGTTGACGTAGTCGACGTCCTCGGTGCGGTCGAACTGGCCGGCGTCGCGCTCCCCCATCCCCCGCTCCCTGGTCACCGACTCGCCGAAGCGCACCCGGCCGCCGGCCGACCACAGCACGTCGCGGTTGCCGTGGTAGAGGCACTTCGGCCCGACGCAGCCGATCGTCTCGTCGCTCTCGGCCACCTCGACCAGCCGGTCCAGCATGTCGGGCGCGACCTCGATGTCGTTGTTGAGCACGAGGACGTAGTCGAAGTCGCGCGCGAGCGCCCAGCGCAGCCCGGCGTTGACGCCGGCCGCCGGCCCCTCGTTGACTTTGACGAGCAC
>Ga0224512_10005018_pt1 | contig 11031 bp, 11 predicted proteins | sample SF_May12_sed_USG_4_FD_169103 | JGI IMG/M metagenome (GOLD analysis project Ga0224512, IMG submission 169103) | Sediment microbial communities from San Francisco Bay, California, United States - SF_May12_sed_USGS_13 | ecosystem: Environmental > Aquatic > Marine > Sediment | place: USA...
CATCTGGGTCCAGCCTGCCGCCGGCGACGCCGGTGGTGCGGTAGGCGCCGGGCTGGCGGCGTGGCACAAGGAAATGGGTAATCCGCGCACCGCCACGCCGTGCGACGCCATGAAGGGCTCCTATCTCGGGCCCGAGTTCGGCCAGGAGGCGATCGAAAAAGAGATCAGCGAATGCGGGGCGGTTTTCGAGACGGTCTCCGAAGATGAGATGATCGACCAGACCGCCCAGGCACTGGCCGACGGCAAGGCGGTGGGCTGGTTCCAGGGGCGTATGGAGTTCGGCCCCCGGGCGCTCGGCGGGCGGTCGATACTCGGCGATCCGCGCTCGGAGAGCATGCAGAAGACCCTCAACCTGAAGGTCAAGTATCGCGAAAGCTTCCGGCCGTTCGCGCCGTCGGTGCTGCGCGAAGACGTCAACGAATGGTTCGAGCTCGACTACGACAGCCCTTACATGCTGTTGGTCGCCGATGTGCAGAAGAAGCTCAGGCGAAAAATGACGGCCGAGGAAAGCGCGCTATTCGGCATCGACAAGCTGAACGTGAAACGTTCCGAGATCCCGGCCGTGACCCATGTCGACTATTCCGCGCGCGTCCAGACCGTCCACAAGGAGACCAACCGCCTCTATCACGCGGTTATTTCGAAGTTCAAGGAGAAGACCGGCTGCCCGGTGGTCGTGAATACGTCCTTCAATGTGCGGGGCGAGCCGATCGTTTGCTCTCCAGCGGACGCGTTCCGCTGCTTCATGGGAACCGATATCGAGGTGCTGGTTGTTGGCCGGTCCATCCTGCGAAAGGACAAGCAGGATCAATCGCTGCGCGAGGATTATAAGAACAAGTACGAGCTCGATTGACGGAACGACGACGGCCCCCGGCCGCGTCAGTCACCGGCGCTGAGCTGCTTGCCGCGAAGCACGAACTGCCGGTAACGATGCAGCTTGGCGGGGTCGATCGCGACCTGGCCGCGCCAGACTTCGTAATGCAGGTGCGGTCCGGTCGACAGTCCCGAGCTTCCGGTGAGCCCGATCACCGTGCCGATCTTCACCGGCTCATTCTTGCGCACGGAAGCCGCGATGTGTGAGAGGTGGGCATAAATCGTCCGAACGCCGCCGCGATGGCGAATACGGATATACCGTCCAAACCCGCCGTGCCAGCCCGCCACCTCGACCACGCCGTCGCCGGTAGCGCGAACAGGTGTGCCGCGCGGTGTTGCGTAGTCGATCCCGCGGTGCATGCGCCGGTATCCCAGGATCGGATGCCGCCATACACCGAAGCCACGCGAAATTTGAGCGCCCTCGACGGGAACCGAGAGCAGGGTGACGGGGCCGCCCTCATTGGGGTCCACCGCAGGACCGCTTGCGCAGGCCGACACGCCGAGCGCCACGACTATCGCGAGAAGTGGATGGACGGACAACCTGGTTGCGGCGCTTTGCATGGTGTCTGTTCCGACTTGGTATTCTTGCAGCGGCCGCCCACTAAACATTCGCCGGCAGCGCGCGAGGCATCCCCGGGGCACCCACTGTCTCTAAGAGAATTTTCTTTAATTTTTGTTAACTTCCTGGGCGAAACCGTGGCGGCTGATGCCGTTGTCGTCATCGCTCGCGCAACGTGCGACCGATGTTTCGGCAATGCTTGGCGATGTCCTCCACGGCGCAGCCGATGCCGTAGCGCGCCTTGAGCCGCTCGGTGTTGAGGACGAACTCGTCGTGGACGCGCCGGTCGCTCACGACGATCTGCCCGGCGCCGAACCCCTCGATGAGCCAGCCGGCGATGTCGCTGACCCGAACCGGCAGGCCTGAGCCGACGTTGAGGGGGCCGCCCTGCGGGTCCTGAAGCGCCGCATCCAGAACCCGAACGAAAACGTTGTCCGGCAGGAAGTCGCGTCGGACGTCGGGCGAGATGTCGAGCAGGATCTCGTTCTCGGATTTCAGGCGCTCAAGCGCCAGGCTCATGAAAGTTCGGCGCCCGCTGCCCAGCTCATCGCCGATGATGTTTGCGATCCGCAAGACCGTGAGCCGGTCTCCCAGCAATTCGGTGAGGCGGTGTTCGGTTTCGAGCTTGTTGCGGCCATAGGTCGTTTCGTTGCCGGTGGCCGGTTCGGTCTCTTTGGCGCCCATCGCAACATCGCGGCCATAGACGGCGCGCGAACTCAGCATGATGTATCGGCCCTGGCTGGGGGTCTTTTGCGCGAGCTTGAGGTCGAAGTCGCGCTCCATTGCGTAGCGCTCGCTCCGGTAGCCGGGATCGATGGCGAAATTGATGATGCAGTCGAAGGGCTGAAGCTCGCTCGGCGGCGCCGTCTCCGCTTCTTGATGCGTGATGAAATGGCAATCCGCGGCAATTTGGCTGAGCGCGCGGAAGCGCCCTGCGAGGAAGCTGTTGCGGCCGACGACCAGGAAACTCATTGACTTCTCTCCTGGGCCCCGCGCCGCCCGCTTGCGGCGATCGTGTGATGGCTATGCCGTTGCATGACGGGGCGGATTGCCGCCTTCCTGTCCTGCTCGGAGGCAGCGCCACGCGCGATCGGGTTTGGGCGAATGTGCCTCAGCCGTGTGCCTCACCGAGGAACATCGAAAACGGCGTTATCAGGATGATCTTTAAGTCGAACCAAACCGACCAATGATCGATGTAATCCAAATCATACTCGAAACGCCGCTCAATCATTGACGGCAACTCGCGGTCGCTACCCCAGCCATTGACCTGGGCCCAGCCGGTCATCCCCGGCTTGACGCGGTGGCGGGAGAAATATTCCGCGGCAATCTCCTCGTAAGGGGACCTGAATTCGCCGCTCTTTTCGGTTCGGGCCTGCGGGCCGACGATCGACATCTCGCCGCGCAGTACGTTGATGAATTGGGGTATCCGGTCGAGGCCGATGTTGCGAAGAAAGCGTCCCACGCGCGTAACCTCGGGACTGCCTCGTTTGGCCGGCCTGCTTGCGCCGGCGTCGGCCTTATTGACGGCATGGGTCCTGAAGCCAAAGGCTTCGAAGGGCTCGTTGTTGAAGCCATAGTGCCGCGTGCGCACCAGCAAAGGGCCGCGGCTCCCCAACTTGATTGCTGCCGCGATCGCCAGCAAAAGCGGCACGAACAGGGCCAGGAGAAGAACCGAAAGGACCAGATCCTCCACGCGTTTGGAAACCCGCGACCAGCCCGACAGGGGCCGGTCAAATACGCTGAGCATGCCGACGCCTTCGATCGCATCGGCGCCGCGATGGGGAAACCGGTAGGCGATGGCGCCAGGCGACAGCCGCACGTGGGTCGGTGCAGAGCGAAGCCTCCGGAGCAGCTCGAGCAGCCGGCTCTCGGCCGACCACGGGAGCGCTACGATCACCTCGTCGACGCGCTCGCTGCGTACGATCTCCAGTAGATCGTCAACCGTTCCCCGCACCGGGCTGTCGCCGATTTGGTTGGGCACGCGGGTCCGCCGGTCATCGAAGACGCCGATCAGAACCACGCTCGGCTCGCCCGTTTCGCCGAAATGGCGCACCACGCGTTGCCCTTGGGTGCCCGCGCCGACCACGGCGATGCGCCTGCTGAGCCATCCTTTGATCTGCCATTGCCGGATCTTTATCCATAGGACGATCCGGATCGCGAGGAGGAAAAGCAACGAGAGCAGAGCCCAGAGCGACATCCAAATGCGCGAAAACTCTACCGATGTCTTGGTGAGGTAGCCGACCGCCAGCGTGAGGAATACGAGCGACAGCAATCCGATGGCCAATCGCTGGAACTGCAGAGGCTCACGACTAACCCGCTCGAAATCGTAGAGATTGAGCGTGTGGAAGACGAAGGGAGCGGCCGCGGTTACGAACAGATAAGCAACGGCGTAATTGTCTTCCGGCAGCCAGACTTCGAAGCGCAGATAGTGGGCAAGGAGACCGGCCAAGCCGACCGCGACCGCGTCAGCGCAACGCAGCACCCATACAATGACTGACGGGGACAGAGCCCTATGCTTCTTTGCCATCTGGCGTTCAAGCTGTGCTGTGACCGACACCTGCGCCCCGATGGCGACCCGCCAGAGAGCGATGAAAATCAATACCTTGCGAGAAAACCCTAATACAACCCTACAATATGGTTAATCCAAGACAGCCATCCCCAGCCATTCGCGGTTTAAACGCCGCCGGTCTATGAGGTGGTTGGCATTTACACGTTTTGCGGCTTCTCAATTTGCGGGCCAACAATTGGGCATTTCTGTGGCACAGAAATTCTCCTCTTAACCTTGCTGGGTTAGTTTTGTATAGTTAACTCGGGAAGAAAGGATCGGCACGAATGAAATCAGAATCCGGCTCGTTCGCGCGTATGGAGGGCCTGTCGCGGTCTGTGTCCGCGCGCGCGCAGAATGCCGTCGGCCGCTGGCCGCGGCTGGCGAGCGTAGCGTTCGTGATCGCCTTTAATCTCTTGGCCTGGGTTGCTGTGGCGCTCGTCGCCTTCTACGTCTTTTGAGGCGTTGGCGCCAGGCGGCGTCACTACCCAATCCCATAGCGACGGTTTCGAAACAGGCGGGGGTTCTGCGCTGGGCGCTTAAGCCTCGGCCATGAGGAATGCTCGCTCCTTTCCCCAAAGCACCAGGCAAGTGAGGCGCCCACTGGCATAGGCGGCGGTGTCGATACCGATACGGTTCTCGAAGATCTCGGGATCCCATTCGATCGAGTGACCGTGCACGACCATCTTGCCGTGCCAGGCATCCGAGCTCAAAAACGGCTCGCGAATCCAAATCAGATCCCGTTCGACCTGGTTGGCGAGTGGCCGGCCGGGGCGAACGCCGGCATGCACGAAATGGTAGTCGCCTTCGCTGTGCTGGGGCCTGAGAGAGGTTAAGAATTCAACATGCGTGGCCGGCAGCTTGCTCTTTAGATCTTCTTGGATTTGATCATAGCCGGCCGGTGTGGCGATGCCGCCGGGCATGGTCACGCCGTAGCTCAAGAGCGTAGCGTTGCCGCCGATTGCCATCCACGAAGGCCCGATGCTGCTGTCATCCAGAAACTCCAGCATCATCGCTTCGTGATTGCCCTTGAGGCAAATCGTTTCGAAATCGCCTAAGGGTCCTTCAATGAGTTGATCGATGACGTCGCGGGAGTTCAATCCGCGATCAACATAGTCGCCCAAATAAACGACCAGGTTCCGCGGTGATTGCGCAGCCGCTGCGTCCTCGCGGATGGTCGCGTGCAGCCGTTCCAGAAGATCCAATCGACCATGGATATCGCCGATCGCGTAGACGCGTGTGCCGGCTGGAACCGAAATTTCGGCCGGCGCCTTTGGTCGCGATGGTCTGTTTAACTTAAGGAAGTCAAACAATCTCCGCCTCGCTACGATTGATCGACCGATCCTCCCCGGAATGCCCAGATGCGCGCGGCGTGCAGGATAGCGACAGCGCCCTAGGGCAGCCAGGTGAATTTCGATCGCAGAATTGGGCAAGGCGAAGGATATCGGGGCGCGGATGTGAACGATCTGTCATAGAGGCGTGTCCGACGTTGTTTCCCGCGCCACCGGGGCTTGCACTGAGCCGATACCCGAGGCATTCCATTGATCCGCCAAGGCGACAGCGACTGGCCGGCCGACCTTGCGGCCAAGGCAGACGAAACATCTCTTGCGTTCCCCATTGAGTGTATTTGGTAATGGTTTCACTTAGCTTGACGATATGAGGGTCTGGCGATCCAGCCCGCAGCCACTGCCTGACCACCGGTCCCGCGCCCGACCGGAGCCAAGCCGCTTCACGGTCCCGCTCGGCCGGGCGTTCTTGCGTTAGGCAACGAGCATCCTTAGGTTGCTCAATAGCTCGAGGGAGAACTGTATGAGCACAGGGCCGGAGAAGACCAAGGCGCCAGGCAATGGACCATTGACCCGAGCTTACATCGCGGCGTTCATCGGGATCTCGGCCGCGCTCGTGGCGCTGTTTCTCAATGACGCATCATACAGAATTGATCAGCGATTTGAGTTGATTCTACAAGGCATTAGCCTTGCGCTTGCGGCGCTCGCATTGCTGGCCTTCGGGCGTGCCGGTCTTATTCTCGTTCGGCACTACGAGAGTAAGAAGTGATAGCGAGCCGTGCGCTGCGTTAGTTACCCAGCTTCTTGATCGTCTCGCTCGTGCTGTGACCGGGCTTCAGCTTGGCGAGCAGGACTTTGCCGCCATAGCCCTTGACGATCTCGGCGCCCACGACGTTTTCGACGGTGTAATCGGCGCCTTTGACGAGGACGTCGGGCCGAACCGCCTTGATCAGCCGCTCGGGCGTATCGTCGGCGAACAGGGTCACAAGATCTACCGTTGCCAGTGACCCGAGCACCGTGCTGCGTGACGCTTCGTTCTGGACCGGGCGTCCCTTGCCCTTGAGGCGGCGCACGGAGGCATCGTCGTTGAGCCCGACGATCAGCCGGTCGCAAGCGGCCCGCGCCTGGGCCAACAACGAGATGTGGCCGGGATGCAGCAGATCGAAGCAGCCGTTGGTGAAGCCGATCTTGAACCCCAGCGCGCGCCAGGCGGCGACCTTCTCCAATGCCTCGTCGAGCGAGACGACCTTGCGCTCGCCCGCATGCAGATCCTGGCGCAGCAGGGCGGCGGCGATCTCGTCGCGGCCGGCAACCGCTGTTCCGGCCTTGCCGACGACGATCCCCGCCGCGATGTTGGCCAGACGGGCGGCGTCCACCAGCGATGCATCCACCGCCAGCGCCGCGGCGATGGCCGCGATCACCGTATCGCCCGCGCCGGAAACGTCGAACACCTCGCGCGCTTGAGCAGCAAGATGTCGCGGCTTCTTCTTGCCGTCTAGCAAGGTCATCCCGTCGGGGCCGCGCGTCGCCAGCACGGCTTCGATGCCGCAACCCTTGGCGAGCCGCCGCGCCGCGCCGACGATGGCGTCATCGTCGTCGGTGGCATGCCTGCTGGCTTCGGCCAATTCCTTGCGGTTTGGCGTGATCAGCCGGACGCCGCGATAGCGACCGTAGTCGTTCCCTTTGGGATCGACGAGCACCGGGCGGCCGGCCCTTCGCGCGGCTGCGACGATCGCGCCGATCGCCTTGGGGGTCAGCGTGCCCTTACCGTAGTCGGAGAGCACCACGACGCTCGATGATTTTAGCCCCCGCGTCACCCGCCGGACCAACTCGGCCTCGACATCGCCGACGACCGGATGGCCGCTCTCGCGGTCGGCACGCAGAACCTGCTGGCGGCCGACGACGTAGCGCGTCTTGATGGTGGTTTCCCGGTTCCGATCAACGATGAGATCCGCGCGCAGGCCCTTTAGCTTGCCTGCCAGCGCCGTCACTGTCTTGCCGATCTTGTCGTTGCCGACGACAGCCACGAAATGGGTGGCGGCGCCAAGCGCGGCGAGATTGCGGGCGACATTTCCGGCCCCGCCCAGCATGTCCGTCTCGCTGGTCACTTGCATCACCGGCACCGGGGCCTCGGGCGAGATACGGTCGACCTCGCCGTCGATGAAGCGATCGAGCATGAGATCGCCGACGACCAGCACCTTGGCGTTCGGCAGCGCTTCAATGAGCGCGGCGAGGTCTGATCTTCCCGTCATGCTGCCGGCCCGCCGTTCACACCAGCCCAAGTCTTTGTTCGAGCGCTCCGCACAGCATTTGGCCCAGCATGATGTGCATCTCCTGCACGCGCGCCGTGGTCGTCGAGGGCACGATGAGCAGGGGATCGGCGAGACCGACCATGCCGCCGCCGTCGCCGCCGCCAAAGCCAGCCGCCGAGATCTCCAATGCTCGCGCCGCTTTCAGGCCTTCGATCACGTTGTCGCTGCGGCCGGATGTGCTGATCGCAATCGCCACATCGCCCGGCCGGCCGAGCGCCTGGATTTGCCGTGCGAAAACCTGTGTGAAGCCGAGGTCGTTGCCGATCGCGGTCAGGGTGGAACTGTCTGTTGTGAGCGCCAATGCGGCCAGCGGCGCCCGGTCCCGGCTGAACCGCACGGTGAGCTCGGTCGCCAGATGCTGGGCGTCGGCGGCGCTGCCGCCATTACCGAAAAACATCAGCTTGCCGCCGTCGCTCAAGGCCTCGGCGCATTGCTCGACGAGCAGCGCCAGCGCCTGGCGGGTCGCGCGTTGGGTCGCGTGGAACACCTCGTCATGTTCGCTGAACGCGCGGGTCAGATAATCGTCGAGATCAAAGCCGGCCATGTCTCGATTGGCTAGAGTATTGTGGCGTGGGGTTCAAGCGGGAAGCTGCGCCCCGATCGCGAACTTTTCCCCGATCGCGGGGCCTGGTGTAGACTGCATGACCATGTCCGCACGATCCGATCTCGATCTCAAAGCCATCAAGGCCGCGCTGGAGCTGGAACAGGCCGAGCTCGCCGATATCAGCGCCGCGGCGGCTGATGAGCGCCGGCCGGTCGAGCTCGACCAGCAGAGCGTCGGCCGCTTGTCGCGCATGGACGCGTTGCAGGTCCAGGCAATGGCCCATGCCACCGAAGCGCGCCGCCAGGTCCGCGCGCAGCGGATCAAGGCGGCGCTCGCCCGGCTAGAGGCCGGCGAGTACGGCTATTGCGTGGAATGCGGTGACGAGATCCTTGCCGCGCGGCTGGACATCGATCCGACCAACCCACGCTGCGTCGACTGCTCGAAGTAGCGCCCATGGCCTTGCGACGCTTCGAGGAGATCGCCAGCTTCGACGACTACCGTGTCGGCGACCGGTTCGCGACCGAGCCGCTCACGATCACCCGCGAGGAATTGCTGACCTATGTCGAACGCCACGGCCCGCTGCCGGTGCGTGCCTACGAAGGCAAGGATCCCGATATCTCGCGTGAGATATTTCCCGACATGGCGGTGCTGTGTCTCTGTTTCAGCCATCTGATCCACGCGGGCTTTCTGCGCGGCCACGGTATGAGTTCGCCGGGGCTTGCCTACCTTCGTTGTCCCGAACCTGTCGTGCCCGGCGACCGTGTGCGGGTCGAGCTCGAATGCCTGGAGGCGCGCCCATCGCGCACCCGCGATGATCGCGGCTATGCAACCTTCACGGTGCAAATGATCGCCGAGCGTGGCGCGGTGCTTGTCGAATTCGAGGTGGCCGAGGTCCTGGCGCGGCAAAGCGCGCTTGCAGGGTGAGTCCCGGGGCGAACCTCAACGCTCGCGGAACGCTTCGCTCTTCAGCTTTAGCACCGGCTTCATAAGGTAGTGCATCACCGTGCGCTCGCCCGTGCGGATGTCGACGGTCGCCTGCATCCCGGGCGTAATCGGCAGTTTCACGCCGCCTTCTCCCAGGTAAGCGCGCTTGGTTTTGATGATTACGCGGAAATAGGGATTGCCGCTGCGCGCGTCGTTGGCGTCTGCTGCGATCTGGCTGACGCTGCCCTCGAGCCCGCCGTAACGGATGTATTCGTAGGTGCTGATCTTTATGAGCGCCGGTTGGCCGACCTTCACATAGCCCCGATCGGTGGGGCTGAGGCGCGCCTCGATCACCAGCGAGTCGTCCGTCGGCACGATCTCCATGATCGGCTCGCCGGGTTTCACGACGCCGCCGATCGTGTGGTAGCGCAGGTTCTTCACGATGCCGCTGATCGGGCTCTTGATCTCGGTTCGGCGCGCCTGGTCGGTGGCGCGCGTGTAAAGCGTCTGGGTCCGGGCGATCTCGCCCTCGAGCTGGGCCAGCTGCTCGGAGGCGACCCGCCGGAACCGCAGCTTGATCTCTTCCAGGCGGCCGCGCGCTTCCTTGAGCGCCGCTTCGGCTTTGGGAACCGATTCGCCCAGCACGGCCAACTCGCCCTCCAGCCGCCGCACAAGGCGCAAGCGTTCGAGATGCTCGAGCTTGGAGGTCAGGCCCTGCGACACCAGCGAGCGCGACATGGCGAAGGCCCGGCGCGCCAGTTTGAGGTCGGTCGCGATGGTGGTTCGCTTGGCCGAATGCTCGCGCACCGAGCGTTCGCGCTGCACCACCTGGTCGCGCAGGGCGCCGTGCGCGCTGGCATATTCGCGCTGACGAGCTTGAAAGGCGCGCCGTTCGCTGCTCGCCACATCGGCGTGCCGCTTTGCAATCGACGCATCGAAGGTGAGCTCGGTGCCCTCGGCCTCGGCAGACAAACGCGCCCGCTTCAGCAGCATGGCGTCGAGCTGGGCGCGCAGTTCTGCTGGATTGAGCCCGCCGGCGCCGAGATTGAGCGAGACGAGCGCCGTGCCCGCCTTGACGGTGGCGCCTTCGCGCACGTGGATGCCGCGCACGATGCCGCCTTCGAGGTGCTGGATGACCTTCACGTTGCCTTGGGGGACGACTTCGCCAGGTGCGCTCGCCACCTCATTGAGGCGCGCGAAATTCGCCCACAGCATGAAGGCGATGACGAACACCATGGTGATCCGGGCGATCGCGATGCTCTTGCGCTTGCCGATCAGCCCCGCGATGCCGGGTCGCGCCTCCGCCGCGATGGTCAGCGAGGGCGTTGCGGGGCCGCGCTTGCCGGGCACCTTGAGCGACGGGGCAGGGCGGTCGCCCTGCGCAGGTGCGGACGGGTCGTGTGTGTCGGGGCTCGTCATGCGCTTCGTTTCTCCGGAAACGGCGTCGGCGGGTTGGGGAACAGTCGGCTCAGCACCTCCGCCGCCGGCCCGGCCATGGCCAGCTTGCCGGCCTCCATTGCCATGATGTGGCTGCAGGCGGTCAGCAGGACGGGGCTGTGGGTGACGACGAGGATCGTATGGTCGCGGGCGAGCGTTGTCAGGGAGCGGGTCAGCTCTTCCTGGGATTGTCGGTCGAGATTGCTCGACGGCTCATCCAGCAGGATGACCGGCGGATTGCCGACAAGTGCCCGCGCGATGGCCAGGCGCTGGCGTATCCCCGCCGAAAGACGCGCGCCCGCTTCGCCGATGTCGGTGTCGTAGCCGTCGGGCAGGTCTACCACGTAGTCGTGCACCCCGGCGGCCTTGGCGGCGCGGACGATCTCCGCATCCTCGGCGAGCGGGTCGCGCTGGGCGAGATTGCTGCGAATGGTGCCGGCGAACAGAATGCCTTCCTGCGGCACATAACCGAACCATTCGGCGAGCTGGGCACGGCTGTATTGGGCGATATCGGCATCATCGAGAAGGACGCGCCCCTCGTTCGGCGCATAGAG
>Ga0224512_10005019_pt1 | contig 11031 bp, 9 predicted proteins | sample SF_May12_sed_USG_4_FD_169103 | JGI IMG/M metagenome (GOLD analysis project Ga0224512, IMG submission 169103) | Sediment microbial communities from San Francisco Bay, California, United States - SF_May12_sed_USGS_13 | ecosystem: Environmental > Aquatic > Marine > Sediment | place: USA: California...
GATCGACGAGTCCACGTTCGAGAAACTCGTCGAGCGACAGCTGGAGGGGGGGGTCTCGGGCCTCGTGCCCTGCGGGACGACCGGCGAGACGCCGGCACTCGAGCCGGAAGAGTGGGAGTGGGTCGTACGGCGAACGGTCGAGCTCGCCGGGAGCGGAGCACCGGTCATCGCGGGCACCGGCTCCAACAACACGGGGCGGACGGTCGAGCGCACCCGGCGGGCGGCAGAGCTCGGGGCGAGCGCGGCGCTCGTCGTGACTCCCTACTACAACAAGCCGAACCATGCGGGCCTCGTGGCCCACTACGAGGCCGTGGCCGGGCGGGGGGGGCTTCCGGTCGTCGTCTACAACGTGCCGTCACGAACTGGCCTGAACCTGTCGGCCGAGACGGTTCTCGAGCTCGCGCGTATCCCCGGCGTTGTCGCCGTGAAGGAAGCCTCGGGAAGCCTCGGCCAGGCCATGTCGATCGTGAGCGGCCGCGCCGAGGGTCTCGCGTTGCTCTCCGGCGAGGACGACCTCACGTGCGCGATGACGCTCATGGGTGGCGACGGCGTCATCTCGGTCGTGTCGAACGTCGACCCCGGCGGAACCGCCAAGATGGTCGAAGCCGCGCTCGCGGGTGACGCGGAGGCCGCGCGGAGCGAGCACTATCGTCTGCTCCCGCTGGTGCGCGCGCTGTTCGTCGAGACGAATCCGGTTCCCGCGAAGGCGGCTCTCGCGCTGCTGAGGCTCGCTCCGGACGTCGTGAGACCTCCGCTTGCCGCGGCGAGCGCCGCCACGCGAGATCGTCTCGCGGCGGCGCTCACGTCCGCTGGGCTGATGTGACGGCCGTGCGATGAAGCTCTCGGACCTGAGGTCGGCGATCGAGGCGTGGGACGAGAAAGGCGCGCCCTCGCGCGACGAGGTGCTGCGCGTCGTCGGCGCGTTGGTCGTGGCGCTCGAGACCGGCGAGGTCCGGGCCGCGAGGCCGGTGGGCGACGGCGGCTGGACCGTCGAGGCATGGGTGAAGACAGGGCTCCTGTGGGGCTTTCGGCACGCCGCGGTCGTGGATCTGCCGCCTGCAGGACCGCTCGCCTTTCGCGACAAGGAGTTGTTCCCCCCGCGAGGGCCGAGCGAGATCGGTGATGTCCGTCTCGTCCCTGGCGGAAGCGCGATACGACGCGGCGCCTTCGTCGGGGCCGGCGTCGTGCTGATGCCACCTTGCTACGTCAACGTCGGCGCCTACGTCGGATCCGGGACGATGATCGACTCGCACGCCCTCGTCGGATCGTGCGCCCAGGTGGGACGCGGCGTTCATCTCTCCGCGGGGGCCCAGGTGGGAGGAGTGCTGGAGCCGCCGGGGGCGATGCCGGTCGTCATCGAGGAGGGCTGCTTCGTCGGCGCGCTCGCGGCGGTTCTGGAAGGGGTGCGCGTGAGCCGCGAGGCCGTGATCGGCGCGGGCGTCGTGTTGACGGCGTCCACGCCGGTCTTCGACGTGCCACGCCGGCGGAAGCTGGAGCGCGGCGAGGACGGGATTCTCGTCATTCCCGAGCGCGCGGTCGTCGTCCCCGGCTCCCGGCGGATGAGCGACCCCTGGGCCGTCGGCGAGGGTCTGGCGACGGACGCGGCGGTGATCGTCAAGGACCGTGACGAGCGCACCGACGCGAAGGCCGCGCTGGAGAGCGCCCTGCGATGAGTCCGGTACCGGCGCGTCGCGTCGCGGGACTGCGGCGCACCCTGATCCGCGAGCTGTTCGAGTCGGCGCCTCCGGATGCCGTGAACCTGGGTCTCGGGCAGGCCGATCTTCCCGTGCCGCAGGAGCTGCGCCAAGCGCTGCGCGAAGCCGCGGCCGGTCCGGACGGCTACGGCCCGACAGCCGGAGACCCGGGGCTGCGCGGCGACGTCGCCAGGTCGTATCCCGGATTCGTCGACGGCCCGGACCACGTGCTGATCACCGCCGGCTGCCAGGAGGCCCTGTTCCTCGCGCTCGGCTCGCTGCTCGACGCGGGGGATGAGGTGCTGGTGCCGGAGCCGGGCTTCCCGGGGGCGCAACGCGCCGCCGAGATCTGGGGCGCCCGCGCCCGCACCTACCCGCTGCGCCCGGAGAATCGGTTTCATCTCGATCCGGACGAGCTTCTCGCACTGATCAGTCCGGCGACCAGAGCGGTTGTCGTGATCAGTCCGAGCAATCCCATCGGCACCGTCGAGCCGCGAGAGACTCTCGACCGCCTCGTCGCGGGCAGTGCCGAGCAGGGTGTGTGCCTCCTCATCGACGACACGTATCGGGCTTACCACTGGATCGGCGACGGTCCCGCGCCCGGGCCGCCGCCGGTCCCCGCGGAGAACGTGGTGGCGTGCGGCGGCCTGTCGAAGTCTCCCGGGCTCGCCGGATGGCGCGTTGGCTGGCTGGCCTGCCCGGATGCGGCGTTCGTCTCGCGAGTCGCGGCGCTTCACCAGACGGTGATGACCTGCCACGCCACACCGCTTCAGCTTGCGGCGCGCGCCGCGTTCGCCGAGCCCGGCCTGGCGCTCATGACCCGGTTCGCCGAGCCCTTCCGTGCGCGTCGCCGGCTCGTGCAGGAGACTCTCGGCATCCCGGAGGACGGCGGGCTGGCGCCTCTCGAGGGCGCATTCTACGCCTGGGTCCCAACGACGCAGCCGGCTGCCCGGGTGGCGCGCACGATGATCGACGAGGACCGCATCGTCGTTGTCCCGGGAGAGGCGTTCGGCCGCGGTGCCGAACACCGGCTGCGCGTCAGCTACGCGCTGCCCCCACCCGATCTGGAGCGGGCGCTCGCGACGATCGCCCGCAGGATCGCCGCGCCGTAGGCGGACGTCCCTCCCGCCGGAGAGCGCGCGTCAGCGCGCGTCGCCGGCGGACTTCGCGGCCGTCGCGGCCTCACGCGTCGTCGGAATGACGAACTCCGGACGCTCGAGTCGTTCGGGCGCGTAGTTACCGATGTCGAGCTGGGCGAGGGCCGCGCTGACCTGCTCGGCGAGGTCCGGGTGAGCGCTCCCGTGAGATTCCAGCCAGCGGTACAGGAGGGCGATGTCGTCCGGGATCGCGATCGACAGGAGGCTCGTGACGAGCATCGCGCGGCGCTCGCCGTCCGCCTTGTCCATTCGCTCCCGCAGGTGTTCGGCTGCCGGCCGCCCGATGCTCTGCACGGCGCGTCGCGCGGCCTGGCGCACGACCGGATCCTCGTGCTCCAGGTGATCGAGGACCCAGCGCACGGTGTGCCAGTCCCGGGTCACGTCGATGGCGAGCAGCGTCGCGAGCGTCAGCTCGGGGCGCTCCAGCGTGGTATCGATCATCCTGTGGCCTATCTGGTGTATCGGCCGCGAAGCGGCGAGCCTCGCCGCCGCCTCGCGCACGTCGTCATGGGGGCTGTCGAGGCCCCGCGCGACCATGTCCCAGCGCCAAGAGTCCCCGCCGCGACCCAGAAGGTTCCACTCCTCGCGGAAGAGATCGAGAATGCGGGCCTGCGCGTAAGGCTCACCCTCGCGGAAGACCAGGTGCAGCACGTTGGACGCCGTCGGCGCCTCCTGCCTGAACGCCTGCTCGACCAGCTGGCCCAGCGCGCCCGTCGGCCGCTCGTAGAGCGCGATCCGCACAATGCGCTCGGTTCGTTCCTTCGGCGACTGGACGTCGTCGAGCATTTCGACGAGCTGATCGTGGGCGGCCTGCAGCTCTCCATCCGAGAACGGAGGGGGTGGCGCCTCCTCCGGCAGGGCCATGGCCGGCACGCCGAACGCAGCGGCTGCGAACGAGGCCAGTAGAATCCCTCTTCCGACGATCGTCTTGCTCGTATCAAGCATGGGCTCTATCGCTCAGCTCCCTCCGAAGCGTTCCAGGAAGCCGTCGAGGCGCGACGGCGGCTCGCCCGCGTGCGCGAGCGCTTGCAACAGGGACGCCACGATCCCGGCGTAGGCCCGGGCGGCAGGGCTTTCCGGTCGCGCGATGACGACCGGTGTTCCCCGGTCGGACTCGGCGACGACCTCGGGATCGATCGGCACCCGGCCCACGACCGGCACTCCGAGCTCCGCCGCCGCTCGCTCGGTCCCGCTCGGACCGAAGATCTCCGTGGCCTCGTGACAGTGCGGGCAGACGAACGAGCTCATGTTCTCGACGATGCCGAGCACCGGGACCTCGACCTTGCGGAACATCGCGATCGCCTTGACCGCGTCGATCAGCGCCAGCTCGTTCGGGGTCGTGACGATCAGGGAGCCGCTCATCCTCAGCGTCTGGGAGATCGTCAGCTGCGCGTCTCCGGTGCCGGGCGGGAAGTCGATGATCAGGTCGTCCAGCTCGCCCCAGTCGACGTCGGTCAAGAGCTGGCGGATGAAGTTGCCGACGATGGGTCCGCGCCAGATGACGGCGCTGCCTTTCTCGACGAAGAATCCCATCGACATGATCCGGATGCCGAAGGCTTCGATCGGGCTCGGGCGTCCGTTGATTCCGGAGCGTCCTGGCCGCTGGTCGGTGACGCCGAACATGAGCGGCGCGGACGGCCCGTGAACGTCGGCGTCGAGGAAGCCGACGCGCCGGCCCGCGCGAGCCAGGGACACGGCGAGGTTCACCGCGACCGTGCTCTTGCCGACGCCGCCCTTCCCGGAAGCGACGCCCACGATGTTGGCCGCGATCGGGCCGGAAGGTGTGGTCGCGGCGTCCGGCTGGCGGGCGCCCGCGACGGGCAAGCGGCGCACCTCGCGGCCTCCCGGCGATGCGCGCCGGATCGTCACGTGGTCGGCGCCAGGAAGCTGCGTGACGGCCTCGGAGACGACGGAGGTGAGGCGCTCGGCGAGTCCCGCGGGCTGCTCCGGCACGACGAGCTCCACGACGATGCCCTCGCCCGAGACCTCGATGGAGCGCACGGCGCCGAGCGAGACCACGTCTCGCGAGAAGCCCGGGTAGGGCACGCGGGAGAGCAGCTGCCGGATGTCCGATTCGGTCGGTCGGGTCATCGTGCCTTCTGGTCGCGGAGAACCGCGGTCGATGCGGACGGGATTATAGCGGCCGGCCACCCAGCGCCCACATGAGCTCTGGGCGGTGTTGACCGTGCTAGCATCTGCCGGCGTGAGCCGGTTCGATCAGCCGCGTGTCGGCATTGGCCGCGAGATTCGGGTCGGCGTGGCCGCGTTCGCGGCCCTTCTCCTGTTCGGCACGATCGCGTTCAAGCTGTCGGGCGGTGAGGAATGGTCGTGGTTCGACGCCTTCTACATGATGATCCTGACCGTCTCGACGGTCGGTTACCATGAGGTCCACGCCCTCACCGTCGTCGGCAAGGTCGTCGCCATCGTCGTCATCTTCATGGGTGTCGGCATCGTGCTGTATCTGGCCGGGACGACCGCCGAGGCGCTCATCGAGGGCAAGCTGTTCTGGAGGCGCCGTGTGCAGAGAACGGTCCGCCGCATGAGCGGACACCTGATCGTCTGCGGCCACGGTCGAGTCGGGCGGGCGATATGCCAGGAGCTCCGGGCACAGTCGGTCCCGTTCGTCGTCATCGATCGCGAAGAGCCCCCGGAAGCGGAGAACGAGCCGCAGATCGTGGGTGACGCCACCGACGACGAGACCCTGCGCCAGGCCGGGATCGACCGCTGCCGCGGTCTCGTGGCCGTGCTCGGATCCGATGCGGAGAACATCTACACAGTGCTCGCCGCGCGCGCTCTGCGGCCGGACGCCATGATCGTGGCGCGCTGCACCGAGGAACGGAGCAGGAGGAAGCTGGAGGCGGCCGGGGCGCGGCGCGTCATCAACCCCTACTTGCGAGGCGGGATCCTCATGGCTCGCTCGGTCCTGCGGCCCCAGGTCGTCGATTTCGTCGAGGAGATCTCCAACGCGACCGGCGTGGACATCCTGCTCGGCGAGGTCGAGATCGCGGAGTCGTCCAGCCTGAACGGTTCTGCGCTGAGAGCCAGCGGCATCCGGAACGAGCTTGATATCATCATCACGGCGATCGTGAAGCGGCGCGGAGACAAGATCTTCAACCCGTCTCCAGACGAGACGATCGAGACCGGTGACGTGCTGATCGCCATGGGCCGGGCGGCGTCTCTGGAGCAACTGGACGCGATGGCTCGCGGGAAGCTTTCGACCGCAGGAAAGGGGAGCGTGCGATGAACGTCGGTGCGGTGGAGCGCTTCTACGACCGGTTCGCCGGCATGTACGACCTCGTGTTCGGGCAGGTCTTCCACGACGGCCGCGCGAAGGCGGTGCGCGCCATGGGGCTGCCGCCGGGCGGCTCCGTCTTGGAGATCGGCGTCGGGACTGGGCTCAACGTTCCGCTCTATCCGCAACACGTGCGCGTCGTCGGCATCGATCTCTCGGCGAAGATGCTTCAGGAGGCGCGGCGCAGGATCGGACGCCACGACGCTCTCAGCGAGATCCAGCTGGCTCGAATGGACGCGACCCGTCTCGGCTTCCCTGATGACGCGTTCGACGCCGTCTACGCCCCGTACGTGGTGTCGGTCGTGCCGTCGCCGCGAAACGTCGTCGCCGAGATGGTGCGAGTCTGCAGGCCGGGAGGGCGCGTTGTCATCCTCAATCACTTCGAGAGCCGGCACCCAGTTGGTCGCTGGCTCGAGCGTCGGCTGACGCCGCTCACGCACCACGTCGGATTCCGCCTGGACCTCCCCGTCGAGTCCGTGCTCGGAGTCCCCGGGCTCGCCAAGCTGGAGGAGAGGCGCGTCAACGTACTCAAGCTGTGGAGGCTGCTCGTGTTCGAGAAGATCGGATCGGGCGGAGTCGGTAGCGCGCGGTCCGCCGCGGTACGGAGCGCCTGATTCAACGCTGTCAGGCCCGGAGTCCGGGCCGCCCGTGGACGGGATCAGTGGTCGACGACGGTGTATCCGTCTTCGGAGATCCGGGCAGGCGGAGCGACAGGCTCGGCCCGCGGCGGCAGCACACGCGCGAAGTCCGCCTCGATCGTGCGAGCGGTGTCCGCGTTGCGCAGCCGGATCTCGAGCTGCCTGATCGTCCTCTCGTACTCCCGGATCTCGTCGGCGCGAGCCGCGATCTCGAGCTCGGCCTTTCTGAGGCTGGTCTTGAGCTCGCCGATCTCGCGCGCGTGCTTCTGGCGGAGCCGCTCCAGGTCGCGGGCCGACCCCTGGGCGTCCGCAGCCCTGTTCTCGAACTGCTGACGTGATTCGAAGATCTGCCGCCCGGTCACCTTCAGCATGCCGAACTGGACGAGCAGCTGCTCGTGCTTCATGAGCAGCTCGCGATAGATCATGGCGGGCACGACTTCGCCGCTCGAGATGGCGAGAGGCGCCACGTCCCGAGCCGGCGCCAGCTCACGCGAGCGGCGCTGCTCCTCCACCGGTGGCCGCTCCGCTCGGTGTAGCCCCGCGGTCGCGAGATCGTCCTCGCTCACCACGTACTCCGGACCGTAACGGCCGGGAACCAGTCTGGCCCTGAGGCGCGACGACTTGATGTAGCGACGAAGGGTGGTGGCCGAGAGCCCCGTGCGGTTTGCAGCCTGTCGCAGTGTCAGCATCGCGTCGTCGACTCCGCGGTCTTCCCGTGACGTCACCCGTCCTCCCATCCCCTTGGGCGCCGCTCGCCGCGCTCGACGAGTACGACTCGCTCTTTGGTATCACAGCTTTCCGTCTATGTTCAAGCTGGTTGCGGCTTGTCCGCGGAACCGCCGGCCAGTTTGCTGTAGGCCTCGACGGTTGCGGGGCTGCCGATCACGAGGGGAGTCCTCTCGTGGAACTCTCGGGGAGTCTTCTCGAGGATGCGCTCTGTGCCGTCGGTCGCGACGCCTCCGGCCTGTTCGACGAGATAGCCGATCGGCCCCGCCTCGTAGAGCAGCCGCAGCTTGCCCTGCGGGTTCTCCGTATCTGCCGGATACATGAAGATCCCGCCTCGGAGGAGCGTCCGGTGAGCGTCCGCGACGAGGCTGCCCACGTAGCGCAGCGAGTGCGAGCCCATTCCCTCTCCGGGAGACTCGAACGAGGCCGCGGCGCGGCTGACCCCCTCGTTCCAGCGCGTGCGGTTGCCCGTGTTGATCGAGAAGTACTTCCCGCGCCGGGGTATGCGCAGATCGGAGTGCGTCAGCACGAACTCGCCGAGCGAAGGGTGCAGAGTGAATCCGTGGACGCCGCCGCCCGTCGAGTAGACGAACACGGTGCTGGAGCCATAGAGAATGTAGCCGGCAGCGGCGAGGTCGCTGGCCGGCTGAAGCATGTCTTGCTCGTCGCCGAGGCCGGTTCCCGCGCTCTTGCGCCGGAAGACGCCGAAGATGGTGCCGACCGGAACGGCCACGTCTATGTTGGAGGACCCGTCGAGGGGGTCGAAGACAACCGCGTAGTGGGCCGGATCCGGGTCGCTGGGGAGGCGGATCGGAACGGCGAGTTCCTCGGAAGCCAGCGCGCAGACCTCTCCGCAGCGGCTGAGCGTGTCGATCATCACCTCGTTCGAGAACTCGTCGAGCCGTGCGACCTCCTCGCCCTGAACGTTCTGGCGCCCCGTCGAACCCAGCAGGTCGCCCAGGCCCGCGCGGCTGACCTCTCGCGCGATGACCTTCCCGGCGAGCGCGATGGCCTGCATCAAAGTCGTGAACGATCCGGTCGCCTCCGGAATGTCCCGCTGGCGACGCGTGATGTGGTCGATCAGGGTCAGCGGCGGCTTCTTCATTCGTTTGCACCCTCGCGGCGGGAGCGGCGCGCGCCCGGCGCCCTGAGCGCGGTGCCGGACAGTACGAGCGCCCTGGTTGAGTGAGCGACAGGTTGATCCTATCCTGCCTCGCCCTCCAGGTGCCGCGCACGATGCCCCTAAGCGATACGACATCCGAGCACTGGGCCGACGTCGCGGCCGGCGAGATCCTGCGCCGCGAGGTGAAGCGACCCGTCGTCTGCACCGGGATCTCCCCCTCGGGACCGTTCCACGTCGGTCACCTCAGGGAGATCATCACCGGCGACGCGATCATGCGGGCCCTGCGCGACCGGAATTCTCCCGCGCGTCTGGTCTTCGTCGTCGACAACGCCGATCCACTGAGGAAGGTCTACCCGTTCCTCGACGCCTCGGTCTACGAGCCGCTCGTCGGGAGGCCCCTCCACGAGCTGCCGGCGCCCGCTGACGGCGGGGCGTACGACGAGCATTTCCTCTCGCCGTTCCTCTCGGCGCTGACCCGCTTGAGGGTCGACGCCGAGGTCGTGCGCTCGAGCGAGCTCTACGGGTCGGGTCGCATGGACGACGTCGTGTTCACCGCTCTGGAGCGGAGGGACGAGGTGGCGCGGATCCTCTCCGAGGTGACGGGCAAGGAGACGCCTCCGGAGTGGTCCCCCTGGAATCCACGATGTCCGTCCTGCGGCAGGATCGACCGCGGCGCCGTCACGGGATTCGACCGCGCCGAGGGGACGATAACTTCACGCTGCGAGGCTTGCGGACAGGTCGCGACCCAGCCACCGTCAGCCGGCGGCAAGCTCACGTGGCGCGTCGACTGGCCGGCTCGCTGGACGGTGCTCGGTGTCACGGCCGAGCCGTTCGGCAAGGACCACGCATCGCGCGGAGGCAGCTACGACTCCGGGATACGGCTGGCGCGGGAGGTTTTCGGGTGCGAGCCGCCGCATCCCACGGTCTACGAGTGGATCTCCCTGAAGGGCCGCGGAGACATGTCGTCGAGCAAGGGCAACGTCCTGACCATCGCCGAGCTTCTCGACGTCGTGCCGCCGGAGGTGCTGCGCTACCTGGTGCTGAAGTCGAAACCGGCCCGGAGCATCTCGTTCGACCCGGGCGACGCTCTCCTGCGGCTCGTCGACGAGGTGGACGACGCGAGCGCGCGCGGCCGTGACGACCGGTCGCTGGAGCTCAGCCGCGCCGCCGGGTTTCAGGCGATCGGTGTGCCGTTCAAGCACGTCGTCCTGGTCGCGCAGATCGCGGGATTCGACGTCGATCATATCGCCCGGATCCTGGATCGCGGCGGCTACCCGAACGTCGACCGGAACGCTCTGGCAGAGCGCGTCGAGATGGCCCGGGCGTGGCTTGCGAAGTTCGCGCCGGAGGACGCGAAGATCGAAGTTCCCGACGAGATCCCGGAGGCCGCAGGCTCTCTGGACGAGTCGGAGCGCGCGTTCCTGCGCAAGCTCGCCGATCGTTTGCCAGAGCTCGAGGACGCGGAGGAGATTCACGAGACGATTCGGCGTCTGGCGGCCGAAGAGGGGGGACCCGGCGCGCGTCTCGGCTTCCGCGCGATCTACCGCGCCGTGCTCGGCCGCGATGCCGGTCCGCGTGCCGGAGCGTTCCTGGCCCTGCTCGGGCCGCGCCGGATGGCGGAGCGGCTGCGTCGCGCCGCGGACTCCTGACGGCAGGCCGCGGCCGTGGCGTCTCGTCAAGCGTCGTGTCATCGTCGCGGTCTCGTGGCACGGCGCGGCGACAGCACGCGAATGCGATGAAACCGGCGGGATTCGAGCTCGTCTCCGACTTCGAGCCAGCTGGCGACCAGCCGGAGGCGATCGACGCGCTCACCCTTGGGCTCGACAGCGGCCGCCGCGAGCAGGTCCTGCTCGGCGTGACCGGTTCCGGGAAGACGTTCACGCTCGCGCACGTCGTGCAGCGCTGCCAGGTCCCGACCATCGTGGTGGCGCACAACAAGACGCTCGCGGCCCAGCTGTATCAGGAGTTTCGCCGGTTCTTCCCGAAGAACAGAGTCGAGTACTTCGTGTCGTACTACGACTACTACCAGCCGGAAGCGTACATCCCGACCTCCGACACCTTCATCGAGAAAGAGGCGACGATCAATGACGAGATCGACCGCATGCGGCACTCGGCCACCCGATCGCTGTTCGAGCGGCGAGACACGCTGATCGTCGCCTCCGTCTCCTGCATCTACGGCCTGGGGTCGCCCGAGGCGTACCACGGGATGATGGTGCTTCTCGAGCGAAACCAGCCGCTGGGGCGGGATCACCTGCTGCGCAGGCTGGTCGAGATCCAGTACGAGAGGACCTCTGGGGACCTGCGCCCGGGAGGGTTCAGGGTCCGGGGCGACACCGTCGACGTCTGGCCGTCGTACGACGACACGGCGATGCGCGTCGAGTTCTTCGGAGACGACGTCGAG
>Ga0224512_10005020_pt1 | contig 11029 bp, 7 predicted proteins | sample SF_May12_sed_USG_4_FD_169103 | JGI IMG/M metagenome (GOLD analysis project Ga0224512, IMG submission 169103) | Sediment microbial communities from San Francisco Bay, California, United States - SF_May12_sed_USGS_13 | ecosystem: Environmental > Aquatic > Marine > Sediment | place: USA: California...
GCCGTCTTGAGCACCGCTCCACCGAGGAGGTTCGTGGCGAGCCAGCGGGTGACCCCCCCCATGCGCTTCACGCCCGCGTGCAGCCGCCCGAGCATGTGTCGCGCACGAGCATGGCCCGGCTCCGCGGTCAGGATGACGACCAGCTCCTCGTAGAGCTCGGACGCGGCCCTGACTTTGGTCCGGCCTCCCTCCACCTCCGCTCGCATTCCGAGCACGATGGCTAGGGCGAACCGTCGCGGTGTGGAGGCTTCCTCTTCCGATAGCGCCGCGCGGGCCTCCCGTTCGGCCTCCACCAGAAGGCACTTCTCGAGGCCGTCGTCTCCGGCGTTCTTCGCCGCCCGCGCGGCCTCTGCCAGTCGCCACACCGACGGCGTCATTCCGGGCTCGACCCATTCGGGGACCGTGACGGCTTCGCCGGTCGATAGGCGGGTGTCGGTCGCGGGCGCCGTGCAGTCGAAGCCGCGGGGACGCACCCGGTCTTCGACGGCCGAAACCGTTGCGAGTAGCAGGAACGGGAGGGGCGAAAGGCTCTGCATCGGATCAGGAGGCTCCTGTCAGCCCGGAAAGCAGGCGTGCCGCACCTCGAACGTATTGGTCGAGCAGCACGGTTCCGGCTGATCTTCGGGACGGCTCGGACGCGGGTCGGCCGGCGTCGGGATCCCAGATCCTCTGCCGAAAGCGCTGGACGAGGGCGGGATCGTCCGTCATCACGAAGAGCTCGTCCATGAGGTAGTAGCTGACGGTATCGAAATTCGTCGACCCCACGACGAGCGTGCGTTCGTCGATGATCATCGCCTTCGTGTGGTTCATCCGATGCGGGTAGTGGTGAAGCCTGAATCCGTGTCGGCGGGTGGCCTCCTGGATGAAGGCGGCGAGGTGCACTTTGTTGTTGCGCCGAGGGGTCAGTACGCGCACGCGGACGCCCCGACGGGCCGCTTCGGCGAGATGGTCCGTGAACGGGGGCGACAAATAGGGGCTCACCACGTCGATCCTATCGAGCGCCGCTTCCACGGCCTCCAGAACCGGAGCGAAACCCTCGGGATTGCGCTCCCCGTTGAGGGAGAGAACGCGAAGGTGCCCGAGTGTCTGGTCCGATCTCTTCGGAGTCCCCTGCCAACTGGAGAGGAAGTCCGTCGACAAGTGCTCGGCGAGCTCGGGGCTCTCGATGCGAAGCATGGCGTCGTGCCAGTCGAAGTTGTGCTCGCAGAAGTTAATGCCGCCGATGTACGAGACCCGGTCGTCAACGACGACGAGCTTCTTGTGGTTTCGCTTGAGGAGCTGAGTCAGGCGTGGCTTCAGCGGGTTCGCCAAGCGCACCCCGACGCCGGAGCGCCGCAGCCGGCTGATCCAGCTGAGCGTCGACCGGAACTCGGCCCGGAAGGCCGGGCTGAGCCACGCGGGCCCGGGTATCAGTCGATCGTTGTGGAACAGGAGCGAGTAGCTGTCTACCAGGAGTCGACGGTCGTTCGCGCCGCATGACTCCAGGGCCTCTCCGAGCGCGACCCCGACTCGGTCGCCCTCGAAGGACATCGTCTGCAGATACACGCGCTGCCGGCACCGGCGCACGTCGTCCTGGAGTCGGGCCCAAAACTCGGCCGAGTCGACCAGGAGCTCGATCTTCACGTCAGCCTGGCAAGAAGAGGCCAGCCGAGTCGGCCAGGCCGCTGAACAGGGCCCGACCCGCCTCATTGGCCGCCCAGGCCACCACGGCGAATCTCAAGATCCTGCCGATGAGGCCCAGGACGAAAAACCGCACGAAGCCGACGCGGAGTGCCCCGGCGGCGAGGCTCACGCCATAGAAGGGTGGCACACCGGTCGACGCGCTCGCGAGCAACGTGAAATCGACCGCCCCCCCGTGCTCTCCCATCCTGCGACACGCCTGCTCGATCCGGGCCTGCGCCTTCGTCGGAAGCTTGCTGGGTGTCCACCGAGCGAGCCCATAGAGCACGCCCTTGGTCGCCATCTGACCCGAACCCACCACGACCGCGAGGATCGGAATCGTGATCGCCGGCAGCGCGGCCGCCGCTCCGGCCACGACGACTTCGGCGTTGACCAATGGCACGATCCCGCTGACCGCGGCGGCCACCCAAAGTCCGAACATCAACTCCAGGCTCATCCCAGGGCCTCGTTCAGAGTCGCGTGCGCCGTAGCGAAGGCTTCGTTCTCAAGGGAATGAGACGGCGCCGCATTCGCTGTCGGGCAGCGGCGAATTCCGCTGTGGGAAGAATTCCCTCGGGCTTCGGGCTCCGATCGCGCCGTCGAGGGCATTGGGGCCTCCGCCAACGCAGCATAGCTTTGATCGCATGGAAGCCTCCCAAACGATGACGACGAGCCGTATCGGCGTCGGCGCGATCTTGCTGGCGACGCTCGTCGCGTTCTGGCCGACCCTCGCGAGCTTCCCCGGTACGTGGAACGCCTCCTACCAGGAGCAGGGCTTTTTCGTAGGTGGCCTCGTGATCTGGCTCGTTTGGCGCGACCGCCGCCGAATCCTGCGCGATGCGGGGCCGGGCCTGCCCGACCTGCTTCCCCTGGTCGCGCTTGTGTCGATCGCGTGGCTGTTCGCAGTCGTCATGAACGTGCGTTTGGTCCACCAGCTCCTCTTCACGATGATCGCGACGCTGGTGGCCCTCGCGATCTTCGGCTGGTCGGCGCGGCGCATCATTCTCGTGACGTCCGCGACCTTCCTCCTCGCGATCCCCTTCTGGGACGCCTTCTCACCGATCCTCCAACGGTGGACCACGATCGCGAGCGGCGGGATCGCGAAGCTCGGCGGAGTGGAGGCCGAGATCGGCTACTCCACGATCACGATCAGCACCGGCACGTTCCTCGTCGAGTCGGGATGCTCGGGCATCAACTACCTTATGGGCGGATTGGTGCTCGGGGCGTTCTATGCCCACCTGTTCACCGATCGCTGGCAGACGCAGCTCAAGATCGTCGCGGTCGCCGGATTCATGTCGATCGTCGGCAACTGGATCCGGGTCGCGGTCCTCATCTTCCTCGGCGAGGCGACCGCCATGCAGTCGCCTTACATCGCGGATCATCTCTGGCAGGGGTGGGCGATCTTCACGCTCCTCATGATCCCGACCTACTTCCTGGCTCGCCGCATCGAGCAGAAGGACGCCGCACGTCGCCGCGCCGGGGTCGGCCCCGAAGTCGCACGCGACGGCGAGACGCAGGGGGCCGAGAGGGATCGGGAGGCAGCGCCCGAAGAGGCCGGGGCTCCGACGGTCGGTATGGCGCCGGAGAGCCCCTGGCTCGATCCGTCGCCGCACGTTCGCACGCGAGCGATCCGCGCCGGGCTGGTGGCTGCGGTCGGTCCGATCCTTCTCGTTCTCTTCAGCGTCATTCCGCGTGGCGCCGACCTCGATCGCGACGCCGCGGTGTTCCCAGTCGTCGCGCCTTGGACCATGGAAGAGGCCGCGGTCGGGGGGGAGCCGTGGCGCCCCGACTTCAAGGGCGTGGACGCCGAAGCGCGCTGGCGGATCGCGGGCGGCGAACGGCCGGTCCATGCGGCTCGCTACTACTTCGTCGATCAGCGGCAGGGTGAGGAGCTGATCCAGTACAACAACTTCGTAGCCGCCGACTCACTCCTGGTGGCGGACCGTATCGTCGGCCCGATCGGACCCGAGCGGCGCTTCGTGCACGAGGCGATCGTCCGGGACGCGGACGAGCCTCGCGTGGTTTGGTACTGGTACCGGGTCGCGGGCTTCGACACCCCCTTCGAGACGAAGGCCAAGCTTCTCGAGATCCTCGCGTTCTTCGCGCGGTCGCCCGCCTCGGAGCTGATCGTCCTGGATGCCGTGTGCGACCCGGACGATTGCACGAGCGCGGCCCTCGCGATCCGAGCCGCGATGGGTGTTCCCGCACCGACGGACTCCGCTTCGCCGTAGCGGAACCTCGGAGCGGGTCGCGACGTTGCCTCTCCGGGCGGCGCGGGCTCTATTGCGGGCTCTTTCAGCCCTCCGAGGAACCCGCATGACCGGACGGATGCGCACGACTTCTCCCGTTCTTGCTCTCGCGCCGGCGCTCGTCATAGCCACGGCCGCATGCGCCGGCGATGTCGGTCAGTCGACGGCGGGCCGACTCGAGGGACCGCTGCCCCCAGGCGTCGAAGCGATCTCCTTTCTAGGGGACACGCTGCGGGCGCCCGAGTTGTCCGAGACGGTCCGCCAGGGGCACGAGGCTCGCTACGCAGAAGCGGAGGACGCCCTGACCGCGGCGCCCGAGGACGTGGACGCGCTCATCTGGATGGGGCGCCGAACCGCGTATCTCGGTCATTACCGTGAGGCGATCGAGACGTACACGCATGCGTTGGAGCTGCACCCGGACGACGCCCGACTGTACCGGCACCGAGGCCATCGATACCTGACCGTGCGTGAACCCGACAACGCGATCGCCGACTTGCGCCGGGCCGTGGAGCTGACGGATGGTCGGCCCGACGAGGTCGAGCCCGACGGCCTTCCGAACGCGATGAACATTCCGACGAGCACGCTCCAGTTCAACATCTGGTACCACCTCGCGCTCGCCCATTACGTGCAGGGTCAGCTCGCGCAGGCGCTCGAGGCTCAGCGCAGCTGTCTGGAGGTCTCGGTCCACCCGGATTCGGTGGTGGCGACCTCGTATTGGCTGTACATGACGCTCCGGCGCCTCGGCATGGACGAGGAGGCTGCCGAAGTGCTCGACGGCATCTCCGGAGACATGGAGATCATCGAGTCGACCGCGTACCTCGACCTGCTGCTCCTCTTCAAGGGCGAGCGAGCGCTCGAGGATCTGACCGGCCCGGCGGGGAGCGACGCCACGCTTCAGAGCACGACCACGGCGTACGGGCTCGGTGTGTGGCACTTGTTGAACGGACGTCCGGAGGCGGCACACGAGACGTGGGAGCGGATCCTCGCGGGCCGCAGTCAGTGGGCCGCCTTCGGATACATCGCGGCCGAAGGCGAGCTGGCTCGGTCGGTGGTCGGATGATGGTGCACGGACCAAACGGAGACGACGCATGATGCAGGGTCTTACCGCGCTTTTTCTCGTCACGGCATTCCAGGTCGCGCCCGCGCAGGTTGCGCCTGCGCAAGTCGTGATCACCCCGGAGCGAGCAGAGATCGAGGTCACCCAGACCGCGCAGCTTCAGGCGCGGGCGCTCGACGGGGCGGGCCGCACCATCACGGGGGCTGCCGTCCGGTGGATTGCCTCGACCCCCGAGCTCGCCACGGTGGATCAAGCGGGCCTCGTGACCGCCCTCAACCCGGGCGTGGCCAAGATCACCGCGGTCATCGGCGGGCAGCCCGCATCGGTCTCTGTGGTGATTCGGGCGCTTCCCCCGGCCGAGCTTCGTTTGGAAGTGCCGAGCATGGAGCCCTACGCGGGTCAGGTCGTACCGATGGCGGTACGCGCGTTCAATCGGCTGGGGGAGCCCGTCGCCGACCCGGTCCTCATGTTCGAGACGAGCGATCCGTCGATCGCCGACGTCGACGCCGCCGGTCTGATCTTCGCCCGGCGGCAGGGCAACGCCTCGATCTCGGTGTCCGGGGCGGGGGTGCGGTCCTCCACCACGCTGTCGGTTCGCCCCGATCCGGGTGTGTCGTACTCGCTCGCCCCGACGGAAGCCCGAGCGCGCACCGGGGACGTCGTGCGGTTCGTCGCGACCGCCGAGGCCGAGGGGCGCACGGTCCGGGCCTTCCCGGAGTGGTCGTTGAGCGGCATGGGAGCCCAGATCGAGAATGAGCGCGGCGAGGGGGTCTTCGTCGCCGAGAGGCCCGGTACGTACCGGGTGACGGCCCGCATGGGCGAAAACGACGTCGTGAGCGGCGTGGTCCTCGTCGAGCCGCGCGGCAACGACGCGGAGCTGATCCAGGTCGGTCGGGGCGGCATCTCCGAGCATCATTCGGGAGACGTGTGGGTGTTCGAGGGCCTGGACGGTCGAGACTACGCGTACATCGGGACCTTCCTCTGGGACTGGATGAAGGTGTGGGACGTCACGGATCCGGCGAACCCGGTGCTGACCGACTCGCTCCAACTCGACGCTCGCCGCATCAACGACGTGAAGATCCACCCGAACAACCGTCTCGGGATCGTGACCCGCGAGGGGGCCTCGAACCGTCGTAACGGGATGGTGCTCCTGGACCTGAGCGAGCCGGCGCACCCGACGATCCTGTCCGAGTACACCGAGACGCTCACCGGCGGCGTGCACAACGTCTGGATTTCGGGCGAGCATGAGCTGGTATACGCGGTGCACAACGGGACGCGCGCGGTTCACGTCATCGACATCTCGGATCCGGCGGCGCCGACCGAAGTCGGCCGCTGGGGCATCGACAACGAGCAGCGATCCCTGCACGACGTGATCGTACAGGACGGCTATGCCTACGTCTCGTATTGGGACGACGGAGCGGTCGTGCTCGACGTAGGCGCCGGGACGCATGGCGGGACGCCCCGTACGCCGACTTTCGTGAGCCAGTTCAAGTATCCGATCGGCAACACGCACGTCGCGTGGCGCCACGGCCGCTACCTGTTCGTCGGGGACGAGATCTTCCCGGCGGGGTGGGACGCCGACGCGGCGATCCACGCGCGCGGGTACATCCATGTGCTCGACGTGAGCGACATCGAGAACCCGGTCGAGGTGGCGAAATACGAGGTCCCCGAGGCCGGCGCGCACAACGTGTGGGTGGATGACGACAAGCTCTACGTCGGCTATTACCAGGGCGGTCTGCGGGTGCTCGACATCTCGGGCGAGCTGCGCGGCGATCTGTACGCTCAGGGCCGGGAGATCGCGACCATCCTGACCACGGACGACCAGACGACGACGCCGAATTGGCCGATGACGTGGGGCGCCCAGATCTTCAAGGGCCGGATCTACTCGTCGGATCTGAACTCGGGCCTCTGGATCACGGAGCTCAGGGAGCGTCCTCGGGTGGTTTTCTAGGCCGGCACAGGTAGGCCTTCTGCACGCAAGCCGCCGCCAAGACGTGCTCGATTTCGCACACGCGAAGGAGGCGGTCGCGCGACACGCGCGGGTCACGCTGATCGTGCGGGACGATCGTCTCTCCGAGCGTTGGGGGCGAGACGTCGTTTACAAGGCGGAGTGCCTGCAGCATACCGGCTCCTTCAAGGTGCGTGGCGCTGCCGCGCGACTCGAGGCGCTGGGCTCCGAGGAGCGCGAGCGCGGTATCGTGGCGTGCTCGAGCGGTAACCACGGGCGCGCGGTTGCCTACGTGGCCGGCAGACTCGGGATTCCCGCGCAGGTGTTCGTGCCGGAGTGGGTCGATCCGGTGAAGCTGGAGGGGATCCAGGCCGCCGGCGCCGACGCGGTGCGTGCCGGCTCGACGTTCGACGAAGCCGAGGCCGCGGCGCTGGAGCGTGCCGCCCATGAGGGCCTCACCTACGTTTCCGCGTACGACGACCCGTGGGTCATCGCGGGGCAGGGCACGCTCGCCGACGAAGTGCTCGCCCAGCTGCCCGAGGCACCGGCCGCGTTCGTGGTCCCCCTGTCCGGTGGGGGGTTGATCGGCGGGATCGCGGCGTCCCTGAAGGCGCGGTTCGGTGACGCTGGGCCCCTCTGCCTTGCGGCCTCGGCCGAGCGGGCGGCCGTCATGCTCGCGAGCGTGCGGGCCGGCCGGCCGGTGGAGCTCGCCGAAGAAGAGACGCTCGCCAATGCTCTGGCCGGCGGAATCGGTCTCGACAACGCCCATTCGTTCGAGCTGGTCCGCGACCTCGTGTCGGAGCACGCCACGGTGACCGAAGGCGAGATCGCCGAGGCGATGCGCTACGCCGTCGAGTCGCTCCGGCTGGTCGTGGAGGGCGGGGGCGCGGTAGCGCTCGCTTCGCTCCTCGGCGACGCGTGGTCGGACGTCGAGCTGCCGCCCGGCCCGATCGTCGTCCTGCTCAGCGGAGGAAACGTGGCCCGCGCTGCGCTCGTCGAGGTGCTGCGCGGGGGGCTCAGTTGATGCGCGTGACGATCAGAGTCCCACGCCCGGCTCCGAATACCTGCACCTGCGCGCCCGCGCCCTCACCGCCGGACACGAAGTCGTGCAACCGGATGCCCGACGGTCCCATGGGGCACCGGTCCGACTCCGAGGCCAGCCGGTAGGCGCCACCGACGAGGCGGGGCGGGCAGGAATAGACGCCGCGCGAGAACGGGCGGCTCGGGTTCCCCTCCACGTTGGGGTCCGAGGGGACGTCCGTCGTTATGGGCCACGGGTAACGATGCGGCGGAGCCACCTCGGGCGGGTTGGCGAAGATCGCGCCGGCCGTGTTCAGGTCCCACGTCGTGAACCCGCGAGCCGGTGTCGGGCCGGCGTCGTGGAAGCTCATCGCCACGACGAGATCCTCGAAGAGCTGGTCGAAGGTGCGACCCGTGACCGCGAGCAGTGCCCCGGTCCCAGCCGGTGTCTGATCGTCGGTCATCTCGGCGAAGAGCGGACCGTCCGCGAGCGGCGTCGACGCGTTCCCGAAGGCGTCGCCGATGAAGCGGTGCCAGTGCCAGCCACCCGCATAGAACGTGTGGAAAGCCGCGGCGCCGACGGGGTTCGTCACCAGGCTGTTCGGCTGGGTCGACAGCTGGGCGACCACGTCCGCGATCTGTGAAACGACGCCCCACGCCTCGGGGCCGATCCCGCCGTTCGACCGGTTCCAGTCGATGATGTCGTTCCCGTTGAGCTCCGACCCGACCGCCGGCCCCCCGACCGCTTCCCAGGCGATCCTGGACGACATCGTCTGCGAGATCTCGGCGGTGCCTTCCTCGATCCAGATGCTGTGGAACGCGCCGCGCAGCGTGCTGTTGTAGAGCGAGGTGATGTGCTTGACCTCGTGCGCCATCACGCTGAGCGCCAGGTAGCTCGGGCTTGAGCCGTCCAGGTCGTTGATGACCTCGGACGAGAAGTACATGATCTCGCCCTCGTTGGAGCTCGCGCACTGCGCCGTCGTGCGAAAGTCACCCGAGAAGACCGCGGCCGCTGCGGAGTCCGGCAGCGCGTCGGACGTCGCGAGCAGGATCCGTCCGTTCCCGTCGATGTCCGGCGTGGCGCCCCAGTAGGTCTCGATGAAGTCCCTCACGTACGCTGCGTAGTAGTCGAGCATCTGCGTCGTCGCGGTTACGCTCAGCGGACTCGACGCGTACGAATCGTCGTCCTGGTAGATCGCGACGTCGTCGTTGAAGTTGACGAGGGTCATCGGCGTGCGTGTCGCGGTCACGGGACAGCTGGTGTCGATGACGAGGAACAGGTCTTCACGAGCCGGCGGATCGGCGAGCGCTGGACCCGTGGGCGACGGTGGCGACGCGGCTCGGGCGGACAGCGTCGGGAGCAGCGGAGCCACGCGCAGCCCGGCGTCGATCTCTCGCTGCCTCAGGTCGAGGTGGAACCGGCGTGTGCGTTCCTTGATCCTGTGATCGTCGACGAAGCGCGCTCCGTCGATGCGGTCGGAAAGCTCGAATCCGAGGCTTCTCGTCGAGTACGATGGAGGCGCGACGGCGAACGCTCCCACGATAGGCTGAGCTCCGACCTCGCGCGCGGTCTGCGCCGTCGTCGCAGCGATCACGGGATTGATCTCGAGCCAAACGTTGGGGACGTCCGCGGGGTCCTCGATCAACGTCGGCCGCGTGACCGCGATGCGGTATCGATCGCCTACGCTCCCTGACGGCAGGAAGAGGCAGGTGTCCCCGTCGTACCTCTGATGTTGTCCGACCTCGAGAGCCACGTCGACCCGATCCACGCATTCGCTCGCCTCCACCACGAGCACTTGCGATCCCGGAGTCCCTCCACCCGCGCTCGCCGTGATCGCCGAGGTCCCGACCGCGAGCGCCGACGCGAGCCCGTTCTGGTCCACGGTCACGATATCCGTGCGGCTCGACGACCACTCGAACGAGATCCCGGGGATCACGTTCCCGCCGGCGTCGAGCGCCTCGGCGGTGAACTGCACGGTGAGGCCGACGTCGATCGACGGGCTGGACGGGGTGACCCGAACGCTGGCGACGTTATCGAGGGAGGTGGAGCCGTTGCTGCATGCGGCGGCGCCGAGCAGGAAGACGCCGAGAACGGCGAGGACAGCGCCTGGAGCGCGTGGAGCGAGGATCGGACGACGAACGGTCATGTGCACGGCCGGCGAGAGGGTCGAGTCGGGGTCGATACGCCCACCGAGGGCGGAGCTCGCGAACGGGGCGTCTCAGAGAGCCCGATGCGCTTCTTCCGTCGGGTCCCCAAGCCTGATCCTTTCAATCTTTCGAATCGAGGACGTCGGGCACCAGTGTTCCGGCCTGCCCGCACAGGCTCACCGAGGCATACCGTGAGACGGGGGTCGGCTCGAGGTTGAGCTCGATGACGTGTCCGCCGCTCTGGTGTGTGATCTCCGGGATCGAGGCTGCCGGATAGACCACCGCGCTCGTGCCAACCACCAAGCAGACGTCGGCGTCGCGCGCCGCGCCCGTCGCCGCCGCGATGATGTCCGGATCGAGCATCTCCCCGAACCAGACCACGTCGGGTCGCATGAGTGCGCCACACGCCGGGCAGCGCGGAAGGCGATCCGGCGACGTGGCATCGACCGGAGGAGGGCTCTCGTCGAGCGCGGCGCACGCCGAGCACCGGTCTCGGTGGATCGCGCCGTGCACCTCGAGTGGGTACGCGGGGCCGGCCGAGACGCCCCGGTCCTCGGCGACGGTACGCGCGGCCCGATGGTGGAGGCCGTCGACGTTTTGCGTGACGATCGTGACGTGCCTGGATCCAGCCAGCGCCAACCGGGCGAGCCCTAGGTGCGCGGGGTTGGGCGCGCAGTCGGCCAGGAGGGATCGACGCCAGCCGTACCACTCCCACACGGTCGTCGGATCCCGCCGAAATGCTCCTGGTGTGGCGAGCTCCTCGGGTCGCCGCGACTTCCACAAGCCCCCCGCGCCTCGGAACGTGGGCACGCCGGACTCGGCCGAAACGCCAGCGCCGGTGAGAACTACGATCCGCTCGGCTGCGGCGACGAGCTCTCGGGCCCGAGCCAGCTGGGTCACGACCGAAAGGCGGACCAGGCGAGCAGGAGCCAGCCCACGATGAACGCG
>Ga0224512_10005021_pt1 | contig 11029 bp, 8 predicted proteins | sample SF_May12_sed_USG_4_FD_169103 | JGI IMG/M metagenome (GOLD analysis project Ga0224512, IMG submission 169103) | Sediment microbial communities from San Francisco Bay, California, United States - SF_May12_sed_USGS_13 | ecosystem: Environmental > Aquatic > Marine > Sediment | place: USA: California...
GCCCATAACAGGATGGAACGGCAGCAGCTCATTTCGGAGTCGTACTTTTCTGATGGCTACCTGAGCCAGATCAAGCTGAAATACCCGCCGTTCGATGAAAGCAATCACCGGGTGGTTCGCCGAGCCGTATATTCGGGCGACTACAAAATTATGTTTGAGAATTTACGCCAGACCTCTGTGGCGCCGGTCGGCAAACGGCCAGGTCGTGATAACCGACCACCCGATCCCGCGGCAATCAGCGCCACGATTCAGGCTTATACCGAAAGTCTCAACGGCTCCGTTTTGCAGCGTCTAGAGCCGACGACTGAAGATCGCGAGCTTATCGAGCGCCTGCAAAGCCTTGGTTATATCGATGGTGAGACACGCTAGGCCGACTGAACAAGATTGCGCGCCATTAACGCAGTCAGGTGACATTTAAGATCGGTCAACCCAGGAGCCGTTCAATTAAAATAGCCAAGCGAACGAAGTTTTTCCATGGTCTCCGGATCCAATTCATCGCCCTCCAGTTCTATAGGTGGCTTTAATCGCGTCCGACAATCGCTTAGCCACGCCTGCGCGTGGGACCGCAGCCGATCGGCTACCCCCGCGGATTGCAGACTCACGTCCGTACTTTCGGCCGGATCATTTTTCAGATCGTAGAGTTCCAGTGTCCGGGTTTCAACATTCCAGATACCTTTCCACTGTGCCTGGCGCAGCACGATGTTGACATCACCGCGTGTCTCCTGCCATGCGCGATAGTAGCTTTGCTGATTAACACGCAGCGCGGGAATACTTATCTCAGCCGGCCGACGCGCGGAGTTCTCTTTGATTAATGGCAGCAAACTGTTTCCCCGACATTCTGCACACAGTTCCGGGCGCTGGAGGTAATCAAAGATCGTCGGCATGACGTCTACCAGCGACACCACGGCGTCGATCCGCCGGCCAGCGAACTCATCGTTGGGAAAATGGATTATCAATGGTATTCGGGATAGCTCTTCATAGACTGACTGATCATGAAACCAGCCGTCGTGCTCCCCGAACTCCTCGCCGTGATCAGACAGAAAAACAAAAATTGCCTTATCCCAAAAGCCTCGCCGCTTCAGCACGCGAATGACATTAGCCAGGTTTGTGTCGGCCTCGAGGACCGCTCCATCATAGAGTATGTTGATCGACTCATGCAGCGATTCGAGTTCAGCGCGGGATTGATCCTGCAAGGCCGTATTATCGGTCGTGCCGACCGGCCTGTTGGACCGGTAATCCTCGAATCGCTGTTCACGGTAACGCAGATAAATGGCTTCATAGCGGCTTTTGTCGTCGACACTGACGTGGCCGAACGGTCGGGTCAGCTTCGATGGCACCGACCAGGACGTGTGCGGCTCCATCGTGTGCAGGTACAGGTAGAATGGCCGGGTGGCAATACCGTCAAGGAATAGGTCAACGTCGCGCGCACGCCTGTCGTCATTCCAGGATTTAAACACGAACTGCTGATAACCGCGGTCGAGGGCCGCGAGTGAACCGACCAACAGGTTGTTATAGTAGCCTGCGGTCGTGTAACCGACGCTTTGCAGTCTTTCCGCGAGGGTCTTCAACCCGTTATTCATTTTCTTTTTGCCCCGGCTCAAGCCGTGTTCGCAAAGAAAAGTCGATGTGATCAGCGATGCAACGGACGGCAGGGTCCAGGGCGCGGGCGCATAGGCCTGCTCAAACAGGACACTTTCCGCGGCCAGGGCGTCGAGTTCCGGTGAGGTGGGTCGCGAATAACCATAGACACCAAGGCGATCGGCGCGCAGCGTATCGACCAGGTAGATGATGATCGGCACGTCAAGCTGTCCGTCAGCTTGCCCGGCCACCACCTCGATTTCTGCACCATCCGAAGTTTGCGGCACCGGCGCCGACGACAGTCCCCACCAGACCAAGCCCGCCGCGCAGACCAGGAAAACAGCAATATAAATGACACCGCGAAAGCTCATTGTGATTCAGATGACCATTGATACGGAGGCCGTTTGCGTGGCAGACGACTCAGTGAAAATAGCCCAGGGCACGAAGCTTTTCCTCGATTTCTTGATCAACATCGACGATGTCCCGCGGCTGCTTGACCACAGCCTCGCAATTCCGCAGCCAGTCACGAGCTTTCAAGCTTAATGCCTGCTGCAGTTCAGGGCGCTCGAGTGCGACATTCGAGTGCTCGCCGGGATCCTTGTCCAGATCATATAGCTCCATCGACTCGATTTCCTCATTCCAGATCGCCTTCCACTGATTTTTGCCGAATCACGACGTTCAAGGCATCCGGTTAGCCGGCCATTTCCTCGAGGTCGATTTCGCCAAATCGCCGAATGAACCGAAACGGTTCCAGTTAGGTATCGTGGGGCTCCATGGTATGCACATAGAGAAAAAAAGGGTTGCCGCCGGTTCGATCCAGGAATGCGTCAACCGCGGCAGCGCGCCCTTCCCCATCGATTCCAATATCGTGCTCGGTCGATACATCGTAGCCGCGATTCAGCCCGGCCAGCGGCCCAGCGAATGCGTTGTTATACGAAGCGCCGGAAAAATACCCGGCTTCCTTCAACCGTTCCGCCATCGTTTTGAGCTTCGGGCTGAGCGTCTTCCACCCGTCGAGCAGGCCGTGCTCACAAGCATGTGCGGATGTAATCAATGCGGCCAGAGACGGCAAAGTCCAGGGCGCCGGCGCATAAGCGCGGTCAAAAACCACTGCGTCCCTTGCCAGTGCGTCTATTCGCCACGAGGTGGTGCGCTCATAACCATACAGTCCAAGGCGGTCAGCGCGCAGACTATCGACGAGGTAGATGATGATTGGCACAGACGCAGTGATGGCCGCATCGGGTTGTGACCGGCTCTCCCCGATGGCCGCCGAATCGCGAGGCCCGCGCCCCGATTCTTGCCATACCCATACGCCGGCAAAAATCATTAGCAAAAGCACACCCGATATGACAAGAAGCGCTGGACGAAAGAGTTTGGACATAGGCGCCAATTAACGAATATTCGGCTCGCTGACGCAACAATAATTCGACGTGCCAAACAAAAACCCCGCCAATAAGGCGGGGTTTTTGCTCGTCCAGATGGAGCCGATCAGCTCCCGCGGCGACGCCTCAGCCAGGGCAGCAGAAGCAGCAGTGCCGCCAATTCTGAACCCAGCGCGTTGGAGCCACCCGGCAGTTTATCCTGCACCGGAATGGCAGCCTGCGCCGCGGTCACGGTTACCGTGATCGTGGCGCTGGCACTACTGCCATCGCCGTCCGTGACGGTGTACTCGAACGAATCCGTGCCGGAAAATCCCCCGTTCGGCGTATAGGTCACGACTGTCCCGTTGAATTGGGCCGTACCGCTGCCCGGATTCGAACTCACCGTGAAGGCATGCTGAGCGGGCGATCCGTTACCCGGAGTAATGCTGCCGATGACGTCGACATCGACGGCGACTCCCTCGTCCGTGTCTGCGCTGAGATCGCCGGCCGTCGGCGAAACATCGGGCAATGTCACGGTAATCGTTCCCGTGGCCACATCACCATCGTCATCCGTCAAATCATAGTCAAACGTATCAGGACCGGCGAAAAAATCAGCATTGGGCGTGTAAGTCGCAACATCCCCGGTTACGGATACGGTGCCGTTTGCGCCGTCCGTGGCGGACACTACCGTGGGCTGATCACCGAGGTCGTTACCGGCAATCGCCGCAACGTCCAGCCCGCTCGACTGGCTGTCCGGAGAGACGCCGGCCGTGTCAATGTCCGGCGCCACGGCATCGTTGGCCACCGGCAGGCAATTAACCGTCACGCTGATCGTCCCGGTATCTGATTCTCCGGTCGGCAAATCGCCGTCCGTTATCGTGTAGTCGAAGCTGTCAGCACCACAGGTCGCCCCGGCATGGATGTAGGTCACGACGGTGCCGGCGACACTGGTCGTCCCCAATGCCCCATCCATTGCCGTGATCGTCGCCACCGGGTCGCCGAGGCTCGCGCCCGGGATGTCAGCGGCGACATCGATGGCAACGTTGCCACCGGGGTCGACCTTGCCCGCCACCGTGAAATCAGGCGCCACGGGCGTCGCGTTGATGGTCACCGTAATCTCGGCATTGGCAAAATCATTATTAGAATCCGTGATCGTGTAGCCGAACGTGTCGCTGCCGGTCTCGCCGGCATTCGGCGTATAGGTCACGTTCGCGCCGACAATGGAGACCATGCCCAAGGTCGGATTTGGTACGGTTTGCGTGACCACGGCACCGGTGCCCGGTGAATTGGTTACACCGGTCTCGGTATTGCCCAGGCTATTGCCACCCGCCGAGGTATCGATAACCACCGGTGTATCCACATCGGTGTTGTCGGCCAGGTTATTCGCCACTGGCGTCAAGTCATCGAACAGCGTGATCGTTACCGTGCCCTGATCCTGATTCGGCACGATGCTGTCTTCGACGGTGTACGTGAATACCTCCGGGTCGTTCGCCGCGCCGCCGCCGGCCGGCGTATAAGTCACGGTCGCCCCATCGGTGGACGCCGCGCCACCTTTATCGGGTAAGAAATCATCAACGGTGTTGTCAACCACCGTTAGCGGCGGATCATCACAGCTGTCATTCGCCAGCACGTCGAGCGTCTGCACCGTCGCATCGTCGATCACGCTGAACGGGTCATCGCCGGCCACGCACGGCGGTGACAGCGTGCCCGTGAAGCTCAGTGTACCGCCGACAAACGAGTTGTCATCGGGCTGGATGATCGGATATTCCATCGTGTAATAGGCATTGGCCGCGACGATGTTACCGCCGGCATCCGTGGACAGCATTAGCACGAGGTTATCGATCCCGGCGTTCAGTTTGCCCATGTCTGTGCCTACCGGATCGGTCACCCCCCAGGCAACCGAACTGTCACTGCAGTCCGTCACGGTGTCGGCGGGATCGCCGGGTTCTTTCGGGTCGAGACCCGTATCCATGCACATCAAACCGTTGATTACGGCCGTCGTCGCGCCACCCGGGTTCTGAAGCATAGGCGGGAAAGCCAACCCGTAGCGGGTGATATCTATTCCCGTCACGCCATCAAAATTGAAACCCGTGCTACCGCTAAGGTTCCATGGACTGGTGGCCGGCGGCGCACCTGAACTCGAGCCCATCTCGGAAGCGAAGCAATCAACCTGATTACCGGCCCCATCTCCGGTACACAACAGCGGCGGAAAACCCGCCGAACCGAGCACGTAGTCGAAACCACCCGAGCCATTGGCCGCCGCGCTGTTCACGGCGGTCGGGGCCAGTGTATGGGTGACGCTGGTCCATTGTTCGACGACTGTCTTGGCGCCAGCCAGGCTGCTGCCGGCCGACACGACGCGCGCACCAGGACCGATCGTAACGTTGCCGGCAATCGTGTCGTTCATGTCGCCGAACCCGTCACCGCCATCATCGATGACCAGCTGACCGGTCAGCGCCACCACAGCCTTGCCGTCGCCGGGCGACGCGGGCATGCCCACCAGGAACGATGTTAACGGTTTGCCAGTATCATCGATGCCCGTTTGCGTGGACAGGGTAAACCCCGGCGCGGCTGCCGCACTGGCATAGAAACCACCCGAATCGAGCGGCCCGATTACGGGCAGACCAAAGTCAAACGCCAGCAGAGGCCCACCGCTGAAATTGCAGTTCTGGCCGACGAACAGCGAGATGGGCAGGACGCAAGCGTTCTCCGCGATACCCAGACTACCGGTAATGCTGTTTCTGATCTGCGCTGCCTGCAGCGGCGTTGCCGTCAAGACGACCACGGTTAACGCGCCCAGGGCTGCCGTAATTTTCTTCATGAATTTGTTCCCCATCTGGTTTTCATTGATACCTTACGACGAATTCCACGCCAGTTCAGGTCATCCCCCATCAGCTTCGGGTCAATCCGCCGCAGCACCAAAGCAGGTCATCTGGTCGAACGACACGCGAACACCTCCAAGTACTTTCGGCGGGCCGGATGTTGCCATAATCATGCTTATTATCCCCTGCCCGGCCAACCGACTTTAACGTCAGAATTATGGCAGGCGCCGGTCGCGTTAGCGTACCCACCCCCAGCATACGACGCAAGTATTAGAGTCAATGCACAAGCATTGCCGAGCCGCCTGGCCGCGAACTGGCCAGGCGCGCGCCGAACGCGCCTCGGCACCGGGAAAAGCGGCATTTAGCGGCGGCGCCATGCTGTCCCGCAACCGGGGGCGCGGCCCGCGCCGGACCTGCGGACGAGTTCCGCTACCGAAGCAGAAAGCTGATTCAGCGGGCCGCCCGTCTGGTGCGATTCAGGGCTCAAGACGCTGCAGACCTTCATCGAGTCTGCGGCGCAACGTTGCCAAATCGACATTAACCTGCACCTGCCATTCCTGTTCGTATCGTCCGAGCTCCGCCGGAGGTATTCGCTCCATCGTCGCGTCGATCTGCGCCAGGGCAAGCCGGTACGCGGCTAGCGCGCCACGCAAATTGCCCTGTCGTTCGAGTGCCTGTCCGTAGTCCGCTTGCACGCGCGCAGTCAGCAATCGCGCCAGGTGGAAATCCGGATTGATGCGCGTGGCCGTCGTGAAATGTCGGGTCGCATTCGTGACATGCATTTGCAGTGAATCCGTCGCGCCACCGTCTCTATAAATAGACCCGATTCTTACCGTGTACACGAGTCCCATGCCGTAGTGCGGCTCGGCCAGTGTCGGCATGGCGTCGAGGGCAAGCCTGAAGTAAGTCTCTGCCTGCCCGAGATCTTGGCGGCGCAGGTAAATCGTGCCGATGTTGTGACTCATCGTGGCCCGGTCCGTCGAAGTGTTATTCAACCCCAGTGCCTGTTTGAATGCGCGCAAAGCGTTCTCGTCATCGTCAAGCGCCAGATACGCTCTGCCCAATTCATTCCAGGGCGAGCCGTGCGTTTTGACTTTTGCTGTCGTGTCCGACCAGAGGCGCAGGTTGTTATTCCAGGTGAACCCGCGATTTAGCGTGGCGCCGGCAAACACAACAACAAGCAGTGTCATTACCCAGGCGGCTTGCTTGCCTTGACTCGTCGCCAGCGCCACACGATAGAATGCGCCCAAAAACAACGCCAGGCCAACCGACGGCAAATACAAATAACGTTCCGCGACGGGAAACTTGCCGGCAGCCGCAACCGAGCCCCCAAGGCTAACATCGCCGATAGCGATCACGAGGGACGGCGCTATGCCAATTGCGATCCAGAATACGGCGAGCAACGGTACGCCATCGGCCTGCTTGCGCCACGAGCCAATTGCGAGCGCCGCTGCAGCGAGACCAAAAAGCAAAATTAGCGTCGCGGCGGCGAATCCGGGCAGCATCTCCCAGACAACGATATTGCTTTGCGGCCAGGGAAGGACCAGCTTGAGGAGATAATACCCGCCGGCACGAATCAGCGACCATGCGGATTTGCCCAGCGACAGCCCGAGCAATTCATCGCCGCTGCTGTTCACGGCGTCCTGGCGTAGTGCGAAGTAAAGTACCGTAGCCAGCAAGAAAACTACAGCGGCAACAAACCACGTTAAGCGGCTATCGCGGACGCTGCGACCGGACGGGTGCAACGGGACCATGAACAGCGTCGCCGGAACAATCAACAAGGCAGCAACCGCAACTTCTTTCGACATCAATCCCAACAGGTAGAAAAAACCTGCGAGAAACACGGTCCAGATCGCGCCGCCATCACGCCATCGCAAGGCAAGAATAATGCTCGGCAACACAAACATGGTTGCCAGCACATCGCTGCGCCCGGCGATCCAGTGCACCGATTCAGTGTGAATCGGATGGACGGCGAAAATCGCCGCTGCAACAACAGCGGCGATCGCGCCATTCGGCCGGTTACCCAGCAAACGTATTGCGAATAGCCAGACCAGCCAGGTCGTCAGGACGTGAAAAATAAGGTTCGACAAATGCGGGCCAATTGTCGAACCGGCACCGAACAGTGTGGCATCGAGCATATAGCTCAACACGACAACGGGCCGGTAATAGGCATAGGTCCAGCCACGAATGCCATCCGGGGGAAACAGCAAATCGCCCGGACTCTGGAAGGCCGGGAGTTGCTGTTCTATGAAATAGTCATCCCAGACCAGGTCTCCCCAGGGCGCCGGCGCATAGGCAACGGCCGCCAGCAACAGCGGCAGCAGCCAAAGCCAGCGTTTCATGCGGTGATTTCCCGGTGCATTGGTTTGCGCGCGAAGATCAGCAGATTCTCGCCGCAGCGGGCGGGAAGAATTGCACGCCCCACCAAGCACGAAAAAGCGGTCGGAACGATGAAAACGGGAAACTGCAGCCAGACAGGCAGTGACCGGATATAGGGCAAGTCCCAGTAGCCGTCGGCGGATTCCTTGCTTACATCCAGGCCCGCTTCAGCGACGATCTCCAGCCAGCGATCCGGGGCCAATAACGAACAATGGGTGGGGTCCTGGTGGGCGTACCAGTCTTTGCCCTTCCAGCGCGCACCTATGGACTCGGTATTGGGAATCGAGAAGAACAATATCCCGCCGGGCCGCAACAGAGTGGCAATGCGACGCACGGCCGCCAGCGGATTCTCCAGATGCTCGAACACATATTTGGCAACTACCAGGTCAAAGCTGCCAGTCACCAGATGCTCGGGCAGTTGCTTCTCAACATCAGCAACTGCACAGATCGATTTGGGCGCAAAGACTCCGACTTGATCGATGGCATAACGGGAGATATCGACTCCATAGGTTTCGAACTCGTGTTCGAGACGGCCCAGCATGAAACCGTGGCCGCAGCCGATTTCCAGCAATCGCCGGCCGCCGATCGCGCGCATGCAGCGGCGCACGATCGTTGCGTACCATCGCACCGACCACCAATGCATGCCGAAGCGTTTTAGCCCATCGCAGCCGTAAGTTTCCTTGAAATACTGCTCGTCATAGGCATTGTCAGCGCCGCTTCGATCAGGATCGCCGGCACTCATTCTTGCAAGCCCCGGTGGGTGGCGGTAAAGATTCGTTTATCAGCATCGGCTCACGACCCCAAATACTCCGCCACCGCCGCGCTCCACTGTTCCGGCTGCTCATCAATTATATCGATTGTGCCGCCGGACAATTCCGCATAAGAAAAATCCGGACGCAATTCTCGGGTGCGTTGCGACTGCGCATAAATCGCGTCGCCGGTGTTTGCCAGTATCAGGCAGGGATGTTGAATCTTCGCGATCGCGTCTTCGTGTTTGTAATCCATGACGGCCTCGTGCGCATACCAGATGGTCTCACCCGCCAACAGTCCATGCACAAAATGCGTGTGGAATGCCCGGATATCATTCCATTCAGCATGCGCGTTTTTACGGTGATTCCATTGTGACAGCAAGTGGCTGCCGTCCCACTCGATCCCCCAGGTTTTCTCCGCTGCCATGACGCCTTTGAAATAATCGCGTTCTTCATCGGTCAGCGGCAACGGGCCGTTGAGAATGAGTTTGTCCACCCGGCCCGGAGACTGCAGCGCGGCTTCGGTCACGACGAGCGCTCCGGTATGGTGGCCGAGCAGATTGGCCGTAGCCAGATCCAGGTGATCCATGATCGCCGGGACTATTTGCGCGTACTCGGCCATCGACGGCGGATGATCGGGCGCATCGGACATACCATAGCCGGGGATATCAACGGCAATCGCCTGAATGCCGTGCCGACCCAGAAACTCCATGACCGGCACAAACTGCACCATCGAATCCGGGCATTGATGCACCATCAGCAGCGGAATCCCCTCGCCGCAGACCATGTAATGCAGTTGGCCGAAAGGTCCGGCGGCATAACCTTTTTCCTGTGGAATTCTCATCCGATGACTCCGCTCATAGGTAAGCTTAGGCTTCTGGAATGGGGCACTGGCAAACCTTCGCTGCCATGCGCTTGATGGCCCATAACTTAACACCCGGCGGCGATCCAAGGCTACCGCAACACAAGTCGTGGCTGACTCATTGTTGTTTCATCAACCGGAATTACATCACCGGGTCAATGGATTGCGAGGTTTGGGGCGACACCGGTGGGTCTGACGACATTTTCTATCGTGATAGAATCCGGCGCCTCTCAACCAAGCACGAACGAGGAACATCCCATGGATCTGGAAAACAAAACCATCGTCATTACCGGTGCAGCCAGAGGTCTCGGCGCGGCCATGGCCAAACGGCTCGCAGCCCACCGTTCCAGGCTGGCCCTGGTGGATCTCGATGCCGACAGCATTGCAAACACGGCCAGCGCTTGCGAAGAAGCCGGCGCCAAGGTTAAAACGTATGGCGCAAATGTCGCGAAAGAACAGGACGTAATAGAGTTGTTCCAGCAGATCGCGCGAGATTTTGACAGTCTCGATGGGCTGATCAACAACGCCGGCATCACCAAAGATGCCCTGCTGGTCAAATACAAAGACGGTGAAACCTTATCGAAGATGACCCTCGATCAATGGCAGGCCGTCATAGACGTGAACCTGACCGGCACGTTTCTTTGCGGGCGTGAAGCCGCGCAGCGCATGATCGAGTCAGGCAGTAAAGGCGTCATCATCAATATCTCCAGCATTTCCCGCGCCGGTAACATGGGGCAGACCAATTACGCAGCCACCAAAGCCGGCGTCCAGGCCATGGCCGTCGCCTGGGCGAAAGAACTTGCGCGCTATGGCATTCGTGCCGCAGCAATCGCGCCCGGATTCATCAATACGGAAATGGTTGCAAGCATGAAAGAATCAGCTCGGGAGAAACTCACAGCGGGGATCCCATTACGACGCATGGGCGAGCCCGATGAAATCGCCAGAACCGTCGAGTTTATTTTTCAGAACGATTATATCTCGGGTCGTTGCATCGACGTCGATGGTGGTCTGCGCCTGTAAATTCTGCGCCGCATTTTCGCGGGCTCTATATCGAACGGCCAAAATTAGCGCTTACATCGAGTTCAGACGTCGAACGGCATAATCAAAGGCAAACCTTTATGTTCGCGCTATTTGCGCCTGCTGATCGAAAGTGCAGACGGGACCAGTCCGGATTTGTCAGGCGCAACCCAGGATTTCGCCTAACTGCTGGCGCGCTCCTGCTGCTCGCCGCGCTGCCTGTTCAGGCTGACTATCGCAAGGATATCGGCTATACGTTGT